>PDWJ01000376.1_pt1 | contig 67655 bp, 60 predicted proteins | sample 1430881 | NCBI WGS metagenome assembly PDWJ01 (sample SAMN01162460, study PRJNA174530) | Oral metagenome, whole genome shotgun sequencing project. | biome: Marine environment; feature: Marine mammal; material: Swab sample of the gingival sulcus; isolation source: swab sample of gingival sulcus... | reverse complement strand
ATGCTTTCTCATCTAATGATTCGCGGCCACGAAACATCTGAAGAAGCAATTGAGTTTTACGAGTTCATTTTTTCAGTGGCTAAAAATCCCTCTTCTCTCTATAAACATACTAATCTTATAGTAGATGATATTATCCACAAAAAAACAGATGTAGAAACAATCAGATACTTGGTTAGCAAAGGTTATTCACTATATGGTAAAAATAATTACTCACAAAACGCTCTTGATGTTGCTACGTATTATAAAAATTCTGAAATTATTATTTATCTGTTAGATAATGGCTTTTCCGCAGATCAAAAAATAAAAATTCGAGATCACTATGATTTTGACGCAAGAAAAATCATATTTAAGGAATATGAAAATCCGTCATTTAGAAAAGGGCAGAACGGTTGATGCTGGCAAGGTGACGAAAAAAGCAGGTTTCCCACCTGCTTCATAGGCTCCAGCTTGGAACAATTACCTCATTAGTATCCAGCGATTAAAGAAGGTACGACCCTACCCTAAGGACATATCGTCCCGCAAAGCCTGGTTACCTACAGTAGTTCCTGGGTGCCCCTTGGATAAGAATGTTCCACGAGGTCTGTCCGACGCTTACGATAATCCCCTATCCCCCCCCTTGGCCACACACCAAGGGGGCCATGTTTCTACAACATTCAGGTACAGCTATGAAATTCCTTCCTGCACAGGCTCACGAAGTCCATCCCCGTTTTGATCTGCAGTCTTACATGTTTCTGGCCCAGACCCAGGCATTATCTCCCAAGCGCATCGTGGCCATGACAACCATGTGGGAGCGTTGGTATCCTTGGCTTCGTGCCTATACCTTTGGGAAAAAAAAGGGGTATCTCCTTGTTTTTCTCGACCATGCTGTGGAGCAGGAAATGGAACACCAATGGAGGGAGTCTCAAGAAGAGGCATTTCTCAACGAAGCCCTGGCCCAGTCCATGATCATGAACACCCTCAGACTCTTTATTCCTGACCTGAGCACAACCCAATGCGCTCCCCTGCCCAAGCCCAACAAACTGCTCAAACGCTCTCTGTCCAAGATAGGCATAACCCTCAACAACCAGGGAACCTTTGGTTACAAATACGCCACCCTCACCCATTATCCGTGGAAACCAGGGTGTGATACCTGCTTTTTACATGCAACCTGTCCCAAAAAACTCGGTCTGGGTTCCAGACAAACCTATACGGTTGGCACACCCTCAAAAGGGTAAACCGTGACCGCCGCGCAGCACCACAAACAGACAATGCCTTGTCAACGGCCAGCAAAAGCCCTTGTCAGAAGGTGGTTGGACAATCCCCCCACATCCTTGACCGTATAACCAAAAACCTCCTGCCAGATGGTATCTGATTCCATGCAGAAATAAAGCTGACGGCCCATACCCTTGGCACGCAGCAGATCGACTATATACTGAAACTGCTCGACCCGAAGTGATCGTACCAATCGCTGTTTGCCGTCAATACCTGGGATAAACTCATCATATATAAATGTTGTTGCAGGAAAATCGCGTTCTATAACGGTCTTGAGTTCCGGCATACATCGAAACGATCCCAGACTCATATACGCGATATCCTCAGGCCGTACATAATCAAAAATCATATCAATAATTTCGGCATATCCCTTCTGCCATCCCGTATATCTGATGATGGGGTCGAAATGCAGACAGACCCGAAAGCCCTGCTGAACACAGGTGTGAGCTGCTTGCAGGCGTTCTTCAAGGGATGCACTCTGTCCCAGCTCCTCATGAGAGGCGATATACGGCGTATTGAGCGACCAGGCAGGCAAAACCCGATCATTCCTTGTAACAGCATCCATCCAGGACAGATCCACCACCTTTGATTTGAGTTCCAGACAGACATTGTCATACTCTTTCAGAAAGGTAACCAGATCCCGACTATAGCCGGTCAATGGTTCAAGAACCAGTGAATCGGTATATTCTCCCGTCCCTACCCTGAACCTTTTATGGACATCATGGCCAAAGGCCATGTCCAATTCCCGCCACAAGTCATCTTGGTTGGCCCAGACCTTGAGCACTGGATCTTGAAAATAGGCCTGGAGGATACAATAGGAACAGCGAAGCGGACAATTTTCACCAATATGGATGATGCGATACCCGCAGCAGCGATAGTATCTGGTGCCTGGACAAAACCGCAAAAAGGCCCCTTTGTAGTCTTTGAGGTAAAGGGTGGTGCCGTCACCAGGGATGGAATCCAACGTCTGGTCTGGGGTGACAACCTTGAGGGGAAGCCTTGGCAGGGCCTTACGGACACGACGGGCCAAGGGTGTCTCGGTGACGGCTTCATCAACATAGATCCGTTGAATGGCCTGAAGATATGCGGGAAGTTCTGGTGATTCTGCCTGTGCATGGGATGCGCTCTTCATGAGTCTTCTCCTACCCATCCCCAATCCGACCAGACTCTGTCCTGGGCGATCTGCCTGAGTTCTTTCACCCGTTCCTCCAGTTCCTTGCGGGAAGTTATCCGAGTGGACAACTCCACCGACCGCGTCTCAAAATGATCAGGCTGCTCAAGACGCCACCTGGAACCTGCCACCACATCCCTGGAACGCTTTCTCAACGAGCGTTCCTGACGACAGAGACGGGGATACCTGGCCCACCTCACCGCCTCGACCATGCGGGTCATGGTATCCTTGGGGGAAAGGTCAAGGCCCATCATGGCAGTAAGTTCCAATGCTTCCATTAAGGCCAAGGGGGTGCAGCCCTCGCGCCGACTGGTCTCCCAGATCCAGGTCACCAGATGGACGGCGTTGTTTCTTGACCAGGACAAATTCTGAAACAGCACCCGTAATCCGTCCAAATCTTCTGGAGAAAAACGAAGGAGGAGGGGTGCAAGGATCAAGGGAACATGTCCCATAACCAAAAGATCATCCCAATATCTGGGCAGGGCTAACCAGTCCATAAGCACCTGCCATTGCCTGGAATACGGGGAAAGCCCTAGCAGGGATGCGATGTCTGTCAGCTCTCCGACACAGGTGGCAAAATAGCGCAAGGCCCTGATCTGAGCCCCGTGATTCATGGATTCGTTGGCATTACTTTCAAGATAGATAATCCCTTTTTCAAGGGGAGAGAGAGGGCCGAAAAACAGGGTTTGCACCGGACGTCCCAATGCCGCCAAGGCCCTGACTCGCCGCTGGCCTGCCAGCAGACAGGGGTTCTTTCCTTCTGATGTGGCCAAAACCGGAACAAGCTGGCCGTTGCGTTCCAGGGAGCCAAGAAGCCGATCATCAAAGGTTCTGGGCCAGAAGAGACTAGGGGATTCCATGATAAAACAGGTCGCATCAATGGTCTCCACCAAAGGTTGTGGACAGGGCATGGCATCATCCTTCGTTTGTGAGAGAGACGGGACTGCAATCCAGCTTTTTCTACCTTGACAAGCCTGTTTGCATCTACCTAAGAGAGCTTGGATACTCGCAGAGCCAGAGGTTTCAGCAAGGAAGTATCCTGCCTGCTTGGTATGTCATATGTCATGATAAAGGATGCGAACCTTGTCAGAATTCCATTTTTTTTCAAGTGCGTTTTTACCAGCACCCTGAAACGGCTGTTCAGACCAGGAACCACCCTCTATTTTTCTCACCTCATCGCAGTAGAAAGGACAGGGAGACGTTGATGATCGAAAAACTCAAACAACAAAGAACCTACGCCCTTGCCGGACACGGCGGTACGGGCAAGACCTCGGTAGCCGAAATGATCTTACTCAACGCAGGCAACATCAACCGGTTGGGCAAGATTGAGGAAGGAACCACAAGCCTGGATTACGAACCAGAGGAAATCAAAAGGCGGGGCAGTATCCAACCAGCCATTGCTTCCTACTCCTGGGACAAGAACGATCATTTTCTCCTGGACACCCCAGGGGATAACAATTTTATAGGCGACCTCCCCTACCAGCTCATGGCTGCTGACGGTGCTGTCTTTGTCATCGACGCCATTGACGGGGTCAAACCCCTGACCAAAAAATTGTGGGGTGAAGTAGGCAAGGCCCAGCTCCCAGCCCTTGTGTTCATCAATAAAATTGACCGCGAACGCGCCAATTTTGACCAGGCCTTTGAAGGACTTTCGTCCATACTGGGTATCAAGCCCGTCCTCTTGTATATGCCTATCGGTGTGGAAGCAGACTTTAAGGGGCTTGTAGACGTTCTGAACGAAAAGGCATTGTTGTTCAAAGAAGACGGAGCCTTTGACGAGGCAGACATCCCTGCCGACATGCAGGAAACCGTGTCTGTCATCCGCGAAACAACGATTGAGAACATCGCTGAAAGTGATGAAGAACTCATGGAGAAATATCTGGAGGAAGGATCCCTCTCATCAGAAGAAATCGTTGCTGGTCTGCGTGCCGGAACCCTTGCCAGAGAAATCGTTCCGGTTTGTGCTGGCTCGGCCCTGACCAACAAGGGCGGGATACAGCTTCTTCGCGCTATCCAGGAGTTCATGCCTTCTCCCCTGGATCATCCTGCATGGCAGGGAGAGGAAGAGGCAGAACGTGCAAGCGATCCTCAAACCCCTTTTGCCGGTTTTGTGTTCAAGACCATTGCCGATCCCTTTGCCGGACAGCTTAATATTGTTCGGGTTCTTTCGGGCACAGTCACAGCAGATATGCCTGTTATCAACGCCACGCGTGAGGGTAAGGAAAAATTTGGTCAGATCCTCCTGCTTGAAGGCAAGAAGCAGACCCCCTGCAAGAAAGAATTAGGGCCTGGTGCCATCTTTGCCCTGGCCAAACTCAAAAACACCGGGACGGGTGATTGTCTGTGCCACGAAAAGGAACCCTTCCGTCTTGCCCTGCCAGAACTGCCTCCCACCATTATCTCCTATGCCTTGAGTGCTGCGGAAAAAGGTGATGAAGACAAGGTTTTTGCGTCAGTACAACGCTTGCTGGACGAAGACATTGTTCTTTCCCTATCCCGCAACGAGGATACCGGTGACATGCTCCTTTCCGGCATGGGGCAGCTCCACATTGAATTGTCTGTGGAAAAGATCAAACGCCGGTACAAGGCCGACATTGTTCTCAAGACCCCGAAGATCCCCTACCGAGAGACCATTAAAGGTTCAGCCGAGGTGCAGGGCCGCCACAAGAAGCAGTCAGGTGGTCGGGGTCAGTTCGGTGACTGCTGGATCAAAATGGAGCCCACTCCGCGAGGAGAAGGCTATGAATTTATCAACGCCATTGTGGGTGGCGTGATTCCCAAACAATACATCCCTGCTGTGGATAAGGGCATTCAGGAGGCCGCTACCAGAGGTGTCCTGGCTGGCTACCCCCTGGTAGATTTTAAGGTTACCCTGTACGATGGTTCCTACCATGCAGTGGATTCCTCGGAAATGGCCTTTAAGGTTGCTGGATCCCTGGCCTTCAAACAGGCTGCTGAAAAATGCAAACCCATCCTGCTTGAACCCATCATGCACATGTCTGTGTTTGTTCCTGACGAGTACATGGGTGATACCATTGGCGATCTTTCTGGTCGTCGAGGCAAGGTACTGGGTTCTGATTCCGACAGCGGGATTACTGAAATCCAGGCCCATGTTCCCCTTGCCGAGGTGCTCAAATACGCCCCTGATCTTCGTTCCATGACAGGTGGTCAGGGAACCTATACCATGGAATTTGATCATTATGAAGAATGTCCTGCCCCGGTCACAGAAAAGGTAGTTGAGGAAAGTAAAAAAGACGACGAATAACACCAAAAGGGGCCGTTTGAAAACGGCCCCTTTTTTTCTCCTTCTTGTGCTTCACCTGCCTTTTGGCTACACGACCTCTCGACGTTTTCTCTTCCGATCTTCTTGCCGTCAAGGATGTCCATGCTCCGCTCCATCTATGCCTATGTGATGATTCTTTCCTCCATTGTTTGTGGAGGCATACTCCTCCTGCTTTTCACCAGTATCAAAGCGAACCGTTTGGCTCACACAGTCGCTGTTGTCTGGGCGAGATGGTGTATCCATGTCTGCGGTATCACGCTGGATACCGATCTTCGAGAACTTGATCCCTCCCAATGCTATATCTTTGTGGCCAATCACCAAAGCCAGGTGGACATCCCTATCCTCATGGCCCTGCTTGCTCCATTCAAAATTTCCTTTGTGGCCAAACATACCCTGTTTGCCATTCCGATTTTGGGAAGGGCCATGCGTGCCTTAGGCTGTGTGCCCATTGACCGAAGCAATCCGCGCAAGGCCCTCAAAGCCCTCACCCAGGCCATACAGCAGGAGGACACTCCTCGTTCTTTTGTGGTCTTTCCCGAAGGAACCCGCAACCAACAACTGGGGCCGTTCAAACCTGGCGCCATTATCATGGCCCTTAAAACCGGATTACCCCTTGTTCCTCTTGTTATCAACGGATCAGCACAGATACTTCCTAAGGCATCGTGGCGCATCACCCCTGGCAGGGTCACGGTGCAGGGACTTGATCCTATCCAGCTGGAAGCAACGTCTGCTCTGAAGCAGAGGAAAGAACTCACCCAAAAATTATGGAACCTGATGAACGATAAACTTTTGGAGTCATTCCATGTATGAACCACACCTGACCCTGACTCCCCTTGGCGGCCTGGGGGAAATCGGCATGAATTGTATGGCCATGGAAACACCAGATTCTTTGGTGCTTATAGATTGTGGTCTCATGTTTCCCGACGAATATCTTCTGGGTGTTGACGTGGTCATTCCCTGTCTTGACTTCATTATTGAACGACAGAACAAGCTCAAGGGCATCATCCTTACCCACGGCCACGAGGATCATATCGGTGCCCTGCCCTGGCTCATGAAACAGGTACAGGCTCCCTTATACAGTTCAGCATTTACCCTGGCCCTGATCCGCAGAAAACTTGAGGAACATCTTCCTTCCGCAGCCCTGGATCTGAGAACGGTGCGTGCCAGGGAGAAAATCTGTCTGGGGGACTTTACAGTCCACTTCTTCCGAGTCTGTCATTCTATTATTGAAGGCTTTGCCCTGGGTATTGAAACGCCGGTGGGCAAAATCTTTCATACCGGTGACTTTAAGATCGACCGCAATCCCATGGACGGTCATGCCACGGATCTTGAAGGGATTGAGGCCTTTGCCCGTGACGGGGTCAAACTCCTTTTTTCCGATTCCACCAATGTTGAACGTGAAGGCTTTGCCCTGACGGAACGGGAGATCAAGGCATCCTTAAACGATATTGTGAGCAAATCCCAGGGCAGGATTCTTGTCACCCTGTTTTCCAGCCATATCCAGCGTATCCAGGAAATCTTTGATCTGGCCAGGGATCATGGCCGCAAGGTGGCTGTCAGCGGCAAGTCCATTGCCTCGAATATCGAAATCGCCAGAGAATTAGGCTATTTGACCTTTTCCGATGTCAACTACTGCGAACTGGAAGACCTCCCCAAACTCAAGGACTCAGAAATCGTCCTCATCCTCACGGGTTCCCAGGGTGAACCCCTGTCTGCCCTGACGCGGCTGTCCAGGGGTGAACACCGGCAGCTCACTATCCACAAGGGCGACACCGTGATCATGTCCTCGCGGTTTATCCCTGGCAATACTAAGGCCATCACCAGGGTTATCAATGATCTCTACCGCCTGGGTGCCGAGGTGCTGTACAAAAAGGTGCAGGCCATCCATGCCTCAGGCCATGCCCATAAGGAAGAGTTACGGATCATGCTCAAGACCGTGGCTCCCAAATACTTTATCCCTGTCCACGGAGAATACCGGCACCTGCTCAAGCACACTGTCCTGGCCAGGGAATGCGGGGTGGCACCAGAACGAACCATCCTGTTGGAAGACGGCCATCCCATCACCTTATTCCAGGATGGTGTCCGCCTGGAAGAGGCCATTCGGGTCGAATCCCTTCTGGTGGACGGTAAGGGGGTGGGGGATGTTGGTCAGACGGTCATCAAGGAACGACAAATCCTTGGGGAGGAAGGGTTGGTCATCGTGATCCTTGTGCTTGATCCAGGGGGACGAGAAATCATCCTCGGCCCGCAGATTCTGTCTAAGGGGTTTATCTTTGAACAGCATCTTTCCCATATTTTGGAAGATGCCAAAGGCATTGTTCTGGACGTTTACGAACATATCGACCCCAGAGATACCCGCAAACTCAAAGAGCGTATCCGTTCGTCTCTGCGGCGATGTTTTAAAAAACTTCTGGGCCGTGATCCCATTATCGTTCCCTTGGTCATCGACATTTCCAAGGATGAAAAGTAAACAATTTCAGTCTATAAAACCATATAGATCCCTTAGAATCTCTTACAGCCTGTCAGGGCGTCAAATTCCTTGCCCCCTGACAGGTTTTCGTATAGGAAGCACCGACTCAAAATCCGCACGTCTGGAAAAAGTCTGGGTGCCCCATGGTGGGGTAAGGCACAGCCAGACGGAGGAACAACCCAGGAGGAACAATGGCCTATGTAAGCATGAAGCAAATGCTGGAAACTGGTGTCCATTTTGGCCACCAGACCAAACGGTGGAATCCCAAGATGCGTCCCTATATTTTTGGGGCACGCAAAGGCATCCACATCATGGATCTCCAGCAGACCGTGAAGCTGTTCAGAACAGCCCACGATTTTATCTCTGATCTGGTTGCTGACGGTGAAAAGATTATCTTTGTTGGCACCAAACGGCAGGCTCAGGATGTGGTCAAGGCCGAGGCCGAACGCGCTGGCATGTACTATGTGACCAACCGCTGGCTCGGCGGCACCATGACCAACTTCCAGACCATCAAACGCAGCATTGACCGCATGAAGCAGCTCGAAGCCATGTTCGAGGACGGCAGCATCAACAAATTCCTGAAAAAGGAAGTCGTCCGTATGCAGCGTGAATTAAATAAATTGCATCAGAACCTGGGCGGGATCAAGGACATGGAGAAACTCCCGGCCGCAGCTTTTATCATTGACCCTCATCGTGAGGACATCGCTGTCAAGGAATGCCGTACATTGGGCATCCCCATTGTCGCTGTGGTGGATTCCAATTGTGACCCGGACGTGATTGATTATATCATTCCAGGAAACGATGATGCCATCAGGGCCATCAAGCTCTTTGCCTCAGCCATTGCCGATGCCTGCCTCGAAGGCCAGGCCCAATACGACGCAAAGGGTGAACAGGATGCCGAGGCCGAACTGGCCAAGGCCGCTCAACAAGAAACAGCAGAAGCCAACAATGCCGCTGACAATACCGCCAAGGAGGACAAGTAGTTATGGCTATCACCGCACAACAGGTCAAGGCACTGCGTGAAAAAACCGGTGTCGGGATGATGGATTGCAAAAAGGCCCTGGTGGAATGCGACGGCAATGAAGAAGCCGCTGTTGCCTACTTGAGAGAAAAAGGTCTTGCCAAGGCCCAGAAAAAGGCTGGCAGGGCCACTTCCGAGGGATGGATCGGCTATGCTGCCACAGAAGATGGTACCGCCGCCACCTTGGTGGAACTCAAATGTGAAACCGATTTTGTGGCCAAAAACGAAAAATTCCAGGAAACCCTGGCCCATATCGCCCAAACCCTGAACAAGCAGGAGGCTGCTACTCCCGCTGCCGTGGCCCTGACCGAGGCCCAGGCCGCTCCTTTTGCCGAGGGTGTCAACGAACTGATCACTGTTCTTGGCGAAAACACCCAGCTTGGCCGTTTCTGCAAGCTGGCAGTCAATGGGCCAGGCATGATCGGCCATTATATTCATGCCAACGGCAAGATCGGGGTTCTCGTGACTGTAGAGACAGGCACCCAGGAAAGCCTGGCCAAGGATGAGCTTGGTGTCATGGCCAAAGATATTGCCATGCAGGTCGCAGCCGTCAATCCTGCCTGCTGCACCCCTGAGGAGCTTCCCCAGGATACCATTGCCAAAGAAAAAGAGATCTATCTCAATCAGGCCAAGGAAGAGGGTAAGCCCGAACACATTGCCGAAAAGATTGTCATAGGTCGATTGAACAAATACTATAAAGAAGTATGCCTGCTGGAGCAGCCTTTTATCAAGGATGACTCCAAGGTCATCAAGGATCTGGTCAAAGAAACGGCCAAGGCCCTTGGCGATACCGTCAAGGTCACAGGCTTTTGCCGCATGGCCCTTGGCGAGGAGTAACCGCCACTACCTGCACACAAGGGAGCTTCGGCTCCCTTTTTTGTGCTGTCTTTTCTTTTGCCTCTCAGACATCTTTGCTGTACACACCCTCGAACCCGTTTGGGTAAGGAGACCTCATGTCCTCATTCCACTACCCCCGTGTGCTTTTGAAACTCAGCGGCGAGGCCCTGGCCGGTGACAAGCGATTTGGCATTGATCCTGAAATCGTCCGCTCCATAAGCCGTGAGCTTGCCGAGATCGCCACCCTGGGCATTGAGATGGCCATTGTTATCGGCGGCGGCAATATTTTCAGGGGTATTTCCTCCTCAGCCAAGGGAATGGACAGGTCTTCGGCCGATTACATGGGCATGTTGGCCACAGTTATGAATGCCCTGGCGGTGCAGGATGCCCTGGAAAAAGAAAATATTCCCACCAGGGTCATGTCGGCCATTACCATGCGCGAGGTTGCTGAACCCTATATCCGCCGCAGGGCCATCCACCATCTGGAAAAAGGCAGGGTGGTTCTCTGTGCAGCCGGCACAGGCATCCCCTATTTCACCACCGATACCGCTGCGGTCATTCGAGCCTTGGAACTCAAGGCCAATGCCATCCTCAAGGCTACACGGGTCAACGGGGTCTACGACCGTGACCCGGAACAAGATGCCAACGCTACCATGTTTCAGCACCTCAGCTATATTGAGGTATTGCAGAAAAAACTTCGGGTCATGGATTCCGCAGCCATTTCGCTGTGCATGGACAATAACCTGCCCATTGAGGTCTTTAATATTTTTCACAAGGGAAATATCAAACGAGTCGTCCTTGGAGAGACCGTAGGGACACGAGTACAAGGAGAATAGCATGGAAGATCTGTACCAGGATTGTAAAACACGTATGCAAAAGGCATTGGATAATCTTGATCGGGAGTTTGGAAAATTGCGTACAGGCAGGGCATCCACCACCTTGGTTGAGGATATCAAGGTGGATTACTATGGTACGCCCACGCCCATGCAGCAATTGGCCTCGGTTTCCATCCCGGACAGCCGGACGATTTCCATTCAACCCTGGGATCGCAATGCCTTCAGTGACGTGGAAAAGGCCATCCTCAAATCGGATCTGGGACTGACTCCCTTAAACGACGGCAAGACCATCCGCATCACCATCCCTGCGCTTACCGAAGAACGCCGTAAAAGCCTGGTCAAAATGGCCAGAAAATACACGGAAGAGGCACGGGTTGCCATGCGCAATGTCCGCCGCGACATGAACGATCTTCTGAAAAAACAGAAAAACGACAAAGAAATCAACGAAGACGAGATGCACAAGGGACAAGAGGAAGTCCAGAATATCATCAATGACTATGTCAAGCAGGCAGATACCCTGCTCGCCACCAAGGAACAGGAAATAATGGAGATCTAAGCTGGACACCTCATCCTTACCCGAACATGTGGCCATCATCATGGACGGCAATGGTCGCTGGGCAAAGCAGCAAGGACTGGAACGAAGTGCCGGTCATAAGGCTGGTGCTGATGCAGCCCATGCCATTGTCACCGAGGCCCGTACCTTGGGTATCCGTCATCTGACCCTGTATACCTTTTCCAGGGAAAACTGGTCCAGACCCCACAAGGAGGTTGGATTTCTTTTCAGCCTCCTTGGAGACTATCTGACCCAAAATACCCCCAATCTCCTTAACCAGTCCATCCGTCTGAACATTCTGGGTGATACTCGCGATCTTCCCTTTGCTGCCCGTCAGATCGTGCGGCGCACCTGTCAGAAGACCAAGGATTGTACGGCCATGTCCCTGAACCTTGCCCTGAATTATTCAGGCAGAGAGGAAATCCTGTATGCCATACGCTCTCTCATGGCTTCAGGCATAGGGGCAGATACCCTCACCGAGGATGTCTTCAAAAACCACCTGTACACAGCAGGCCAGCCTGATCCCGACCTGATTATCCGAACCAGTGGAGAATTGCGTTTGAGCAATTATCTGCTCTTTCAGTCTGCATACAGTGAACTCTATTTTACCGATACCCTCTGGCCCGACTTCACACCGGCACATTTCCGCCAGGCCCTGGATGACTTTGCCAGGCGTAACCGCCGCTTCGGCACCACGGGTGAAGCAGGGGAAGCACCATGACCCTTACCTCGCATCAGCAGCGCATTCTAACGGCACTCGTGCTCCTGCCCCTGACCGTCTGGATGGTCTTCCAAAACGATACGGTCCTGGCTACCGGCCTGTTTGTGATCGCAGGGCTGGGGCTGTACGAATATTGTTCCATGTTCTGGCAAGGCAGGCAGAAGTTCCTTTATCTTCTCCTTGGACTTGTGCCAGGTGCCCTCATTGCCTGGAGTCCCTTAGCCGCTCTCCACGCACCCACCACTATGCCCGTGATCTTTTTGATCCTGGCGGGCTTTTTTTTACTCGCCTCGGGACGTGCATCCTCTCAGACATCCTTCACCGATATCACCCTGCTTCTGGCCGGAGTGCTCTATCTCCCGCTCATGCTCCAATTGTTCCGCTTGCTCAGTCCCATTGAAATGATGCTGATTCTGATTGCTTCCTTTGCAACGGATACAGGTGGTTTTTACGCAGGAAGCTGGTGGGGTACCAAAAAGCTCTGGCCGCAAATAAGTCCCAAAAAGACATGGGCCGGAAGTTGTGGAGGCATGGGGCTCACCGTGCTCTGCACCCTGTTTACAGGGCTCATCTGGGGCCTTGCTTCGTGCTGGGCCTTTATCCTTTTGGGAATCATCTTAAACATTGCGGCCCAGTTTGGGGACTTTTTTGAATCTGCGCTCAAACGCTGGGCCGGTGTGAAGGATTCCGGTCAGATGCTGCCCGGTCACGGCGGGATTTTGGATCGCATCGACAGCATCCTGTTTGTTTTGCCCGTTTACGTGCTGCTTCGGGATATAACCACCTGGTTTTGAGTCCCTGTATCCGCTCTTGGTTTGTTGTTTTCTGGACGTTCCCCATCTCCGAGTCATTCCATGACCTATATCTCTACGCTTTCACTGCCTGCCCATCTTGCCACTGGGCCACGCAAGGTCACCATCCTTGGGAGCACTGGCTCCATAGGCACCAATGCCCTGGCCATCATTGCCAGGTATCCTGAACAATTTACGATCATGGGCCTGGCCGGGGCCACCAATGTGTCTTGTCTGGCCCAGCAGGCCATTCAGTTCAGGCCGCCGGTACTCGGTGTCCTTACCGAAGCGATACGTCAGGAACTTATCACCCTGCTCCCCCACGACTATACCCCGGACATCGTTGTCGGACAAAAGGGATACATGAGCATGGCCCAGGATCCACAGGCCGATTTCATTCTCTCGGCCCAGGTAGGGGCAGCAGGTCTGGCCGCCACCCTCACCGCAGCCCAGGCAGGCAAGGTACTTTGTCTGGCCAATAAGGAATCCCTGGTGCTTGGGGGCCATCTCATCCGACAAGCCTGCAAGGAGCACGGCAGCGTTATCCTTCCGGTGGATTCGGAACATAACGCCATCTTTCAAGCATTAAGCGGCACGGCCCCGGATACCTTGCGCCGCATCCTGCTCACGGCCTCAGGCGGGCCCTTTAGAACCAGTTCAACCCAGGATCTGCGAACCGTTACACCAGAGCAGGCCCTGGCCCATCCCCGCTGGTCTATGGGGGCCAAAATCAGCATTGATTCAGCAACTCTTATGAACAAGGGGCTTGAGGTCATTGAAGCCTTTCATCTGTTTGGAACGGAACCAGAGGCCATTGAGGTGGTTGTTCATCCTCAGAGTATTATCCATTCCATGATTGAATATCACGACGGTTCCATTCTGGCACAGATGGGTGTTCCTGACATGAAAATCCCCATTGGTTACTGTCTGACCTATCCCAAACGGGTTGCCCACGATCTTACTCCCCTGGACTTTGCAGCCCTGGGAAGTCTGGACTTTGAACGCCCTCGGCGTGATTGTTTTCCCTGTCTGAATCTCGCCTTTCATTCCCTGGCCGCAGGCCCAAGCTATCCTGTTGTTCTCAATGCTGCCAACGAAGTGGCGGTACAGGCATTTCTGGATCGCAAAATCCCCTTTTTGGGCATCCCTGCCCTGCTAGAAAAGGCCCTGGACAATCATAAGCAACAGCCCATCCCCTCTCTGGAAGCCATTCTTCACTTGGACGCAGCAACCCGAGCCTTTGCAGCAGCGGCCATTTCAGGCTCTTCGAGCTGATCCTTGTTCAACCATTTCCAACCGGACATTTCCCTATGATAGTGAGCACCCTTGCCGTTATTCTCGTTCTTGGAGGTTTGATCTTTTTCCATGAACTCGGCCATTTTCTCATTGCCCGAAGCATGGACATCGGTGTCACAACCTTTTCCCTGGGCTTTGGCCCTGGCATCTGGAAAACGACCTGGGGACAAACCGAATACCGGCTCTCGGCATTTCCCCTGGGCGGTTACGTCCAACTGGTTGGAGAACATGTTGAGGATGAGGTGCCAGAAGGTTTCTCTCAAAAACAACATTTTGCCGGACGCCCCCCCTGGCAGCGCATGCTTGTGGTAGCTGCCGGCCCTGTCTTTAATTTCATCCTGGCATGGTTCATCTATTGGGGCATTTTCTGGATGCAGGGTCAGACTGTGCTGCTTCCCCATATCGGTCAGGTTCAGGCAGAAAGTCCTGCCCAGCGTGCCGGTATCATGGCCAATGACGTGGTAACGGCGGTCAATGATCTCCCTGCGGCGTCGTGGCAGGATTTGGCTCAGGCCATACGTTCCAGCAAGGGAGATCCCCTTCGCCTTGCCATCCTGCGTGATGGTGAACACCACAGCATCAGCGTCACCCCACATCTGCAAGAACATACAACCATCTTTGGAGAAACCAAGCTGGTTCCAATGCTGGGCATCATGGCCGCAGGACACACCACAACTCTCCCGCTCTCCATCTTTGAAGCCGCTGCCGCCGGTGCGGATCAAACCTGGGAACTTTCCAAGCTGACTATCCAGGGTCTCGTCAAACTGGTGGAGCGGGTTATTCCCCTGGACACTATTGGCGGCCCCATTATGATTGCCCAAATGGTGGGCCAGCAGGCCCACGAAGGCATCACCAACCTGCTGGCTATCACCGCCCTTATCAGCATCAATCTTGGTCTGCTGAATCTTCTGCCCATTCCAGTCCTGGATGGCGGTCACATCCTTTTTTGCGCCATAGAATGGATGCGCCGACGCCCCTTGGATGAACGGCTTCAGCATATTACCATGCGGATAGGCCTTACCTTTCTGCTGGCCCTTATGGGACTGGCCATTTTCAACGATATCTGGCGTTCATTGGCCTGAGATCCCCCAACACACTCTCCTTATGGATATGGACATTGATACCCGCCCTACCATTGCCATCAACGGAACCGAAGAACTTCTCCAAGTGGTCATTGGCACAACCTCCGGCCTGTTGTTCCAGGCAGGGATCAATGCCCCTGGCAAAACCATGCGGTTTCTCCTGCCTCTCATCGACGAGGGTCTGACCCGTCTCAACATCCCCCTTGCCCATTGTCAGGGAATCGCCTGCACACGAGGGCCAGGAAGCTTCACCGGCATCAGGGTAGTCCTGGCAACCATTCACGGCCTGAGCAAGGCCGCCAATCTTCCCTTGGCAGGTCTGGATTATCTGCCCCTTCTGGCAAAGGATCTCATGGCCCATTGGCAGGGAGAAGCCTGGGTTATGACCTGGGCCCGTAAAGATCAGGTCTATCTCCAGGGCTTTGCCATGCCCAAGGGGGTTGCCCTGATTCCACCGCAAGCCTGTTTGCTCGAACAAGCGGTTGACCTTATAAACGCTCGTACTGGCAAGATACTCGTTGCAGGAAGCGGTCTTTCCAAAAATGAGGATTTTTTGAGGCATCGACTTACACCCTCGGTCAGCCTGGCGACTCAGCGCGATGTCCTCTGCCCACAGGCCCTGCTCACTGCGTCCCTGCACGCGGATTTTTCCCATGCACCTATCACCCCGCTCTATCTCAGGGCCTCGGATGCCCAGGAGAATCTTCCCTCCCTGGCCCGACAACGAGGCATCCCCCTTAAAAAGGCTCTGTTGCGTATCCCTCACCAGGAATAACCCCTCCCTGTCATCCTTCTGACACCCCATCGTCTATCCTTATATACCCACCGCCTTTCAGGAACAATCAGGGCATGGTATGAGAGCCTGTTCCGGGATCACGCTCCTGAAAAAACACAATCCTTCTCTTTTTTTAGTATGTATCGCTAAAGTTTCCCTCAGCGCAGACGATTAAGTAAGTACGTCAACAATTAACCAGGCAAGGATGCCGACGACTACTTTTTCAAGGAGGAAAAACAATGAGTCTCGTAATTAACCACAACCTTATGGCGATGAACGCCGCCAGAAACCTGTCAGACAGCTATAATTCCTTAAGTGTTTCAACCCGACGCCTGTCTTCGGGCTTGCGTATCGGAACGGCTGCTGACGACGCGGCTGGCATGGCCATTCGTGAACTCATGCGGGCTGACATCAAGACCCTTAATCAGGGTGTGCGAAACGCCAATGACGCCATTTCTATGATCCAGACAGCAGATGGCGCACTCGGCGTTATTGACGAAAAGCTTATCCGTATGAAGGAATTGGCCGAGCAGGCATCAACAGGTATCTACACCTCGGACCAGCGTCTGATCATTGATTCCGAATACCAGGCTATGGCTTCGGAAATCACCCGAATTGCCAATGCAACGGACTTTAACGGCATCCATCTCCTGAACGGCAATTTGTCCGCATCAACAGCGAATAAGGCTGTGGCGGACTGGCATAAGGATCACGATGGTAGCGGCCTGGTCTCCAAAGGTCCCTTGAAGGTCCACTTTGGAACCGCCAACGACAGTGCTGAGGATTACTACTACATCGCCATTGGTAACGCCACAGCCAGTGCCTTGGGTGTAGGCAACAATTCTAAGGCGGATGGTGCTGGCCACGACATTTCCACCCAGCAAAATGCCCAGAAGGCCTTAGAAGCCTTGAACAAGGCCATTGTCTCCAAGGACAATATCCGGGCCAACCTTGGTGCCTTGCAGAACAGGCTGAGCAATACCGTTGCCAACCTGACTATTCAGGCTGAAAATGTTCAGGCAGCGGAATCCCGCATCTCTGATGTGGACGTGGCCACCGAGATGACCGAGTTCACCAGGCAGCAGATCAAGACCCAGGCGGGTGTTGCCATGCTCTCCCAGGCCAACTCTCTGCCAAGGATGGCCCTGCAGCTTATCCAGGGTTAACCTTCTCCTTCATTGTCAACCTGCCACAAAGAGGCCGGGCCTATACGGTCGGGCCTCTTTGTTTTTTTTTGGGGGGGGGGTTGGGTTTTAGGTGTTAGGTGTTAGGTAGTAGGTAGTAGGTGGTAGGTGGTGGATTTTAGGTGTGTGGAGAGGCTTTTAGGCGCTCTGAGGAAAGGTTCGGGAAAAAACATCGTGAATCTGCTAAAATTTTCTGTAAAAACTCAAACAAGCTGGCACTTTTTTTGCTTAACCACGAACATGCTTTCTGATAACAGCATATTTTGACATACACCGATGATACCAACCTAAAACCTAAAACTTAAAACCTAAAACCTAAAACCTAAAACTTAAAACCTAAAACTTAAAACCTAAAACCTAAAACTTAAAACCTAAAACCCTCCTACCCCGAGGAACACGCCATGTCCGATGACTATGCCGACCTTGTTAGCACTTCATACAATTCAGGCTCCATCCATTTTACAGGGCTTGGTTCGGGAACAGATTTCGACACCATAGTCACGCAACTTGTGGACGTGGAAAGCCAGAAGTTGAAGAACATGGCCAAGGAATACAAGACCTGGGAAGACAAGGTCGCTGCCATTCAGGAGCTTAACACCTCGGTTCTTGCCCTGGATAACACCTTGGTAAGTATGGACAGTCCGGCCAAGTTCATGGTTAAGAGCGCCACCTCCTCGGACGACACCAGTCTTACGGCAACAGCAAGTACCGACGCACAGGTAGGTACCCACTCTATAGAAATACACCAACTTGCCCAAAATCATATTCTTATGAGCAGGACAGGTTTTGCCTCGGCAACCACCAGTATCAACAATACAGGGGGAGACGAGACTCTGGCATTCACCTATGGTGGAGAAAATTTTTCCATGACGGTGTCAGCAGGCACAACCCTGGCCTCATTAGCGAGCATGATCAACAACGCCCCCGACAATCCAGGAGTCAGAGCAACCATCATGAATGATGGTTCTCCCAACGGTTACCATCTCCAGTTACGAGGCATGGATCAAGGGACAACGTATCAGATCAATGTAACATCTTCTCCATCTTCCTTCGGTGGGAACTTTGATACCACCCAAGCAGCGCAAAATGCTCAGATCAAGGTCGACGGCTGGCCAACGGCTCCAGGTCTTTATATTGAACGGGATTCCAACACCATTGACGATGTTCTTGAAGGTATAACCTTTAATCTTCATCAAACTACCCCCCCTGGCGAGACCATCACGGTAACCACCAGCACGGATACTGCAGCCATAAAGGAAAAGATCAAGACCTTTGTAGATCAAATCAATGAGGTGTTGGGGAAAATCCGTTCTCTGACAGAGGTCACAGGCAATAAGGCCGATCCTCTGATGACAGGAAACGCTACCCTCCACTCCATACAAGGCAGAATCAAGGACGTGCTGAACTCACGAGGAATTGGATTTGACCCGGATAAAGACGCGATCAGCAGTTTGGTAGGTCAGCATATTCCAGGCAGCACAGCCTTGACAGTGGGCATAACCACCGACACGGTTCTTGGTTCTCCAACCTTTGGTCTTCTCGTCGTGGACGAGGACACCCTTAACAATGCCCTGCAAAAAAATCCCCAGGCGGTCATGGAAATTTTTAGTGCTAACCTGACTCCCACATCGGATACATCCGACTTCAGCTATCACTCGGTCGTCTCCGGAGCCACTCAGCCTGGGATCTATGACATCTCCTATGAGGTCAATGGGACGGGTGACATCACCTCGGCAACCATTGACGGAACCCATTACGATTATACCGCAGGAGCTCCGGGCAAGTCCGGCAACACCCTAACCTCTCTCCACGGCGGGTCCAAGGGGCTGGCCATCACCGTAAACAACCTGACTGCAGGAACCCATACAGGCACACTCCGCCTCAAGGAGGGCAAAATTTCACAACTCTCCTCAACCCTGGAAACCCTTACCAAGGCATCATCAGGTTCTTTGACCATCCTTGAAGAGCATTTCCAGGAAACCGCTGAGAACCTCACCGATCAGATGGCCAATGAACAGCAACGGCTCGTGGATTATGAGCAGGAACAACGAGCCAAATTTGCCAGACTCGAATCCACCCTTGGCTACTATAATAGTATTCAGACCATGCTTGAATCTCAGATCAAACAACTTACCGCTTCATCAAAGGGATAACCCATGCAGCACAATGCGGCTCAGGCTTATTTCAAAACTCAGGTCACAACCACGTCCCAGGAAGAACTGGTCATCATGCTCTATGACGCGGCCATCACCTTTCTGAAACAGGCCAGGATTAAGCTGGAAGAAAAGGACATGGCCCAAAAAGGTATCCTTATTTCCAAGGCCCTGGATGTCATTGCAGAACTTGACGGTTCTCTGAATGTTAAACAGGGGGGTGATCTGGCCCGCAACCTTCATGCCATGTATATGTATTGCAATACTCGGCTCCTCAAGGCCAATATGAACCTGGACACGGGTAATATTGATGAGGTGATGCACATTCTCACGGAATTTCGCTCGGCATTTTCTGAGATTCTTCCCAGCGTTCAGAACGGCCGCACAACTTCTGTCAATCAGGCCGCAGCCTATTGAGCAGCATCCTTGCTGCAAGGATCGGTACGGGAACTCCTTCCTCCCTGTACCGATCCTTCTTTGAGCCAGAATTTCCCCCTTTTCAATCCCCCCCTCTATGATTATGGTTATGCGCTGCGCACAGGCCGTAATCCTCTTCTTCGCCTCTTTTCAGACCGCCTGTCTGCAAAAAAACGAAATAACTTACTTGTCCCTCAGCGAGTTTGCGAGGTTTTCTTATGAAAATAATTTGCCCTGAATGTGCTTTTGCTCGTGACGTACCTGACGAAAAAATCCCTCCCAAAACCAAAATAGCCACCTGCCCCAAGTGCGGGCACCGGTTTTCCTTCAGAGATCGTTCCCAGGACGACAAGTCCCTGGATTTGGATGTTCCTTCAGGTCACAACCTGGAAACAGACCCTGCTAAGGCGGCCTCAATAGATGCAGGCCCCACAAAGGCATCTCAGGATGACGACATATGGGATTCCCTGTCTGCCATGAATCCACGGTCTCAAGTCGATCCCTTGCCTGACCCTGAGATGTACGAAAACCACCAGGACACCTCGAATGCGGGTCAGCAGACAACCGGCCAGGTTCCCTGGGAGCATCTGGACACCTATGGCTTTTTCCCAGGGCTCCTCACAACCATCAAACAGGTCATGCTCCATCCTGTGATCTTTTTCAGGGATACGGCCTTTACGCCTGATATGAGCAAGGCCCTTATTTTTTATCTGCTCATTGCTGAGATTCAGGCTTTGGCGCAATTCTTCTGGCCCATGACCGGTATGATCCCTTTGGTGGATGATCCTGATGCCACGACCCTGGGCCTTGGCATCATGGGGGTAGGCTCAACGTTTATTCTCGTCCTGTACCCCCTTTTCCTGACCTTGATGCTCTTTGTCATGGTGAGTGTGAATCATCTCTGTCTACGTGTCTTTAAGGCAGCCGATCAGGGATTTGCAGGAACCTTCAAGGCAGTCACCTATGGCAGTGCCCCCATGATCCTGGCACTTATTCCTCTTATTGGCCCCCTTATAGGTGCCATCTGGAGCATGATTACCACCTTTTTCGGCTATAAATACATCCATAAGACCACCACCACACAGGTCATCCTGGCCATGTCTCTTCCCATGATAGTCATGATCTTGCTGGCCCTGCTGTTCGTTGTGGGATGATGTCCTTTCAAAGCGTCTGATCAAAGCACGGTCAGACCAGACCTTGTTGCAGTAACCAGCTATGTGTTTCCAGCGCATACGCACTATGAGGAACCTATGATTGGTATTTCTAAACTCTATTGTGAAAATATCGAACCCTCCGATGCCCTGCGCTATGGACGGGATTCCAAACAACTTCCCTCCAACCTGCTCCAGTTTTCCAAGGATAAAAAACCGGTGGTCGTCTGGAACATGACCCAGCGTTGTAATCTCAAATGCGAACATTGCTACGCCCATGCCATTGATCCCCAGGCCAAGGATCCCATTAACACGGATCAGGCCAAGGGTATCATCGACGATCTGGCCGCATTTGGATCTCCAGTTATCCTGTTTTCCGGCGGGGAACCCACCATCCGTCGCGACCTGCCAGAGCTGGCTCATTATGCTGTGTCCAAAGGGATGCGGGCGGTCATCTCCACCAATGGCACCCTTATCACCAAGCAAATGGCCAAAGAACTCAAAAGCGTTGGCCTGTCCTATGTCGGTATTTCTCTGGATGGGGGTGAGGAAATCCACGACACATTTCGCGGCGTTCCTGGGGCGTACAAAAAGGCCTTGCAGGGGGTTGCCAACTGTCAGGCCGAAGGGCTCAAAGTAGGACTGCGGTTTACTATCTTTGGCAAGAATGCCCAGGAGGTGCCCAAGGTCTTTCAGGTCTTACAAGAAATGGAAGTCCCGCGTCTCTGTCTGTACCACCTGGTCTATTCGGGCCGGGGTTCTGCCATGATTGAAGAAGATCAAAACCATGAGCAGACCAGGGCAACCGTCCACCAAATTATGGATCTCACCAGGGATTTGTTTGAGGCTGGTCATCCCAAGGAAATCCTCACTGTGGATAACCACGCTGACGGCCCTCTGGTCTATCTGCGTCTCCTCAAGGAAAATCCCAAGCGGGCCCAGGAGGTGCTGGAGCTTCTTCAATTCAACGAAGGCAATAATTCCGGTCGAGGTATTGGCTGTATTTCCTGGGATGGTCGAGTTCATGCGGATCAATTCTGGCGGAACCATACCTTTGGCAATGTGCTTGACCGCCCTTTTTCAGAAATCTGGCTTGATCCCACTATTGAACTTCTGCACAAGCTCAAGGATAAAAAGCAATATGTTACGGGCAGGTGCAGCAAGTGCAAGTACCTGTCTATCTGCGGCGGTAATTTCCGCGCACGGGCCGAAGCGTATTACGGCAATGTCTGGGAACCCGATCCGGCATGTTACCTCACAGATGAAGAAATCGGCTTATAAGGATTCTCCATCCTCATTCTTGTAAGGATATAGATTATGAAACCGTTATTCTACCGAGGCCGGCGTCTCCGTCGTACCCAAAGCTTACGGGACTTGATCCGAGAAACAGAACTACGACCTCAGGATCTTATCCAGCCCTATTTTGTTGTTGAAACCGATGACGCTTCCTTTTCTCGTCCCATAGCTGCCATGCCGGGCCAAAACCAGTACAGCCCTGCAAAGCTGGAAGAACGGGTGGCTCAGGCTGTGGATAAGGGACTGCGTGCCCTCATCCTTTTCGGAATTCCCCAAGAGAAAGACCCGCTGGGCACTTCGGCGTATACCAGTACAGGTATTGTCCAGAAGGCCGTTGAACAACTCAAACACCGCTTCCCTGAACTTGTAGTCATCACAGATGTATGTATGTGTGAATTTACCTCTCATGGGCATTGCGGCATCTTGAATAATACCTACGTTCAAAACGATACCACCTTGGAATATCTGGGTAAAATAGCCCTCTCTCACGCCCAGGCCGGGGCCGATATGGTAGCTCCATCAGATATGATGGACGGACGAATCCAGGCTATCCGCACAGCCCTGGATGAGGCTGGTTTCACGGAACTGCCTATCATGTCCTATGCCGTCAAATCTGCCTCGTCGTTTTACGGACCTTTTCGGGAGGCCGCTGAATCAGCTCCGGCCTTTGGTGACCGCAAATCCTATCAAATGGATCCAGCCAACCTGCGTCAGGCCATGTGTGAGGCAGAGGCTGATACCCAGGAAGGTGCGGACATCATCATGGTCAAACCGGCCCTGCCCTATCTCGACGTTCTACGACGCATCAGAGACACCTCAAACCTGCCCCTGGCCGCCTATCAGGTGAGTGGAGAATACAGCATGATCAAGGCCGGAGCTCAACTCGGATGGATCGACGAGCAAAGCATTGTCATGGAATCCCTTACCTCTATCAAGCGGGCCGGGGCTGACCTCATCCTGACCTATTATGCCGAAGACGTCCTGACCTGGCTTGCCAAATAACAAGCGTCTGCCCTTGACAAAAGCCCCTTAGATCTTCCCTTTTACCTGTTACCGCAACCCATCATGCACCCATCACATCCTCATACCAACCATCACCCCTCCAACAAGGCAGGGACCAAGGGCTCCCATACGGGATCGCAGACCCCTCCCTTACGTCTCATCGCCTGGGAAATCACCCGTTCCTGTAATCTGGCCTGCCAGCACTGCCGAGCAGAGGCCCACGAAGAGCCCTATCCAGGTGAGTTAACGACCGACGAGGCCAAGGCCCTCATTGATACCTTCCCGGAAACCGGCAATCCTGTGATCATTTTTACCGGGGGTGAACCTCTCATGCGCAAGGATCTCTTTGAGCTTATTCCTTATGCCCGTTCCAAAGGGCTGCGCTGTGTCATGGGAACCAATGGGACTCGTATTGATGCGGCTATGGCGGGTAAGATCAAAGAGGCAGGTATCCAGCGGTGCAGCATCTCTCTTGATGGCCCAGATGCCCTGTCGCACGATGGATTTCGGGGTATTCCAGGTGCCTTTGACGCCTCACTGGCTGGTATTGAGGAACTCAAAAACGCAGGGGTTGAATTTCAGATCAATACCACGGTGACCAAGCATAATATGCCCTTTTTCAAACAGGTTTTTCACCTGGCAGAAGATCTGGGTTCGGCGGCCTGGCATATCTTTTTGCTGGTGCCTACAGGACGGGGCAATGCCATCAGAAATGAAATTATCAACGCGGAAGAATACGAGGAAGTCCTGAACTGGTTCTATGATTTTCGCAAAACAACCTCCATGCACCTCAAGGCCACCTGTGCCCCGCATTATTACCGCATCATGCGGCAACGGGCCAAGGCAGAAGGGATCAAAGTCAACATGGATAATTTTGGGCTTGACGCTATGACCAGAGGCTGTCTGGGGGGAACAGGGTTCTGTTTTATCTCACATACCGGTCAGGTTCAGCCCTGCGGCTTTCTGGAACTTGATTGTGGACAGATCAAACAAACCCATTTTCCTGAAATCTGGGCCACATCGCCCCAATTCCAAGCCCTCAGAAATCCAGCCCAGTATGAAGGCAAATGCGGGGTCTGCCAATACCATCGCGTCTGCGGCGGGTGCCGAGCCAGAGCCCACACCATGAAGAACAATTATCTCAAGGAAGAACCCTTGTGTACCTATATGCCCCCCAAAGCTGAGGCGAAAAAACACAAGGAAAGGGTATAGGGTATAAGGCGGGGGCTAGAGGAGAGAAACCTGAATCCGTCTTCCCAATGCCTTGGCAAATTTTTCAAGGGTAGAAAGACGAATATCTGTGGCGTGATTCTCCATTCTGGAGATAACAGATTTGGTTGTTTTGAGTTCCTTTGCAATTTGTTCCTGGGTGAATCCGGCCTCTTGGCGGGCCTGTTTGAGGATCACACCCAGTTTGAACGTCTCAAAACGCTTCTCATAGTCGTTCCAGAACTCAGGGTCTTCTTGCATACGTTTCTTCTTGTATTTTTGGAAATCACTCATGGTTTCTTTGTGAGCATATCAAGATATTCCTCTACAGGACATCTTCCTTTGTTGTTTGTGTAAAAACGTATTGTAGGCATACGCAAAAAAGTAAGCATTTGTGCGAACAAATGTCAAAAAAATCTTTACAATAATCCAAAGGACAGAAAAGGCATGGACAGCCACGACAAAGCCATCCTTGACATCATTCAATCGAATTTTCCCATCTCCCATCGCCCGTACGCAGACATCGGCAACCAACTCGGTCTGAGTGAAGACGAAGTCCTTATGCGTATCCAGGCCCTTATGGAACAAGGCGTGATCCGGCGTATAGGAGCCAATTTTCAGTCCAACCGACTGGGCTGGCATTCCACCCTCTGTGCCGCCAGGGTTCCCGAAGAGAGCCTGGATACCTTTGTGGCCGAAGTGAATGCCCATCCGGGTGTAACCCACAATTATCTGCGTGATCATGCATGGAATATCTGGTTCACCATGATCGGCCCGTCCAAGGCCGAGGTGGCCCAAACCCTGGCCGCCATAACAGAAAAAACCAGCATCCCCATCTTGAACCTCCCTGCAGAGCAGATGTTCAAAATCAAAGTGGAGTTTGCCATGAACAGCGGAGAAACCTCATGACGCATACCCCTCCCATCCTTTCTCCTTCCCTGCTTTCGTCAGACTTTGGCAACCTGCAACGCGAGCTTGAAGCCCTTGAACAGGCAGGCCTTTCTTGGGTTCATTGGGACGTCATGGATGGGCTTTTTGTGCCCAATATCACCTTTGGCCCTCCAGTGATCAAGCGTCTTCGGGCAACTTCTAACCTCTTTTTTGACGTCCATCTGATGATTGACCGGCCTGAACGCTATATTGACGCCTTTGTGGATGCTGGTTCTGATCTCATTTGCGTCCATGCCGAATCCACCATCCATCTGGAACGGGTGGTCAGCGAAATTCATCGCCAAGGCTGTCAATGCGGCATCGCACTCAATCCCGCCACCCCCCTTGAGGTCGTTTCCTATCTTCTTCCTCAACTGGAAATGGTTCTTATTATGTCTGTGAATCCGGGTTTTGGTGGTCAGTCCTTTATACCCTTCACCCGTGACAAGATCCAACACCTTGCCGCCATGATCAGCGAGCAGAAAGCCCACACCTTAATCCAGGTGGATGGAGGGGTAACCCTTGAGAATGCCGGCGAACTCATCGGCCTTGGTGCCGATATTTTGGTTTCTGGTTCTGCCTTTTTTGGATATCCGCCGTATGCCAAACGGTATCAGGACTACATGCAGGCCATGACCGCCCGCTTGGCCCCAGGAAGCTGACCCGATGACCTTTCGACAGCCTGTAACCTCCGCCATGTCCCTGCCAGAAACCCTTATCTGCCGCCGCACTCCGTGAGAATTCACCTCTCGTGGGTTTGCTTTATGCTATGCCCTACGACAACGAAGGAATATCCACTATGAAAAAACAGGACGTCATGTTCATCTTGGGAACCGTTCTGTGCTTCAGCCCCTTTTTTCTTTCCCAAACCGTGTATGGCCTCTATCAACAGCTCAATGCAGATCACGGTATCCTTATGAGCTTTGTCAAATTTGCTCTTTTGGCCACAGCCGGTGAGTCCATAGGGCTTCGTATACGTTCAGGGATATATAACCACACTCATTTTGGTCTTCTACCAAGAGCTATCGTCTGGGGCTTTCTGGGTATCACCATTAAAATGGCCTTTGTTATTTTTGTTGGAGGAGTCCCCATCCTTATGGAATATGCTGGATGGAAGGGGGCCATGACATCTATCCATCAAGGCTTTTCCTCTACGAAACTTGTGACAGCGTTTTGCATCAGTTGTGCGTTAAACCTGATGTACGCCCCGGTTATGATGACCATTCACAAGATAACAGATACCCATATTGCAATGTATCAGGGAAAAGTCACCAGCCTGATACGACCAATCATGATGGCCCGTATCCTCAAAGAGATACCTTGGGACGTCCAATGGCATTTTGTGTTCAAAAAGACCATTCCCTTTTTCTGGATTCCGGCCCACACCATAACCTTTTTATTGCGGCCTGATGTTCAGGTGCTGTTCGCAGCCATTTTAGGCATTGTACTGGGTGTCATCCTGTCCGTCGCCAGCTTACAATCAAAGGACTCTTCAGAAAGCGTACAGTAAGCACTTCTCCTATCTCCAGAACCACAAAAAAACGGCCTGGAGGACATGTCCTCCAGGCCGTTTTGAGATTATCACTACTGCTTACGGCTTACCAGTCATCATCATCAAAGCTGGAGCCACCGAAATCAAAGCTATCCTCGTCCACCTCAGGCTCTGCCGGGGCCGCAGCACCAGCAGCACCAGGAGCGGCTGCCACACCGGCCACAACCACACCGTTCTTCTTGACCTCATCCACTTCCTTAAGCAGCTCTTCGAGCTTCTTGGTATACTCTTCGATCCGCTTTTCTGAGGTAATAAACAGCTCTTCTGCCTGACCTTTCTTCTCGTCTTCGTAAGCCTTGATCTGTTTTTGCAACTCGGCAATCTTGGCGTCCTTGGCCTCAATGTCACCCTGGAGTTCTTCGATCTTGGCGTCCTTGGCAGCAATGGTGGTTTTGTATTCCGCAAGCTGTTCAAAAATACCGGCAGCCTCAGCAGCGGCCAGGGCGGGCAGCGGTGTAACAGAAACATTCTCACCCAAAGCGGCCAGACCAGAGGCACTCAGATTGGTCAACTCAGGATGCTGTTCATATATCCAGGCCTTGGTGAGCCCAATGGCAAAGGGTTCAAATTCCCCATCCACATCCTTACCTACCATGTAGTTAAGCATATCAAGCAGGGATTCCTTATGAGCTTCCTTGCCTTCACCTTTAAGACAGGCCACAAATGTATCTATGGGGAAAATCTTGCGTGCTTCAGACATGGTCTCCTCCTTTATGATTAGACGATAAAAACATTATCTTGTTTGACGAGTTCTTCATCAATGGGCAAGCGACCCACATACCTTGCATAAATCAAAGCCGCTGTTCGATACACCAAATGCCCCAATTTTGACCAAGGCAGATAGGCAATCATCATAAACACAGCGATAAGATGAAAATAATAGGTGAAGTAGCACAAAAAGGCAGGCGCCTCAGCAAGACGCAGCACCTCGGCTCCCACACCGGTCAGGGCAATGACCCAGATGACGCCCAAAAGATACCAGTCATAATAGGATGAACTGGATGTCTTGGGATCAAGATTCATCCGCCGACGGGTGAGCAGGGTCAACCCCACCAGCAGGAGAATCGCACCCACGTTGGCCAGCACCTTCACCGGATTCCACAACGCCATCGGGGTATGCCCAATGGGTTCGATAAAATGGATCAGCTTCCCGCCCCAATGACCTGCAGCAACAATGCTGGTAACAATGGCGCAGCAAACAAAGCCATAAAAGAGGGTGAGGTGTCCCTTGAACTTATCCTGATCTTCGGGCTCATCACCACATTTTCTGAACTTGGCATGATTGATGATTTCGTCCTTGACCACATCAATAATGGCCTGGGTGATGGTCGGTCTCTTATACCCAAGCACAAAGGTCTTGGACACGGTTGCGTTCCAGCCCTTAATCAGGGTGCTTATTCCTACCGCAAAGGTAATGACCACAAATAAAGCAGTCAGACCAAAGAGGGGGTCAATGGTGAAGTCGCCAGGAAAGAGTGCCCCGTAAACCACCTTGCCGTCCACCAGGGGAAAGAAGGTTCCCAATTGTGCCGCACGAATAAGCCAGATGATCCCAAAAAGCAGAGCAGGCAGGCCCAGCAGCATGGGCAGATAGGTCCAGCTGCTCATCCACCGGCCAATAGCTGCCGGTTTGACCAGATTCCTGTAGGTCATATTTCTGAGGGCAGCCAGAATGTCACCGGGTTTGGCGCCGCGAGGACATTGGGTGGAACAACTTCCGCATTGATGACAAAGCCAGATATCAATGTCGTTGACCAGCAGATCCTTCATGCCCCATTGCGCCCAGATCATTTCCTTCCGGGGATAGGGGTTATCGGCTGGAGAAAGAGGACAAACCACACTACAGGTTGCGCATTGGTAGCATTTCTTGACGTCCTCTCCGCCCACAGCCTGCAGGTCTTTCACAAATTGCAGATCGGGCTGTACCTTTAACGCATTGGACATAGCAGCATTCCTCCTAGTATCCCTTGAACGGGTTGGGTCCAAGCTTGAGCATCCTTTCCACGAAGTCATCGATCATTTCGGGTATTTTATCATACTCATCAATGGCTACCTGGGCCTGTTCCACACGTTCAGGTTCGATACCGAGCTTTTTCAATGTCTCGGAAACATTGTCCATACGCTTATTGCAGAGTTCCGAACCTTTCATAAAATGGCATTGATAATTCTCGCCGTACTTACATCCAAGAAGAAGGCATCCGTCATTTCCCTTGGACATAGCATCAGCGATCCAGATCGTGTTCACAGAACCAAGACAGCGGACAGGAATGATACGAACATACGGGCTCCATTTACTGCCTCGCATGGCAGCCATATCCAAAGCAGGATAGGCATCGTTCTCACAGGCAAGGATAATGAAACGGGGACCGCCTTCTTCGATCTTGTCAGGCACCTTGATCTGTTTGATCATCGAGCCGATCTGATCAATGTTGTAATCATCAAAGGAGATGACACGCTCTGGGCAGGCACCCATGCAGGTACCGCATCGCCGACAGCGTGCCACATTGGGCATGGGGTTACCCTTTTCATCCTCATCCAGGGCACCGAAAGGACATTCTTCGGTACAACGCTTACACTGGGTACACCGCAGGAAATTGAACTTGGGATAGCTCATATCTCCTGAACGGGGATGCACCGCCATACCACGGTTGGCGGATTCAAGACATTGGATGGCCTTGAGAGCCGCACCAGAGGCATCCACCTCGGCCGTGGCCATGGTCATCGGCTGACGCACACACCCCGCCGAGTAGATACCGGTACGACGGGTTTCATAGGGAAAACAGATATAGTTGGAGTCGCAATATCCGTCAAAGAGATCCAGATCAGGAAAAGCCTGGCCCTGACGATACTGCAATTTGATAACAGGCTCCAAGGCAGTTGACGGCACCATCGCCGTAGGAAGCACCACAAGATCAGCCCTGATCTCAATGGACTCGCCAAGGATGGTATCCTTGACCAGCACGATAACAGAACCGTCTCCGGCATCGGTGACACTTGTGACCAGGCCCTTGGCCAGCATGATCCCAGGATCGTTCTGGGCAGCCTTGTAGTACAGCTCGTTAATCCCCGGTACCATCATGTTTTCATACAACACATAGGCCACAGCATCAGGGACAAATTCCCGAACATAATTGGCCTGTTTAAGGGCGGTCAACGAGGTGATTTCCGAAGAAAAGGGAAGGTGTTTGCAGGTGGCATTCTTGATGAAGTTCCGTCCGTTCGGGCCTTCTTCCTCTTCGCTCTCGCCTGCGGCCTCTGCCTCAAGGCGAGCCTGCTTGGCTGCAGCTTCTTCGGCCTCAAAGGCCTCAAGTTTGTCACCAAAGCCCAACAGGAAGACCACGCTCTCAGGCACCTTGCCATTGGCAGGACAGACAACCTTTCCCTGTTTGGCCATCTCCTCAAACTCCATAGAGGTCAGGATATTCTTGGAGGAGGAGTACCCAAAGGGTTCAAGATACTTCTTGTCCTGAGGAACCCAACCCGTGGCAGTGACCACCGAACCAATGGCCATTTCCTGCTCATCTTTGCCCGTCTTGAGGATGGCAGTATACTGACCGGGCATACCAGCCAGACTCTCCAGGGTGGTTCCCGTAAGGACGGTTATTTTGGAGTTATTCTGAACAGCAGCAATCTTGGCGTCAATAGATGTCGCCTCGGCCTGGGTAAAGGGAAACTGCATGGGTATGGTCTTGTACATCTTACTGGCATACCCGCCCAGTTCCCGCTGTTTTTCGACCAGGACAACCTCATAGCCTGCTGCTGCAACGTCCAGGGCACTGGTCAGGCCAGTCCATCCACCGCCGAGGACAAGCACCTTCTTCGTGGCATCAACGGCCTCGGCATGAGGAACAACAGCCTTTTGCAGATTGACAACGCCCATGTTGACGTAGTCCGCAGCCACTTGCATGAGCGTTTCAGGTACATCCTCACCAGGGCCACTGGGCTTCCCTTCAGGATCTTCGTAAGAAAGCACGCATTGTTCCCGAAGATTCACCCGATGCACCAGGATCGTTGACCCAAAATCGAAAAAATCTCCGTCAACACGAGGTGATGTCCCGCAGGCACACACGGAATCAATAAGCCCTTCATCAATATCGGCCTGGATCAGCGCTTTGCCTTCATTACCCACCAGATGCGGGACAACCTTTACCACAGGGCAAAGATCTCCCCATACCGTGCGTACGCCTTCGGCCAGCCCCTCAAGATCAAGGAATTGTCCGATGCTTGCACTATCAAAATATACACCGATTTTCTCGGCCATCTGACTACCTCCCTCTCACCGTCTGAATGGCTTTCATTGCCGCAGCCGTTCCTGACTGTGCCGATTTCATGACGTCCAAGGGACGTCCTGCGCACCCTGCGACAAAAATGCCCTTTGCTGCATCACTGACCAAAAACCCTTCATCGTCTTGGGGAAGCTCCAGGGGAAGAGATTGGCCCACAACACTGGGCTGCATTCCCGTAGCGAGAACCACAAGGTCGAAAACATCGGTGGATTTACTCCCGGCAACGGCATCCTCCACCGTCACCCAGACCTTTCCACCGTCCTCCTTCACGTCAGCAACCTTACCCTTGACAGCACGCACCTTGTCATGGGCAAGCACCTTCCTGGCAAAATTCTCGTAGCGGCCAGGTGTGCGTAAATCGATATAGAAGATGCTGATCTCGGCTTCAGGATACTGCTCCAGGACATATTCAGCCTGCTTGAGCGAGGCCATACAACAAATATAGGAACAATAGGAAAGATGATTCTCGTCCCTGGAACCCGCACATTGGACAAAGGCGATCTTTTTGGGTTCAGTTTTGTCAGAGGGACGAAGAATCTTGCCGTTTGTGGGACCATTGGGCGAAGCAAGACGCTCCATCTGCATATTGGAGATACAATCCTTGATCTGTCCGGCTCCCAGCAAAGAGAGTCTGGTCACATCATAGGGCTTCCACCCAGTGGCAATGACAATACTTCCCACATTCAGGGTGATGTCCTTTTCCTGCTCATCCATATCAATGTACTCGTTCTGGACAAGTACATCCTTGTCAGCATCCGTCAGGTTCTCTGTATCAACCACGTACCGTGATGGAAAAGCAAAGGGCACATCCTTATATACAGCCTTGCGGGAACATAAACCAAAGTTGAAATCATCCTCCACATCCCTGGAGAGTTCGCCAGCCAGTTCACCAAGCTCTACAGACTGGGGCGCGGTGTGTCTGGGGCGGACCTTTACACTGACTTCATAGTTGCCGACACTGCCGGAAACAGCAGTCACTTCGGCCAGAGTAAAACATTTTACCTTGGGATTCTTCTTCAGTCGCTGAAACTGAATCTCCAGTCCGCATGAGGGAGGACATAATTTGGGAAAGTACTTATTCAACTGCGAAACGCGGCCACCAAGAAAAGGGCTTTTCTCGATGAGAAATACCTCGTGACCCACCTCTGCAGCCTCCAGTGCGGCGGTAATCCCACTAAATCCCCCACCAATTACTAAAATGCTGCTTGTAGACATTATCTTCCTCCAAGGGAACAATCTTATGCATCCTTAATACGCATAAAATGGCCTACGCCGAAACTAGAACCCTGATGCTATAGCTTTGGCATAGACCATTTCATGAACATAAAATAACTGCGGGCCGCATGGCCCGCAGTTATTTAACATGCCCTATTAATCAGGGATAACCTTGTAGTAAGGCCGCTTAAAGACAACAGTCTCACCGGTAGCAGGATTGTACTTGGAGTTACAAAAGCACTTCCACTTGGAATCATCGAGAGCCATAAAGTCGGCACGATAGTAGAAGCCGGGGTAACGGGTTTCTTTACGGAACATGATGTGCTGCATATGGAGACGAACAGTCCACAGACGATGGTAGTTCTCCCAGCAGCGAAGCAGTTCGTGAAGGTCACGAGCAGCCAGTTTGACCGAGTCTTCTTCCAGCATGTCGAGCAAATCAAAACCCGTGTTCAGAGAATTTTCCGAGCAGATGTAGTTTGTAGCAATACCACCGCCGTATTCGTCGGTAGCCTTGATCAAACGCATCATGAAGTTCCTGGGGCTGATGAAGTTGGGGTTCACCACGCAGTCAGTGGAAACACCTTCATTCTCTTTATAGGTATACCAGGGCTGGTAGATTTCCTTAGCCAGATCTTCAACCTTTTCATTAAGAGCAGGCTTGAAGTCCTTGTGATCTACAACCCAGCGAACCAGCTGCTTACCAGCAATACGGCCTTCAGCATGAGAACCAGAGGAGAACTTATGACCGGAAGCACCAACACCATCAGCGCAGGTGAAGAGACCGTTGACGGTGGTCATACGGTTGTACACCTTACCGTTGTCGGCCTTGACCTTGTAATCATCAGGTACCCAGTCCTCATCAGGACCAGAGGCCCAGATACCGCAGCAACCGGAGTGAGAACCCAGCAGATAAGGTTCAGAAGGAGCAAGCTCAGAACCCCTCTTTTCAGGTTCAATATTCTGACAAGCCCACAGGTTGGCCTGACCAACACACATATCCAGGAAGTCTTCCCAGGCTTCAGACTCAAGCTGTTTCTGCTCGGGCTCGGTCATGGTAGCAAAGGTGGTCTGCAGGGCGGTAGCAGTATCCATGTAGATAGGACCACGACCGTCACGCATTTCACGCAGCATCATGTGGTTACGCAGACATGTGGGGATGATGTTACCCTTGGCATAACCGCGCTTCTCATACGGGGCGAGCATGGCAGCGTTCTTGACACAATAATCCTCACCAAAAGCGTTGGTTGCTTTGGCCTTGAACAGGAGGAACCAGCAACCGACCGGCCCGTAACCGTCTTTGAAACGGCAGGGGACGAAACGGTTTTCCATCATGGTCATCTCAGCACCAACCTGAGCACACATGGTGTACGTGGAACCGGCGTTCCAGACAGGATACCAGGCACGGCCAAGGCCTTCACCTGTGGAACGGGGACGATACACGTTAACAGCACCACCACAAGCAACCAACATGGCGTTGGTCTTGAACAGAAGAACCTTATTTTCACGGGCGGAAAAACCAACAGCACCAGCAATTCTGTTGGGCTCATTGGCATCCAGGAGCAGTTTTACGATAAAGATACGCTCCATGTAGCGGTCTTCACCCAAGGCATTCTTGGCAGCTTCACCAACAATACACTTGTAGGATTCACCGTTGATCATGATCTGCCATTTTCCTTCGTTCACGGGAGTGTCACCGTTACGAATGGATTTACCCTTGGCCTTGGCCTTGGCACCGTTGAGAATCTTGCCATCGTCGTCACGGATCCAGATGGGCAGACCCCATTCTTCAAACAGCTTAACGCTGTCATCAACGTGACGGCCAACGTCAAAAATCAAGTCATCACGGACAAGATGCATGAGGTCAGTACGAACCATGCGGACATAGTCGTCAGGATCATTCTTGCCCATGAAGGTATTGATAGCGGACAGACCCTGAGCAACAGCACCGGAACGCTCAACAGCGGCCTTGTCGAGCATCATGATCTTGATGTCGCCACCAACCTTGTCAGCCCAGCGAACGGCTTCAAAGGCAGCACCACAACAGCCCATGCCAGCACCGACAAGCAGAATATCAACTTCATGTTCTTCAACAGTAGGCTCAGCGAGAGCAATCCCTCTGGGCTCTTCTTTTACAGGAATACGAGGCATTTTTGCTCCTCCTTAAATTATGCTATAGCTAAATCGGGATAGATGACCACAAAGACATTACTTATGAGCTGCAGAAACATAGGTCTGCGACAGATCAGCTTCCTGAACCTCAATCTTCTCGTTCAGAACTTCCTTGGGTGTGACGAGAGCGGTTTCAGTGAAGAGAAGCTCGGTTTCGAGATCAATGGCATCGTCTCCCGGCTTTCCTTCAAAAGGTTTAATAGAGCCTTCAGGGGTTGTGCGGATGGGAAATTTGAAGCGCTTGACCTGGCCATTACGGAACTGGATCGTCCACATAATGTCTTCAGCACTGCGCATGGGGATGGAAGTTCCGCCCATGGGTGCGAAGTCAGCATAGGGACGTGCCGTGATGGCGCCCTGAGGACAAATTTTAACACAGGAGTAACACTCCCAGCATCCTTCGGGTTCCTGATTATACGCCTTCATCTCATCAGGATCGAGGATCATCAGGTCATTGGGGCAGACGTACATACAGGCTGTCTTTTCGCCGCCCTTACAGCCGTCACACTTTTCCGGGTTTACATAGGTTGGCATAGTTTCCTCCTACTATAGAGAGTTGGTTAACACAAAACCACGTTGCAGGCCTTGGGTGGGTGGTGGAGGTAGACTCAATACGAAAGGGGTCTTCCTTTGCCTTCCCCCTCAACCGTGTTTGAAGGCGGAACTATCAAGCCGTCCAGGGGGTGTCAAGGAGAAAGTGAAAAAAATCGCAAAGTGTTTTTCAAAGCCTTTGTTTCCTTGTGCCAAAGGCTGCTGCACAGGGGATTCCAGCAGAATTCCCAAGGATTACAGGACATACAAAATAAACAAGGGAGAGACCCATAAGACCTCTCCCTTGTGACAAATCATTTCAGGTAACAACCTTATTTCATGTCAGCTGCGGATGCTGCCTTCTGCATTTTAACTTCAACTTTTTCGGTCAGGTTCTCGTAATAATCACGCAGAATGACCAGAACTTCTTCACGGCCAAAATGGTCAGGCACGTCCTGTCCTTCGGAGAGAGCCTTACGCAGCTTGGTACCGGAAAGGATCACACGATCTTCCTTGGTGTGAGGGCATGTTCTCATGGAGGCCATGCCGTCGCACTTGAAGCAATAGAATGTCCAGTCGATCTTCAAAGGCTCACACAGAAGTGACTTGCCGGGATCGTCATTGGTGGGAATCTTGTCAAAAATTTCCTGGGCCTCGAACAGACCGTAGAAATCACCAACACCAGCATGGTCACGACCGATAATCATACGGTTGACACCATAGTTCTGACGGAAGGTAGCGTGGAGCAGGCCCTCACGAGGGCCGGCATAGCGCATATCCAAGGGGTATCCGCCCTGAACGATGTTTTCTTTGACAAAGTAGTTGTCGATCAGGGTGTCAATGCATTTGATGCGGACTTCCGCGGGGATATCACCGGGCTTCAAGTTACCTATCAGGGAGTGGATAAACACACCATCGCACACTTCAATGGCGATCTTGGCCAAAAATTCGTGGGAGCGGTGCATGGGGTTACGCAGCTGCAGAGCGGCAACAGTGGACCAGCCACGTTCCTCAAAGGTGGCACGGGCTTCAGCAGGAGTCATGTAGCAACCAGGGAATCTCTCTCGGTAGTCACCTTCAGAGAGGACTTTGACCGGGCCGGCAAGGTTAAAGGCTTTCTGAGCCATAACCATCTTAACACCAGGATGATCCTCAAGGGCGATCTTCATGAAATCACCTTCAGAATCTTCACCATGCCCCTTAAAGACCTTTTCGCATTCATAGAGCTTGTCGTCTTCGGTCATCTCATACTTTTCTTCGACCTTCATGGTAGCCATGACAACGTCTTTCTTGGGATCCCAGAGAGCGACTTCATCGCCTTCCTTGATCTCAGCTGCATCTTCAGCCGTGACATCCAGGGTGATAGGAATGGGCCAGAAGGTGCCGTCAGCCAGCGTAAAATTGTCGCAAACACTCTTCCAGTCAGCCTTGCCCATGAAACCGGTCAGCGGGCTGAATCCACCGATACCCATCATGATCAAATCACCCTTGGCACGGGGAGAAATAGCGATCCGCTTCAGACCTTCAGCCTTTTTCTGTTCAGCGACAAGGGCATCACCCTCAAGCAGGGCGCATACCAAACCTTTACCACCATGTGGTGCAACCAAAGCCATAATAGAACCTCCTTTCAGTGTGGAACATCAATCGTATGCCTGTATGGACGTCAGCAAACAAAACCATGCCTGTTTACAGAGAAAGAAGACCGATTTCAACTATTTTGTGATTTTTCTATCATGCAACAAACAAACCCTTGGAAACAAAGATTTTTTACCTTTATTTTTCTGCCTTGAGCTCCCTATTTTCAGCCTCCCCAAACCCAACTACCTGTCCAAAAACTAACTATGTTTGACGTCCCTGTCTCACGGCAACAAAAGGGTTGTGTTTCTTGCTGCTTGCCCTTATTCGTTCACGCTGCATGTAACATCCTTTTCCCAGGCATATCCCATGAACCGTTCCCAACGATCCCATACCCTTTCTCTTGCCAGAGAAATCGAAGTATTAGATGAACAAATCGCAGCCCTTGTGGGTCAGCGCACGCGCCTCCTGGCCAAGGCTGCAAGCTCACGCAAACGCAAGCGTGTTGCGGTTATCGACCCAGGGCAGGAAAAACGTCTCTGGTCCATCTGGAGTCAGGCCTTTGAGCAGGAAGGCCTGGACAAACGGCACCTGCGCAAACTTTTTCTGACCATCAATTCCCTGGCCTATGCCCAGGCAGAGAACAAAGACGGCAAGGCGCAAGCTGCCTTTTGCATGTATCCGCGCAAGCACCCCTTGCACATCGACATCCAGGGGCCCAGAGATACCGTGCAGACCCGCGTGGCTATGGCCCTGGCCGCCAGTTGTCCTTCTCCGTTTACCTTGCGCCATTTCCAGACCAGCGACGTCAACATTGCATTGCTCAAAGCCCTCAACCAGGCCGGAGCATCCCTTTCCTGGGATCGTTCAACCTTTATAAGTCGGCCTGCCAAGGACTTCTCGCTGGATGGCAAGGTCATTTTCTGCGGACATTCTCTCTTCAATCTTTTCTTACTTATCTGCCAGGGGTTGGCTCGGCCAGGACAGATCAAATTCACGGGCAGTGCGGCAACAAAATTATTTGATCTGCGCCCCATCCAAACCCTGCTCCCTCAGCTTGGTGCCCGTCTCATCATTATTGATCCCCACTCTCATGGTCTGCCTGTCCGCCTTGAAACGGCAGGACATCTTCCCTCAAGCATAGAAATCCCCCAGCATATTGAACCATCCTTTGTACTGGCCCTGGCTGCCACAGCCCCCCTGTTTCCCAAAGGCATGACCCTCATCCTTGGAGATGACAGATCGGCCTGGTCTGTGTTCACTTCCCTGACTCCTGTTCTCAACCAGTTTGACATCCCTGTGCGTCAGGAAGGCAACAGACTCATCATCCCCTCCCGTCAGCCCGTGTGCCAGGAAACAACGGTCACAATTCCCATTGACTATTCTCTTGGAAGCTATCTCCTGGCCCTGCCCTTTTTTCGGGAAGGCAGATCGCATTTGCAAGGCACATGGGTGGGAGAAAACGAACCAGCCACGGCCCTCGCCTCCTTGCTCACGGCCTTTGGCATGACCTTGCAGTCAACGGCCCAGGGTGTTGAATCTGCCTGCTGTCAGCGCCCAGACAGCGTCAATGTGAATATTGGCGACAATGAGGCCCTCCTTCCCCTTGCCACGGCCATGTGCCTGGGCGTGACCCATAGTGCGACCCTGACAGGCAAGGCCCTGAGTCAGCAACGCAGTCATGTGGAAGATTTTTTGCAATTTCTGGGGGTGGCCTACACCATTGCCAGGGATCGCCTGGACATCCGCCCCAGCCAATCCAGACGCACCCCTCCTGATGATGCTTGGGAAAGTCCTTCTCCTTTGTGGACAGTAGCCTATGTCATGGCTTCCTTTGTCATCCCCGGTATATGTCTGGCCAATCCCGGCGAACTCACAGCCATCTGGCCGGATTTCTGGACCACCTTCAACAATCTTCCCCGACCCCAGGACGCCATACGTTCCGAACCTCCCAGAAAGACAATAAAGGATACACCAAGCCATGACCACAAACCCAAACGCATCAAAATCTCCAAGCATTAACGAGCTTGAAGCAGAGATAGCCGCCTTTGCCCAGGAAAAGGCCGATTGCGAAGCCAGGGCCAGAGAACTGCTGGCCAAGGAAGATCCGGCCCAGGGCATCTTTTACCATGAGGAGATTTTCCGTCTCAAGCAGGACAAACTCCGCCTGGAAACAGAAATCCTGTTCCGAACCAACAAAATCGCCAGGCTGCGCTTTGATCAGCAGAATACCTCGCCTTCCCAGTAGCCAAGGTTCCCGCTGATCTGTCTCTCAGGAGCATCATACGCCGTAGACGCTGCCTTTGGCAGCCCTGACCATAGTCTCCGGATAGTCCCCCAAGACCCAGAACCATCATCAAGGACAGACCATGCCCCGTACCCTCACCCAAAAAATCATAGCCGATCATCTTGTTGCAGGCGAAATGATCCCTGGCCAGGAAATATCCCTGCGCATCGACCAGACCCTCACCCAGGACGCCACAGGAACCATGGCCTATCTCCAGCTTGAGGCTATGGGTATATCCAGGGTCAAGACCGATCTTTCAGTGAGTTATGTGGATCACAACACCCTGCAAATGGGCTTTAAGAATCCTGACGACCACCGTTTTCTCCGCTCCATTGCTGCCCACTATGGTATTGTGTTTTCCCCTCCCGGCACAGGTATCTGCCATCAGCTCCATCTGGAAAACTTTGCCAAACCCGGCACAACCCTCATAGGCTCGGACAGCCATACCCCCACGGCTGGAGGTGTCGGCTCCCTTGCTATGGGGGCAGGCGGCCTTTCCGTGGCCCTTGCTATGGCTGGTCATCCCTACACGCTGCCGATGCCCAAGGTGTTTCGCATCTACCTGACCGGCAAGCTGCGCGGCTTTGCAACGGCCAAAGACATCATCCTGCATCTTCTTGGCCTCCTCACGGTCAAGGGCGGTGTTGGGGCAGTTATGGAATACGACGGGCCCGGAGTGAATAGCCTGAGTGTACCGGAACGGGCCACTATCACCAATATGGGAGCCGAATTGGGGGCAACAGGTTCGGTCTTTCCTTCTGACGACAACACACGGGAATTTCTCACAATCATGGGCCGAGAAGAGGATTTTAAGCCCCTAGGTGCTGATCCTGACGCAGTCTATGACCGAGAGGTCACCATTGACCTGGACCAGCTCGAACCCCTGGCAGCTGCCCCCCACATGCCCGACAAGGTTGTTCCGGTACGGGAACTGGCAGGACTTGCGGTGGATCAGGTGGCCATTGGCTCATGTACCAATTCTTCGTATGCTGATCTGACTCAGGTGGCATCTGTGTTCCAAACCGCCCGCCAGACAGTGGCAGCGGATCTCCTCATTGCCCCGGGTTCACGACAGGTTCTCAAACTGCTCCTGCGAAACGGCCTGCTTGAGACCATCATTGATGCGGGCGGCAGGGTGCTTGAATGCGCCTGCGGCCCCTGCATTGGTATGGGTGGTTCTCCCTGTTCCTCCGGGGTAAGCGTCAGAACCTTTAACCGCAACTTTGAAGGCCGCAGTGCCACCCTGGATGCCCAGGTGTATCTGACCAGTCCGGTTACAGCGGCCTTTTGTGCCCTCAACGGCGCCTTCACGGATCCGGCCACCTGGGGTCAGGAAATCATCCGGCCCGCCCTTCCGGAAGTGGTTCCTTCCATTCGGGATCTCTTTGTCTTTCCCCCAGATCACGGCGAAGACATTCCCATTGTCCGAGGGCCTAACATCGTGGCACTGGAGACCTTCGCGTCCCTGCCAGATTATCTGGAACTGCCTGTGACCCTCAAGGTAGGCGACCATATTACCACCGACCACATTCTTCCGGGCGGTGCTGAGATTACCTCCCTGCGTTCCAATATTCCGGCCATCAGCGAATTTGTCTTTTCAAGAACCGACAAGGCCTTTGTCCAACGGGCCAAGGACGCTGGAGAGAGCATCATTGTAGGCGGCGAAAACTACGGCCAGGGTTCCAGCCGGGAACATGCGGCCCTGGCCCCACGGCACCTGGGCATTCGCGTGGTCATTGCCAAATCCTTTGCCCGTATCCACAAGGCCAATCTCATCAACTTCGGCATCCTCCCCCTGTGTTTTACCGATGCCAGCGACTACGACACAATAACCCAGGGTCAGACCATAACCCTGTCTACCCAGAAGCTGGCCCCCGGAACAACCGTATCGGCACAACTTGGTGGCTCTGCCAGCCTCTGTCTCACCCATGATTTGACCGAACAGGACATTGCCATTATTAGGGTCGGCGGCTTGCTTAATTCTGTTAAGCATACCTAATTCAAGTATCCAGGCCATGTTCCGGGGCAGCCACCATTGCCCAGTGGGTCTTCTATCCTTTGCCAACCATTATGTGGAGAAACCATGCTTGATATCATCCGTCAGCACTCGCAATCCTGGGGCGTCAAGCTCCTGTTCGGCCTTATTGTTTTAGTCTTTGTGTTCTGGGGGGTTGGGAGTTTCACCAGCAACAACGCCACTATTTTGGCCAAGGTCAACGAACATACCATCACCATCCAGGATTTCCTGCAAGAATACGAACAACGGCTGGAAACTCTTCGTCAGCAGCGTCCGAATCTCTCCTCTGAAGCCATTCGGGCTATGGGGTTCAAACAACAGGTTTTCAACGCCATGATCAACCAGATGCTCTTGTCGGAACTGGCTGATAATCAAGGGGTCAAGGTCTCTGACGTAGAGCTGAGAAACGCCATCATGCACCTGCCTGTCTTTTTGAACCAGGACAAACATTTTGACAAAGATCGTTATCAATCCCTGCTTCGGGCCAACCGTATGACCCCTGCCCAATTTGAGACGGGCTTTGCCCAGGATCTCAAAACCCGCAAAATCCAGGACGCCTTCACCCTTGCCAGCACGGTGAGCGAACAAGAGGCCAAAGACTTCTTCCTCTTTGCCAGACAGCAAGCCCGTATTGACTACCTCCTCTTCAACCAGGCCGACTATCTCCAGCAGGTCAAACCCACGAAGGAACAGATCACAGGCTATTACGAGTCCCATAAAGATCAATTTACTGTGCCTCCGCAGATCAGGATCGACTATCTCCACCTGTCCCCAGAAACATTGGCCTCGCGTGAAACCATTCCAGAACCAGTGATCACGGCCTATTACAAGGCCCATACCAAGGAGTTCAGGCAGGAAGAAGAGGTCAAGGCCAGACATATTCTGATCAAACTTGCTGAGGATGCTGCGGACAAAGACGTCAAAAAGGCCCAGGCCGCTATCAACAAGGTTCTTGCCTCCTATAAAAAAGGCACCTCCTTTGCTCAATTGGCAACCACCTTTTCCGAAGGCCCAAGCAAGGTGCAAGGCGGTGATCTGGGCTGGTTTGGCAGAGGACGTATGGTTCCTGCCTTTGAAAAGGCGGCCTTTGCCCTGCAAAAGGGCCAGGTCAGCGAGCCGGTCAGGACACCCTTTGGTCTGCATCTCATCCTTGTAGAAGACCGAAAACCCGAAGGCATCAAGTCCCTGGACGAGGTTCATGACACCATCCGCCTCAAGCTGGCCCAGGAACAGGCCGCCGATACCCTCCAGGACACCCTGGATCAGGCCCTTGAGAGGATCATCACAGGTCAGGATGTAACCAGTACCGGCTCGTCCCTGGAAATACCCGTCAAAACTTCAGGACTTTTTACCCAGGCCACAGGCCCTGAAAACCTCAAACTGCCAGAAGAGGCCCTGCAAACCCTCTTTGCCCTTACCACGAATGCAACAACCCAGGTTCCCATCCTTTTGGAAGATGGCTACCTGCTGGCCACGAAGGTTGCAGAAGAGCCCCCACACACCCTGGATATCGCTCTTGTGCAACCCAGAATCCTCCAGATCCTCAAACAAGAAGGTGCCAGGGCCATTGCCCAGGAAAAAGCCAAAACCCAGCTCGCAGAACTGCTGGAAAATCCATCCCAGGATCCTGGAGACCGCGTTCAAACCAGCGAGCCTTTTGGCAGGCAAGGTTTTATCCCAGGACTGGGTATGAATCCTGACCTGGTGGCAGCCGCCTTTAAGGCCAAACCCGACACCTGGTTTGATACCACCTTTCCTGTTACCCAAGGTGTTATCCTGGCCCGATTGAACCAGCACATCAAGCCCGATCAGGCAGCCTGGGATAAGGAGGCTTCCTATTGGACAATGACCCTTGAACAGGCCCATAAGCAGGAATTGCTCACCGCCCTGCTCAAGGCCCTGCGAGCCCAGGCAACCATAGAGATCCTGAACCAGCGGGTACTGGAAAACTGATCCTCTCCCCCTCTTGTCATCCATAAAGAAGCGGCAGACCTGCTATGCAGATCTGCCGCTTCTTTTGTTGCATACAAGGTCTGTTATCCCTGCATATCCTCGGTGTCGATCCAGATAACGTGAGGCGTATCCCCCGGTTCCAGCCGGATACGGGCACAGCCTGGAAGCCCGTCTCTGGGGGCAAGCAGGGAACCAGGATTGAGCAGCAAGGGGCCATCAGGAAGGATACGGCAATCCCGCTGGTGGGTGTGGCCGTACAGGACAATATCATATCCTGGCCCCAGGCATTGGGCCACGGTCTGCCCGACAAGCGAACGCGGCCCCCACCCGTGGGCCGCACCGATCCTGAATCCTTCCAGATGGATGGTGCGGGTGACAGGAATATCCGCAGCCCATCTGCCGCAGTCACAATTGCCGCGCACAGGATAGAATCGAGGGTGGTGATGGAAAAAATCACACACCTCTTCCCCCACCATGTCGCCGAGATGAATGAGGACATCGGCCTGGGCCATGAACCGCTCATACAGGGCCATCAGGGTTCGGTCAGGGGCGTAACGATGCGTGTCAGAAACAACAACCATATCCATAAAACATGACTCGTATTGTTTGTCTGCAAGGGCTAACCTACCTTGCCGTAGGCCATACCGTTACTGGCCCGATCTATTTGGTGGTAAAGGTGTACACACCATCCCATTGTTCCGGGGGCTGGGCCGTGAGTCTGGCAAGCCGTGTCCGGTACAGGGCAATGACAGGATCATGGGGCACATGTTCCTGTAATCGGGCAAAGGCCTTGTCTGCCTTGTGAAAATCTCCCTTTTCGTACCATTGTCTGGCCGTTTCATACTCAGCCACATAGTCATACGGGCAGGCCGTACCTGGAAGCTTTTCAGCCACGAGTTCATAAATGGCCACAGGTTCCACCTTGCCCTTGACCCGTACCCGATCAAGGCAGCGCACCCAAAATCTGTCTCCAAGATGATCCAGAGTGGACTGGCTGATAATGATATGGGTGCCGTAGGGCTTATTCAGCCCTTCAAGACGTGAACCCAGGTTCACATTGTCCCCCATGACCGTATAATCGAACCTGTCGCGTGAACCCATATTGCCGGCAACCATAGGGCCGGTGTTCACCCCCACACCGATTTCCAGGGGCGGGGGCGGGCCCGTCTCTCCCCAGTCCTGGGTTTTCCATGCGGCATTGAGTTCTTCCAGCCGTTCAATCATTTCCAGGGCCACCCGGCAGGCCATGACCGCATGGTCTGGATAATGCCTGGGCGCACCAAACACGGCCATGACTGCGTCGCCAATATATTTGTCCAAAAGGCCCTGCCTGGTCATGACTATCTCGGTCATCTCCGAGAGATATTCATTGAGTAGATGGACCAATGCCTCTGGTGACAATTGCTCCGAAATAGAGGTAAACCCTCTGATGTCAGAAAACAGGACGGTCAATTCCTGTTTCACACCCCCCAGTCTGAGTTTGTCAGGATCATCCACCACATCCTTTACCACATTAGGATCAAGATACTTGCTAAAGGCCTGCCTGATCTGCCGCTTCTGTTTGTCCGCAAAGATAAACCTGTAGATATTAAGCCCCAGGTAGCAAGTCAGCAAGCCGAACAAGGGATAGACCAGGTTGAGCCAATAGAGCTGCTGTACAAAAAAATACTGGTTCAGCCAGAGATACCCCCCAATAACCACCAAAAAGGCCACAAAGGAAACCACCGGCGGCAGCCGCAGCACAAGAACCAGGCAAACAAGACCAAGCCCTGTAATGGCTGCCAGGTCAAACAAGGGGGCCCAGCCGGGTTTGTGGATGAAATCTCCTCCCAGGATGTTGTCCAGGGCCGTGGCCTGCACCTCCAATCCTGGATAGGCCACACCATAGGGTGTTACCCGCAGGTCATAGACACCAGGAGCTGTCACGCCCACCAGGAGGAAACGACCTTGCAACAAGTTCCTGTCTTCCTTGCCCTGGAGAATCTTCCAGGCTGGAATATGGGGTATGGTCTTTGCCGGCCCCCGGTAATTGAGGATCACCCGACCTGAGGCATCACAGGGCACAAACCTCTCACCCAGTTCTACCCCCATGAGTCCAAGGGAGCCAAGCACAAGGGTCGGGGGTCTGCGGGAATGGGTCAGGCTGGCCAGGGCGGCTGCCAGGGGCTGGTAGTATTGACCTTCATAGGCCAGGGTCAGATTGTACCTGCGGATGGCCCCATCAGGGTCAGGAAGGATGTTGAAATAGGCCTGGCTCCCCGCAGCCTTGGCCAGGAGCTTAATATTCGTCCTTGCCTTGCGTGGTATCGGAACGGGTGGTGTATCCTGATCTCCCTCACTCACAACCTTTTGCACCGGATAAGAGGCTGCCATGTCCAGGGTATGAGCGATCTCCTGAACATCCTTTCCCAGGTTGAAATAATATCCCAAAACCTGGGGCGAAGTGGCATTGCCAAGGGCCAGGGCCAGTTGCAGATCCGGGTTGGTAGCCAGCAGACGTTCCTTAAAATAGGCCATCAATGCCGGTGTCCTTGGTATGCCGAGCCGAGCGGCCTGTTGGGCCAATAACACAATTTCCTGCTGGGCCGGATTCTGCTGAGGATCAAAAAAACTAATATCATAGCCCACGGCCCTGGGGGCATGGCTGTCCATAGCCCGTACCAACCGAGCCATAACCTCCCTTGACCAGGGCCAGCGGCCAATCTTTTCCAGGCTTTCCTCGTCAATGGCCACGATACTCACCTGGCCGCTGGCGGCAATGGGGCCCCGTGCCCGCAGACGCAGATCAAAGGTTTTGAGTTCCAGTTCTTCTAAAAAAGGAAGCTGGGCCAGATATCCCCATGCCCCCACAACAATCACCCCAAGGGTGATGACAAGGGGCCAGATCACATCCTTCATCCATTGACCAGCCATTATTCCCCCGATGATTTGTGATGGCCATTGCCGCGAGTCCACCATGTCTTGTCAGGACGGTCAAACCACCACCTGTCAATACCAGTACGCAGAATCTCCTGGGCCAGTTCTCTGGCCTCGTGAGTACGCAGCCGAAGCAGAGCACTCTCCAGCCATTTGTCGGCAAAGGTGTTGCCCAGATCAGACGCTTCTTTGAGATTAAGGATAAAATCCAGTTGATCTGCATCCTGGGCAATACGGGATTCCAGGGTGGTGGCTGCCTCAAGTTCGCGCCATTGGCCGATCATCTCTTCTTCCAGGCCGGTCCCCTCAGTGGCATGGTGCAGGGCCTTTTCCACATCGCAGGTGTTGTAGATTTTATTGACGTAGTTAAAATCGCCGATCCTGGCCTCATGGAGATCGTGGAACAGGCAGAGACACACGGTGCGCCCCACATCCGCCCCCATGCGCCTGGCCAGCACATACCCGATCACAGCCGTTCTAAAGGAATGCTCGGCCACATTTTCCTGGCCTGAACCCAAAAATTGATACCCGGAGCGGGGCGTTTTCCTGAGCATTCCAGCCTCAAAAAGAAAATCGGCAATGCGGGAAAGGTCTCCTTCTCCCTGTTTCCGTGCCGACTTTCTACTCTCTGCCGTGGTCGTGGCATACGTGGTGTTCGTGTCTTTGGTTGTCATACCTCCCCTGCTACAGATTCCGTGTTGTTTGAGCAAGGGGCCTGTCTTTGGCCCAAGGAGTAACGCCATGCACCCCATTGTGAGCAAGTGGTTTCACCAGCTGGAGAAAAATTATGTCCCGCAGGGCGGCCTTGCCGAGCGTATGTACCACGCCCGTAAAAATTACCGTGACACGTAACTTTTGATTTTTCACAAAAAATATGCAAGGCGTAAACGCTTTCTGGCTGTGCCTTTCACGAACACACAACATATACCCTTACCAGGCTGTCTATGGCCTTGCCCATCTCTGGCATATCTGCACCCTCACATCACCCTGCTCTTCAGATCCTGCTGGTTTGGGCCAGAGACCTTGCCACCTTCTTGGGTGTGCTGGCTCTTGTGATCTGGCTTGTGGTGCATGGTTCGTCGGATCTCGGCTATAATTGGCAATGGTATCAAGTCCCTCACTACCTGTATACATGGCAGGATGGGAGATTGGTTCCCGGCCCTCTCCTTGACGGGCTGATGGTGACCTTGCACATCACGGGCTGGAGTCTGATCCTGGCCTTTATCATCGCCCTGACCACGGCCCTCATGCGTTTATCCTCATCCTTTATGGCCCGAAGTGTAGCCCGTATGTATCTGGAGTTTATCAGGAATACCCCGTTGCTCATCCAGATATTCTTTCTCTATTTTGTCATCTCTCCCCTCATTGGCCTTGACCGGTTCGCCATTGCGGTTCTGGCCCTGAGCCTTTTTGAGGGGGCCTATGCCTCAGAAATTTTTCGAGCAGGCATCCGATCCATCCCCAAGGGACAATGGGAGGCCGGATACAGCCTGGGTATGTCCACCTTTACTCTGTATCGACTGGTCATCCTGCCCCAGACCGTGCGCCGGATCATCCCACCCCTCACCAACCAGGGCATTTCTCTTATCAAGGATTCAGCCCTGGTGAGTACCATTGCCGTCTATGATCTGACCATGCAGGGACAGGCCATCATTGCAGAATCCTTTCTGACCTTTGAAGTCTGGTTCACTGTGGCGGCGATCTATCTGGCCTTAAACGGTCTTCTCTCCCTGCTCGTTCTTGTTCTGCAACACGTATCATCCCAACCATCTCATCAGGAGGCTTCTTCATGCGTATCTCATTGATCCCATTCATTCGTATGCTGTGCTGCATCATGCTTGTAACAGCATCCACCCCCCTGCTTGCGGCTCCGGTTACCGAACAGCTGCGTGACGCCAGTACCCTGGAAAAGGTCGTCCGAAGCGGAAAATTGCGGATAGGCTTTTCCACCTTTGTCCCCTGGGCCATGAAGGACAAAACAGGAACCTTTATCGGCTATGAAATTGACGTGGCTACCCGCCTTGCCAGGGACATGGGCGTCACGCCTGAGTTTATCCCAACCAAATGGTCTGGGATTATTCCGGCACTCTTAACCGGCAAATTTGACATCATCATCGGCGGGATGGGTATTACCCCCAAACGCAATCTCAAGGTCAACTTCACGATTCCCTACGAATTTTCAGGTATGTCTATGGTGGCCAACAACAAATTGGCCCAAGGCTTCTCCTGCCTTGACGACTTCAACAAGCCTTCTGTCACCTTGGCCGTGCGAACAGGTGCCACACCAGTACAGGCAGCCAAACGCTTTATGCCCAAGGCCACCCTGCGCCAATTCGATGACGAGGCCCAGGCCCTCCAGGAAGTCCTCATCGGCAAGGCCCATGCTATGGTGGCCTCGGCTCCCTTTCCGGCCCAGCAAGCCGTCCGCCACAAGACCAAACTCTTTCTGCCACTTGAACAAAACACCTTCACCAAAGAACCCATTGGCTTTGCTATCAAAAAAGGCGATCCCGATTTCCTCAATTTCCTCAACAACTGGATCCTTGTCACTGAGTCCGAAGGCTGGCTGCAAGAAAGGCAGGACTATTGGTTCAAAACCTTAGACTGGGAAACAAGGCTCAAATAATCTCAACCATCGGACGATGCTGTTTGCACACAAACCACCAGGTCTGTGGGGGGCTTTCCCCACAGGCCTGTGCACATACATCTCCTGGTGATTGCCACGCCTTGCGTGACACGTTTTGACTATCATGTACCGACCACGTTCATCCCATACCTTTTCCCTTCTTGATCTGATCATCCTCATACTTCTTCTGGGAGGTATCTTGGGGCTTTCCTATCAAGCCAAAAACAACCTTGATTATACTTGGAACTGGTCTGTCATTCCTCAATATCTCTTCCGCTACGACACGGCCCAGGGCCGATGGGTTGCCAATATCCTCATTCAGGGGCTGATCACCACTATCCGACTGAGCTTCTGGTCAACCCTGCTGGCCACCCTTATTGGTATCTGCATGGGCTGTATGCGTATCAGCAAACATCGTGTCCGACGCTGGTTTGGTACCGCCTACGTGGCCCTGAGCCGGAACCTCCCTCCCCTGGTGCTGGTATTCATCTTTTATTTCTTCATTGGCGAACAAATCATGCCTCTCTTAGGCATTGAACATTGCGTGGATCATTGTTCTCCCGCCAACAAGGTGGTGCTGGAGTGGCTCTTTGGCCCCATCTCCCAGCTTGCCTCCTTTCTCACGGCGGTCATCACCCTGGGCATTTATGAAGGAGCCTATATCACAGAAATCGTGCGCAGCGGCATTGATTCTGTTGACAAAGGCCAATGGGAAGCAGCCAACGCCCTGGGATTTAGCTGGTGGGGAACCATGCGGTGCATCATCCTGCCCCAGGCCATGCGTATGGTGCTTCCGCCTTTGGCCGGACAATTCATCTCCACCATCAAGGATTCCGCCATTGTGTCGGTCATTTCTATCCAGGAGCTCACCTTCCAGGGCATGGAACTCATGGCCGCCACCTATCTGACCTTTGAGGTCTGGATCACCATTACCCTCATGTATTTCATACTCACCCTGGGCTGCTCCCTGATGGCCAGAAAATTGGAACTGGCTCTGCGAAAACAAGAACATGGCCCCTAGCAGACCGTTCAGTCGGCATCACGTCTGATACCTGTTGAACAATCTGCCAGAGACCATGTTGTCTGGCTGTTTCGTACAAAGAGGCCTTATGCCATCAATCCGCCTGCATCCTTATAAATGCAGGAATTTCAGGATCTCCTTTTTCTTCGTCAAAAATGAAATCCTCCCCTCCAGGAGCAGCAACAGCCATAGTATTGCTTCCCCCCTCCAGGGGTGCTGGTGATGCAGTCTGTCGAGCTGTGTCAAGAGTGACAGGCTTGTTCTCCTTCTTGCTCTGCCGTACAAAGGTGGGAATAGTGAGATCGTTCTGATCCACAGGCACCCGTCTGTCCCTCACCAGACTTCCAATATCCGTTTTGGGCCGATGGCGGCGGGAAATCCTTGTGACACCAGATTCCGAGTTCTTATTGCCGTCGCCCTTTTTGTCATCTTCAATACCCGTGGCAATGACCGTGATCCGCATCTCGTCACCGATATTTTGATCAAAGACCGTCCCAAAGTAGATATTGGCCTCATCTGAGGCTACCTCATGGATCAGGCTGGCCGCCTCACTGGTCTCATCAATGGTCAGGTCAGGGCCGCAGGTGATGTTCATAAGTACCCCTTTGGCCCCTTCAATGGACACATCCTCAAGCAAGGGACTGGTAATGGCCTTCATGGCCGCCTCCCTGGCCCGACCTTCACCAGAGGCAATGCCCGTACCCATCATAGCCAGGCCCATCTCGGACATAACAGCTTTAACGTCGGCAAAGTCCAGGTTGATCAGACCAGACACCATGATCAGATCGGAAATGCCCTTGACCGCATAAAAAAGAACCTCATCGGCCTTGGCCAGCATATCCAGAAAGGTGGCCTTTTTGGAGGCCAGGGTCAAAAGCCGGTCATTGGGGATGGTAATGATACTGTCCACCACCTCCCGCAAGTCCTTGATACCCCGTTCCGCCTGGAGCCTGCGCCGCTTGCCCTCAAATTGCCAGGGTTTGCTCACAACGGCCACGGTGAGCGCACCGATCTCCTTGGCTGCCTGGGCAATGACCGGGGCTGCGCCAGTTCCTGTCCCACCGCCCATACCTGCGGTGACAAAAACCATATCACATTCGCCCAAGGTTTCCTTGATCTGGCCAATGCTCTCCAGAGCGGCCTCCCGACCGACTTCAGGATTGGCACCAGCCCCCAGCCCCTTGGTCAATTTTTCACCAAGCTGCAGCTTGAACTCGGCCTTGGAATTTTTCAATGCCTGGAGATCTGTGTTGGCCGTGATAAACGTGACCCCCTGCATGGCCGAGGTGATCATATTATTGACGGCATTTCCGCCGCCGCCACCCACGCCGACAACCCGTATCTTAGCGTTGTCTTCACTTTCGAGTTCGGTAAATTGCATTCCATTCCTCCCTGATTCCAGGATTACCCGTCGCTTTCCTGAGAGCCGCATCTTCAACGGCCCGCCCTTGTTGCCTCACACCACATTGTCAGCCTGTCCCTGCGGCCCAGGCTATGAAATATCCACAAACCACTTTTTCATAGAAGTCAGGATCTTGTTAAAAACGTTCTTGTCCCTGATCCTGATCCCACGTTTGAGGTCAGATTCCCTGGCCCCATACAATAAAAGTCCTACAGCCGTAGCATACAGTGAACTCTTGACCACATCGGTCAAACCACCCACTCCAGTAGGAAACCCCACCCTTGTAGGTATATTAAAAACCTGATCCGCCAAATCCTGAGCGCCCTGAATCAGGGCCCCGCCGCCGGTCAGCACCACGCCTGCCCCGATCATATCCTTGTACCCCGAACGAACCAATTCCTGGTCTACCAGGGCAAAAATTTCTTCCATCCTTGGCTCACAGATCTCAGCCAGTACATGGCGGGAAAGACGTCTGGGTTCCCGGCCGCCCACACTGGGAACGTCAATCACCTCATCTCCAGCAACCAGGTCAGCCAGGGCGCACCCATACTTGATCTTGATCCGCTCAGCAGCCTGCATAGGGGTACGCAAGCCAAAGGCGATATCATTGGTGAGATTCGTTCCCCCAAGATCAAGCACCGTTGTATGCTTGATGGCATCATTATGGAAAATGGCCAGATCCGTGGTTCCCCCGCCAAGATCCACCAGGGCCACCCCCAATTCCCGTTCTTCATCCGTAAGAATGGCCGAGGCCGAGGCCAGAGATTCCAGAACAATATCCTCCACATCCAGGCCCGAACGGTGGCAGGAACGGATAATATTCTGGGCACTGGTTACCGCACCTGTTACGATGTGAACCTTGACCTCAAGACGGACACCAGCCATGCCCAAAGGAGCGGTGATCCCGCGCTGATCGTCAACAATATACTCCTGGGGCAAGATATGAATAACTTCCCTGTCCAGAGGAATCGCCACGGCCTTGGCAGCATCCAGAACCCGCTCCACATCCCTGGCCATCACTTCCCCGCCCTTAACGGCAATGACACCGTGGCTGTTGAACCCTGCAATATGGCTCCCGGCAATGCCCGCATAGACCGAGCGAATCTCACAGCCGGCCATGAGTTCTGCCTCTTCCAAGGCCCTTTTGATGGATTGCACGGTCTGTTCGATATTCACGACCACACCCTTGCGAAGCCCGGTGGAAGGGCTTGTTCCAATGCCCACCACGTCCACACCGTCAGGGGTTACTTCCCCCACCACAGCACAGATCTTCGTGGTTCCGATATCCAGTCCGACAACAAGTTCCGATTTGGCCATCATAGTATCCTTAGTTGAAAATCCCTTTCCCTGAACATTACTGATTGATCAGGCCGTTCCAGACATATCCTCTGCGGTATCGCACTATGGCTTCAAAAAATTCACGTCCTTGCCTGCCTGACAAACTCGCTGCCCTTGAACCTGTCCAGGACGTTGTACGCGCGACGTGTTGAACCGCCTGAGGTTACATGGTTTGCGCCAGACCCGTATCCACTTTGACCCACACCTTGCCTGCCAGGGCTTGGAGAGTCTTAACCCGTTGCATCTCCTGGCGTTTATGAAGATCATCCCAAACCAGCTTCAGCCGCTGACAATTTGCTGCCCATTCCCTCAGACCAATACCTATGGTCACAGCAGGCTTTCGCATCCGTAAGGTCATGATGCCGTCTTCGGCAAACCAGAGACTGTCCAATGAGGCCAAACCAAAGGGTAAATTCTTGGCCCCCATACCTTGCACAAGCTCTGTAACCGCCTTGCCCTGAACTTCCCCCTCGCTGTTGCCCCCAAGCACGGGCAGGGCAATCATATTCTGGGCAACGACCTTATCAATCACCTGTCCTTGGTCATCAGCATACCAAAGGGTATTGTCCCGGATAACCCAGAAGCAGGCCTGCCGTTCGTGAACATGAATGTCCAGGCGTCCCGGCAGAATACGCCGTACCGAAGCCTTATCAATCCAGGGGTCGTTCTCTATGTTCTGCTGGATCCGTTCAAGCGAAAGATCAAAAATATTCTGCCCCAGCTTCACCCTGCCCAGGTTCAAAATATCCGTATCATTGCGGTGCCCATTGCCGGTGATAACCACTTCATCCAGGGCAAACCAAGGCTGTTCCGTTACATAGCGGTATACATAGAGCAGCCCCACACTGACCACGCCCACAAAGAGAAGTCCTATGCCCACCTTCAACCAGCCTGCCAGCCAGATAATGACACGCTCTCCCCAGGGTGTTCCCGGAGCTGTCCGGTAGGTATTGGAGCGTCGGGCACTTTTTTTCCCCCTGGTGATACGCTGTCTGGTTACTGGCATGGCAGAATCTCGACTTCAGGTTCCAGTACCACTCCCCAACGCTCTTTGACGCGTTCCACAGCAAGGGCGATCAGTTCCAATGCCTGGGCAGATGTCCCCTTGCCGGTGTTCTCCAAAAAATTGGCGTGAACCGGTGAAAAGCGCATGTCCCCAAGACAGTAGCCCCGCAACCCCGCCTCATCCAGCAACCGTCCTGCCGAACCATTTAAGGGATTCTTGAACACGCAGCCCGCTGTTACAGCACCAAGGGGCTGGACACTTTTTTTCCGCATCAACCATGACCTGACCCGCTTACGGATACTGTCCGAGCTATCTCTGTCCAAAAGCATAAGCACCCCAAGTACGGCAAAGACTCCAGTGCATCCCTCAAGAGCAAAGCTCCGGTATCCGGCCCGGCATCCGTTGCGGTCGATCCAGGAAATCCCGTTTGCCGGAGTCCATATCCTGACGGCCTGAAGATGATCAAAACATTCGCACCCATGCGATCCCGCATTCATCATCACGGCCCCGCCCAGGCTGCCGGGAATCCCTGACATGGGCTCCAGCCCTGAGCAGCCATGCTGGATGCACCAGCGGATGAATCTGGGTAGTGCCATGCCTGCGTCCACAGTCACAAGCACCTGACTGCCTGTCTCGCGCACCACCTTTGGCTCCCTAAGACAGAGACGGCGCAAAAGGACACGATCATGCTCCCCGTCTTCAGCCAGGATATTTGATCCTCTGCCCAGGGGTTCGAGCCGCCCGCCATACCGCTCCACCTCCTGGAAAATGGCCTCATAATCCTGGTCAGTCTGAGGAACAAGCAGGCATCTGGCCTGGCCGCCCAGACGCAGGGTGGTGAGATTCTGAAAAGAAGGCTCAGGTGTTATCTTCATGATCCTTGCAGATAGTTCGTTCCCACAGACCAGATACTCCCAGCCCCAAGGGTCAACAAAACATCTCCTGGCTCAAGTATCTTGGGCAGTGCCTGGTTTATAGCGTCAAAATCCTCGTAAAAAAGAACATGCACATCAGAAACCTGTTTGATGGCCTGGGCCAGATTCAATCCATTGACTCCAGGAACAGGGGTTTCCGAAGCAGGATAGATCTCGGTCAGCAACAAGACATCGGCCTCGGCAAAACAGGTGCAAAACTCACCAAACAAGGCCTGGGTGCGTGAAAAACGATGGGGCTGAAAGGCCACCACAAGCCTTGTATCGGGGAAGCATTCCCTGGCTGTTTGCAGGGTTGCCCGAATCTCCGTGGGATGATGGCCGTAATCATCAATCACCACGACCTGATTGCGTTCCCCCTTGCGCTCAAACCGCCGACCCACACCGCCAAAAAGGGATAATCCCCTGATAATGGCCTCTTTGGGCACACCAGCCTCCAGGGCCACGCCTATACCTCCCAGGGCATTCAAAATATTGTGCCTTCCTGGTTGGGCCAAAACAATCTCTCCCCAGGGTGAACCATGTAAAAACACCTGAAAGCGGGAACCATCCTGGCAGGATTCCACCTGGGCACACAGGTCATTATCCGGGCCAAATCCATAGGTCATAACGGGTCGGTTGACCTGGGGCAGCACAGCCCTGATATGAGGATCATCCCCGCAGACAACGTTCAGCCCGTAAAAGGGAATAGCGTTCATAAACTGGACAAAGGCCGCCTGGACAGCCTGAATATCCGCATAAAAATCCAAATGGTCGGCATCAATATTGGTGATCACGTTCAAAATGGGATGCAGGCAGAGAAAGGAACCATCGGATTCATCGGCCTCTGCAATAAGATACTCACCCTTTCCCAGCATGGCATTACTGCCGTAAGCGTTAAGAATACCGCCAATGATTACCGTGGGATCAAGGCCCGCTTCCTTGAACATGGTGGCCACAAACGAAGTCGTGGTGGTCTTGCCGTGGGTTCCGGCCACTGCAATGCCGGTTGTAAGCCGCATGAGCTCGGCAAGCATCTCAGCCCTGGGAATAACCGGAATGCCCTGTTCTCTGGCCGCAATCAATTCAGGATTGTCTTCTCCAATGGCCGACGAGCGAACCAGTACCTGGGCCCGGCCAAGATGGGTCGCATGATGTCCCTGAGCGATCCTGGCCCCAAGCCCTTTGAGACGATTGATAACAAGACCGGATCCCAGATCCGACCCCGTGACATTGTATCCCAGGTTGAGCAGGACTTCAGCAATACCGCTCATGCCTGTCCCGCCGATTCCCACCATGTGTATATTCTGTATCTTGTCGCGCATAGGGATAGTCTATCTCTCGCCCCAGGGATCCATCTCAGATACTATTGAACCTGCCTGCAAGGGCCTTCAGGCTGGCCCACTTCTGTCAGAAACGAACCATAGCAACCATTTCCTCAACAATGGCCTCTGCGGCCCCTGGCCGCCCAAGGCCGTATGCCTGTCGGCCCATAGCCCGTAATTTTTCAGGCATAGCCAGCAGATCCGTAATGGTTGCTGCCAGGTTGATCTCCTTCATATAACTCTGCCCCATAACCAAGGCCGCTCCAGCCTCTTCCAGATACCTCGCGTTTTTTAGCTGGTGATCGTGTACAGCATAGGGAAAGGGAATAAGCAGGCTTGGCTTGCCTGCAATGGTAAGTTCCGCCAGGGTGGTGGCTCCAGCTCGGCACAACACCAAATCCGCAAAGGCATAGGCCGCAGCCATGTCCTGAATAAAAGGTTCTACCCGTGCCTCAGGATAAACCTTGTCATAGTGTTGTCTGACCCGTTCAAAATCCCTTGTTCCGGTCTGATGCCAGATACGCACCCGCTCACGGCGCAAGGTCGGGAGAATCTCCATAACAGCTTCGTTGATGGCCGTAGCTCCCTGACTGCCCCCCACAATAAGCAGACGCTTACCGCTTCCTGCGGCCTTGCCTCCTTTCTGATCCCAGAGATGAAGAATATCCCCCCGTACAGGGTTACCCGTCATCCTCACCTTGTTCCCATCAAACACGGTATCCTGATCCTCAAAAGAACAAAAAATACGGTCTACCCTGTTGGCTAAGGTCCTGTTGCACATCCCCGGGATACTGTTCTGTTCATGCACTGCGGTTGGCACCTGAAGCAAGGTACCGGCCATGACAGCAGGAAAGCCTGCATATCCCCCAAAGCCCACGATCACTTGAGGCCGAAACGAGCGAACCAGAAAACATCCCTGCACCACCCCCCAACCCATTCGCAAGAGGCCGGGAATTGATTGCAGCCCCTTTCCAAGAATCCCCTGGGACGGCAGGGCACGAAAATCCAACCCTGCCTCCTGAGCCAATGCGGCCTCAGAGCCGTGAGTGCCTCCTACAAAAAGGATTGCGCATTGTGGAAACCTCCTGCGGACAGCCTGGGCCACAGCCAAGGCAGGAAAAATATGTCCTCCAGTACCACCGGTTGTCAGAATAATGCGTTCCACAACTCATCCCCAGGTGTTAGATGACCCTGGTACGTGGTGTTCCACAGGCACCTAGCCCAGGCAGACGGAGTAAAGGATACAATCACGATGCCCTGGTTACCTGTCGGGTCTGGCAAGATTCAGCAAAACACCCGTACAGAAGAAACTGGCCACCATGTTGCTGCCCCCATAACTCAAAAAGGGCAGGGCGACGCCTTTTGGGGGCGCCACGGCCAGAACTACCGCCATATTCAAAAAAGCTCCCAACATGATAATAAGACCAGTACCAAAGGCCAGAAGTCGTTCCTGCATCTCCCTTGCCTGCAAGGCGATCACCACACTGCGCCACAGCAGGATGCCCATGAGCAGGATCACCAGAGAAACCCCAACAAACCCCAACTCTTCACCCAGAACGGCCAAAATAAAATCGTTATGGGCCTCAGGCAGGAAAAAAAGTTTCTGCTTACCTGCACCCAGACCAACCCCGAACCATCCCCCTGCCCCGAATCCATACAGGGACTGCACCAATTGGTAGCCACTATCCTGGGCATCCTTAAACGGGTCCAAAAAGGCAAGCAATCGCCGGAATCGGTAAGGTGCGGTAAGGACGAGCATGGCAGCCACACCCAGGGCCGTCACCAGAGAAATGGTCAGGTGGAGCAAATGTGTCCCGCCCACCAGACAGAGCAGGAAAAAAATCATCATCAGGAACATGGCCCCGCCAAAATCTGGCTGGAGCAAGAGTAATCCGCACAAGGTCAAGGTTATCACCAGGGGCGGTACAAATCCGATATGAAAGGTCTTGATCTGCTCCTGCTTGCGGGAACAAAACGAGGCCAGGTAAAACACCAAGGCCACCTTGGCCACCTCAAGGGGTTGGAGGTTGAAAAATCCCAGATTGATCCAGCGGCTCGCCCCCCCTGCCCTGACAGCCACGTGAGGAACCGTGGTCAAGGCAAGCAGGATAAGGGCAGCGGCCAGCAGGGGATAGTGCATCCTACGCAGCAGGCCCCTGGGCAGTCTGGCAACCACAAACATCGTTCCAATACCCAACAAGGCAAACATCCCCTGCCTCACAGCAAAATGATTCGAGTTGTTCCAGACCTTTTCGGCCATGACCCCGCTGGCACTCAACACCATGATCAGCCCCAGACCTGTGAGCAGGGCCACAGGCACAAGAAGCCATATATCCATGCCGTTCATGGTCGCTGTTTTTGCTTTATTGCCCATAATACGTCCTGACGGCCTTACAAAAGGCCTTGCCTCTGGCCTTATAATTCGGGAACAGGTCAAAGCTGGAAGTGGCTGGCGAAAGCAGAACCACATCATCCGGTCGAGCCTGACCGCAGGCGCGTTTGACCGCCTCTTCCAGGGTAGGACTCCAATGCAAGGGTGCTGTGCCGCGCCATGCAGGCTCAAAATATTCCCTGCCCGCCCCAAACAGGCAGATGGCCTTGACCCGATCACGCAGCAGGTCTGTCAGGGATGCGGGATCCCCCCCCTTAAATATCCCGCCGGCAAGGAGAATAACAGGCTGTGAAAAAGTCGTAAGTGCTGCCTCAAGGGCCGTGATGGTGGTGGCCTTGGAATCGTCCACAAAGCTCACCCCTTCATAGGTTCCCACCCGTTCAAGACGGTGGGGCTGGGGGTGAAAATCCTTCAGACTTGCTGCCACAGCCTCTTCAGCAATCCCAAAATATCTGCACACCAGCCATGCGGCCTCCAGGTTCTCCTGATTGTGCGGCCCCATCAGGGCGGGACAGGTGAATCTGTCTGTCCCTACATAATAGACCCGCCGGGCCCTGGTGAAGCTGCGTGCCTCCAGCTCGTCCCTGAGGCTTAAGTGGAGAATAGCCAGATCCTGCTCTCCCATGTTGGCAAAAAGGGCCAGCTTGGCCATAAAATATTCTTCCTGGCTGGCATGAACATCCAGGTGATTGGGAGCAAAATTCACACACACCCCCACCCTTGGGTGGAAGGAATCCGTATGCTGTAACTGGAAGGAACTCACCTCCAGGACAAGAATATCCGCAGGTTTGCCTGCAAGCAGATATTCCGAAAGGGGCACACCGATATTGCCCCCCACAAACACGGTCTTACCGCACCGCTCAAGGATATGTCCGATCAGGGAAGTCGTGGTGGTCTTTCCGGTAGTGCCGGTCACAGCAATCATGGGCTCTGCCACAAACCAGGAGGCCAGTTCGAGTTCGGAAATAACCTTGGTACCCTCATCAATGAGGTTCGCAAGAGAGGAAAAGGGTACTCCAGGACTCAAAACAACAAGATCGGCTCCTTCAAAATCATGGACCGTATGTTCGCCCCACCGCAGTTCCCAGCCCAGTTCCAGGGCCAAATCCTGGATCTTTTGGTTCGCTCTCAGGTCATTGTGATCCACCAACCGCACACAGGCACCCAGGGCCGAGAGAAGACGTGCCGCAGCAAGACCGGAACGACCGGCCCCGACCACCACGCTGTGATAGCCCTTCAATTGTCCTGGATGAATGAGTTCGTGCATATGAATGCCTGTTTCCGGTTATGCTCAACCTATGGTAATGACGCAGAAAGTGACCGTATTATCTGAGCTTAAGGGTTGCCAGGGCCATAAAACATAAAAGGATGGAAAGGATCCAAAACCGGATAACGATCTTGGATTCAGCAATCCCTTTGAGTTCAAAATGGTGGTGTAAGGGTGCCATGCGAAACATACGCTTGCCCCCACTCATCTTGTAATACCCCACCTGCAAAATCACCGAAACGGTCTCAATAACAAAAAGACCTCCAATAATGACAAGAAGCAGTTCCTGTTTGCACAAGACCGCCAAAAGCCCCAAAGTGCCGCCGATGCTCAAACTGCCTACATCTCCCATAAAGACCTGGGCCGGATAGGCATTGAACCACAAAAATCCCAGACCGGCCCCGACCATAGCCCCGCAAAAGACCGCGCCCTCGCCGACTCCAGGAATATAGGCCACCTGGAGATAACGGGACAATTCCGCATGACCGGCAACGTACAAAAAAATCCCCAGACATGCGGTACTGACCACACAAGGGCCTATGGCCAGGCCATCCAGACCGTCGGTCAGATTCACCCCGTTGGACGACCCCACAATGACCAGCAGGGCAAAAGGCAGGTACCACCAGCCCAGATGAGGACGGATGGACTTGAAAAACGGCACCATAAGATCACTGCTGTATCCAGGCAGGTTGATGAGGATGGTAAGTACCCCGCAGGCTACAATGATCTGTCCCAGCAACTTGGCACCCGCGCTGAGTCCCTGATTGTTTTTACGCACTTCCTTGATATAGTCGTCCACGAACCCTATCAGGCCAAAGCCTGTAAACACAAAGATAATCAACCATAAATAGGGATTGCCGAGGTTGCCCCAGATGCAAACACTGATGAGAAGGCAGACCCCCAGAAAGGCCCCCCCCATCGTGGGTGTACCCGCCTTGGCCTGATGTTTGGGGCCATCTTCCTGAATATACTGGCCGCATTTGATCCGTGTCAGCCAGGTAATGAACCTGGGGCCAAAACAGATACTCAAAACAAGGGCGGTAAGCATGGCCAGCATGGATCTGAAGGTTATATACCGAAGTACATTGAGTACGCCCACATCGCTGCTCAGAGGATAGAGAAGATGATAGATCATCCCAGATTCTCCATAAATACCTGAAGGTATCTTTCCATCTGACAACTCCGTGAACCTTTGAACAGGATGGTCCCTCCAGAAGGCAGGCGTGCAACCTGGGCCTTTAAGGCATGGGGTGAATCAAGAGAAACAAAATGCCCGTCCCAGGCACCAAGACCTGCATGCACCGCATCTGCATAGTTACCAGCAAAACAAAGCAGGCAGCAGGAAGATGCGCCCACCCATGTTCCCAGATCAGTATGGGCCTTGTGGGTATAGCTGCCCAATTCCTTCATTTCTCCTAAAACCATAACCAGGGGCTGATCAGGCTGCAGCTGACTGGCCCGTTCAATGCTTCGCTGCATGGACAGGGGGTTGGCATTATAGGTGTCGTCAATCACCGTCCATGATCCGTGTTTGAAAATCGTAAACCGCTGTTCCACAGGGACATATTTTTTGAGGCCCTGAACAATGGTCTCTGATCCAAGACCAAGAACCTGGGCCAGGGTTGCCACGGCAATGGCATTCTCTGCCATGTCCCGACCATGTGCAGGCAGGATCACGTCATGGGATTGCCCGGCTATGGCCAGGCAAAAGCTTCCCAGGCCTTGGTCGTTGTTCCCCACATACCTGCCCCAGGCATCCCTGGCGGTTTCCTGGGTCGAAAAAAAGACAGGCTCTCCATCCCAATGGCCCACAGCCTCTACCAGGGCGGGATAGTCGCTGCTCACCACAGCAGTTCCACCGGGCATCATGGTTTCCAGAAGTTTGGCCTTGGCTCTGGCTACCCCCTGGACATCACCTAATCCCTCAAGATGGCAGGGGCCTGCATTGATGATCAGAACATGATCCGGCCGCAACACGGCCCCTAATTCCTCCATGTCACCAGGGCGGCTGATCCCCAACTCCATCACCCAGAACCGTTCCTCGCCCGAACAGGCGAGCATGGATAAGGGCAGGCCAATCTGATTGTTCCAATTCTTGAAATTTTTCGCGGTCTCGCCTTCCTGGGAAAGTACCGAGGCCAGCATCTCTTTCACGGTGGTTTTGCCTGCCGAGCCAGTAATCCCAATGACCGTAGCCTTGGTCGTAGTCCGCCAGTACAAGGCCAAACGACTCAGGGCATCATGGGTATTGCGAACCAGCAGTACGGGAATGCCCAGGTCACCAGGGGAAAGGGGAGAATGCGCCACAATGGCACAGGCTCCCTTGCTGGCTGCCTCAGCCGCAAAGACGTGACCGTCCATCTTCCTGCCGACCAGACAGATAAAGAGATCTCCTGGCCGGACAAGTCGGCTGTCCGTCTGGACATGGAACACCTCACAGTCCTGGGCCCTTGCAATATCCCCGATGGCGCCCATGCAGGACGCTATTTCCGTAAGCCGCAGCCGCATCACTAATTCCCGATCATCATGTCTCCAGGGAGGCTTTCATCCCTGATTCTGTAGAAGCTCCGTAACCACACGAACATCATCAAAGGCATGGGTGGTGTCGCCAATCTGCTGGTAGGTTTCATGGCCCTTGCCAGCAACGAGCAACATATCGCCCACATCCATACCGGCAATGGCCCTGGCAAGAGCCGCCCTTCTATCACCTTCTCGGATGATTGTTACGGGAAACCCGCTCATCCCAGGAAGGATCTGGTCAATAATCGCTTCCGGGTCTTCATGTCGCGGATTATCCGAAGTCACAATGGCCACATGGGCATACGCGGCAACCGCCGCTCCCATGAGAGGACGCTTGGAGGCATCCCTGTCCCCCCCACAACCAAACACCACGTGCAAACGCTGTTCGCTCAGTCCCCGCAGGGTCTGGCAGACCTGTTCCAGGGCGTCGGGAGTATGGGCATAATCAACAAAAATAGTCAGGCCACGCTGATTCACGACACGCTGCAGCCGACCAGGAACACCAACACAACTGGCAAGCGACTGCATGGCGGCAACGGGCAGATCCAGGGCCAGTCCCACGGCCTGAGCAGCCAGAAGATTCATCCCATTATGGCGGCCTACCAAAGGTGAATCCAACGACCAGCGGACAGATTCATGCTCCATCGTTAGTTTCAGCCCCTGCTGGGAACAAGCAGTCAGCTCACCACAGAGATTGCCCTGTGTCATCGTTTGATCCAGACCATACCCCATGCACCAGGGCGTATCTTCAAGCAAACGCTGGCCATAGGGGTCATCAGCATTGATAATCCCTCTGGGCCGCTTCCCGTCTGTCTCATGAAACAAGCGTGCCTTGGCCAGGAAATAGGATTCCATATCATGGTGATAATCCAGGTGATCCTGGGTCAGATTTGTGAACACGGCCACATCGAAATGGATACCGGCAACCCGCTCCTGATCCAGGGCATGGGAAGAAACCTCCATACACACGATTTCAACCCCGTCGTGCTGCATACGGGCGAGCAACTGATGCAGGGTCCAGCAATCAGGGGTGGTCATACCCACATCATAGGTATGGCCTGGCCAGCGAACATTGACCGTGCCCACAACCCCCACTTTTTTGCCAACCGAGGCAGCAAGGTGTTCCACAAGATAAGTGGTGGTGGTCTTGCCGTTTGTGCCGGTAATGCCCACCATCTTCATGGTTATGGCGTCGGTGCCAAAATGGGCAGCTGCCAGTTCTCCCAGAGCCTGACGAGGAGAGGGATGAACCAACAAGGGAGTCTGAGCCCCGTGGGCCCAGCGATTGACATTATTGGCAACAATGTATCCCGCACCCCGCTGCAATGCCTCGTCAATATACATGCTCCCATCATGACGTGTGCCTGGCAGGGCAATAAAGACATCCCCCTCTTCCACCTGGGCGGAATGCGTCCTGACCATGCGGCCTTGCCGCACCGTCTCTTTAAGTTCCTCCCAGCGGGAGTGATCGAAGATTATTGACATGAAACCTGTGACCTCGTGGTTGTCAGCCAAAGTTTGCAGGATGATGCCTTGAACTGGTTCCAGGGCGTACCGGCTGGAGGGTGCTGGCGGCTTACAAACATGCCCTGGCCCACAAGAGAAGGGACGATACCGTAGCGAGCCGTAATTTCCACAGCACCACGCAAGGGCATCCCACACATATCTGGAATTGCTGCCTGCCTCTTTGGGGAGGACGTGCCCTTGACAATACGCGATTGCACCTTGCTGGATCGTGTCACCTGCTGCGATCCCTTGCCCCCTGTTCCAGAGGAAGGTGCTTCCCCACGGTAAGCCACAAGCTTGCTGCCTACCTTCCTGAACACCGGGGCACTCACCACCCCGCCATAATGCTGGGGGTAAGGCTCATCCACCATAACCAGAATACAATATTTGGGCTGCATGGCCGGCAGAAACCCCACAAAAGACGCCAAAAATTTCTCCCCATATCCCCCGGATGCTTGTGACTTTTGAGCGGTTCCGGTCTTGCCCCCAACGTCGATGCCGGGAATCCTTGCCCGCGTCCCGGTACCGTTTCCCTCAACCACGTCCCGAAGCATCCCAAGGATCGTATGGGCAATATTCGTATCAAGAACCCTTGTTTCCCGGCAGTCGCGGGCCTCTTCCCGAACAAGACGGAGGCATGGCATCTTGCCCTGATTGGCAAAGACCATATACGCCTTTGCCAGTTGCAAAGGGGTGATAGCCACTCCCTGTCCAAAGGAGGCCGCTGCCAGGTCAATCTTGGTCCAGTGCCGAGGGGGACGAATCATGCCGCGTGATTCTCCTGGAACGGGCAATCCGGGCTGTTCCTGAAAGCCAAAACGCAGCAACTGGTCATACAGGGGCTTAGCCCCCATAGCGATTCCTATCTTGGACATGCCGATATTGCTGGAATAACGAATAATTTCAGCAACACTCAGGGTCTTGTACTTATGAGTATCCCTGACCTTGTTGGGCCCGATCTTCCACTGACCGTTTTCACAATAAAAACGTGACCTGGGCGAACACACATGTTTCTGCAAGGCCGCAGCCAGCACAATAGGTTTCAGGGTTGAGCCCGGCTCAATCAGGTCAAGGGCAATCCGGTTCTTCCAGATACTGGAATTGCTCCTGGCATAGAGGTTGGGGTTGAAAAAAGGATATTGGGCCCAGGCCAGTATATCTCCTGTTGTCACCTCAATAACCAGACACATCCCTTTTGTGCCGTGATAGGTTGTCACTGCCTCGGCCAGGGCCTCTTCAGCCACACTCTGGATAACACTGTCGATGGTCAGATGGATGGATTTGCCATCATATTTCCTGGCATTGTCTTCACTATACAGGCGATGGCCTGCTGCGTCCCGCTGTACCCGTTGCCGTATGGATCTGCCCCGCAGGATGGGATCAAAGGACTTTTCCACCCCCTCCAGGCCATCTCCGTCAATGCCCACAAACCCCAGGAGCTGACCCGCAAGATGACCTTGGGGATACATACGCACCCAGTCTTCCTTGAAATAGACACCTGGAAGATGTTTGCTGCGCAGGTCAGCAAGCTGCCGGTCACTGATCTGTCTGGCGATCCAGACAAAGGATTTTTTCGTCCTGAGACGCTGGGTAAGACGCTGCCTGCTTTCACCCAATATCTGATGTAAAATGTCAACGGTCTGGGCCTTATCCTTGATATGTGACGGATTAACAAACAAGGAAGAGGCAGGAACACTCTTGGCAAGGAGCCTGCCCTCACGATCCAGGATCTCTCCCCGTTCTCCTTCCATTCTCTGGGAAGCCCAATACTGGCCTTCTGCCTGATGCACCAAGGACTGGCCTGAGATAATCTGAATATAATAGGCCCTGGCCCACAGGCCTGCAAAGGCAAGGGAAACAATCACGGCCCAACAAAGAATCTTTCCTTTAGACCAATCCTTGCGAGATGTTCGTGTTCGAGAAATCATCAATCTGGACGCGATGAAGCCGTGATAGGTGCCTGCATGCGACGCATCTGACGGGAATGCGCCGCGTGTAAACCTGCTTCCCTGGCAATCCGGCGCAACCTGTTGGGAGCAACAAGGTTATTGCGTTCAACCTCAAGCTTGGCCCGCAACTCTTCCTTACGAGACAAGACGGCCTGCATCTTTTGCAGCTCATAGGCCAGATCAACACGCTCGATATTCACCCATACCAGGGACAGTCCAAGTATCACTGCCCCACAAAAGGCAATAGCACATGCTCCAAGCCCCATCCCCAGCCTCATAGATGCCCTGCCTTTTCGTGCGGCACAAACCCTTCGGCAACACGCAGTTTTGCACTTCTGCTGCGAGGATTCCTGGCCATTTCATCTGCCGAAGGAGTAAGCGGTTTCCTGGTCAAGACCCGTAATCGCTGGGTATGCCCGCACACGCAGATATATTGATGGCGAGGACAGAGGCAGCCTTTACTCTCCCTGCGAAAGACCTGTTTCACCACCCGATCTTCCAGGGAATGAAAGGACAACACCGCAACCCGTGCCCCGGGTGCAAGCCATGCGGGAATACGCTCAAGGAAATATTGTAAATCATCCAGCTCATGATTCACGGCAATACGAATGGCCTGAAAGGTCTTGGTGGCTGGATGGTTTCTGGCCAAAGCCCGCCGCTTGGCGGGATACGCTCCTGACACAATGCTGGCCAATTGTCCGGTTGTCTCTATGGGTTCTCTCTCCCGCGCCGTTGCGATAGCCCTGGCAATCCTTCCTGCCATAGGTTCTTCCCCATAGTTGCGGATCATTGTCTTGAGGTCTCCGACCGAAGATCGGTTGATGAGTTCCCGTGCCGAAGGCCTTCCAGAATCCTTGTCCATACGCATATCCAAAGGCCCGTCATGCACAAAGCTGAATCCTCGATGGGCCTCATCAAGTTGCATGGACGAAACTCCAAGATCCAAGACAACCCCGTCAAAACGCTCCCATCCCAATTGGCGCATGGGCTGCTCAAAATCCCTAAACGAACCATGCGCCGTAAACAGGCGGTCAGCATAGGCAGCCAGTCGGGATGAGGCCGCATGAATGGCCTCTTTATCCTTGTCCGTGGCAAGGATCTCAATCTCTCCCTGAGCTGCCTGAAACAGGCCCAAGGAATGCCCCCCAAGCCCCAGGGTGCCGTCCAGATATCTGCCGCCCGGTCTGGGAGAAAGCCATTCTATCACCTCCTGGGCCATAACAGATATATGCCCTGCCTCACCCATCAAAACCTCAACTCAAAACCGCTTGCCGCCAGAGAATCCAGCATGGGGTCAAAATCCTGCTCCACTTCCATCCTCTGGGCTTCAAACCGTTGAAGATCCCAGATCTCAAACTTGCGGCCCACACCGGCAAGCACCAACTCCTTCTGCAATCCGGCATAGCGTCTCAGATGCTGGGGAATGAGTATCCGGCCCTGCTTGTCAAGAACGGCTTCCGTTGCCCCGGAAATAAAAAAACGATAAAAATTGCGAATCTTACGGTCAGCCATATTGAGATTGGCAAAACTTGCTTCAATGATCTCCCATTCCGGTAAGGGATAGACGGCAACACAATCATCAAAATTGGTCAGCATGAGATGCCCGTCAGGCGCACACCGCATGGCTTCCTCCCGAAATTCAGGAGGCAGCATCAGACGACCTTTCCCGTCTTGCGACCTGTAGGCGTGACCTCGAAACATCCCATTCTCTCCCACTGATTACCACATTTTCCCACCTCTTCCCAGACACCCCTCGAACTGTCAAGAATAAATACTGAAAAAACATGATCTCTCAGGGTAACCAGCGGATCACACACCCAGTTTTCCAGACGGTGCTGTTGCACAGGCCATCACGCTATTTCATTGTACCCTAACATTTTCCATTATTTCCGGCTTGACGATCAAAATTTGATGTTTATTTCTCAGAGTAAATCAAACAAAGGAGGTCTACTATGGTTATAGATTTTAGTACGTATTATGATTTTCCCTCACAAATCGGAAGAATTTTTGAAGAAGTGCGTAAGCCGCTCCATTTTACCCATCGAAGGATGTCCTACCCACCCATCAATATCAGTGAAGATGAAAGCAATATTTATGTTGTTTCCGAGATTCCAGGCGTTGAAATAAAAGATATTGATCTCACTCTTACAGATGGCAGCCTTGTCATTAAAGGCGAAAGAAAATCTGAGGTAGGAAAATACTTTCGTCAGGAACGGGCCACCGGCCATTTTCAGCGTATTATCACCCTGAATGTTCCGGTCAATCAGGATAAGGTCTCTGCCACTATGAAAAATGGTATTCTGAGTATCGTTCTGGCCAAAGCAGAAGAGGCACAACCCAAAAAAATAGATATCATGGTATCCTAGAGCGTGTCGACAAACGATTGAAAAATGACTATATGCCTCTTCAGGAGGCAAGTCATGGAAAGACGACATGGGTTACGTGACGATCAATGGGAC
>PDWJ01000549.1_pt1 | contig 67835 bp, 47 predicted proteins | sample 1430881 | NCBI WGS metagenome assembly PDWJ01 (sample SAMN01162460, study PRJNA174530) | Oral metagenome, whole genome shotgun sequencing project. | biome: Marine environment; feature: Marine mammal; material: Swab sample of the gingival sulcus; isolation source: swab sample of gingival sulcus... | reverse complement strand
GATTCGCATTTGAGGTTTCGAGATTCTGAAACGCAAGATGGATAGAATGAGATACAGGGTTTACCCTGTCGTGATTGTCCTGGGTTTTCTGGGCCTGGTTTTCATCAGCAAGGGGACCATTCACAAGTCCGCGCAAACTGTTCATCCCGAAAGAAAGGGAGGGGGCTTTGCGGAAACGGCAGAGTCCCCGCTATCGCCGCCTATTAACGGGTTTATCGATTATTTCGACAGCGAGCTCGACAGTAGCGAAACGGTGGGGGCTGCCTACACCATCGTAAAAGACGGCCGGGTCCTGCATACGGCTACCCACGGTTATCGGCGTATGGGTGAACCAGAGATGATCAATGAGCATACGGTCTTTCGCCTTGCTTCGGTCTCCAAGGGATTTGCAGGGGCACTGGCCTGCATTTTGGAGGAGGAAGGGGTCTTCTCGCTCGATGCCCCTGTGGGCATGCTATATCCGGGGCTCAGTCTGAAGGATTCTTCGAGTGCTGCCGACATGACCCTCAGGCATCTTCTGAGCCATACAACGGGGTTGGTGCCCTATGCATTCGACAATCTGGTAGAAGCCGGAGAAGACCTGGAGAGCATTATCGGGCGATTGGACGAAGTCGATATATCGGGCCCTCCCGGCACCTTGTACGGTTACCAGAATGTGCTTTTCAGTATGCTTGACCCCATTGTGAGGCGCTCGACCGGTAAAAGTTACGAGGACTTGTTAAGCGAAGAAATCTTCGAGCCCCTGGGCATGGAGGATGCATCAGCAGGCCCGATGACTGCGCTACAGCGCCTGAATATGGCCTATCCCCACGAAAAGGGGAAGGATGCCTATTGTGCACGCAGGCCCCATGAGGGATATTACAATGTGATGCCTGCAGCAGGGGTCAATGCCTCCATCCAAGACATGAGCCAGTGGCTGCTTGCCCTGCTGGGCTATAAACCCGGTTTGTTTTCCGAAGCGGCCATCACGGGGATCTCGACACCGGAGATTTACACTCCGCTTAAAGCACGTTATACCAGGAACTGGCAGCCTTTTAAGGGGCGCTATTACAGCCTGGGCTGGCGAATCTACTATTACCGGGGGCGTAAGATTATCTACCATGGTGGCTATATCAGGGGCTACAGAGCCGAGATCGGTTTCTGTCCGGAGGAAGGCCTGGGTATTGCCTTCTTGCAGAACTCGCCCAATGGGCTGGCTTCCAAGTGTGTTCCGGCTTTTTTCGACCGCTGTTTCGATGCCTCCGATCCCGGAAACTCGGAGGAGGCCAAATCGACGGTCTCCACCTCCATTCCAAGGTGATTAACAAGCTAAAAGCGATTACTCCGGGCAATAATTGCCATTTCATCCAAGCCAATCTGGATTTCGTGGTTAAATTCTCGTAAATTCGGCTTATTAAAATGAAAGTACCATGAACTTCGATCTTATTGTAATAGGAAGCGGTCCCGGCGGCTATGTAGCTGCCATCCGTGCGGCCCAGCTTGGGCTCAGTACAGCAGTTGTTGAACGCGAATCGCTTGGAGGCATTTGCCTGAACTGGGGATGTATCCCTACCAAGTCCCTGTTGAAGAGTGCCCAGGTCTATAACTATCTGAAGCATGCCGATCAGTATGGTATTCGTGCGGGCGAAGTCAAGGCAGATTTTTCCAGGATGATTGAGCGCAGCCGTGGCGTGGCCGATGGCATGAGTAAGGGGATTCAGTTCCTGTTCAAGAAGAACAAGATTGAGGTCATTCGCGGTAGCGGGAAACTTAAGTCGCCCGGGGTCGTTTCAGTAAGTGCCGAAGACGGGAGTGTTCAGGAAGTGAAAGCAGCCCATATCATTCTGGCGACGGGTTCCCGTTCGCGTGAGCTTCCGAATCTGAAACAGGATGGCAAGAAAGTCATCGGTTACCGCGAGGCCATGACCCTGCCAAAGCAACCCGAATCCATGCTTGTTGTCGGATCGGGAGCCATCGGCAGTGAGTTTGCCCATTTTTATCATTCAATCGGAACCAGGGTAACCCTGGTTGAGTTTTTACCAAACATTGTTCCCCTCGAGGATGAGGAGGTTTCGAAACAACTTGAGCGCTCTTTTAAAAAGGCCGGAATGAAGGTGATGACTTCCTCTTCTGTAGAAGCCGTAGACAGCTCGGGTAAGCACTGTAAGGTTAGCGTCAAGACCCCCAAAGGGCTGCAGGAACTGGAGGCCGAAGTCGTCCTTTCGGCTGTAGGGGTAAGTCCCAATCTGGAAGGCATTGGCCTGGAAGAGCTGGGGGTTGAACTGGATGGAAGCAAGGTCAGGGTAGATGAATACTATCGGAGCAATGTGAACGGAGTTTATGCGATCGGCGATATTGTGGGTGGCCCGGCTCTGGCCCACGTCGCTTCAGCCGAAGGCATCGCCTGTGTGGAGAAGATTGCCGGACACGATCCTGAACCCATCGATTATAGCAATATTCCTGGCTGCACTTACACCAGTCCCGAAGTCGCTTCCCTTGGAATGAGCGAGAAGGCGGCAAAGGAAGCCGGCTATGAACTCAGGGTGGGAAAGTTTCCCTTTACAGCTTCGGGCAAGGCTGCTGCAGCCGGGGCCAAGGATGGCTTTGTGAAGCTCGTATTTGACGCCAAATACGGAGAATTACTTGGAGCCCATCTGATTGGCGACAATGTTACCGAGATGATAGCCGAGTTGGTGATGGCCCGAAAGCTGGAAACCACAGGTGAGGAGATCATCAAGGCGGTTCATCCGCATCCGACGATGTCGGAGGCTGTGATGGAAGCGGCCGCGGCTGCCTACGGTGAGGTCATCCATATATAGCACCGACACCTTTGGGAAAGCGGATGCAGGTCCGCCCCGATGATCAGAATTCGGAGGAAGGCTTGGCGCTTAGTAAGCGGGTTCGCTGAGTTTCCCCATGAATAGAATGGAATTGCTCGAGTTTTCGGTGATGGCAAAGAGGAAGGGCCTGTCGAAGACAATTTGGTTGGCGGGTCCTACCGAGGTCAATTCGAAAATAATCCCGGTTACGGCTGCTGCTTCGGTCCCTTCTTCATTCACGTCGATATAGGTCTTGTGAATGACATCTCCGATGAGCAGGTCTATGTCTGATATCCCCGAGAAATCGGCGTCATCGCTAAAGGCTACTTCCAGGCCCATGGTCATCAGGTCTTCCTTCAGTGAACGTTCAAACTCAAATTTGAATTTTGGCATGGTGACGGTGAATTCTTCCCTTTCGGAGAAGCCCTCGAGCCAGTCCTCCCATTCCCTGCCATCCAGCATGTCGATCAGGCCGTCCACGGTCTGCCCATCCGCCGGAAGGAAGAGGTACATCGAGTATTTGCCTTTTTTATAGGGCATTTCAACCGCGCTGTAAGCTTCGGTGAATGCGACATCGAAGCTGCTTTTTACGGTCATCAGATCGACCTGTCCAAAGCTGGAGCCGGATTCGGTATAGAAGGGCCCCTGGTGCGTATCATCTTTGTCAAATTTTGTTTCCCATACGCAATTGAAGTAGATGGCATTGATCAGGACCATCATCATCTCGGGCTCAAGTTTTTCAATGATCTTGTCGATTTTTCCATGGGTTTTTGCACTTACCCAGTCATTGATGGTTTTCACGGCGCCGGCTTGGGCAAAATCCAGTTCTTTGACCTCTGCTCCGTAGTAATTTTTGTTGAGATTAATAAAGTCCTCCTTCACCGGAAAACCGTTCCGGTACCAGAGCGAATTTGCAATCTCCAGCAGATTCCCCTCTGAATTGGCCACCAGCACAGCGATGAGCTCTTCGGTAATTTCGTTGACCTCCTGCCTGGTAAGTCCTTCGTAATTCAGCACCTGCTCAAAGGCATCCATAGTGGTGCTTTCGGCCCCGTTGTAGGCCATGCCCAAAGCAATACTTACAGAAGCTGGTGAGATCATCCAGTTTGCTTCCTCTGCCCTGGCATTTACTTCCTTTAACAATTCCAGCCCAAACTGGTTGTTTGTCGAAATCACCTTAGCTGATTTCAGGTTGTAATCGAAAACCGGGTCATCGGTCTTCTGCTCTTGGTCGCAGGCAGTAAAAGCCAGTACTGTAACGCTGCACAGCATCAGGGCAATATGGATTGATTTCATTGTCTTACAGGTTTAAATGATTTGATATGCATTTGCTTTTCTCAGCCATAAGACGATGATTCTTTGCCGTAGGTTGCGTATTGCTGTTTAGTATCTTACTGTTTTTCGGAATTATTCCTGTTTTGCATTCCCTTTGCCGGGGGTAAAGACGATAGACAGTTGAATCCGGGCATGGCGCAGGTCGAAGCTGCGGCCCAGGACAGTTTTGTCCTCACCGCTTCCGGGACGGCCTTCATAAATGATCTGCTCTCCGTAGTCGGATGTCAGGTTCTGCATACAGGCCAGTTGAAGGGAGAGGGCATCTCCCAGGCTCCAACCAAGGCCCAGATTGAAGCCCAGGTTATGCGAATCGGCAAAGTATGCACTTTCTTTACTGCTTAGTGTATTAGTGATCAGATAATTATAGTTTATTCCCAAAAAGGGCCGGATCCGGTAGCGTTCATAGTACAGAAGCAGGGGAATCGACAAACTGTGCTGTCCTCTGGCATAATGCCTGTTCAGGTTTGCAAATTCATGCCCTTCTTCGCTATGCCACACCCCGGGGGTGCCGTCGTACTTGTAGTCGCCACTGCTGCTCAGAAAGCCGTATTCAAGCCCCGTCCTTATACCTGTCGCCTTGTTGCTGAAGTTCCGTTTGGCATAGATGCCCAGGTGGATGGAGCCCGAGTAGGGCTTTTCCACATAAGCCAGAGGGCCGTTTTCCCACCAGAGGCCCGTACCCAGGGCTATTTCATAATTGGTTTGTGCAAGTACCATGCTTTGAAAGGCCATAAACACGAGGCCGAAAAAACTATACTTTTTCATGCTTTCCAGGTTTTTAAAGTTTCGATTAAAGTCTTCCTGAAAGATGATGCGGTCGATGGGAATGGTGGCAGTTTTTTGTGGAGAAATATGCAGCACCTGCGCATACTGGTGCAGGGTATCAATGCGGAGAACAGCATAAGACAAGGGCCTATTCAGGTCCTTTATTCTGATGGGGGGCTCAACAAACACGGTGTCATAGACTACGATCGTATCGTAAACGATGAGGTCCTCATAGATGTATACGGTATCGCTTTGGGCGGCGACCGGCACAGTCCCGATCAGGGCAGCCCCCAGAAAGAGGATCGTACGCTTAATGAACATGGCTGCTGTCAACAATTTCGATGGTGTCCCGAATCACCAGGGTTTTGTGTACGACCCGTTGTTTTCTGAGCACAACAGGGCCCTGGTCGGAGGAGTCGGAGAGGGGGAGGACCTCTTTCTTTGCTGCGATTGCTGGTTCCGTTTTCCGGAGAAGGCTGTCAGCAATTGTCTCCGGGCTTTTGTTACCCGGGGCTTTATCTGTATCTGCCGGGCCAAAGAATACGGCCGTGAGCATAGCAACGCCAAGCCCTGCCATGGCCAGGGCATGTCCAATCCGAATCCGGGGCCGGATGGCAGGTGCAGCCTGCCTGTTCAGCAGACCGGGCTCTATGGTGCGCCGGGGGGGCAGCTTGTAGTTGGCAAAGTGCCCTCTGAACAGGCGATCCTCCCGTCCGGGACCAAAGGGAAGGATGGCAAAAAGAACATGCCGCCTGCGTTTCTTGTTTTTTTCTTCAGCTTCTTCCTGAAGCATGATTTTCAGCCCTTTTCTTGCCCTGGCCAGATGCGATTTGGAAGTGCCTTCCGACATGTTCAGCATTTCGGCAATCTGCTTGTGAGAATAGCGGTCGATTACATAGAGATTGAAGACCAGTCGGTGGTGCTCGGGCAACTTCATAATGATCCCCATCAATTCCTGCGTCGAAAAATCGGGTCCTTTGTCCATGTCGCTTTCCTCCTCAATGCTATCGCTCCCGGTTTCCCGGTCTGCCAGTTCCCTGAGTCGGTCGTGCTTCCCTTTCTCGTCTCGCAGATACTGCAGTGCAGTATTGACTGTGATCCGTCTGAGCCAGGCCTCAAACTGCCCTTTCCCCTTAAAGCTTTCGGCCTTCTGCATGGCTTTCAGAAAGGCATCATGAGCAAGGTCTTCAGCTACTTGCCTGTTTGCTACATACCTGTAGCAAAGGCCAATCATTTTCCCGATGTTGCGTTCATAGCAGCCTTCCCAGAATCGCTGTTCCAGTCCCATAAATCATTCCTTCTGTTCCAATGACGGAGAAAACCTAAATGGTTGCAGCGAAGATAGCTAAAACTCGATAAGGAAAGCTGTATCCCCTTTGACGGAATGGTGCAGGCAGAGTCGAAATCCATGGTTTTCCAGAACCTCCCGGCAGAGGGTCAGTCCAATGCCCTGTCCTCCCGCCTTGGTGCTGAAGAAGGGGGTGAATAGCTGATCCCGGATGTCTTCCGGGATGCCCGGGCCATTGTCGCAAATGTGGAGTGACAGGGGAGCTCTTCGGACCCTTAAAGCTATTTGTCCTCCTTTTCCGATGGCCTCTATGGCGTTTTTCAGCAGGTTGGCAAATACCAGGTCGATCTGACTGCGATCGGCATAAATCGTGGGTGAAGGACCGGCTAGCTCCATTTCCAACCCGATGTCCTGTTTTTCCATCACAAAGGATAGCGAGTCGGCCACGGTGTGAAGCGAATCATAAAGGGCAAAGGGCTTTCGTTCGGGAAGGGGAAGTTTCACGAGGTTGGCGTAGTTCTGCATGAATTTGTTCAGCTGGTGGTTGCGCTCCAGTGCTGTTCCCAGGATCTGATCCAGGGCATCTGCCTGCGGCATCTCCGATTCCTGCACATCGGTTTTCACGGCAGACAGGATGGAATTTACGGCACCCAGGGTATTGTTCACCTCATGGGCCATCATCCTGATTACCTTTCCGTAGGCCTGCTTTTCGGCCTGTATAATTTCACTGGTGAGTTCTTCAATCAGAAAGAAACTACGCCTGAAGCCATGGTCCATAAAGGAATTCCTGTGTACAAGGAATCTCCGGGTATCTGGCGACCATTTGGTTTTTTCGCCCGATTTGATCTCCTGCAGCAGGGCTTGCAGCTTAGCTGGCAGGGCTTCCATGCCACGGCCTATTAACTCTGCTGATTCTGTTTCCAGTATCTTTTCAGCGGCCGGATTAACAGCACTGATACACAGGTTGAAATCCATTACTACCAGTCCGACCGGTGAAGAAGAGATGAGCAGGTCCAGAAAGTGATGCTGTTCGCGGATGCTGATTTTTTCCTCTCTCAGCCGGGCAATCATCCCGTTGAATACCCGGATTAGTTCATCCACGTCTTTGTAACCGGTCTTGGCGAGTAAGCTGGAATAGTCCTCATCCCTGAGCATGTCCATGCCCCGTTCAATTGAACGGAGGGGCCTGCGAATGCGGTGCAGGAGCGCAAAGCAGCTGATAAGAGAAAGGACGATCAACAGTTCGGCTCCGGCGAGCAGGGCGGAACGGTCGGTCAGGACTTGCCAAAGCACACAGACGAGAACCAGGTGCAGAAGCAGGATCAGAGCATTGAGCAGTAAGCTAGCTTTCATCCCTCAGCCGGTATTTTTCGATCTTTCTGTATAGCGTGGCCCGGGTGATTCCCAGCATTGCCGCAGCTTTGCTCAGGTTGTTCCCGCATGTGGCCAGCGCCTTTCTGATCGCCTCTTCCTCGACTTGCTCCAGGGTCCTTAAGGGAATCGGTCTTGTCGGTGTTTCCTTGCTTTTGCCTCCGGCCTGCAGGGCTTCTGTAAAGGCATTTTTGTCGAGGGCCGGTTTGTTGTGCAAAAGGGAAGCCCGTTCGATCAGGTTTTTCAGTTCCCGCACATTACCGGGCCAGGCTTGCTGCAGGAGCCAGGCCCGGCCATTTTCTGAAATTGTTTTTTCTTTCAGGTCGTACTTGTCTGTCACCCGTGCCAGAAAGGCCTCTGCCAGGTCGGGGATGTCGATGGGCCTTTCACGAAGCGGGGGCACCTCCAGGTGAATCAGATTGATCCGGTAATAGAGGTCCTCCCGGAACAGCCCTGCGCTTACCATCTCCGGCAGATTGCGGTTGGTGGCGCAGATCACCCTGATGTCGACATTGATTGTTTCGCTGCTGCCCAGGGCTTCGAAGGACTGTTCCTGGAGAACCCGCAGGAGCTTCACCTGACTGGTCAAATCCAGCTCTCCGATTTCGTCCAGGAAAATCGTTCCTCCGTCGGCCATGGCAAACCTCCCCTGGCGGTCGCTATGGGCATCTGTGAAGGCTCCCTTTTTGTGTCCGAACATTTCCGACTCGAAAAGGGACAGGGGCAGACCGCCCAGGTTGACCTTGATAAAGGGTTTGTGTTTTCGGTGGCTGTTGCGGTGGATGGCAGCGGCTACTTCCTCTTTCCCCGTACCGCTCTCTCCGGTAATCAGTACAGGAGCATTGGTGGCGGCAATTCTGGAGATGCGTTTCAGAACGCTTAGCAGTCCGGGATCGTGGCCCACAATATTGGAGAAATCGAAACCTGCATCGAGTTCTTCCCGCCTGGGGTCTTCTGAAGTCTCGTTCTGCCGGCCCAGATCAATGGCTGTTTCAATGGTATTCAGGAGCATGCGGTTGTTCCAGGGCTTGGTAAGGAAGTCATGGGCCCCAGCCTTAATGCCCTTTACAGCAAGCTCTACCGAGCCCCAGGCTGTAATCAGAACGATGGGGGCGGAATTCTGGAAGACCCTGATCTTTTTGATCAGGTCCAGGCCCTCTGTTCCGGAATTCTCAAAGGAATAGTTCATGTCGAGCAGGACGAGGTCAAAGGTTTTTTCCCTGACCTGGTTCAGGATTTCCTCCGGTGTGGAAGCCAGCTCGACCCGATAGCCATGCTTCGAGAGCAGGAAATTCAGTGAACTCCTCACCGCGTGATCGTCATCCGCTACCAGTATCCTGCATTTGTTTTGCATCGGCCTTAAAAGTAAGAAAGATATTATTCATATTTCAGGGCTACAGCAGGTTGAATCGACGAGGCGATGCGGGCCGGCAGCAGTGTGCAGAGCAGCACCAGGAGAATCATCACCACGGCGGCCACCACCTGCGAAATGATAAAGAGCTCCCCCTTTACCGGTGATATCCTGAGTCCTTCCGATTGTGCCAGAATGAGGATGATGGGCAGCATGCCTGCCAGGGCCAGGATGAGGTTCTCCAGAAGCAGCTCCCGAATAAGCCGGCGGCGGTGGTTTCCGATGGCCATTTTAATTCCCAGCTCATGGATTCGCAGATTGGTATTGTACCAGAGAATTCCGATCAGACCCAGGACAATGTTCAAAACCACAAAGGCCAGTACCAGGAGCACGCCGAGCCTCCGCGTACGCTCCATCGCGTTTAAGGATATCTGTTGGTTTTCCAGGGTATTGATAGACCAGATAGCCCAGTCCTTGCTGTCGAGCACCGAGAAGACCTCATTGCTGGCGACCTCCATGAATTCCGAAAGCCTTCCGTCCTTTACCCGGATCATAAAGTCCACCCAGTAATCGTAGTCTGCATCAGTGGGTTCTTTGAAGTGGAACACGCTGGGATAGGGACGTTCGATATCGCTTCGCTTAAAGGGATTGACCACCCCGATAACCTCATAACTGTCTTCGCTGAAGCGCTTCCCCAGGGCCTCCCCGTCGAAATACGCTTCCTCAATGTCCCTGTCGATAACAGCCGGTTTCACTTGTTTGCCCCTGTCATGCTCGTTGAACCATCTGCCCTTAAGCATTTCGATTTTCATCACCTCTCCGTATTCCAGGTCGGTGTTCCTGTTTGCTGCCGAAAACTCCTCATCGCCAAAGGAATAACCATTCAGGCTAAGGTTGTAGATAAAGGGTTCTGCGTTGGTTGAGGCCGATGCGGCCTGCACCAGGGGATGAAGCCCCAGGGCCTTCTTCAGCTCCTGAATCTGGCCGATGTCATGCACCGAGCCTTCCTCCCATCCGATTGGTTCAATGCTGATCTTTACCACACTGTCGTGGTGATAGCAGTTAGGGATCATCCTTACTGCTGCAAGTTCGGTATAGAAAATGGATGCATTGGACAAGACCAGATAGATCAGAAAGAATTCGATCAGAATCAGGATGTTCTTCGAGCGCTGGTTCCAGATGGTTTTAAGAAAAAGCTTGCTCATCATTCTCCTCCTTTTAGTGTTTGAACAGGTCTCAGCGCAGACATTCTCAGGGCAGGCAGAGCCCCCGACAAGAGTGCAAAGAGCAGACAGCAGCCCAGGGCGGCTACAAAAATGACAACGTTGAAAGAATAGCTGATTTCCGCAGAGCGGAAGGTATCAATGGGGATGTGAATCTGCGAGCCGAAGCTCAAAACGGCCAGATAGGCCAGAAGCATGCCCAGTGCACCCCCGGTGAGCGTGAGCATGATGTTCTCAAAAACAAACTGCCGGCGAATAATGGTAGCTGTTGCTCCGAAGGTTTTTCGCACGCCGATCTCTTCAGCCCGTTCACGCATCCTTGAGAAATTGAGGGCCATCAGGTTGATCGCCGGGAGCAAAAGGATGCCCAGGAATTTCCCCAGAAAGAGCAATAGGGGGCCGGTTCTCCCCCTATAGTCTTCGGGATCGCCATAGCCTATCAGCAAGCGTTCGAGATTTGAGTTGGGGCCGGGCATGAAGAGTCGCTTTTCTGCATCAGCGGCATCCAGGCGCCGGATTACTTCCTGTGCCTCTGCCACGATGGTCGCTTTGTCCTTCTTTGTCCGGGCTTTAAAGACCATGGAGTAGCTGCCGGTTTGTAGCGCCTCCTGCTTTGAAGGCACCAGGGTATGGGGCAGGAAGATGCCCGCCTGGGTGTTCAGGGCCGAAGGAGGCGCATCCTGAACTACCCCGAGTACCGTGAGTTGCATTCCATTGTACTCGATGCTCCGGCCGCAAACCTTTTCCTCATTCCCGAAAAACAGCTCCTTCAGGGAGGCATCGATCACCGCATAGTCGCTTCGATTGGTTACCTCTTCCTGGTTAAAGCCCCGTCCTTCGATAAATTCAAAGTCATAGATTTCCCAGAAATGACCATCGGTCAGCATGCAGATGTCCTTGTGGCGCTCTCCCCGGAAGATGAACTCCCAGGACAAATCAGCCATTAAGCTCGCAGATTCAGGGCTTTTCAGCTCGCTTAAATACTTGGTGCATAGTATTTTACTCAGTCCGCCCGTGATATAGTAATCTTGCCCGTCCCTTTCTCCTGTGATTTTCAGCCGCCAGGCATAAAGCAGGTGATCGGATTCCTTCTCGGGTCCTGTACCGTTTATTATGCTCTCGAAGGTCATGGATATGATCATCACAAACATAATGGTCAGACTAATACCGAATACACTCAGGAAGGTAAACAGCCTGTTTTGCCGTGTCACCCTGATGAATATTTTGAAGTAGTTTTTCAGCATAGCTTTTGCGTTTTAGTTGACCAACCGGCCATCATAAATCCGGATGATTCGGCCCGTTTCCCCGGCCAGGCTTTCATCGTGTGTTACCATGGCAATGGTGGTTCCTTGTTCATTCAGCCGCTGCAGGATCTCCATAATTTCCCTTCCCATCCTGCTGTCGAGGTTGCCCGTAGGCTCATCGGCCAGCAGGAGTTCAGGCCTGCCAACAATGGCCCTTGCGATGGCCACCCGCTGGCATTGTCCGCCCGACATCTGCGAGGGGTAGTGGCGCTTCCGGTTTGCCAGTCCCACCAGGGCCAGGGCTTCTGTCACCCTTTCCTTCCGTTCTTTGCCTGCCATCTTTCTGTAGATCAGGGGCAATTCCACATTGTCGAAGCTGTCGAGTTCCCTGATCAGGTGGAAACTCTGAAAGATGAATCCCACCTTCCGGTTTCGCAGGGAGGCGATGTGCCGGTCGTGGTAGCTGCTGATCTCTTCTCCATCCAGGAAGACTTTCCCCGCACTTGGTTCATCGAGTATCCCCATGATATTGAGAAGGGTACTCTTTCCGCAGCCCGAGGGCCCCATGATGGATACGAATTCGCCTTCATCAATGGCCAGACTGACCTTTTCCAGGGCCAGGGTCTCTACCTCTCTGGTCCGGTAAACCTTTGAAATCTCTTCTAAACTGATCATTTTCCTGTGCTAGTATTTGATTTTGAGTTCTTCTCTTTTAAATTTTTCTGAGAGATCATCCAGGATCATCTCGTCCCCTTCCTCCAGGCCTTCAAGGATTTCAACCAAATCGAAGTTGGCCTCGCCAAAAAGGACCTTCCTGCGATGGGCTTTGGTCTCGTGGATCACATACATGTCTTTATAGCCGCTGCCATGGTAGTAGGATCCATTGGGAATTCGAAGCGCCTGGGCTTTGTAGGCTACGACCACCCTTATTTCGAGTTGCTGATTGGGTCGGATTCGGCTGATATCGCCGTCCTCGATCCGTATCACAAAATTCAGCATGCCATTTTCCACTTCCGGGGAGATGCTTTCGATGCTGCCCTCCAGTGTCTGCTCCTTGTCTTTGATGATCACGAACTGGCCACTTGCGAGCTGTCCCGTCCATGCATTGCTTACGGTCCCCCGCAGCTTATATCTGGCATAGTCGGCTACGCGAGCAATCTCCTGCCCCTTCTGGACCGTTACGCCCGGATTGTCATTGATCATGCCCAGGTCACCTTCAAAAGGAGACCGGACGAAAGCCTGTTCAAGCAACAGGCGGGCCTCGTTGATAAGGGCGTGTTGAATGCTTATTTCGGTGATCGTTTCCTGCAATGAGGATTGTCGCTTTCGTTGGTCATTTTCATGCTTCAGGATCGCCTTTTCCCTTTCCAGTTGCGCAATTCTCAGGCTGGTCTCCGCCTTGACGACCGATTCTTTTGCGGCCCCTCCGATGTGGTTCATCTGGCGCTCATTCTCAAAGTCCGATTGGAGGCCCTCAATGTTCAGGTCCATGATCTGCCGGTCTATTTTAAAGTCTTCCCGTGCCTCGAGCAACTCCGTTTCCTGCCGGCTCTTGCGTATCTCCATCAGCTTCAGCTCATTTTCCAGCCTTGAAAGCTGGTTGAAGATGGCCTCATTGTCCAGTACCATGAGGGTGTCATCGGGCTTAACTTTGTCGCCCGGATGGTGATTCACACGCAGAATCCTGGAAGCAAAGGGGGCCCCGATCACTTCTTCGTAGTTCGGGATTACCACCCCTTTTCCGGAGATGGTCACAGTCATATCGCCTTCCTCTGCCCGGGCTGTTCTGAGCATCTCATACCTGACTGAGGGGGTGAAGATGCCCCTAAGCAAGATCACCAGCACCAGGGGGATGGCTAATACAGCGAACACCCTTGCAATTCTTTTGATGCTTGTGCTGCGTTTGTCCTTTTTTGTTAGTGGTCTGTCCATTTATTTGCAATTGAGCCCTGTGTGTCAATCACTGTGCCATTGTTTTCAATGCACAGAAATACAAGAAGATAGAAGGAATAAGCTGTGTATTGAAATGGAACAACTGTATCGTTGTCATACACTTTTGGAAAAAGGCTTCTTGGTGTCCGAAAAAGCAAGTATGCCTGGTGTAAACGGGTCTTTTCTGTATGCTGACGATGATTCCTTCTGCAGCTTATGATCAAACAAGTCCTGCTTACAGATTAAATGATTGGCAGCTTAGTGTTTATCTTTCTATCTTTGGCTGTCCAAAAGCATTGGAATGAGAAAAGCCCTGACACCGCTGTGCTTCCTTTGTCTCTTGTTCAGCCTGCCTGGCTGTGGAGAAGAATACGGGGATGTCCATTTTCGCCAGGAGATGAGGGATTTTGTGATTGGGCTCAGCGAATATGCCAGGGACCGGAACCCCGGGTTCATAGTGATTCCCCAAAACGGACAGGAACTGATCACCCCCAACGGGGAGGCTGATGCTGCACCCGTGCAAGCCTACGTTGCCGCGATCAGTGGCATGGGCCGTGAGGATCTGTTTTTCGGTTATAACAAGGACAATGAACAAACCCCCGCGGCCGAAAGGGACTACATGCTGGATCTTTGCAGGGTCTTTCGTGAGAATGCGCTTACAGTATTGGTGACAGATTACTGTTCCGGGCACTGGAAGATCGATTCCTCCTACGTATGGAACAAACGGGAGGGCTTTATCTCTTTTGCAGCAGACCAGCGCGATTTGAATCGTATTCCGGCTTATCCGGAAAGGCCTTTTGGGGAGAATGAACGGGACATCAGGAAGCTCTCAGAGGCTGAAAACTTCCTTTATCTCATCAACAGTGGGGACTTCAGCAGCAAGGCCGGTTTCATCAGTGCGGTTGCAGCTACCAACTACGACGTGGTCATCATGGACCTCTTTCACAACAAGGAGGCTTTTACAAAGGACGAACTGTCGCAGATGAAGCTGAAGGCAAACGGAGGAAGCAGGCTGTTAATCTGCTATATGAGCATCGGAGAGGCCGAGGATTATCGCTACTACTGGAACCCTTCATGGAAGAGGGGCGATCCGGACTGGCTGGCCCGGGAAAATCCCGATTGGAGAGGGAACTTTAAGGTGGAATACTGGGATCCGGAGTGGCAGCAGCTGATATACGGAAACAGCGATTCTTATCTCTACAGGATTCTGGAAGCAGGTTTCGATGGGGTCTATCTCGACATTATTGATGCCTTCGAGTATTTCGAATAGCCGGCAAGGCTTCAGAGATTTCTTTTCATTTAACGCAACCCTTCTGATTTCTCAGCCATCCTCTGTGTGTAACAATGGGATATGATATCCTGCCAATTTGCATAATTTTGTTACAGGAGGGAAACAAGATTGGCAGAATCACTGGAGATACTACTGAAAGGCTGTAGGAAAGGAAGACGGAGTAGCCAGGAGGCGCTTTATCAGCGTTTTTCGGCTGCTATGTACGGTCTCTGCCTGCAATATGCCTCCAGTGAAGAGGATGCTCAGGACATCATGCAGGAAGGGTTCATCAAGGTCTTTAAGAAGCTCGACCAGGTGAAGAATCCGGCAGCCCTTCCCGGCTGGATTCGCAGGGTAATGATCAATACGGCACTGGAAAAATACCGGAGCCAGGTGGTGATCGACAGGGTGGATGAGATCCGTGAGGCTGATAAAGAGGGGGGGGAGAATACCGCTTTAGGGGATCTTGCCTGCGAGGAACTGCTTGTATTGATTCAGGACCTGAGTCCGAAATACAGAATGGTGTTTAACCTCTATGCGATAGAAGGCTACAACCACCAGGAGATTAGTGAAGAACTGGGGATTTCGGTGGGAACCTCCAAGTCGAACCTCTCAAGGGCAAGGGGAATACTACAGGAGAGAGTAAAGGAAATTTATGGATCAGCGATGGTAAGATGACTACAAACACAAATAACGACAAAGGCTTCCTGCGCGAAAAAATGCAGGGTTTTCAGGTGAGCCCGCCCCCATCGGTCTGGGAAGGGGTCTCGGCCGGTCTGGGTGGAGCAGGCCGTGGAAGGGCGCTGATTGTCTTTTTATCGGCTGCAGCTTCGATTGCCCTGGCACTTGGTCTGGGGCTTTGGTACTTTAGTGCAGCGTCCGGGCCGGGTTCTCAGCTCGCTTTGGAGAGCCGGGAAGCCCCCATGGGAAATCCGGGTTCGGATTCAGGACCCCGGGATGCCGGATTTTCCGGAAGTGCCACAAAATCTGAAAGCCGGGAAGCAGAGCCACAGGCCGGCCTGAGGAAAAGGGTTCGGGAAGTTGTCACCGAAATTGGGGCAGAAGGGGCACCGGGTTCAGGGATGGCGATAGCCAGCCCTGCCCAGGGGGAGTCCGGGCTTGCAGAAGCGGCATCGGGCCCGGAAGAGCCTCTGTTTTCAGCGAAGACCCGGCTTTCAGAGAAGGCCCCACTTTCAGAGAAGGCCCCACTTTCAGAGAAGGCCCCACTTTCAGCGAAGGCCCCACTTTCAGCGAGCCTTTTACCTGCAAAAGAGTCTTTGCTTTCAGATGAAAGCCCGCAGCCCGGTGAAAGCCCGCTTTTGGCAGAAAGCGGAATTTCCCCAAAGCACTTAGCTGCAGATGCCTCCCTGGCCGCTGAAGAAACTGATATTACGGCAGAGTCCTGGCTCCCGGAAGAAGCTGCAATCACAGCGGATTCAGAACAGAGGGAGGAGTCCCCGGCTGAGACGCTGCATCCCCTGCTTGCCGGCACCGGGGAGTACAGAGTGGAAGCTGTCAACAATGATCTTTCCCGGGAACAAAGCGCTGCCGCTGATAGTCTGCAATCTCCCGACCTGTTTGCGGATCCCCTCCTTAACCCGTTGGCCGGAGAAGAAGATGAAAAGGACAGGCAGCGCTTCTGGGCCCTGGGTGCCGGCCTTTCGCCTCAGTATAGTTACAGGGATGCGGTATCGGGGAATGTGGCTGCCGCCGGTGCAAATGAGTCGGGGTTCCTGTCCTATGGTGCGGGTCTGCAGTTGCACTATCACGCCGGAAAACGGCTTGCCTTTGAATCGGGGATTCAATACAGCCGCATGGGGATGCAGATTGGATCTCCGGGCATCCAAATGCTTAACAATCGGCATCAGGATTTAACAGCTGCGGAAACCGGAAAAGGAAGCCTTGATATGATCACCGTAGCCAATTCGGTTGGGAACATTGTGGCGCGTTCGGGCGATGTCTATGTCAATGCCTACAAACTTAGTGAGTCGGCCAACGCTATGGTCAACGCTCAGTATGATGCTGAGCCCAATCATCTGGGGGCAGCTATCCGACAGGAGATGGACTACATTGAACTGCCATTCAATGTTCGTTATACGCTGATTGATAAGGATATCGAACTGCAACTGATGGGCGGGGTGAGTGCGAATTTCCTGATCGGTAACAGGGTGCGTATGGATCGTGGTTCGGGCTACGAGCTTGTTGGTTATATGAACAACCTTCGGGACATTAACTATTCCGGAAATACCGGACTGGGAATTCTTTACCATTTCCATCCCCGTTTCAGCCTTATGATTGAACCCCGCTTCCGCTATTTTCTGCATTCAGTAAACGATAAAACCCTGCCGGTAACCCGGCCCTATAGCTTTGGTTTGCACTCCGGTTTGAGTTTTATATTCTAAGCCATTTCGCTATTTTTGCGGGATGCACAATAGGAATGCGGGCCGAAGCCGCCTGTTCATTTATCTGTTTCTGTTTGGAGCCCTCATTGCCGTACCATTCATGTTCTTCGGGATCGGCGAGCTTTGGTCCGGGGGGCGTGAGGGATCCGGGGAGGACAGGGCTATGGTCAGCTATATGCCCCAGAAACTTCCCATTCCTGCGGATGTAAATTTTGCAGGAGAGCCTGTGCCCATTGATCTTTTCGATGTCAGGGAAGCCCTGGAAAGGGAATTGCTTTCGAATGCCTATTTCCATTCCCAGACCATCCGGCTCCTAAAGTTGTCAAACCGCTTTTTCCCTGAGATAGAGTCCATTCTGAAACAGAACCTGGTTCCCGACGATTTTAAGTACCTCGCTGTCGCAGAAAGCAACCTTTCGCAGGCTGTTTCCCCTGCAAAGGCCGTGGGATTCTGGCAATTGATGAAGGGCACAGCCATCGATTACGGACTGGAGGTAGATGCGGAAGTGGATGAGCGCTATCATATCGGGAAATCCACGGAGGTGGCTTGTAAGTATCTGATTGAGTCTTACCAAAGGTATGGCAACTGGACCATGACAGCTGCATCCTACAATATGGGGAGAAGGGGCATCGATCGCCAGATTGATCGCCAGAAGAAAATGAATTACTACGACCTGCTCCTGAATCCGGAGACGGCCCGCTATATCTATCGGGTGGTAGCCCTTAAGCTGATCTTCGAGAATCCTGAAGCCTACGGCTTCCAACTCGCAGAAGAAGAACTTTATCCCGTGATCCCGGTAAAGGTATTGAAAGTCGATACAACCGTGACCCATTTTGCCGATTTTGCTGCCCTTCACGGTACAAACTACAAGTTGCTTAAGTACCTGAACCCCTGGCTCAGGGATGTGAAGCTTAGTAACAGTCGCAGGAAAAGCTATGAGATTCTGGTCCCTGCCAACGATTTCCGGCGACCGAATGCGTGGGAGGAAAAGTGAAAGAGCATCGGGCAAAAATAGAGGTTCTGGGTGCAAGGGTTCACAATCTGCAAAACATAGATGTGGATATTCCGCGGAATACCCTTACTGTGATTACCGGTTTGAGTGGAAGCGGAAAGTCCTCCCTGGCCTTCGACACCATTTATGCAGAGGGGCAGCGGCGCTACATCGAAACCATGAGTGCGTATGCCCGGCAGTTTCTGGGCAATATGGAACGGCCCGATGTAGATAAGATCAGCGGACTTAGCCCGGCAATTTCCATCGAGCAGAAGACCACCAATAAGAACCCCCGTTCGACCGTAGGCACAGTGACTGAAATCTATGACTTCCTGCGACTTCTCTATGCCAGAGCATCAGATGCTTACTCCTATGTGACCGGCGAAAAGATGGTGAAGTACACCGAGGAACAGATTCTAAACATCATCCTTGAGGAGTTCGACGGCCAGAAGGTCTATGTATTGGCTCCCCTGGTGAGGGGCCGGAAGGGGCATTATCGTGAGCTGTTTGAACAGATCAGGAAGAACGGTTACCTTCATGTGCGCATTGACGGGGAAATCGGGGAGGTCGTTTATGGCATGCGGGTCGATCGCTACAAAAACCATGATATTGAGGTGGTGGTTGATCGCCTCAAGGTGAATGAAGCCGGAAGGGAGCGCCTGAAAAAGTCGCTCTCATCTGCTATGCGCCAGGGCAAGGGAGTATGCATGATCCTTGAGAGAGACAGTGATAAACCCCGTTTCTTTTCCCGTCATCTCATGTGTCCGGCTTCGGGTATTTCCTATAACGAGCCTGCTCCTCACAGCTTTTCATTTAACTCACCGCAGGGAGCCTGTCCGCATTGCAACGGCCTGGGTACGGTAAATGATGTCAACATCCGAAAGCTGGTACCGGACGACAGCAAGAGCCTCCGTAAAGGGGCCATCGAATCGCTGGGCCCATATAAGAATTCCCTCATATTCTGGCAGCTTGAGGCCCTCGGCGAAAAGCAGGGTTTCGACCTGGATACGCCCATAAAGGATATTCCGGAGAAAGGCCTGCAGGCTCTGCTGTTTGGAAGTGACGAGCCACTTCGCTTAAAGAATACGCCCCTGGGAGAGAATTCCAACTACATCCTGAACTTTGCCGGCGTGGTCGATTACATTCGAAACAATCTTTCGGAGGGAAATGGCCGAAGGGGGAAAGTCCGTGCCAGCCATTATCTGAGCAAAGTTACCTGTCCCCATTGCAAGGGCAGCAGGCTGAAAGCCGAGATGCTCTATTTCCGGATCAGGGGGAAAAGCATTGCTGAACTTTCGGCCATGGATATTGGAAGCCTGGCCGGCTGGTTTGAAGGGATTGAAGCCGATCTAAGCGAGCGTCAGCAGGCCATTGCGCGGGATATCCTGAAGGAGATTCGAAACCGTCTGGGTTTTCTGCTTGATGTCGGGCTCGGTTATCTGTCGCTCTCGCGGAGTGCCCGTTCGCTTTCGGGCGGTGAGAGCCAGCGCATCAGGCTGGCTACACAGATTGGTTCCAGGCTGGTTAACGTCCTCTATATTCTGGATGAACCCAGCATTGGCCTTCACCAGCGTGACAATCGAAAGCTGATTGCTTCCTTGCAGCGACTCCGCGATCAGGGGAATACTGTCATCGTTGTGGAGCACGACAAGGATATGATTCTGGCTGCCGATCACATCATTGATCTGGGGCCGGGTGCAGGACGTTTGGGTGGAAAGGTTGTTGGACAAGGAAGCCCCAAAGCGCTTCTAAAAGGGAAGTCCCTTACTGCCGAATACCTCAACAAATCGAAGGAGATTGCCATTCCCTCAACACGTCGTGCGGGAAAGGGCGAAGCCATCGTTCTTCGGGGAGCCAGTGGCAACAACCTAAAGGATGTGGATGTCAGCTTTCCGCTGGGGAAGTTTATCTGTGTAACCGGTGTAAGTGGCAGCGGGAAAAGCACCCTGATCAATGCCACCCTGCATCCCATTATCAGCCAGAAGCTGTACCGCTCCGAAAAGTCGCCACTGGCTTATAAGCACATCGAAGGACTGGAACACATCGATAAGGTGATTGAGGTGGACCAGTCCCCTCTGGGGCGAACACCCCGATCCAATCCCGTTACCTATACCGGTGTGTTCAGCGATATCCGGAAGCTATTCGAGCAGACCCCCGATGCAAAGATCAGGGGCTTCAAAGCCAGCCGGTTTTCTTTTAATGTGAAGGGCGGCCGGTGCGAGGAATGCGGGGGAGCGGGAATCCAGACCATTGAGATGAATTTTCTGCCCGATGTATATGTGCGATGCAAGAGTTGCAACGGGAAACGATACAACCGTGAAACCCTGGAGGTGCGCTACAAGGGCAAGAACATCAATGAGGTGCTTAAGATGACCATCAATCAGGCGGTTGAGTTTTTCGGAGCCCTTCCCTCCATCCTCAGAAAGCTGAAAACCCTGCAGGATGTCGGGCTTGGTTATATCCGGCTTGGCCAGCCCTCCACCACCCTTTCAGGTGGAGAGTCCCAGCGGGTAAAACTGTCGGCCGAGCTTTCGCGAAAAGATACCGGCCGAACGCTCTACATCCTGGACGAGCCTACTACCGGCTTGCATTTCGAAGATGTGCGGGTCCTTCTGGATGTTATCTCGCGTCTGGTAAACAAGGGAAATACGGTGATTATGATAGAGCACAATATGGATGTCATCAAGGTGGCCGATCATATTATCGACCTGGGGAAAGAAGGCGGCAGCAAGGGTGGCGAGATCATGGCTTTTGGAACGCCGGAAGAAGTAGCCAGGGAGGCAAACTCCTATACTGGGATTTTCCTCAGGGAAGAGCTCGGTTTGGAAGAATTTACTTAAATTAAATTTTCAAAAACAACGATGATGGGATCCAGCGAAGACAAAATTAAAAGGGCTTTTAAGCAAAAGACCTGGAACGAAATAAAATCCTCCGATTCCTGGCAGATATTCAAAATTATGGCCGAGTTTGTTGAAGGCTTTGAAAAGATGGCCAGCATAGGGCCCTGTGTTTCCATCTTCGGATCGGCCCGCACCAAACCCGATCACAGGTATTATAAGCTTGCCGAGGACATTGCTTACAAGCTTACCCAGCATGGCTATGGGGTCATTACCGGGGGTGGACCGGGTATTATGGAGGCTGCCAATAAGGGAGCGATGAAGGGGGAGGGCGTAAGTGTGGGGCTCAACATCCACTTGCCTTTTGAGCAGGGTTCGAACCCTTATATCGACCATGATAAGTTGATTACATTCAAGCACTTCTTTGTCAGGAAGGTTATGTTCCAGAAATATGCCCAGGGCTTCATCGTCTTGCCCGGGGGCTTTGGAACCTTCGATGAATTCTTTGAATCGGCAACCCTTATTCAGACCGGGAAGATTGGTAAGTTTCCCATCGTGTTGGTTGGGACTGAGTTCTGGGAAGGCATGGTGGAGTGGATCAAAAGGGTGGTGCAGGCAGAGCAACAGAACATCGGTCCCGATGACGTGGATTTATTTACGCTTGTCGATACGGCAGATGAGGCCATCGATGTGATCAATAAGTTCTATGGGAAGTACCTGCTAAGCCCGAATTTCTAAGGGTTTCCGTTCTTTTTTCGTATTTTGTGTAAAATTTCATGCTCCATGAATCTACACAAGACCTTTTTTTCTGGAATTCTGCTGTGTTTTTTGGCTGGCTCAGTCACGGCTCAGCAGATCGAAATGAAGATGGATCATCCCGATGAGGTGCAGGCAGGGGAATCATTTGATGTCACCGTTCACATTCAAAAGGGGAGTCTTACAGATTATTCCCGCTTTGCCCAGGATTTGCCGGCGGGGCTTACAGCCAGCAATATTGATTCTCCCAATGCCGATTTCAGTTTCGACAACAACAGAGTGCGTATCATCTGGTTGAAGCTTCCCCCCGAGCCGGAAATTGAGGTGAAGTACCGCATCCAGGTCAATGAGCGACTGAAGGGCCGTTTTGTACTGGGCGGTGTTTTTGCCTATGTGATTGATGATGAAAGGAAGTTTCTGAATTTTGAAAAGACAGGAGAGATTAAGATCAGACCCAGCGAAAAGCTGGATCCCTCGCTCATTGTCGATATCAAAGACTTCGAAGAAACGCCGGCCCCGCTGGATAAAGCGCCCGATGAGCTGGCATTTGCCATGGTAGTCAGGCAGAAACCTGTGTTGATGAGCAATGGAGCTTACAGGGTGAAGCTTCTGGTTAAAAATCCGAAAGGAACCAAGTATGTGCGGATTGCAGAACAGATTCCGGAAGGATACATTTTCGAAGAGGAGGATTCTCACAATGGTATTGTTTCCCCATCGGGGAGTTCGGTGAAGTTCATTTGGATGAAGTTGCCGGAGACCTCCGAGTTTGAAGTCAGCTATAAGCTGATACCCAAGGCCGGAGTCACGCAGGCAGCGATGGAGATCTCAGGCCTGTATACCTACACCAAAAATAACCAGAATACAGAGGTGCCCGTCATTGAAATGGATGCCGATCTGGGGGCCTTGTCACTGGCCCAAAAACAACGATTGCTTCAGAGCGGAGAGCTTCCGGAGGGCATGCAAAGCAACACGTCCGTGGAAACGCTTGCCAGCACCACTCCTTCTTCCCGGGCCGGGCAGGCCAAACCCTCAATCAGCTCCGGTGCCAGACAGCAGGCGAAGCCGAAGGCAGGTCCGCGTCGGTCTGAAGCCACATCTCAGAAGGGCCGTGTTGTTCCTGCGGAAGCCGGAGCTCGGATGATCATGCGTACCCGCGTGCTGGGAGCCGGTTCAGGAACCTATTTCAGGGTGCAGGTAATTGCTAACAGGAGTGCTTTTACTGCGAAGGAGTATTTCCAGAAGGCGGGAGTAGACAAGGAGGTGCTCGTAGAACAGAATGATGGGCTGTATAAGTATACAAGCGGTTCTTTCAGCTCCTATCGCGAAGCCCGGGCCTACAGGGATCGAATTGAAATGCTGCCTTTGGTCAGGGGCAGTTTTGTGGTGGCCTATAAGGACGGGAAACGAATTCCAATGGCTGATGCCCTTCGTTAATGAATAGCGTATGACCCCGGTGAAGCAAAAGCATCTCATAGTCCCCGGTCTGCTCCTTATGCTGTCCTTCAGCCTTGCAGTATATGGGCAGGAGATTGATTACGATTCCCTTCTTCAGCGCATCGATACGATTGAGAATCCGGTCTATAAACCCGTTGTTTCCCTGTCCCTCGGGGCTTTGAATTTCCATGGTGAAATACGGAACACGATTCTGACACCGGTGACAGGCAATCCAGCTGCAAAGCTTAATGTGGCTACCTTCCTTGACCACAGGCATTATTTTGTGTTGAATTTTGGTTTTCTGATGGGGCAGCTGAACGGCAACCAGAGGAATACGTCAGACCTTTCCCAGAACCTGAATTTTCAGACGAACTTGTATAGCATTGGTACGAACGTGGAGTATCGTTTTGGCCATTTCGTCCCCGATGACAAGTTGATAAGGCCCTATGTTTTTGTCGGTGTAGAGAGCCTGAATTTCAGTTCCAAGGGCGATTTGAAAGACGCCAATGGACGACTCTACCATTATTGGTCCGATGGCCGCATAATGGATTTGCCGGAGGGAAGTGAGGGAACAGCGGTACCGCTGTACCGCGACTACGTGTATGAAACCGATCTGCGGCGTTGGGAGGATCAGGAACACGGGCTGGGGGACTACAGGCAGCGTGCCATCGGGATTCCCATAGGTATTGGGGGGCATTTCAGGATTGGTGAGCGGGCCTTTTTCAGCCTGGGGCTGAGTTATCACCTGAACTTTACCGATGTCCTGGATAATGTGGCCGCCAGTGGCACTTCGGTGCAGGGCAGGAGGGGTGGCGATCATTACATGTTTACCCATCTGACCGCTCATTTTGATCTCTTCTCAGATCCGGCTACCCGGGAGGTCGATCTGATGTTTGCCGATGCTGAATTTGACCCGGCTCTCTTTGACGATGAAGATGGCGACTTTGTGCTCGATGTGTCGGATCGCTGTCCGGGCACGCCCTATGGTGTCGGGGTGGATAGCCTTGGTTGCCCCCTTGACGGGGATGATGATGGTGTGCCCGATTATATCGACCAGGAACCGGATACCCCACAGGGTAGCTGGGTCGATGATGAAGGGGTGACTGTAACAGAAAGCGATCTGCAGCTGGCGCTTGAGCCTCGTGCGAATGCCATGGCACGCGAAGATCTTGCTGCATACATGGCCCTGTTGGAGGAAGAGTACAGCCGGGGAAGGGATCTGGAGATTCCGGAGGCATACAAAGCCCTTGATACCGATGGAGATGGCTATTTTTCTTTCGATGAGCTGCTGCAGACCATTGACCGGTACTTCGATTATCAGATCGATCTGAGTCTTGATCAGCTTAGGGAAGTGAATGCCTTCTTCTTCTCGCAGTAGAGCCCTCTTTTATTTGATTTTTTGCATGCGACCAAGTTGTCGTTGTGCGTCTTTCCGTTTGATGATTTCCCTTTTATCGTAAGACTTTCTGCCTTTGGCAAGGCCGATTTCCAGTTTGGCGTAGCCCGAGTCGGCAACAAAGATCCTCAATACCGCAATGGTAAGGCCGGTCTCCCTGGTTTTTCGTTGAAGCTTTTTGAGCTCACGCCTGGTAAGCAGAAGCTTACGTTCACGACCAGGCTGGTGTTTGTTGTAAGAGCCCCAGGCATAGTCGGCAATCTGCATACCTCTGACCCACAGTTCGTTTCCGTGGAAAAGGCAGTAGGACTCTACCAGGCTAACCTTGCCCATGCGGATCGATTTGATCTCGGTTCCCTGTAGCTGAATACCGGCGGTATAGCGTTCCAGAATTTCGTAATCGTGGAAGGCCTTCTTGTTCCTTATATTGATCTTTGGATCCATGTTTAATCAGCGCCAAAGGTACATAAAAAGCCCATATTTGGATATCTTTGGATATGCAAGCTCGTCGCCTCATTACCGTTCTAGGACACACAGCAGGTGGAAAAACCAGCTTTGCTGTTGCCCTGGCACACAGGCTCGGGGGAGAGATCATTAGTGCCGATTCCCGGCAGGTATACCGTGGCATGGATATTGGCACCGGGAAGGACCTGAGCGAGTACCGGGTCGATGGCGAGGAGCTTCCTCATCATCTGATTGATATTGCAGAGGCCGGGAGCGAATACAATGTTTTTAGCTTCAAAAAGGACTTTATAGCGGCGTATATGGACATCACAGGCAGGGGGAAGACTGCCCTGATGTGCGGGGGCTCGGGCATGTATCTGGAATCGGTTCTGCGCAATTACAAGATGTTGTATGTTCCCGAAGATGAGGAACTAAGAACTGTTCTTGAATCGAAGTCCAATGAGGAGTTGGAGGCGATTCTGAAGGGCTATGGCCCTTTACACAACCAGACCGATACTGAGAACAGGAAGCGGCTGATCAGGGCCATAGAGATTGCGATGTACCAGGGGGCGGTGCCCGACGACAGCCAGATAGCGGGGCTCGACACATCCCTTGTGCTGGGCATTCGCTACGAGCGCGTAAACCGCCGAAAGCGAATCAGTGAGCGCCTGAAACAACGGCTTGAGGCAGGCATGATTGACGAGGTAGAAGGCCTCTTAAGGCAGGGGGTGAGTCCGGAACGACTCGAATACTACGGACTCGAATACAAATTTATTTCCCGTTATCTGCGTAAGGATCTGGCCTATGATGACATGGTTGCTGGCCTGAATACGGCCATTCATCAGTTTGCCAAGCGGCAGATGACCTATTTCAGGGGCATGGAAAGACGGGGAATCAGCATTCACTGGTTGCAGGGAGAAAGGCCTCAGGAGGAAAAACTGGAAGAGGCTCTTGCCCTGATCGGAGCGGGGGAGCAAACTATTTGAACTGCCAGGGCAGATCCTTGATAAACCACAGGAGGCCAAAGGCAAAGAGCACATTGAATAGCGTTGCAATGTAGTTGTAGGCCACCCTCCAGTTTCCGATTCGTCTTCTGATCATGATTCCTATGTTCGGTATGAAAAAGGCCAGGACACTGAAGACTGTAATCGCGTTAAAAACCCTTTCTTCGTCCATATCCTCGCTGGGTTCGGCATTGGCCGAAAAGAAGAGGATGAGGTAGGCCATGAGCATGAAGCAGGCCAGGTAGATCAGATAACTGACCTTAATCGAGATGGTCGAGACCGGTCTTTTCCGGTGTACCCGGAAGGGTTTAAGGATGATGATTGCAATAATGTAAATGAGCAGGAAGGCGGCAATAAAGATGAAGTGCAGCAGAAAATTCATAACAACAGCTTTATAGCTGTAAGTTAGAAAAAAAAACTGTGCTAAGCCGGGCCCTTACTTTTCAGCACCCGCCAGCGTGGCCTTAATTCTGGCTTCGAGCTCTTCGGCGAGTTCCGGATTGTCCCGCAGCAGGTTCTTCACCGCATCCCGGCCCTGCCCAAGACGGGTGTCGCCATAGCTGTACCAGGAACCACTTTTCTTCAGAATTTCAAGGTCGACTCCCATGTCGATCAGCTCACCTGCTTTTGAAATTCCTTCGCCGTAGAGGATGTCGAATTCGGCTTTGCGGAAGGGCGGGGCAAGTTTGTTTTTAACCACCTTCACCCGGGTTCGGTTGCCCTGGATGTCCTCACCCTCCTTGAGCTGACCAATCCGGCGAATATCGAGCCTGACCGAGGAATAAAACTTCAGGGCATTGCCTCCGGTGGTGGTTTCGGGATTTCCGAACATGACACCGATTTTCTCCCTGAGCTGGTTGATGAAAAAGCAGGTTGTATTGGTTCTGTTAATGTTGGCCGTTAGTTTTCGCAGTGCCTGGGACATTAACCTGGCCTGAAGGCCCACCTTCGAATCGCCCATTTCACCTTCAATTTCCGACTTGGGTGTCAGTGCAGCTACCGAGTCGATGACGATGATATCAATGGCTCCCGAACGAATCAGGTGATCGGTAATTTCAAGGGCCTGTTCCCCGTTGTCGGGCTGGGAGATATAGAGGTTCTCGATATCGACCCCCAGTTTTTTGGCATAAAAGCGATCGAAAGCATGTTCGGCATCAATGAAGGCAGCAATGCCTCCACTTCGCTGGGCTTCGGCAATGGCATGAATGGCCAGGGTGGTTTTCCCCGAGGATTCGGGGCCATAGATTTCGATTACCCGTCCTCGCGGATACCCCCCAACCCCCAGTGCCAGGTCGAGTCCAAGTGAACCGGAAGGGATCACGGGTACATCCTCTATGGCATCGTCTCCGAGTTTCATGATGGTTCCCTTGCCATAGCCCTTCTCAATCTTATCGAGCGTGAGCTGAAGGGCTTTTAGCTTTTCCTTGTTTGCGCCGTTGTTGTTTTCCTTGCTCATGTGCTTTGTATGCTTAATGTGTTCAGTCGGGAATGATCTGCGCTGTATGGGCCTTTGTTTTGACTTTTTCAATAATGTTTTCAACAAGGCCTTTTTCATCAATCAGGATTGTTTTCCTGATAATGCCCATGTAGGTTTTGCCATACATCTTCTTTTCACCCCAGGCCCCATAGTCTTGCAGAACCTTCTTTTCGGTGTCGGAAATCAGCCGAAACGGGAGTTGATGCTTTTCGATGAAGCTGCGATGAGATTTCTCACTGTCGGCACTCACACCAATGACCTCATATCCGGCTGCCTGCAGCCGGGAGTAATTGTCTCTCAGGTCACAAGCTTCTGCCGTGCAGCCCGGGGTGTTGTCTTTCGGGTAAAAATAGAGGACCACCTTTTTTCCGAGGTATTCGGACAGGGTAATCCTTTCTCCGTTTTGGTCGCGTGCATCAATCGCTGGTGCAGGGGACCCGATCTTGATTTCTGTCATTTTTATCAGCTTATAAAAGTACTAAAGATTGCAGGAAGGGCTTTGAAATACTGCCCATTCTTTATTAACAATCGGGGGGCGAAAATGCCTTTGTTTTATTCCTATTTTTATGTTGCGTAAGTACGCATTACAGACGAAAATAGAAACAGCCATTTGAGAAAATTGTTTACGATGAGAATGAAAACTTTGCTGGCCGGCCTGCTGATACTGACAGGCACGGCAGCCCTTCCGCTTTCGGCACAGAAGGATCAGGAGGCGATCGCCGGAAAGGGACTGGAGAGCTTTGAAAACAAAGACTATCGAAGTGCCCTTGAGGCCTATACCCGCTTGCTTGAGGCCAATCCGGGGAATGCGCTTTACAAGTATTACAAGGGTGTTTGCCTGGTCGAATTGCATGAAGAGCTTGATGAGGCGGTTGAATTGCTTTACGGTGCGTCGAAGAGTGCTGTTCCCGGGGATGCCCTATACTACCTTGCTCTGGCATATCATCATTCCTATAACTTTTCCGAGGCCCTGAGGTACTACGGCCGCTTCGAGCGAAGTGTCGGAAAGCGGACGGCTCAGGGAATGGGGGTTCGAAGGCAAATGGCTTCCTGTAGGGCGGCCAAAGAACTAACGGCCATGTACAACCCCTATGAGGTAATGAACGTGAGTTTTATTAACCTTTACGATTCCCTGCAGTTTACCCAGGTAAAGATGAAGGGGGGACAAATGCAGCGAAAACCCCCTGCTTACTTCAAGGGGAAAGAAGACAGGGGAGCGCTCACAAGCATTATGTTTATGCCCGAACAGTTGCAGCGGGGAAGCTATGTTTATTATGCCGGATACGGACGTAGTAAGAAGGAGGGGAGCCAGTTGTTCAGGGTGAGAAAGGGAGCGGGCCAGAATTGGGCCGAACCCGAGGCTGTTGCCGCGCTTAATAGTGAGGGCGATGAGTTGTTGCCCTACTTCGACCCCATTGAAAACGACCTTTACTATGCATCAAACGGGAGGCAGGGCATAGGGGGCTTCGACCTTTACAAGTCTCACTACGATGCCGAGCGGGACGAATGGTCGGAGCCCATTAACCTGGGCTTCCCCGTGAACTCGGCTATGGACGACTACCTCTTGCTGCCCGGCAATGACCTGGGCATGGTGATGTTTTTCTCGGATCGGCAAAGCAGTGATTCCAGTCTTGCCGTCTATCGGGTTCACCTGGTTGAGCCCCGGCGGCCGGTGAGCAGTGATGTGGCCATGATGCAGCGCATTTCAACCATGGACAACGCGGCAGAAGAGGCGATGAAAGCATCTGAAAAACTGGCTTCGGGGGACCAGGTTCCGCTTGATCCTGTGGTGACAAAGGAGAGCCTTCAGAATGGAAGCATGAAGGATGGGCCTGAATCTAAAACCGAGACTGCATATACCAAAGTAAAGCTGGTAAATGAGTCCGATGCTTATCCGGCCGATCTGGGACAAGCGCTGCGGCACCAGGCCCGTTCAGATTCCCTGAAGGATTTGGTAGCCGGTGCCAGGCTTAAGGTGCAGGCGGCTGAGGAAGCTAATGATCGCTGGGTTTGGCAAAAGCAGATCATGTTGTGGGAAAAAGAAGCTGCCGTGGAGCAGGAACAGGCCGATGCACTTTATGCAGGGCTGGACCTGGGAAATGATATGCCCGGAAAAGCCGAACCTCAGCCTGAAGCCGGTCTTGCTGATACCCCGGCCGGGGACCTGCCCGAAACAATCACCCTCGACAGGGTGGTTGGCGACACAAAGGTTTATCGCTATACCGGCAGTTCGCCTTCGGATGAGAACAAGCCTGTTCGGCTACCTGCCGTTGAGCCGGTAGTCGGCCCAGCTGCAGTGGATCAGTCTGCCCGTCAGCCCGAGCCATGGCCTCATCAGCCGGCTGCCGGCACAGCAAGCCTGCAGAAAGGTTCACCGGAGACAGCTCCGGTTATGAACCGTATGGAGATCCTTCCAACTACACCGTATACCGTCGATAAGCCCATTCCTATGGATATCAGCCTGCCCCTGGGGGTGTTTTACCGGATCCAGCTTGGTGCCGTCAGTACTCCGGCCGAACCCGGTACCTTCGGGGGGATTAGTCCCGTTACCGGTGAGTTCCTGCCCGACAGGGGCCTCTACAAGTACTACGCCGGAAAGTTTTCGCACTATGATGCTGCATCTGCGGCTCTTTCCCGTATCCGTTCCCGGGGGTACGAAGATGCCTTCATTGTTTCCTGGTACCAGGGGAAGCCCATCTCGGTACAACGTGCAAAACAGCTGGAATAAAGGGGTCGGGCAGGGGATTTTTTATATCTTTGAAGCAGATGCATGCACCCTCATGGATAGCATTTTTTCAAGCCGGCCGCAGAAGCTTGATGCAGGCCATATAGATTCGGATAGCAAGGCTACACTGGTTCTGCACAACGACGATGTAAACACCTTCGATCATGTGATTGAAAGCCTCGTCGATGTTTGCAGGCATTCTTCCACCCAGGCGGAGCAATGTGCTACCATTACCCACTATAAGGGGAAGTGTGAAGTGAAGACGGGCGAGTTAAGCGACATGAGGGAGCTGCGTTTAGAACTGATTAGTCGCGGCCTTAAGGCCTCTGTTGATAATTGATCTTATGGGTGTTATCCTGCTCCTGATTGTTCTGGGTATTCTGCTTTTTGTGATCGAATTCCTGCTTGTTCCCGGTGTTACAGTTGCCGGAATCGGGGGGCTTGTGCTAACTGTTCTGGGAGTGTACAAGGCATTTAACGATTTTGGAAGCACCACCGGGGTGTGGATATTGATTGGCACCATTCTGCTTAGTGTATTTGTGATTGCGATGTCGCTCAGGGCACGCACCTGGAGTAAATTGATGCTTCGGACAAATGTCACAGGGAGTGTGGCTCCGGGGCCCGAGGAAGCTGCCTTGCGTGTTGGCGACCGGGGAACTGCCCTGACGCGCCTGGCGCCCATGGGAAAGGTAGAGGTCGGCGGCGTCGTGATGGAAGCACATTCAACAGAGGGTTTTGTGGATGAACACAGCCCCATCGAGGTTGTGCAGGTCGAGGGAAACAAGCTTAGTGTTAAACCAGTAAATTCTTAAGATATGGATTTCAATTTCACCTGGATTGTCATTGCAGTTGCCAGTATTATCGGTTTGTGGATTGTCCTGTATTTTATTCCGATCGGGCTGTGGTTCACGGCATTGTTATCGGGTGTCAGAATTTCGCTGCTGCAGCTTATTCTGATGCGTTGGCGAAAGGTTCCGCCAACGGTGATTGTTCGTTCTATGATTGAGGCACACAAGGCCGGCCTTGCCTTTATTAAGCGGGACGAGCTCGAAGCGCATTACCTGGCCGGAGGACATGTGGCACAGGTGATTCATGCCCTGGTTTCGGCCAGCAAGGCCAATATCGATCTGCCTTTCAACATGGCAACGGCCATCGACCTCGCCGGCCGTGATGTGCTTGATGCTGTTCAGATGTCGGTAAATCCGAAGGTGATCAATACCCCTCCGGTGACGGCCGTGGCTAAGGATGGAATCCAGCTCATCGCCAAAGCCAGGGTTACTGTGCGTGCGTCCATCAAACAGCTGGTGGGTGGTGCAGGCGAGGAGACGGTATTGGCCCGTGTGGGTGAGGGCATTGTCTCCTCTATTGGTTCCTCTCACTCCCATAAGGAGGTGTTGGAGAATCCGGATTCAATCTCCAGGATTGTGCTGGAAAAGGGGCTTGATGCCGGAACCGCCTTTGAGATCTTATCGATCGATGTGGCCGATATCGACATTGGGAAAAACATTGGAGCTGTGCTTCAGATGGACCAGGCCAATGCCGATAAAAACATTGCCCAGGCCAAGGCCGAGGAGCGTCGTGCCATGGCTGTAGCCACTGAGCAGGAAATGAAGGCCAAGGCGCAGGAGGCAAGGGCCAAGGTTATTGAGGCTGAGGTGGAAATCCCTCTGGCCATGGCAGAGGCCTTCCGTTCGGGGAACCTGGGCATTATGGACTACTACAAGCTGAAGAACATTGAGGCCGACACGACGATGCGTGATTCCATTTCCAAAGGAAGTGGCAGGAAGGGTTCGCCGAAGCCCGGGAACGACAAGAAGGAATAGGCTTTAGACGGCTTTAGTTCCGTTTCCGGTAACCTCCGCTGTGGAAGCCTCCCTTTACGGCCCGTGAGGGCCCCTCCGGGCTTTTTCCGGGGATGATCCATTCACGCAGATCGGCGTTGGCCCGTTCCTGGTCGAGCGGAACCTGCGACAGCATAAAGCCTCCGGTTATGTACCCAAAAGGGTAGCTGTCTTTGAAGGCTGCAAAATCGTCTTCTCCATGTTTTATAAGTTCAGCGCCGTCGGTTCGCGTAATTACTATCGCATTGAGTCCTGCGCTTTGGCTTGCTTTGAAGGTGTAGCTCAATTCAAAGTCTTCCCCTTCCTTAATCCAGCCTGTCGGCTCAGTGGCCCTGAAAAGCAGCACCATTTTAATGTCGTGGCCCTGTTCTTCGCTTAGCCATTTTTCCATGTTTTCGATGTCGAAGCCAAACCATCCGGTTTCTGAGCTGCTGCATGCTATAGTGTTCGACCAGACTGCTGTCGGGCTCTTGGCCGGAATTAATTCGATCGATAAGCTGAACGACTCGTTGGCAATCGGGTCTTTGTGAAAATCGCTCAGCAGGCCCTGGAATTTAAGATGGGTTTGCTGTGCGCAAAGGAACAAAGGCAGGGCCAGTAAAATGATGGTTGGGATGAGTTGTTTGTGGCTTCGGCTCATGATTTTGTAATTTTCAGGCTAATTCAATGTACGCAATTTCCCTTAGTTGTGTTGCGTAGTACGACCTGAAGCTCATCGCCCGGACTTTGTGTATTTTCGATGAAAAATGTTAATAACGGCGATAGGATATCTTTAAAAACTTGTATGGCAATAGTTTATGTTATTAACAAAATCTTAATAAGCTGTGTTAATGAATTGTTGGTTGGCTTTTTTTCTCCGGCTTGTTTTCTTTTCGCCTGCTCCAGAAGGGGCCACTACCTTTTATTTCTTTTCTTCTTCCAGAGAAATACAAAGTAACCCAGAACGAGGCCTGCAATGCAGAAGCCGATAGCCCATTGAACCAGCGCCTCTGAGATTCCCACGAAGTAGGCCGGGACGCTTACTCCTATCAGGCAGGCTGCAATGGAAAGATTGACACTGTAGCGGTTTACCTTTGGATAGATCCACATGACCAGAACAAGGAAGCCTACTGACATCGTCAGGGAAACGAAGAAGAAGGTTGCATCAACGATGTCCCTTAAGACCAGTGCCATGGCAATACCAAGAACCATCAGGACCGCCAGAACCCAACGCATGGTTGTTCTGAGATTCTCCGATTTCGTAAGTTTGGTCTTCTCCAGAAAATCCTGCGTAACAGAGGCAGCTGCAGTAAACATATAGGTGTCGGCCGAGGAGGACACTGAGGAGTAGATAATAACCACCGAAAGTCCGGCCATACCTACGGGCAGTAGCCGGCTGAAGCCCACGATGAGGGAGGTATCGGCAGGAATACCGGGGATCTCGACCCTGATCACGAGCCCAATCATCAGCAGAATGAATCCGACAACAATATAGAACACCGAAGAAAGCACAATGCTTCGCCTGAAGTGCTTTTTATTCTTGATAGCATATACCCGCTGCCATAGCTCGGGTGAGGCCAGGGGGATGAAGAAGCCTGCCAGGAAAAAGCTGATCAGCTGCATGGCAGGAATGCTGAAGAGGTCAGCCGCAACCAGATCGGGTTTCGTTTCACCGGTCGAAAGCAGGTACATCATCAGCACGAACAGCAGGAAGATACCGAAGGTTTGGACGATGTCGGTTTTAACCACCGCATCGAAGCCCCCGGCAGTCAGATAGAGCAGGATAATAACTCCGACAATGACCACAGACAGGTCGTAACTAATGCTTGTATATTCAGCCACCAGTTTGGCTCCTGCTGTAAAGTTCAGGACCACCCAGCCGAACATGATGACAATGGTGACCGCTGTGGCCAGATAGCCGGCCGTTTTTCCCTTCAGGAAAAAGAAGAAATCCGGCATGGTGTAGAATTTCTCCTTATCGGCCAGTTTCTTTACCCGGAGACCGAAGAAGTAAAAGACAAAGAGGCCGAAGACCGACCCCACGAAATACCACAGGGCTCCCATGCCATACATGTAAACCAAGGCAGTGTAGGTGAGCAGGATAGCAGCACCAATGCGGCTCGAGAAGATGGTGGTTGTGGCCTGCAGCGATTTGAGTCTTCGGCCCGAGATCAGAAATTCTTCCTTTTCCTGCTTGCGTCCGGTCAGGGTGCCGATAACCAGAATGACCAGAAAATACGCAGCAATAATCACATAATCCGCAGTGCTTAGCATGGCTTTTATTTTTGGATCGCTGGCGTAAATATAAATAAATATGCTCAAGACAGCTTTTTATTCAGGCCTTGTGGATTTCCGTGGATTTGTTTACTTTTGTCACGCTTTAAGCACAGGTCTTGTACCGTATTTCGTTTAACGGAGAGGTGGGAGAGTGGCTTAATCCACCAGTTTGCTAAACTGGCGTACTCGATTAGGGTACCGGGGGTTCGAATCCCCCCCTCTCCGCAAGGCATGTTAAGAGGCTGTATCAAAAGGTACAGCCTCTTTTTTTTCTGGCCTGTCGCCTATAACCGGATCAATTCAGATTCTTGTGAGGGCACATAAATATGTCGTATGCCCGGGCCTGTTTGCTTACTTCCTTTTGTTTGACGGTTCTATGACCCTTCGCTCTCCCAGAGAATTGAATAGTTCTATTTTTTTAGTTGCTTTCGGAATCCAAAGTCTGCGCGACGATTGGGAAAGGAAGCTGTGACCATAGGGAAGCTCTTCTTTATATGAGCTGCCGTTGCTAAGATGAATCACTGCAGTACAATCCAGGGGTTCCAGCGCGAGGCTAAGTCTGTCACGGTTGAGTTTGAAGATGCAGAGAGGCCCCCTGTTTTGCCCCCCTATCACCACCTGGGTGCTGTTCTTTAACTGAAGACTAACCAGGCTTTTTCCATCGCCCGGTATCAGAATACCACTCTTTTGCATGGCCAGAGGACTGAACCCTCCCAGGCCATTTCCTTCCAACAAAAGCCCATTTAGGGCATCATAACGACCGTTTCCTACTTCGTTTCCGAAATCGTTTCCCGTCAGAAGGATGTCGGGCAGGCCATTGCCGGTAAAATCGCCGGTTAGTATTCCGAAAACAGGGGCAAGCTGTGCTTCAGGGGGTAAGGGATGTATCCGAAAGCCCTCTCCCGTGTTCTCGATGACAGCGCTGAGTTGGTAATTGCCCTTGAGCTCAATCCGGGTGGCATCGGGCAATGCAGAAATGATATCATCTATGGTAGCCTCACCAAAGGCTTTGTGCTCCTTGAACAGTTCTCTGATTTGCCGGAGCTGCTTTTCCATGTCTTTTCGACCGAAGAAGCTGTATTCGACCCATTCGCCCTCCTCACTCAGGTAATAATTGGAGGGAATGAGGTCGAGGCTTTCATTTTTATCATAGTCTCCGGCAAACAGCCGCACCGGTTGAGACTCACTTGCCCGAAGCAATGAGTTATTCCCCATGTTTCCGGCCACATAGTCCATGTCTCCATCAAGGTCGTAATCGAAGGCTGCCAGGCTGTTCCACCAGCCAATGGCTTTTCCGTCTCCGATCTCAATGTATTCCCTGAGTGAGCCGGATTCATTTTTTAAAATGGTCAGCGGCATCCATTCTCCTGCCAGCATTAGATCGACCCAGCCATCGTTGTTGTAGTCGGTCCACAGGGCATCACTCACCATGCCCAGTTGTTTCAGTCCGGGTACAAGCTCATCATTGGCGATCCTGAAGTTTCCCGAGCCGTCATTGATTAAAAGGTAACTATCGACTGGAAGTGGGTAGGCATGGGGTTGAACGCGGCCACCGACGAAAAGGTCCAGGTCGCCGTCCCGGTCAAAGTCTGCTGCTTTCACGCAAGATCCACTCGAAAGGAAGGAGGGGAGTCCCGTTTTGCTCAGTACGAATCGACCGCCTTCATTCAGGAAGAGTCTGTCTTGATAAGAACTGTCGTAAGGGCTAAATTCGTAGCCCCCACTGACCAGGTAGAGATCTTCGTCGAGGTCGCCATCTGCATCGAAGAACAGGATGCCCAATTCCTCTTCCCGTTTCATCTCACCGGCTTCTCCCGGCAGTAGATCACGGGCCGAAAAATGGCCGTCTGTCTCTTGCAGGAAAAAGCTGCCCTTATTGAAATGGGAGCCCCCTACATAGAAATCATCCAGTCCGTCGCCATTGACATCAGCAACAGCTATTCCGGGACCATATTGGGAAAGCTTATGCAGCAACAGGGGCTGGACGTTGTAGTCTATATAGTCGCTTTCGGGATGGATGAAATCAATGTCCATCTCTTTGCTTATATCGCTAAACAGCAGATTCCGGACTGCTTTCACGGGGCGGGGTTGTATAGCGGCGTTAACTTGTTCGAGGACGAGGACCTGGTTGACCGGCACATCGAAACGGGTTTCTACTTTTCCATCCGGCCACTCGACCCTGAGGCTGTCGATCTGCTCGACAGCCCCAAGCCCGAAATGTGCCCCCATCTGTACAGAGGAATTATAGCCCCTGTAGGGTGAATGCTCCTGAATCTGTTGGTTTCCGGCGTAGTATATCTCCACAATTGCGCCAAGTCCGTCCAGATTTCCCGGATTCCCTTTGAATTCCACCCTCAGCCAGTTGTTGGATATAAGCTCTCGCTCCAAAACATGGTTCCGGTAGACAAAGGCGCTGTCGTCAATGTTGTTAACAATGTAATCGAGGTCACCATCATTGTCGAGATCTGCGTACACTGCTCCCGACGAGAATGAAGGGATTTTAAGCCCCCACTCCTCGGATACATCCTTAAAAGCAGGGATGTCTCCCGGATTCTTTGTGGTATTGCGGTAGGCGTAGTTGTGCAGTTTTACGGAAGGAATACGCATGAGCGAGACATCGTCTGTAATATAGTTCTGGTTGATCGCCATGTAGTCCCCGAAATCGTGGTCGGTGATATCCTTGGGGAAGCCATTTGAGATAACAAGGTCGTTGAAACCATCGTGGTCAAAATCGACAATCAGTGGAGACCAGCTCCAGTCCGTGGCATGAATGCCGGCCTGAAGACCAATGTCACTGAATGTCAGTTCGCCATTATCGGGTCGTTCTCCCATATTCAGCTGGAGCATATTTCTTACATGCTGGTAAGGATAGCCGAATTTCTCGATCTGGTTATAGTGGCTGTAGTTGTTGGGTTGCAACATGGTCTTGCGCCGGCCGTTGTATTCCGGAAGCATATCGAGCACGAAGATGTCAACGAGGCCGTCGTTGTTAAAGTCGCCGGTGTTCATCCCCATGGCCGAGTAGCAGGTATGCTTCAGGTAGTCATCCGATTTGTCGCTGAAAGTTTTATCCCCGTTGTTGATATACAGCTTATCCCTCGAAAGGTAGTCGTTCGATATGTAGATGTCTTTCCACCCATCCCTGTTGATATCGAAGATATTCATGCCCAGGGCAAAGCCTCCTGTAACAATACCTGCTTTGTCCGATACTTCATGGAAAAAGGGATGTCCGCGTTCCTCATCGAAGTTGTTTTCATAAAGTTTGTCTCTGTTTACAGCTAAGCGCCAATGTCCGGTTTTCCAGTAAACATTGGGGAGTACGCCTGGATAAAAATGGTTGACGGCCAAAAAGAGGTCCAGATCGCCATCCCTGTCATAATCGAAGAAGCCTGCAGTTGTGGTATGTGAGGTATCAGCAATGCCATAGGCTCCGGCCATTTCCCTGAAATAAGGTTTGCCGTCGCTGTTCAGCCCCTGGTTAACGAAGAGGAGGTTTGCCCTTTCTTCCGCGACCTTGCTTGAGGTGGCGCAGACATAGAGATCGAGCCAGCCGTCCTGATTGATGTCGACCACGCAGGATCCGGAACACCACCGGCCCTCTGCAGCGATGCCGGCTGTCGAGCTAATATCCTCGAAACGGAACTGGCCTTGATTGAGAAACAATTTATTGTCCACCATGTTACCGGTGAAAAACAGGTCCTGCCGATTGTCGTTGTTGAAATCCCCCACCGAAACCCCTCCACCATTGTAAACATATTCAAAGCTCATGATATTGAACTCCGGGGTTTCCTGCAGCCTGTTAGAGAAGTCAATGCCGGTAACACCTGCTGGCATCTTCTCAAACAGATAGTTGTCCTGATCACAGGAAAGCAGGAAAACTAAGCAGATGACTATCACCGGGAATATGGTGGGTATTTTCCTCATGTCTCGCTAGGTTCAACTACCAATGCAGGGGTATTGATGCCGGGCAGCGGGCTTTGGTATGCGACTCTGCTAATCGGGAGGAGTGTAAGGACTTATCATGAAAAATCCCGGAAGAACGATCCTTCCGGGATAATTGTCAAAATATACTTCACACTACCAACCTTCGTTTTGGATCAGCATCTCGACTCCTTCAACCTTGCTGAGCTCTATTTGCTCAACCGGAATTGGATAGAGGTTATGCCTGTCTTCATATGGAAAAGCTGCAGTCAGATAAGCCCTCTTGGTTGATTCAACTGCGAGGTAGGCATTCAGGACTTCTTTAGCATCTCCCCATCTTCTGAGGTCGAAGAAGCGGTGTCCTTCCATGGCCAGCTCAAGCCTGCGTTCCATCTTCAGCGCCAACATGGCTTTTGTGGCATCCCAACCTGCCTGAGGGTACTGGCCAATTTTGTAGTTTGCCCAGGTTATTCCTGCATCATCAATGGGAACAACCACAGCTATACCATCAGGTCCCTGGGCGGCAGCAGCTGCCCTGGCCCTGATCTCATTGATAAGTTGCCTTGCATTCTCAATATCACCTGCCTCTATCTCAGCCTCAGCCAACAGGAGCATGACGTCGGAATAGCGGAGGAGGTGAGTGTTCAATGAACTCAACTGGTAAGAAGCCCATCCCACTGCACTTCCGGCACCGGAAGCCTGTTCATAGATATTTTTCTTCGGGCTGTAAGGACCGGCCCAGGCCCTGTCCCTGATCCAGCCGGGGGCATGAAGACCCCAGTCGAGGAAGGGCACATCGTCACGTCCCACGGTCCAGTCCAGACGCGGATCAACCGCATCACTGGAAGTGAGATCGGCATCGTTCCAGGAACCATCCAGAAAGGGCAGTCCATCGGCATCAACCTTAAAGGCATTGACCAGATTCTGTGAGGGTTGGTGGAAACCACAGCAACCGAACGGGCTTCCCCCGTGAGGGAAGTTCAGCCTGTCATTCCTGTTGCCGTTCTGTCCGGTAGGGTTGCCGTCATTCACGGAAGCCTGGTAGGCCAGAATAGTCTCGGGACCATTGTTGTGCGCTACATCAAATGCATAGTGAAAGTTTTCTTCCAGTGCGTAGGGGCCATTGTCCACTACGTCGCGAAGCGTGGCAAGTGCACCGGCAAAATCCTCCTTATAGATCTGAACCCGGCCTTTGATTGCCTTGGCAGTCCATTGGTTTACACGACCAACAGAAGCCTGCTCGGTAGGCAGCAGGGAGATGGCACGGTCGAGATCGGCGAGGACCAGGCCCAGCACATCGACTCCCTGATTGGACTTTCGGAAATCAGTATCTTCTTCTGTATAATACGGGATATTTTTCCACATTTTCCAAATCTCGAAATGGTAATGAGCCCTGAGGAAGAGCGCCTCACCCTCGATGCGTTTCATGTTCTCTTCAGAAATCCCTTCAACTGTCTTTAGCAGACCGATGGTAGCATTGGCACGGTTAACACCGTCGTAGTTCACCATCCACTTGGAATTCAAATAGCCACTCATAACCCCGGTACTCCATTGGTAGAGTTCAAGATCGGTGGTGGACTGCTGGTCGCCGGGTTCTGAACCCTTATAGGCATCGTCGGAGGCCACACTGCCCCAGATCCAGTTGCTGGCTGCTCCGCCCCAGTTTCCATAGTTGCCCCATCCGTCGAGGAGGGAATAGGCGGAAATCAGGTTTGCTTCAACCCCTTTTTCATTGGCCAGGGTGTTGGCATCCAGGTTCCCCTGAGCTGGTCTGTCCAGAAAGTCTTCACTACAACCGATGACCATAAAAGCCAGTATCGCGACTATAGTCGTTGTGCTTGTTATCTTCTTCATCGCTCAATAAATTAAAAGTTTGCATTAATTCCAATACTGAAAATCCGGTTGGCCGGATACATACCGCGGTCGATCCCGGTAGCCTGATCGGCACGGTTTCCAATCGGACCATTGCTGTTGATGGTCTGTAATGCAGGATCAAGGCCGCTGTATTTGGTCAGGGTGAACAGGTTCTGTCCCTGGATGTAGATACGCATACTTGAGAACCAGCCTGCCTTAGGCAGGTTGTAGCCAATCTGCAGGTTCTTCAGCCTCAGATAGGAAGCATCTTCCACGTAGAAGCTGGAGTATGCACTACTGAATTGGTCGTTCTGGTCCAGTCTCGGGTATTTGGCATCGGTGTTGGAGGGTGTCCAGGAGTCGGTTAGCCGATCGGCATAAACGTTTGTACTATAGAGCCTGAAAATGGTGAATTCTTTGGTTAGGTTGAATATTTCATTGCCATAGGAACCGAAGAAGAACAAACTCATGTCGAAGTTCTTATAAAAGGCATTGAAGCTCAGTCCACCGGTGAAATCGGGATGCGGGCTTCCGATGATTTCCCTGTCTTCAAGATTAACGATATCATCATCATTGGTATTCTTGAAACGGAAGCGTCCGATTGCAGCACCATCCTGGGTAGCATGTGCATCCACCTCTTCCTGGCTCTGAAAGATACCATCCTGGACCATGCCGTAATAGGTCCCAATCGGACTGCCAACAAAATTCTGTACGATTTGTCCGGCACGTCCGCCAACCGGTCCGGGGAAGAATTCCTGCTCGCCATCGATTTTGAGTATCTCATTTTTGTAATGGCCTCCAATGAACTCAACTTCCCATTGGAATTCGCCTGCAAGTTTGCTTTTGTAGCCAATGGAGAAGTCGATGCCGGTATTGGACATGGTTCCTATATTTACGATGGGTGCAGAAGCTTGACCCGCAGTGGCGGGAAGGGTTGGATTATAAAGAAGCCCGTCAACGGTACGCTTATATACGTCAACAACAATATTTATGCGGCGTTCCAACAGGGAAAGATCAAGGCCCATGTTGGTTGAAATGTTTTCCTCCCATTTCAGGTCTTCATTCCCCAATGCAGTCAACCTGTATCCGGTCACAAGCGTATTGTTGGTTCCATTGATATCATAGTAGGTGTCCTGGGTACTTCCCCCATATTGATCGGAGGTACGTCCACCGGGAATGTTCTGGTTACCGGTGATCCCCCAGCCTGCTCTGATGCGCAGGTCACTGAGCCAGACCAGGCTGTTCATAAAGGATTCTTCAGACAGGCGCCATCCCAAACTTACAGCGGGGAACAAGCCATATCGATTGTTGGCACCGAACTTGGAAGAGCCATCCCTGCGGATTGTGCCGCTAAAGTAGTATCGGTTGGCATAATTATAGTCGGCTTTTCCGAAGAATGAGGTTAGTGAGTTAATACTGCCGTAACTGTTCACGCTCTTGGTGCTGACATCACCAAGGGCATCGCGGATATACCAGGCGCTGGGAACAGTGGAGACATAGCCGGCCATACCGGCAGTTATCCAGTTTCCTTTGTAGTCGATGGCTTCATAACCGGCCAGAATGTTTATGTTGTGGTTGTTGCCAAAGGTTCTGACATAGTTCAGCGTATTGGTCCAGGTCCATTCCATAGAGGTGCCATAGTACTCGTCGAGGTTGTAAACCATGGTTGGTTCCGAGTTTTCCGGTGTGGGGAAGAAAAAGCGTTTGTAAAGCGAGTTCGAGGTATTGACACCGAGGCTGGTTTTGAGATTAAGTCCTTCGATAATCTCCAGGTTTGCATAGACATTTCCAACGATGGAATACCGGTTGGTGATGTTGTCTTTGGAAAAATAGGCCTGTCTGACAGGGTTGGTTACATTGCCCAGCGTGTTGGCTTTGCCCCCTGCAAAATAGCCATTGATATCGTAAACGGGTATGACGGGCTGGGCCTTAATGATGTTACCGATGATGGAACCTTCTGCCATTCCGCTTCCACCCAAACCTCCGGCAGTCTGTATTCGCGACAAGGCCAGGTTTTCTCCGATAGATAGACGGCCGAACCTGAATTCGCTGTTGGCCCTGAGAGAAACGCGGTCCATCCAGTTGTACTTCATGGTCCCGTCCTGGTTGTAATACTGCAATGATACATTGTAGACTGCATTGTCTGTACCGCCACTCATGCCAAGGTTGTAATCTTGTACGAGGGAGGGATCAAAGACTTCGTCCCACCAGTTCGTACCTGAAGAAGCCGGCATGATCAGGTTGTCGGGCCAGGAGTAAGAGCTTTCATCAACGCTCATGGTCTGGTTGACACCGTCGTTGGGCCAGATGTAGTTCGGGATGGAGGGGTTGTTCGGATCTCCGTAAATATTTGTTGGGGTCTCAAGTCCGGCATTTTCGTGACTGCGCTTGATGATTTCATGATAGTCAAGGGCGTCCTGGATGAGAATCTGGTCGAACCCCTTTACCGGGTTTGCTATGCCAAGGTTTACATCAACACTGAGTCTGGCTTTGCCCTTTGAACCTTTCTTGGTGGTAATAATGATCACCCCATTGTTCGCCCGGGAACCGTACACAGAGGCAGTTGAAGCATCTTTCAGTACCTGCATTGTTTCAATATCATTGGGATTCAGGAAGTTGAGGTCCCTGGTCTCAATCGGTACACCATCCACGATGTAAAGCGGGTCGTTGTTTGTAAAGGAGCTGATGCCCCGGATCCTAACCGTGTTGAATGAGCCGGGCTGGCCACTGGAATTAACGGTTACACCGGCAGCACGACCTTCCAGTTTAGAAAGCACGCTTACTGCAGTTATTTGGTTCATGTCCTTGGCATCTACAATAGCTACTGCACCGGTAATATCTCCTTTCCTTACAGCATTGTAACCAGTAACAACAATTTCATCAAGGGCAGTCAGTTCCGGACTGAGCACTACATCAATGGTAATTTTGTCTTCCACGGAGATAGCCTTGGTGGAATAACCAATGTAGGAAAAGACAAGTACCGTCCTGGGTCCGGGGACCTCTATACTGTAGTACCCGTTCTCATCGGTGACAGCTCCCTGGATTGTACCCTGAACGACAATATTTACACCGGGCAGGGGACCGATATCATCGGATGATACCGTACCGGTAATGGTCCTGGTTTGCGAGTAGCAAGTGAATACCGCAAAAACAGAAAGGAAAAGTGACAGCAAGCCGCTTTTCCATCTCAAAAAAATACGCATGGGACAAGAGATTTTAGTTTAGGATTAGTTGTTTAATTGCTTTTTTGAGAGGGTGATGGCTGTACTTTTTCGCACAGCCACCTGATAGGTTCTTACGTTTGGCCGACGTACAATAGTTAGCGTATTATTTACGCAAACTGAGCGTAAGTTATCACAATAGTTTTTAATTTCCTATTTTCGCGGTATTTATTTTCCCGGAACTATGGGGGCAGGCATGCCATTACAGAAATTCCTGAAGAAGGAAGACCGGACAATTTTCATAGCTTTGAAGAGCTGAGAATTGCTTTGATGCGCTTCAATTAATATGGTGTAGCCCTGACCCAAACCAGAAACAGGAAAAACCTATGAAACAATGAAAAGGTTAATAACGCTTGTCCTATTGTTCGTCACTTTTGCAAGTAGCGCTCAGAAACAGAGTTATCGCATCGGGCTTTTATTTGATCACCTTAATCTTGAATCCTTTGCGTATGAGTATCAAAAAATGGAAAGCGAGATTAAAGCTGTGGTGGGTGAAGATGCCCGTATCATTTTTGAAAAATCCGACCTTCTGGGGAATGAATACGATCTGGAAAAGGCCAGACAGAATTACCAGGCCTTGCTGGAGCGTTGCGATATTATTATAGCCTTTGGCAGATACAATGCCTTGGTTCTAAAGCAACAGGAATCCTATCCCAAGCCCATTATTGTGATGGACGATTTGCGGGATTTGAAAAACACAAAGATTACATCCTCAAGTACTTCAGGAGTAAATAATCTGCTGTATTTATCTTATCCCGATAATCTTTTAACCCGATTGAACATCTTTAAACAGCTGAGCGATTTTACAAAAGTAGGTATTGTGGTAGCGGCTCCTGTTGCCACTTTTTTCGACTTTGAAACCCACTATGAGAAGCTTTTAAAAGATGCAGGTATAGCGTATAAGATAATTGTTTACAATACTTTAGACGATATTCTAAATCAATTGGATGGGATTGATGCCCTGGCATTGGAAAACAGCTTTTCTTTAAGGCACAACGACATTAAGGAATTGTCGCAAGTACTTATCGAAAGAAGAATTCCGTCTTTTAGTGCCATTAGTCGCCTAGATGTGATCAATGGAATAATGTCCACGAATGTCTCCGATGATGATTTAACCCGATTCTTTCGCCGGATTGCCTTATCTATTGAATCGTATGTGAATGGGACAAACTTTTCGGATTTGCCCGTTTTAATAGATTTTAACAGTACTATCCTGGTTAACCGGAGTACGGCCTCGGCTTTGGGAGTTTCTGTTCGTTACAGTATGCTGGGCGATGTTGAGTTTGTCGATGATTCAGAAATCAACCCCATTGCTCAAAAGGTGTATGATTTACCTGATTTAATTGCAGAAGTCTTAGAAAGAAATCTTTTGTTAAGATCAGAGAATCAAGAAGTATTAATCAGCAAACAAAATGTAAAATCAGCTAAAAGCGAAGGCTTTCTGCCTGAGGTAAGAGCGAGTGCAAACGGCATCTATATCGACCCCAGGCTAGCTGAGATATCTCATGGGAACAGAGCAGAACTAAGCACGGGGGGTGAAGTCACATTGAAGCAGGTACTACTGTCGGCCGATGCAAATCTCAATATCAAGATCCGGAAAAGTTTGGCTAAAGCACAACAGGAAGTCTTTAATACCAAACAGTTAGATGCCATTTTTGAGGCTGTCAACGCCTACTTTAATGTATTGATACTAAAGACCAATGCAAAAATACAGGAGAACAATCTGGAACTGACGAGACACAATCTACAAATTGCCGAAGAGAATTACAGGGCGGGATACTCAGGTAAAACTGATTTGTTGCGTTTTCGCAGCCAGAAAGCACAGAACACCCAGCACTTAATAGAGGCGACCAATCAACTCAAAAAGAGTTATAGCTTTATTAATCAGCTGATTAACAATGATCTGGACTATGAAATAGATGTAAAAGAGGCGAGCCTGGAAGACGATGTTTTTAGAACCTATCATTATGATGGCTTTCTGGAATTGATGAAAACCCCTTCTATCCGGCAACAACTTGTCGATTTTCTGGTGCAGGAAGCCATTCGTAATGCCCCTGAAATCAAACAACTCGGCTACAGTATGGAGGTAATAGAGCACAAGACCAAACGATATGGAGGAGGCCGTTTTCTGCCTCAGGCAGCGCTGCAGGCCCGATACAACTATCAGTTCTCAAGGTCTGGAAAAGGGAGCGTTTATTCTCCCGGCAGCCCTGTACCACCGGATGGAACTTATGATGTAGGCATGAACCTTAGTTTTCCTGTTTTCGATAGAAACAGGAATAGAATTAATCGCCAAACAGCTCTTTTGCAACGCGAACAATTGGAGATGAATCGCGATAACCTGAGAAGGACCATTTCTTTGAACATTCGAAATAGTGTTTTGGACCTGCTCAACGAGACAACGAATCTTGAATTGTCACAAGTATCGGAAGAATCGGCAAAAGAGGCCTTGGAATTAACGCAAAACGCTTATGCCACAGGGGCTGTAAATATTGTTCAATTAATCGATGCACAGAATAACTATATCGCATCCCAACAGGCCAAAGCCAATGCAACCTACAATTATCTGATACAGATGTTGCAGTTAGAACGCTATCTGGGAAATTATTTCTTACTCAATACCCCGGAGGACATTACTGCCTTCAATAAACGGTTTTTGGAGTTTATGAATAGTGAAAGGCGATAAAAAGAGGGAAAACAATCCTGTTTCATTCGTCCGATATAAACCTAATGAATATGAAAAATACGAAGACCCTGCTGCTATTGGCCTTTTGTCAGGTCATCCTTTTTGCATGTGCAGATCGACAAGAGCTGGTACCGCCACCTGTAAGGCCTGTAAAATATCAGGAACTGGAATACGTGACTGTCCATAAAAGTTTCACCTTCAGTGGTTCGGCACAGATGGTGAAAATTGTTAATCTGAGTTTCAGAAATACCGGAATCATTACTGAATTGAATATTGGTTTGGGACAAGAAGTTCGCAAGGGACAGTTACTGGCAAAACTGGATAATGTACAGTCTCGACTGGCTTACGAACAGGCATTGACACAGGTAAACAGCACTAAGTCGCAAATGAATACCATGAAGCTAAATCTAAACCGTGTGCGTTCTCTTTACGAAAAAGGGAGTGCCTCTTTGAGCGATTTTGAGAATGCCAAGAATGGGTATAAGACAGCGCAACAAGGTTACCAATCTGCCAAACGGGGCCTTGATATTCAAGCAGAACAGATAAAATACGGATACATTTACGCACCTGTAGACGGAACGATCGCATCGGTATCTTCTGATGTCGATGAAAATGTAAGTGCGGGAGACGTGATTGCAACCCTCAATGCGGGAAAAACAATGGAAATAGTTTTGGGACTGCCCGAAATCATTATCAACAGCATTTCGGAAGATATGCCGGTGGATATTCGTTTTCCCGCTCTGGAAGGTCAGGTTTTCAAGGGGAAAGTCAAGCAGGTTTCACCATCGGCGAACGCCAGCACATCGACTTACCCGGTGAAGGTGAGTATTCTTGATCCTACAGATATGATCAAAAGCGGGATGGCTGCTGATGTCACATTTCAGCTTACGACAGAGCAGACCGCATTGAAAAGCTTGATTGTACCAACCAATGTTGTTGGTGAGGATAGCAATGGGAAATATGTCTTTGTTTTAATTGGGAAGGGGGATACGGTAACGGTGCAAAAGCAAAAGGTTACAATTGGACAATTGAGTACTCGTGGTTTTGAAATTGTTGAAGGACTACAAGCAGGTGACAAAATAGCCACCGCCGGCTTGCAGACATTGTTGAATGGGCAAAAAGTGAGGCTGAGTAAGTAATGCGGAAGAGAGGCAACCGAAAACACAGGCAGAAGAGAGAAAGCACGTTAGTTTACATCTTCTAACACACACAACATGAATCTGACAAAATTCTCGATCGACAAGAACCGGATCAGCCTAATGCTTTTGGCGACGATTATCATTATGGGGCTGTTGTCCTACAATAAACTGTCGCAAGACAGTATGCCGCCCTATACGGTTCGTGTGGCAACAGTTGTGGCATCATTTCCAGGGGCAAGTCCGGAGCGTGTGGAGCAACTGATCACAGATAAAATTGAGAAAAAGGTGCAAGAGCTTCCCGAATTAAAAGAAGTTAACAGCACATCAAGAACAGGTCTTTCGGTGGTTTCCGTGCAGTTGAAGGATGAAGTACCGGAAAGAAAAATGCAAGCAGTTTGGGATCGGCTACGTCGAAAACTGGAGAACCTGCAATTGCCTCAAGGGGCATTTCTACAACTAAAAGATGATGGACTTGGTGATGTCTATGGTATTGTACTGGGCTTGACCTCCGATGGTTTTTCCTATGCCGAAATGAAAGAATATGCCGATGAAATTAAAAACGATTTAATTCGCTTACCCGATGCAGCAAAGGTAGTCCTGGGCGGTGAACAAAGCGAACGAGTTTTTGTGGAATTCGACAATTCTAGCCTTATAAAATACGGACTGACAGCAGGAAAACTACAACAATTCATTACAACAACCAATATTCTTAATCCCGGGGGACAAATAAATGTAGATGATCAGCGCATTATTCTGGAACCTACAGGAAACTTTAATACCATTGAAGACATTAAGAACACGTTGATCCCGGTTGGTTCAGATGGTTCACAGGTTGTAAAACTGGGCGATATTACAAGTATCAAAAAGGGGTATATATATCCTGCTGAGCAGCAAGTGCGTATCAATGGAAAAAGTGCTATATCACTGCATATTAATCTCAAACAGGGCGCAAACATCACTTTGCTGGGCCAGGAGGTAAACAGGATTGTCGAACAATGGCAAAAGAAATTGCCGGTTGGCTTGGACTTAGTCAGAGTTTCATCATTGGATACCTACATTGATAAAAAAGTCAATGACTTTGTTATCAATTTATTACAGTCGGTCAGTATTGTATTGGTAGTTATGCTGCTGTTTTTAGGCTTGAGAACGGGACTTGTAATAGCCAGCTTAATTCCCATTGTAACAATTATGACATTGCTGATTATGAATGTAATGGGACTGGGTTTAAACCAGGTTACACTTGCTGCTTTGATTATGGCCCTTGGAATGCTGGTGGACAATGCCATTGTGGTCGCCGAAACCATAATGGTAAAAATGGAGCAGGGCATTGATCGATATAAAGCCTCGGTAGACGCTTTCTCTGAGCTTTGGATGCCGCTTTTGATTTCCACATTGACCACCTCTGCGGCCTTCCTGGCATTTTTTCTGTCGCCCACGAATATGGGCGATATTGTAGGGCCTATTTTTGTGGTTATCAGTATTGCATTGCTTTCTTCATGGCTGATCGCACTGACCATTATTACCCTGTTTTCTTATTGGTTTCTGCGGGTTAAACCAAAAAGCGAAAAAAAATTGTCGTGGGTAGATAAGCGTATTGAGCGTCTTAGGATTCATTATCAGAAGCTTATAATAAAAGCTTTGGAGCATAAAAATGCGGTGGTGTCAGGCATTCTTGTGCTGTTTGTTATCTCAGTCCTGGGTTTTCGCCTTGTTCCCTTCATTTTTTTCGCAGACAGCGACAGAAACATGCTTACTATAGACATTAATCTGCCCGAAGCAACCAAAATAGAACGAACAGCAGAAGTTGTTAAGGAGTTGGAAAGTTTTATGAATGATTCACTGGCGGTCAGTGAGAATCGCAGTATGGGAATTGTGGATTGGAGTTCGTATATCGGCAAAGGTCCTGAATCTTATGATTTGGGATATAGTTCTGATGAACCCAATTCCAACTATGCCCATGTATTGGTCAATACTTCTTCATTCACTGCCAATGATGCCCTTATTGCGAAATTAGATGCCTTTGCTTTTGCTAATTTCCCGGATGCAGATATTAAGGTCGGAAAACTAGGCGGAGGAGGCGGAGGAGCACCGGTTGAGTTAATGATAATGGGGGATAGTCCGGATAAGTTATCGGCCATTGCCGAGGAGGTGAAGATGAGGCTTTCGCAGATAGCAGGAACGAAAAATATCAAAGACGACTGGGGACCAAAATCGAAAAAGTTCCTGGTGAAAATTGACCAAAACAGGGCTCAAAAAGCCGGTGTAAGTAATGAGGATATAGCGACCTCACTGAATACTGTTTTCGATGGATTTCAAACCGGAGAGTTCCGTGAAAATGATGAAACCATCCCCATTGTTTTGAGGGAAGACACCAATCAGGAACAGTCTTTGGCATCCCTGGAAAAACTCCATGTTTTTGCACAAAGTACAGGACATAGTGTACCCTTGTTGCAGGTGGCGAGCATTGTTCCCAAGTGGCAATACAGTAAAATCAAACGAAAAGATCTAATACGAACCATAAGAGTTACAGCAGAACTAAAAGCAGACGGCAACGCATCTGAAGTATTGAGCCACCTGAAACCCTGGTTAAAAGAAGACGCGAAGACCTGGGGCGATGGTTATACTTATGCCCTGGGAGGAGAAGCAAAAAAATCGGCAGAAAGCATGGGTTCCGTAATTGGCTATTTACCCATCTCGGCATTTATTATTGTGTTGTTGCTGATTGTTCAGTTCAATTCCTTTCGAAAGATGGCGATTGTTTTGCTGACGATTCCCCTGGGGATTATCGGAGTGCTTATCGGAATGCTGATTTTTAGAACATCTTTTGGATTCATGCCGTTTCTGGGGCTGATTTCCCTGGCCGGGATTATCATTAATAACGCCATTGTTCTCATCGACCGGATGGAAGTGGAAACAAATCAGGGTCGTCAGATTAATGATGCCGTTATTGCAGCTTGTTTACAGCGTTTTCGCCCCATTTTACTGGCAACATTTACTACGGTTCTGGGCTTAATCCCGCTCTATGTTTCCGGCGGTGAAATGTGGGAAGGAATGGCGGTCAGTATAATGGTTGGCTTACTTTTCGGCACCATTGTCACACTGATTTTCGTGCCAGCTCTATTCAGTATTTTCTATAGGGTGAGTTACAAGAACTATGACTTCAACGATGAGCTGGTGGAAGAATAGAAGGGATGCTCATTCCCGGAAGCCTGATTCCCCGCTCCGGGACAAGATCAGGACTTTTTCTTCCGGTGAGCACCTCTTGAGGGTTCATCGGCCAGTTGCACCCTGATCAGTTTGCGATTTCGTCTGACATTTTTATTGAAGGACTTGAGGACCATTTTGGCCTGGCTTTCCTCCACCTCGAAAAAGGAGAACTCCTTCATGATGTCGATTTTACCGATCTCCAGGCTGCGGTCGTTTGTAGTGTCGAGCAGGAGGCCTATCAGTCGGGTGGGGTTTATGCCGCTTTTGTTGCCAATGTTGATGTGGAAACGGGTGTAGTTCGTCCGGCCTGCTTGTCTTTTGTATGCCCTGTCACGCTTTTTCCCGGAACTGTCGTTGCGGTCATCGTATTTGCCGCTTTTCTGTTTATCTGGAAGGTTCAGGTCAGGGGCATCCCGGTAGTAGTCGAGGAAGCGGTTAAATTCCACCGATACGAAGTTCCGGATGAGTTCTTCTTTCGACATCCAGGACAGTTTTTTATAGATATCGGGCAGGAACTGGTCGATCTCCTCATTCTGAACCTCCACCATTTCCATCTTGTTGATCATGTTGAAGAGTTGCTTTTTGCAGATCTCCTTCCCATTTGGAACCGGGAGCCGCCTGAAGCTCTTCTTTGAGCGCTTTTCAAGCGTCCTGATTTTTCCGATTTCGCGGCTGTGGATGATGGAGATGGAGGTGCCTTTCTTGCCCGCACGGCCGGTGCGGCCACTTCGGTGGATGTAGGCTTCCGCTTCGTCGGGGAGGTTGTAGTTAATCACGTGGGTGAGATCATTCACATCCAGTCCGCGGGCAGCAACATCGGTGGCCACAAGCATCTGGATCTGCCGCTTGCGGAAGCGGTTCATCACATAGTCGCGCTGGGCCTGGGAAAGCTCACCGTGCAGGGCATCGGCATTGTATCCGTCGGCCATGAATTTGTCGGCTACCTCTTTGGTTTCTCTACGGGTACGGCAGAAAACGATGCCGTAGATGTCGGGATTCATGTCGGCGATGCGCTTCAGTACATCGTACTTGTGTTTGGCCTGGGTCATGAAGTAGAGATGATTCACATGTTCTGCTCCGGCATTTACCGGACCGGCAGCGACCTCTGTCGGGTTGTTCATATAGGTGTTTGCAATCCGGAATACCTCCCTGGGCATTGTGGCCGAGAAGAGGAGGGTCTGCTTCATGGCAGGTGTTCCGGAGAGGATGGCGTCAAGTTCGTCTTTAAAGCCCATCTGAAGCATTTCGTCGGCCTCGTCAAGGACCAGCATCCGGATCCTTTTTAGTTTCAGTATTCCCCGCTCGATCATGTCTTTGACCCGGCCGGGAGTGCCAACTACGACCTGGGGCGACTTTTTCAGTTGTTGAATCTGCCTGTCGATGGGAGCCCCTCCATAAACGGGTGTAATCCGGAAGCCCTTGATATGCCTGGAAAAAGACTCAAGGTCTTTGGCAATTTGCATACAGAGTTCCCTGGTCGGGCTGAGCACAATGGCCTGGACATGTTTTTCAGAATTGTTGGCTTTTTGGATCAGGGGGAGGCCGAAGGCAGCTGTTTTTCCGGTCCCTGTCTGCGCCAGCGCAATTATGTCGCTGTCAGATGAAAGGATGAGGGGGATGACCTTTTCCTGAATGGGGGTACATTCGTGGAAGCCCAGGTCCTCCACCGCCTTTTGTAAGGAACCGAGCAGTTCCAGGTCTTTGAATTGTTTCATGCTTTTCGAGTTGGCCGGCTAAATAAAAGGCGGGTTCGGATAGAAATGTGCGCGAAGATAAGAAATTATTGATAATTAAGTAGATATTGCACCTAATTCTACACCTGAGCTGTAAAATGTAACAAGCAGTTGACAGGCTTTGCCTGCGAAAACTGAGACTCGCTTGCCGGCACAATTCTTGTTTTCTTAAATGATAGGTATATTTGTAACCAAACCCTTCTAACCAGCTAAGTGTTCAGGCTATTTAGCGCGTCTTTTTTTGTATTGGGATCGCTTGTTTCCTTGTCAGTTCTTGCTGCTGATACAAGTGCTATGGCAGAAAAGACCAGTCCGGCGACTGAGGAAAGCCATTGCCTGCAATCCGTAACCGTTTCCGAGAAAATAGGGACGTATTACCTGCAAAGGCGGCAAGCCGATTCCGCTTTGCATTTTCTGTTAGCCATACTTCCTTATCACGAAGCAAGGGGAGATGCCGGTTCACTGGGTTTTCTTTGTCTCCATATCGGAGAGGCATATTGGCTGGAAGGCAATTCCGGCAGGGCCTCCCATTTCTTGCAAAAGTCGGAGCGTCTGGCTCTGGAGGGAAAGGATGGGGCCATGGTTGGCCGGGCAAAGCTACGGTTGGCCAGGTTAGAAGATGACCTCGGGCTACACCACAGTGCCGAGAGGGACTTGCTCATAGCCCTCGATCTGCTGCATTTGAATAAGGATAGCCTGGAGGAACTGCTTTGTCTGGAAGCCTTGCAGGAGTACTACGAAAAGCAGGGAAACGATGCTTCTGCAGCCCTCTTCGAGGAGCGTTTAAGTGCATTAAGAGCAGAAATCGGGACCAGGGATCAGCCTCCGGCTCACTTCCCATTCCCGGAAGAAACCGTTCTGCGCCCGGCCCGTGAGGAGACTGCCATGGTGACGGCTAAAACCCGAACGGATTTCATGGAAATAGAGCGCCCTCATCGTCCAAGGCATATCGCGTTGATTGCGATTGCCGTATTGTTGTTCACAGCCATCGGTCTTTTCCTGCAATGGCGCCAGGTTCTTCAAAGCAGCAGGCTCTTTGAGGTACAGAATGAAGAATTGAAGCGAATAAACAAAGAACTGGAGGAATTGATTGGGACCAAGGATAAGTTGCTTTCCATTATTGGGCATGACCTTAAAAATCCGATTAATTCTATTTCCGGATTTAACAAGATACTGAGGGATAGTCATGATCAGCTTCCCGAGGAAACCCGCGAGAAATACAGGGGCTATATCGATGAGTCCCTTGCAACTGTTTCAGGTTTGCTCAACGATTTATTGGACTGGGCGAGGATTCAGCGTAAGGAAATGATGTTTAATCAAGAGCGTATCGATCTGCGGGTGTTGATTCAGAAAAATGTGGAGCTGTTTTATACAGTTGCAGTTGTAAAAGGGATTTCGCTGGAAACCGAGATTGAGGAGACTGTATTGGTTTATGGCGATGACCACATGGTGAACACAATTCTGCGGAACCTGTTGAGCAATGCGCTGAAGTTTACACACGCTGGTGGAAGTATTCTGATTCGAAGCCGGGAAAAGGCCGGGAGAGTTGTTGTAGAGCTTGTCGATACCGGTATAGGCATGGAGCCTGAAGTGCTTACAAAGCTGTTCCTGTGCAATGGTGGCTATACCCGTGAGGGAACGGAGGGAGAGAAGGGGACCGGTTTAGGCCTGATGATTTGCAAGGAGTTTATTGAGCAGCACCGGGGTACAATGCGGGTCAGCAGTGAACCCGGTAAAGGCAGTACCTTTGCATTCGATCTGCCGGCTTTTAAAGAGGGGGGCTAAGGAAAGGAACTAGGCTTGCCAGGCACCGGCATGCTCCATGCTGCAGATCAGCGAGCCTTTCAGGAAGCGACGGGTAAGCTCCTCGGGATCCATTTCGGGTGCATGCAGACAAACCTCAATGCCGTGTTTTTCGAGCAGCTCCATCGCTTTTCGCCCCATGCTGCCTGCAATGACATCGGTTGTGCCTTTTTCAGCAAGCCATACCGGAAGCTTTCCGGGTTCATGTGCAGGTGTGTATAAACGGGTAATCCTCTGAATACAGTCGTTACGGACCTCAAGGAAGGTAAACTCTTTACAATGACCGAAGTGGGGATCCAGCACTTCTTCATTGGTGGGTATGGCAATTCGTTTTCTCATGGTCGTTTTAGTCTGCTACAGCAAAGATAAATGAATATGCAGGGCCGAAATCTTAAAAAACCTTAAAAAGCCCGGCCCAGGGCCATGGATGCCACCATCTGGAAAGCCCTTGTTAGCGGGGCTTTACAGCAGGTAAAGGACAATCGCCGGAACGGCTTCGGCATTCAAAAAAAAACTGTACATTTGCAGCGCTGTTGGCCGGAGTATCCGGCATGGCATCCGGGGTATAGCGCAGTCCGGTTAGCGCACCTGCTTTGGGAGCAGGGGGTCGCAGGTTCGAATCCTGCTACCCCGACAAGATGGGGCTTCCTCCAAAAATTGAAGGAAGCCCTGTGTGGTCGACCTGAAAATTGACAGATCAGGAGATCTTCTTTGAGGCGGAGGCTGTTCTTTTTTTCCAGGTCCGCTGACAGAACCCCCATTCCCTCCCTCCGGGAGAATTCATTTACCTCAGCCCGTCAGGCTTCCATGTACATAACCTGGCATTCCTTGTCATCGGTTGGTTTCCGGATATAAGGAGTATTTCGTACCGCAAGTTTTGTTTGTCTCTCTGTGCCAATGCACATTCTTCCTGGATTCGCTAAGATCTGGCACATTCTATTCAATGCTCCACCTAATATCTCCTCTCTATCACACATGATTAGACTTTGTCACAGTTTTCGCCCCCTTTATTTTAACTGAGTTTGTTAGTAAATCAGGAAGCAGCAAAAGAGATCAACAAGATTATATCCGAGGGAAATCTGGAGAAACATTTTACACGAGTCAAATAAATCCGGATGCCAGTATCCCAAAAGTAGATTTTGCTCGCTTTTTTGATCTCATTTCTCAAGAATCTTTTAATCCATATCGGGTAAATCTTGTGGTAAGCCAGAGACTGTAACATCATTTCGGCATGGAAATCCCCGTGCTGTTTCTTCAATAGCTGAATCAAGTCCGGCTGAAATGCCTGGAATTGTGGGTTTGTGAATAATAATCAGGCTGGAAAAACGGAACGTGTGTCGGTGTCTAGTTTTCAGTTATTCCGATGCAAAGCAACCAGGGCTGCTGGAATCATGGATAAAGTCCAGGCAATAAATCCCAGCGTAGTGCCGGGAATCCGTTTTTTGGGCAATTTCAATCAGAGCTCCCCATGTTCCCAAAGATGCTACATGTACTATTACAAATGTAATCCAGTTGGTTGTTTTTCTATCCTTAGTCAGGTTTCAAAAAGTTTCGTTTTCCTCTAAAAACGTAATTGTAACATTTAAACAGGGAAATGTTCTCCCGTTACCAGTCAACTAATCTTTTGCACAAATTGAGATTGCACCCTCCTCAAAGTATTCAAGTCAAGCTTGAAATGGTTGGTATTCATATCCCATAAATTATTGTCCGACTAGCCAAGGATTAAACTTTATAAATAACTCACGGCTACGGCAAATAGCAAAAACTCCATTACCCCCAACTATGTTTCCATTTAAGTATATGGGTTCAGTAAATGGGTCTTCGGCTGTTTGCTGATAAACAAATAAACCTTTTTCAAATTCAAAGAGGATTTTTGGGATTGAAAGAAGCTTCAAATTCAGTGAAAATAGTATAGAAAACGGAGACTCTTCATCTTGGATCTGAGTTGAAAGCTTTACTTTGCATCTTTCATCAGGAATTTTACCACCGTCAATGAAGTAAGCATTGACAGGTGCTTCAGCCATTGTGAGATGTCTTATACTGTCTTCTACACAGGTCCATTGAGGCATTGAAAACCCATGCAAAACTGCCAGGAATCCAGGTGTATTACAATACCTAATATCAAATTCCAATTGACTCCTCGTCACTGCCCAATTGTTACTTTCATTTACTCCATGCCCAGTAAGAAGTATTGCATAGTAGTAATCCCGGTTTTGATCATTCTCAAAGCTGAATTCAATAACTGCAGCCATGGCAGAGGTGAATCCGATGCAAGTGGTCGGGTTTGGAAGTGTAATTCTTTCTCGTTTGACCGAGACTATTTCAGGCACAGGTGGGAGTGGGGGCACTTTAATTTCGGCTGATATTTCAGGAAGTTCTTTCTCGCTTGCATGCAGATAATAGGTGTTGCCTGAAAGAAAATCGATATCCGCTGGAATTTTGAATCCCAATAAAGCTTTTAGTGCAGTATCACTTTTAAAGTGAATTAGTTCTTGATCACGGGATGTTATTGAAAATGTAAAATCCCGAAGCGAATCATTGACCTCATCTGGATATTCAAGTTGGTAGGATCTTTCAAAAGATATAAATCGTGGATTCGTTCTGAAATCAAACATCTCTGTCAAAACATGGTAATCTGTTGTGTCATCTGCATCAATCACGCCTATAGAACAGAGCTTTTCAGGCATGTTTGGCCGATAGAATCGATCAATCCTTTCACAGAATGTAAATGCAATAGATGCCAGGACAAAAAAAATAATTCGGATATATTTCATTGAATAGTGCATGTTTTAACGAATTACATGAGCCAGTTCTTCACTGCTAATCCTGTTAAATCCACTTAGTACTTCAGTATCAAACTTAAAGAAGGCATAAATGGAAACAGGGAAATGTTTTTATAGTAATATCTGTTCTCCTTTTCATCATAGCTTTGAAGGAAGTAAAAAGTGTTTTTCCTGTTGTAAACATTGTAAAAGTCCAAATCCAATTCTATGGAAAACTTCCTCTGATATAGGATTTGTCTTAAAGAAAGGTCGAGACGGTGATAATTAAAGAACCTTATGTTGTTTTTCATATCAAAAAACTCTCCGTAACTAGTATTATGCATGTAGATTGTTGCAGGAGCTCCGGATTGGTACACCCAGGTCAGACCAAAACTTGTTCTGCTTTTCAGATGGTATTTCAAGGTAAGATTGAAACTATGTGGCCTGTCGGCTTGGGTTGGTATCCAGATCAAACCCTCGGGGGCACTCCATTCTCTCTTTGACCTGGACCAGGTATAACCCACGAAACCTGTAAAGTTGCCTCTTCTTTTTGACAAGCTGCTTTCTATCCCCCAGGCTCTCCCCTCAATACTTTCCAACATATCATCAAATGATGTATCAAATATAAAACTGGCTCCCGATTTAAAATCGACCATTCCTGTAGTTGTTTTATAATACCCGTTGATTGTCCAATCATATTTATTCTTTATGTTCCCGTGGATACCACTGGATATCACATCTGAAACTTCAGGTCCAAATTCCGCTGATATAGGTACCCAAAGCATTGATCTGAGACCCGCGTTTGATCCTTCTAATGAATGGTCAAATTGACTCAATCTAACGTAATTGAGGTGAGGGGAGAAAGATCCTCCCGGATTTAAGGCTAGTCTGATCCGAGGTTCAACTACAAGAAAATTTATCCCGTCGATAAGTCCTCCCGACAATCTCAGTCCGGTGTTAAGCTGAAATCGATCTGACAAAAGAATTGTGGATGAAAAATATACTGCTGGTTCTGTTAATCTGCTGATTTCTCCAAAATCGTTTATCTCCTCTGTCTCATTTACAATATTAGTAGCAATGACATTCGGGTCGAAAAACCTGAATCTGTTTGTCAAACCTGCAGAAAAGCTGAACCCTTGAAAATTTCTGAATATCTCCAGTGAGGTACCCAGACTTCGAATTGTTGGTGAAAATGAATTTGATGCTTTCCGGGATTCGATCAATTCGGTCTCATCAAGAAAAGACTCGGTTTGCATATAAATATCACGTCCAATGAACAACTTGTTGAAATTTACATTTAGCCTCCCTTTAAGAGCGCTATTTGAGGGTATGGTCCATTGGATAGCATGTACCATACTGTTCCAGCCTGTTGAGATCCCTTCGGAATAGATATTTAAGGTATCTGCACTAATGCTTTGGGTTATGTTCTCCTCTTTCCCATAGTCATAGTTTCCGAAGAAGAGATAGCTTATTTCTCCTAATCGTGAATTATGGGAAAACCTTAGATATCCATCATAAAATGAATAATTCTCCGGTGGGAGATAGTCAGCCACATCGTTGGAGATTATATTTCTTAATATGGATGCGTAGATTGAGTAGTTCCCACGCTTTACTCCCGTCGCTAAACTAGATTTGATTCTTCTAAAAGGTATCTCAAGTCCTATTTGAGAAGACAGTATGCCCAACCTGAGTTGGGCCCTTAGCGAATCAACCTTAGCACCTTTAAAACCCAAATTTATTACTGAAGAGGCCCCTCCGCCCATCTCGGATGGGATATAGTCCTTTAACAATTCGGCACTCTCCAGAAAATCCATATCGAATGGCGAGGAAAAACCAAGGAGATGGTTGGGGAGAAAAAAGGAGCAACCGTTTACCAGAACTACATTCTGTCCGGAACCTCCTCCTCTTACAAAGATTTCCGCTGATCCGTCCTTTCCAGATACTACACCAGGTAGCAGCTGTAACGCTTTTAGAAGGTCCGGTTCACTAAATACCTTCGGGACTACTCTAGAAAAACTCGGTGTTAAAATAAAATTCCCACGATCTGTAATAACAATATTTCTTATTGAATCAGTGGTTACCGTAACCTCATTGAGTTTATAGAATGATACTTGCACATAGATATTCAATGATGTATCTGACTTGAGATCAAAATGGATGCTTTCAGGCTGGTATCCTAGAATCCTTGTAGATATTGTTTTTCCCCCGGGAGAAGTATTGAAATAGAATTCCCCAAGCTCATTTGTGGATGTAACCTGATTGTCTGGCGTCAGAAAAATCACGCCATTGCGTACTATCTGGCCACTTTCTTTTTCGATCAGCTTTCCTTGGACAACGATAGCTTGCCCGACAATAACCGGATTGATCAATAGAAGCAAAATCGGGTATAATATAGCTGTTTGCTTTGTCACCTAAAGATTTGTTGTTCAGTCTGCAAAACCTGTAAACGAAGCTAAATACGAATCAAGATTAACGCAAGGGAACAAACAAGCTTAGTATCTATTTGATCTCATGTTTAGTCTATAATTAAAGGATTTTTTATTTTTTGGCATTTTCATGCTATGGGCCAGAAGATCTTTGCTTAATATACTTTAAACTTTTTTCTGATAATGGAACTGCCAATCCATTTTTAAGAATGACCTTATGGTCTTTTAGAATTAGAGCCTCAATGTGAGAGGGATTAACAATAAAAGATTTGTGACACCTATAAAGCCTTTTTGAGCCGTATTTCTTTTCAATATATGCCAAGTTGTGCAACACTCTTTCATGGCTATCTTTGTCAACTGTATGGATATTTGAACAATTGCCATTGGCTTCAATCATGATAATCTCATCATAGTTAAAATAATCAAAACCAAGAGCTGCTCATAGAATTATAGGTTTCAGAAATCCCTGCTTCAAGTCAGTCATTGATCTTTATATTTTCTCTGCAAGTACTCAGCAAAGTCTGAGATACATACCTAGGATTCAGGGAGGTCTCAGGACTTTAGCTTCACAATTAACATGTCACACATCTGATACTATTCAAGATCTCAATACCAGAAATTACCTAAACAATCCCTTCCATTTATACTTCCTGATGAGTTGCAAACCTCTTTTATATTTATTCCAATTTTGGACGGTTTGTTACCCATAAAATGCGTGTTTTACAGCATGCTCCCAAAGATTACTATTGGGGTTTCATATTTTGAGAGAATACCGGCTACTTAAATCAGTAGCCTCTGATACCATTGGAACCTGGTTGCATTTTGAATTCAGGGAGCTCACTGAAAAGGAACGTTATAGTAATATTTCCAGCGTAGTGCCGGGAATCCGTTTTTTGGGCAATTTCAATCAGAGCTCTCCATGTTCCCAAAGATGCTACATGTACTATTACAAATGTAATCCAGTTAGTTGTTTTTCTATCCTTAGTCAGGTTTCAAAAAGTTTCGTTTTCCTCTATAACCGTAATGGCAACAATTAAATAGGGAAATGAAGCCTTAATTTATTATTTTTACTAAATGAGCAATGGAACCACGCCAATTGGAGAAACAAAAATCACGACCAAGAAAAGGAGCGGTGCATATCCTGGATTGTGTGCCGCATTGAAATTGCCCAAGAAAGGGAAAAGCCACAAGCAGGAGCAGGAAGAGGAAAACCACAGAAGACTTAAACAATTGAGAAACAAGCATAGTGCAGTGGAATCAAATAGCAATGAACCTGAACACCGGGGTCTGGACCGATTTCCGGACCGTGGCTATAAGAACTATAAGCGTTATGGTTTGGCTGGATCAGCCTATGACCTGCGGCGCATCGGCCAGGAACTGACTGCCATCCGGTACAGGAAGGAACAGGCCCAAGGAAAAAAAAGAGCAGCGGCATAAGGCTGCCGCTTCAATGTACTAAATATCAGGTGTGTTTTCTTAGGGATGCTAATTAACAAATCTAAAATGAAAAATATCGGTATTTCTCTGGCATTACTCCTTGTATCTGTTTTTTTTCTGCCTGGTTCTTATGCGCAGAACTACATTGCTAATGGTGAGCTTATTACAAAAAGCTCCCATAACCGGTTAATTTCGGTAAAGTCGGAAAACGGAAAGCAACTATATCAACAGAAAAGACGCTTTTTCGAGCAGAATATTACTGTTGATGGTAAAATGGATGAACCGGAATGGGAGAAGGCTTTGCTGGTCACGCCCTTTCTTAATGAAAATGGCGAGGCTGATAATAGCGCTGTGAGGGTTCTGTATGACAGAGCGAATATCTACCTCTTGTGGTCCGTACGGCAGTCGGACGGACTTACCGTAAACATGAAAGAGAAGGATGGAGTAATCACGTCAGATGATTATATTCAGGTGGATCTAAAACCATGGTTGCCCGATAACATCGTTCATGGGCGTGACTATTCCTATTCAATTGCAGTGAATCCGGATGGAGTAATCTGGGATTCGTATTTTGATCCCTACCTCGGTGGATATTATTTTTCCTCTTGGGATTCTGAAGCAGAGGTAAGTGTGCATAGGGAGTCCGACAGCTGGCAGATTGAAATGATTATTCCCTTTTCGGAGTTGGATGTGTATGCGGATCCGGGTTGGAAATGGAATCTTGAATTTCATCATGGCACCCAAGATGGAGGTACAGCTTATATAAGCAGCTCCAATATGGGCGTTACCGTTCAGCAGGATACAATGGTTCGTGAATCGGGTCTGGTTTCTTATTACTGGCCTCGTCCAAATTTTATGCAAGAAGTGAAACCCGACCTTTCTTTACAGGAAAAAAAGGTAGCCAGTGTGGTTCCGCTTAGAGCTGTTCCAAAAGTAAACAAGAAGGAAGATCGTCAGCTTTGGAATCATTCTAAGCCTGTTGTATTGAATCATGGTGATAAAATGGGGAATGTTCTGAATTCGAATCTGGCCAGTGCTGCTGTAGGGATATCAGGAAATTTCCTTTGTTTTAACTTGAAGGCTGAGGGTGCAAAAATTGAAAAGAAAGCTTCTTCCAAAGAACTTGGTGATGCAATGGCGGCTCAGACAGCAGGTGTAAATGGAGTCTTTGTTGACCAAGCCTTGTTTCAGAACGATTGTTTCTGGATTGAACTTCAACCCAGAAATTCGGATCCGGATGTAGTTCATCATGATTATTACCTTATCGTAGTGAATAACCGTGGGGAGATTAAAGGGACCCATTATGACAGGTACGGAGAACCCAAAAGAAGCTGGGAACCCGGGGTGAAGCTCGATTTCTACAATACAGGAACGGGCTGGGGGAGCGAGTTGATCCTGGATTTAAGGACTCTGGATATTCCAGTGGATTATAGTGATTCATGGGGAATCAACATTTTTAGAAACAGGTTATTAGAAAATGAAGGGTCCGAGTTGCAAGTCTGGAAATACAGCGGAAATGATTTCCTTAATCCCGCCAAATTTGGCCTTCTTTCTGGAATGCCTGTTGACAGGCTTTCAATCGTTCAATCTTCTATGGAAAGGCGTTTGACAGAATATAGTACGCTTCCCCTACCCGGTATTAAGAGCGATCTGAAATCTATAAAGATCAATACGAAAGATCAACTGGAGGATGCGGAGAAAGTTCTTGAAAGCATCGACAATAAGATGGGTGTTCTTCAGTCGTCCTCCTTTTATCAATCGGCTCCACATCCTGCTTTCAAGGGAGGGTTCTCCCTGATGGATGTTACTTTTGTTGGTAGAAAAGGCTGGGCTGTTGGCGCCTTGGGAACCGTTCTATTAAGTGTCGACGGAGGTGAAAACTGGGAGAAGGTTCCGATGGAAACGAATGCAGATTTCTACAGGGTTGAGTTTGTTGATGAGAATGAGGGCTGGATAGCCGGAGGAAGATTAAGGCTGGCTGAAAGCAATGAGTCTATGCGACATGACCAGCGTGGAGGATATGGATATATCTACCATACGGTTGATGGAGGTAAAACCTGGACCTGTCAGTATGCGGAAAGGGGAAGACACCTTTTTGGTCTGGATTTTATTGATAAGAACATTGGATATGCCTGTGGTGAGCGTGGATTCCTGTTAAAAACGACGGATGGAGGGGAGCATTGGTATTTGCTTCCCACAACGGGCACAATGAATTGGCTCTACGGCATGGAATTTAAAGATAAGCTTACAGGCTTTGCCGTAGGACTAAACGAAACACTTCTCAAAACAAGCGATGGAGGTAAAACATGGAAAATGCTGGATGCTTCTGCCGACAAACAGTTTTATGGATACAGCACCATATACAGGGATATCAGTATTAAGGGGAATACGGCTTGTATTGTTGGTCAGAACGGTACCATTCTTGTTTCTTCCGACGGGGGAGAAACCTGGAATCCATCGGCTACATTTTATCACCAGGATGTTAGGGAGTTGATGGATTTAAGACATGTAGAATTTGTTACTCCTCTTCGTGGTTATGCAGTAGGAGAATTGGGCAGCAAAATTATGACAACGGAAGACGGGGGACAAAACTGGACCTACCGGAACACTGGTCATACCGAGTGGCTCAGGGCTGTTTGGGGTGATCCTTCGGGGAAAGTGATCGTAGTTGGTGAACGGGAGAGCGTTCTTAGTTCCGAAGACAAAGGCATGACCTGGAATGTCCTGAAGGGAGAAGACACGAAAACTGATATTATGGTATTGCTGGCTCATGGCGATGATGCGGCCATCCATCTCAACTCTTTTTTCGCACATTATTCGATTAATGAAGGGAAGAGAATTGTGGATGTCGGAGTGATGAGTGATGTGCATAGCAGTGAATATGAGGAGACTTATAACCTGGAACATGACCGTAATATATGGATGACGGGCATTGGAGCTACCACCAATTTTTGCCAGTTCGAAACAGGCAACAAAGGAGCAAACTACTATCATTACAACCTGCGTTTATGGGAAGGTGAGAAGAATGTTGTCCGCCGTATGGTTGCAGCCATACGAGCCTATAAGCCAGACATCCTTATTACGCATGACGGGGTGTTTGGTGACTATGATAAACCCGGTCATAAGTTGTCGGGCCGAGCCGGATTAATGGCATTTGAGTCGGCTGGAGGCGAGGTGGATTTGTGGCCCGAGTTAACTCGACTTGGATTAGAGCCATGGCAGCCTTCCAAGTTGTATTGTTTAGAAAGTCAATCTTATCCGGGAACTCTTGACCTGGAGTGGATCGGGGAGCAACCGCTTTCCGGAACAGACATGAGCTGCGAAGAATACGGGAATTATATCATCAGAAATTTTCAAAGTCAGGGTATCTATTTCCATGATTCGGCTATTAGATTGGGTCTGGTGAAGTCGATGGTTCCTGTGCCTGAAAAAGAAGAAACAGTATTTGACGGACTAATAAATAAGTGAAATACAATTTTCCTGATGGATTTGAAAACGATTAACAGAAAAGACTTTTTACTAATAACCGGCGCAGGGATTGCCGGTATTGCCCTGGCAGGACCAATCAGTCCTGGCTTTGGCAGAGCTTCCCATGATTTGACCCGCAAGATTAGCAGAAAGGGGAGAAAGGTGAGGGTAGCCCTGGTTGGTACGGGGGTCAGGGGGATTGCAACCTGGGGAAAGGATTTAATTCATCCTTTTAGCGACTATGTGGAGATGGTCGGACTCTGCGATGCCAATGTGTCCCGCCTTAAGGTTGCCAGAGGGTATATTGGTACAGATGCTCCGATCTTTCATTCTAGCGAGTTTGACGAGATGGTGGAGCAGACCACTCCAGACCTGGTGATTACGACCACCACGGATTGTTTTCATGCTGATTATGCCGTAAGGGCCATGGAACTTGGATGTGATGTACTTTCTGAAAAGCCACTTGCAACTGAAGCCGATCAGTGTCAGCGGATACTCGATACTGAGGCCAAAACCGGGAGAACGGTTTGGGTGGGGTTCAATGCACGGCATGGTCAGAGTGCCATGCAAACTAAGAAAATACTTGACAACAATGAACTGGGAAAAATCATTTCGGTGGAGTTTCACGAGTACCTGAATATTCGTCATGGGGCATCTTATTACAGACGATGGCATGGGCTTAAAAAGTATTCAGGCTCGCTGCTGGTACACAAAGCATCTCACCATTTTGATTGCATAAACTGGTGGATGGCTGCCGAACCAGTCGAGGTCAGTGCCTTCGGTAAAGTTGCATTCTACGGGAGCAACAATGCCTTCCGTGGTGAAAAATGCAGGGCTTGCAATTTCACTAAACAATGTAAGTTTTACTGGGATATTACGAAGAACGACTACTTGATGAGGCTCTATGTAGACAATGAGCACGAAGATCATTATTTAAGAGATGGTTGTGTCTGGGACCACGACATCACATCCTATGATACCCAGACTGTGCAGGTTTTATATGATAACGGAGCCATCCTCAATTATTCCTTAAATGCATATATGCCCTATGAAGGGCAACGGATAGCCTTTAACGGAACCGAAGGACGACTCGATGTTCGGAATTATCACAGCCAGTCCTGGGAGGTCCCTTATTCTTCTAAATTCCGTATATCAAAAAGCTTTGGAGAGTCCAGAACGATGAAAATTGGAGGAAAGGAAGGGATGGTGGTAACAGCAGGGAAGGGTACAGAGAATTTCCGTGCCCAGGGTGAAAAGGGGGGGCATGGTGGATCCGATCTGCGCCTGAAGGAACTGCTGTTTGTGTCTGAAAGGGAAGATCCGCTGAATCAGATTGCAGGAAGCAGGGCCGGAGTGGCCTCCAGCCTCATTGGTATCGCAGCGGTAAAATCGATCGAATCCGGAGGAAAACCAGTCCGAATCTCGGATCTGGTCTCTTATCCGGCTACCTGGAATTGGTAGTATTGCCTATCAGTAAATCCATGTTTCTTTAGCATATTCAGTATGCCTTCAGGACACCTTTTATTAAGAAGCTTCATTTTAAAAAGGAAATTATGATGAAATTACCGTTTTTATCGATAGCAGCCTTTGCTATAGTATGGCTTGGAACAGCGTGTGCAGGGAATGCCGCTGTACGCAGTTCTCAAACAAATGATGAGGCATTCCAAAGGGTATGGACCTACGCCTCTGAAACTTCTGCCGTTATATACTGGCAATTGGACGATATTAGCAAATCGGCCACGAGTTTTGTTGAATACGGGATGACTGAAAGTCTGGGCATGCAGACCACTCCCACTCAGAAGCCCCGTCTGGCGCAGTGGCACCGGCTGAAGAAGCTGGAAACCGGGAAAACCTATTATTACAGGATGGTATCAGTTGATGCATCTGGTGTGAGAACCGAAAGTGCAATAAAATGCTTTACCCCTGAGCTTAAAAGCGATGCCATTCGGATTCCCGAAGATTTTATCGGACCTGCACCCTATGTGCTGGATCAGGAAGACGCATTATACATCCTTACCAAGGATATAATTGCAGACGGTACAGCCATTGAAATTGCTGCCAGGGGCGTTACCCTTGACTTGGATGGACATACGCTTGTATTTGGTAACGATACAGATGAACAGGTATATGGAGTCAGGTTTGCAGATTCGGGATCTTCAACTCTGTGTAACGGACACATACTCCAGGGAGCCAGGTCGCGAGACTACAGCGCTGCGGTAGTTAGTCTCGACCGACCGGTTCCCACAGAAATTTATGGGATCAGTACCGATGTTCATCTTCGGAATGCATTTCCTCTGTACATGACTCATGCCAATAAAGTAAACATTCATCACAATCGGATATACAGCCGGGTCACAGAAATTGAATGCAGGCACTATCCCGGGAACGCCCTGATGAGGATTTATACCTATGGGGGGGATATCCATATCCATGACAACCTGCTTACTGAAGGATGCCATCGTGGTATCAATGTTAGAGTCAGCAGCAGATCGGCCCGAAACATTGAAATCGATCACAATGATATTCAACACCACCAGCAGTATGTAAATGGTTATGCCTTGGTACCCAGTGAAGGAGCTTTGGTTCATCACAATAAAATTACTTCATCCGGGAGAGGAGTGCATCTGAAAGGTGATGGTACGCAATTCTACAATAATTACATCGATACTAAGGGACACCAGCAACTAAGTGATTTACCTGCCCGTACACGGCCTTTCCATCACAGGCTCATTGAATTGCATGGGGTAAAATTTGAAGGAAGAGCTTCGAAGAATTGCAAGATTTACAACAACTATGTGAAGATTACCCAGTATCTTCCGGTAGACTCCGATGGGAAGGGTGAGCCTGAAGATAAGATGGACAATGGAGTATATATTCGCTCAACGGCGACGGATCTTCAAAAGGACAAGCTCGTGGATTCGAAGCAGAATTGGGAAAAGGACAGATGGAGGTATTATTATGTGAAGTATCATCCCGAGTTGCCACCGGCTAAGATCACCGGGAATGATGCCACTACGCTTTATGGCGATTTCAAGGCTCTTAAGCCCGGTGAATATACCATCTATATGATTTGGGAATACGTTCCTCCCACACCTCTGAACCTGGCCTGTTATGATCCTAACGGAATGAATGAAATCTATGATAATACCTTTGTCGGGATCACCCACTATAAAGATGTATGGAAGGGCGATTACGGAGATACGGGCGACTGGGCCACTGCCATCATGTTAATTGCCATGACGAAGGGTCCGGCCGATCCCGGGAAATACTCAGCGTATATCCATGATAACCAGTTTTTCAGCAACGATCTGTTTATGAATTCCGGGTATGAGGTGAATATGACCATTAAGCTAGAAAACAATAGTTTTACACTGTTGAAGGAGCCATTTGCAGTTGAAAGAGAGAACAGGATCTTTGATGTAGGGGAATGGTTCGAAAATGAGGTTCGTAATAGCAACAACACTTTTGTTGAATAAAATAAAAAACCTGCGTTTCTGGATGAATGCAAAGTTGCCCGGGAGTGAAAGGCTCCTTTTTATGGCCTGATTTTCCAGGAAGTCAGTACTATGGGTAATAGTCTCATCCATTCGGTCAACGGGGGTATGGCCTGATTCCTCGAAGCGATGGAGCTCATGATAGGTACCCGCATTTTCCAGTCCGGCAGAAAGCAATTCGATGTTGCTGAATGGTACCGGTTCATCCGTATCCGTCCTAGCAACCCATCTTTCAGTTTAGCCTGTGAGTGCGTGGGTTTGGCGCATGCGTACAATTAAAAGCCACACCCGGGAGGTGATGTTCGGTCACATCGAGGCATGGAAGCGCAGCAGTCAGTCTCAGAAGGACTATTGCGATCAGGCAGGCCTGGCCTATACGACGTTCCAGTACCGGGCGAAGAAATATCGTGAAGAGTCATCATCAGAAACTGAGATTAGGGAGATGCCTGGCTTTATTCCGGTGGAAGTTCGACCAGATCCTGAGCAGGATCCGGCTGCTTATGCCAACCAACTACATTTTCTTTTTCCCAATGGCATCCAGGTA
>PDWJ01000363.1_pt1 | contig 67838 bp, 58 predicted proteins | sample 1430881 | NCBI WGS metagenome assembly PDWJ01 (sample SAMN01162460, study PRJNA174530) | Oral metagenome, whole genome shotgun sequencing project. | biome: Marine environment; feature: Marine mammal; material: Swab sample of the gingival sulcus; isolation source: swab sample of gingival sulcus... | reverse complement strand
GGAGCGACTCGCGCGGTTGGAATGGCCGAGAAGGTGTTCCATCAAGCGGAGAGTCTGGAGACGTTGTCTCAGGAGATTCGATCCGAGATGGGACGGTTTACGCTGGTATCCTCGGCTGTGATGAGGCAGAATTGATACGTTTTATTAAAAAAGTGTTCCTCTCCCTGGTTTTTGTGATGTTGACGCTTGGAGTGCCGGTGATGGCGGAAGAGACCGTTGTGAACGATGTATATGCACCTCACGGCATGGTCTCCTCAGCTCACGAGCTGGCTTCCAGGGCTGGTATTGACATCTTGCACAGGGGAGGCAACGCTATCGATGCGGCTGTTGCTACGGCACTGGCCTTGAATGTCGTTGAGTTTAACGGTTCAGGGATAGGTGGCGGTGGATATATGACGATTCGATTTGCCGAGACCGGCGAAGTTATCTGTCTCGACTATCGGGAGGAGGCTCCCGCATCGGCTACAAGGGATATGTACGCTTCGGAACGGTCCAAGGGAGAAAAATGGTCAGTTCGAGGAGGCAAAGCTGTGGGGATCCCTGGTTGGCTTAAGGGAATTGAGTATGCTCTCTCAACCTACGGGACAATGACCTTAGCTCAAGTGGCGTCCCCCGCTGTGCGTCTGGCGGAAGAGGGGGTCGTGGTGTCCAGGATGCATAGTGGCATCATCGCCGAGAACTTTGATGGATTCTCCAGGTATAACGATCCCGAGAAGGTCCCCTTCTTCGAGGAAGGGCTGCCTATGGAAGCTGGTCGAGTTTTGAAACAACCTGATCTGGCAAGGACCTTCCGTCTCGTGGGAGAGAAAGGCTCGGATGTGTTCTACAACGGTGAGATCGGTGAGGCTCTGGTGGTGGCGGTAAACGAGGCAGGAGGCTCCATGACCATGGATGATCTCAGACGCTATAGAATACGTGTTCGGCGTCCAGTTCAGGGGACCTATCGGGGCTACCGCATTTTCTCGATGCCACCGTCGTCCAGTGGAGGCACCCATGTTATTCAGTTGCTGAACATAATGGAAAACTTCGACGTCAAGGCCATGGGGCATAATACGCCAGCGATGTCTCACACTTGGGCTGAGGCCACAAAACTCGTCTTTGCTGATCGCAATAGATACATGGCGGACTCCGATTTTGTGAAACTGCCTCTGGCTGGCCTCCTCTCCAAGGAGTATGCTCAGATTCTTGCTGCCCGAATACCCGAGACGGTCGCCGAAGAGGTAGAACCAGGTGATCCCTGGGAATACGAACCAAATGGGCAGAAAACGTCCTATGTAGGTGGTGTAGGAAGTGAGCGCCAGTCCACCACCAGCTTTTCCGTTGTGGATCAGAGGGGAAACATCGTTACGTCCACCAACAGCATCAACTATTTCTGCGGTTCAGGAGTTATGGTTCCTGGATATGGGATCCTCCTGAATAACGAGATGGACGACTTCTCTCAAGATCCCGAGAGCGTGAACGCTCCGGCTCCCGGAAAACGACCTCTCTCGTCTATGAGTCCAACCATTATTTTGGACCCCCAGGGGCGGCCCTTTATGAGCCTAGGAGCCGCTGGCTCTACTCGAATCATCACGGCTATCGTCCAGATTATCATGAACGTCATCGATCATGGTATGACTATGGACGAGGCTATTGAGAAATGTCGGATACATAACCAATCGGGCCGCACGATGCTCCTGGATAGAAACGGGGCCGATGCGTCTTTGGTACGTGCCCTGAGAGCTATGGGCTACGACACCAATCTGTCTGCTCCTGGAAAATTAGGGACCGCACAGGGTATCCTGTTCGATAACCTTAAAGGCGTCATGGACGGCGGGGCTGATGGTCGGCGTCTCGGCGTCCCCGTGGGGTTTTAGCGCATCACGTACGAGTCACGATAAACATGGCGAGCCGTCACTCCATGGGGATGGCTCGCTTTTTTGTAGCATCTGGGACCGTTATCGTGAGTTCGATCGAGTGGCCCTTATCCGGTGATTCGCGAGAGCGATGGATGGTATAATAAGCTTTTAGTTTATGATTTTGAGAAACGGAGGTACGGAAAACGTGACGATTCTATCCACATCCGTCGTATTGGAGGAACTTCAGGGCCTGTTGTCGGCCCTGCAGGACAGTCTTTGACCTGCCTACTTTGAAGCACGAGGTCTCCCGTTTCCACGAGCTTATGGCTCTGCCCGATTTCTGGGGACGAGACGACGCTCAAAAGGTCTCAACCGACCTGGCACGTTTGGAAGCTCGACTCTCGTCCTGGAAGTATTTATCCTCGGAGTATCAGGATCTGATGGTTCTTTCCGAGCTATTGGACGAGGGAGAGGATGAGGAGCTGGAAAGCGAGTTTTCCAGACGCTCCCAGGATCTGCGCTGCCAGATTGACCAACGAAGTCTGGAGCTGCTCCTGAACGGCGAGTACGACGAGAGCAACGCAATCGTGACGGTTCACCCTGGCTCCGGTGGTCTCGATTCCCAGGATTGGGCCGAGATGCTGTATCGAATGTATCTCCGGTGGTGTGAGGTTCGCGGGTATAGGACCAAGGTGCTGGATTATCAACGAGACTACGAGGGGGGCATCAAGACGGTGACTTTCTTTGTAGAGGGTGATCTGGCCTATGGGTATCTTCAGGCCGAGGTCGGGGTTCACCGGCTCGTTCGTATTTCGCCTTTTGATACGGCCAAGCGTCGTCATACTAGTTTTGCCTCGGTGGACGTGGCTCCAGAGATTCCCGACGATGTGGAGATTAACATCCGGCCCGAGGATCTTCGAGTCGATACGTTCCGTTCCAGCGGAGCCGGAGGACAGCACGTGAATATGACAGACTCAGCCGTGCGGATCACCCATCTTCCCACAGGGATCGTTGTTTCCTGTCAAAACGAGCGGTCCCAGCACATGAATCGAGCTGTGGCCATGCAGGTTCTTCGGGGCAAGTTGTACGAGCAGTCTATGATAGCCCGTCAGGATGAACTCGACAGTCTTCACGACAAAAAAGAAAGCTCCTGGGGGAACCAGATTCGATCATATGTCCTTCACCCCTATTCCATGATCAAGGACCATCGGACCGGAGAGGAGACGGGCAACGTTCAGGCGGTACTGGACGGCGATCTGGATCGGTTTATAATGGCATATCTGCAATGGAAGAAGAGATAAGTATGAACGTACGTTTCCGAGGGCTTTTTGTCCTTTTCGTGTCGATATTTTTCCTTCAGGGAGATCTCGTCCATGCCACCTCGGCGTCTTTTGTTCCTACAGTTCCCACCATGGCCGTTAGGGAACTGGCTCCTGGTATGAGGGGAAAGGCCTATACCGTCGTCTCGGGAACCGACGTGGTGTCTTTTCCGATTTCCGTGGTGAGCGTGATTCCCCAGGACGATCGCCCATCTCATCTGATCGTCATCAAGGCCGAAGGGCCGGTGATTGAGGCCACAGGTGGTATCGCTGCCGGCATGAGCGGTAGTCCCGTGTACGTCGGTGATCGGCTCGTCGGTGCCATCGGTTATGGGTGGAGCTTCAGCGACCATACTTTAGGATTGGTGACGCCCATCGAGGACATGGTTCAGGTCTTTTCGTGGAAGGATCTGTCGAGGCCGTTCGTGCCGGAGATTGCTGTCTCCGCCGTCGGCGCTTCTGTCCGTGGTGGTCGAACCCCTCAGGAAAAAGGGGCCTTAGCTTTGTCCGGTTTGTCGGAGCGGGCACGGGATCGCCTATCCCAGGCCTTGGGGCTGCCGGTTGTCCTGTCTGGGGGGACATGGATGGGGGCTCAGACAGTGGAGACTAAGGCGTCTCTCAAGCCTGGCGATGCCCTGGGGGTGATGCTTGTCTGGGGTGATGTGACGTTGGGGGCTACGGGGACGTTGTCGGCGCTCTCCCGAGATGGTCGTTTTTTGGCTTTCGCACACCCGTTTCTTGGGGCTGGGGCTGTTGAGTTTCCCGTCTGTCGGGCCTGGATTCACCACGTAATCCCCAGTATACAGGCGCCTTTCAAGATCGGCTCTTTCGGCCCCATCGTGGGGACGTTGACCCAGGATCGTCCCCAGGCCGTGGGGGGGCATCTGGGGCGTTTTGCGCCGGCCATGGACCTGACTCTCAGGCTTCACGACCTGGATCAGGGCATTTGGGAGGTTCGGAACTTTCGGACCGTTCCCGATCCGTTTTTGGTGCCTAAGACCATCCCAAAAGTGTTCATGGGACTCGTGGATCGGCTCTGGGGCCGACGGGGTGCCGGAACTGCCAAGATGAGGGTGTCCTTTGATGGTGGAGGCTTGCGTAGAAAGTGGTCCTATACGGATTATTATTTTTCTCCAGAGGATCTTACCGAACGTCTTACAAAGTCAGTTGAGGATCTGGTTCGCCTGGTTCCCCTCAATCCATTTCAGACTGTTCTCCCCCTGGGAGTTCGCTTCGACCTGGATATGACGGCAAAACCGAAAATCCTTTACGCTGACGCCATCAACCTGGACAAGGATATGTATAATCCGGGGGAAACCATCCAGGTCTCGGTGGATCTCCGCCCTTACAGAGGGGCGAGCCAAACCAAGGCCTTTAGTGTAAAGGTCCCTGAGGATACTGCCGGTCCCTGTCAGGTGGTGGTTCGAGGCGGTGGATTAGGGGAGCCGGATGGAGATGAACCCGGCGACGTGGATCGCTCCATATCGAGCCTTCCCGAGCTTTTTCGAGAACTTGACGATCGGGAGAGAAATAACGAGGTCATCATTGAGCTGATGTACCAGAAGCAGGGGCAAGAGGACATGGAGTCCGAGTTGCCCCCATCTGCTGAGTTCCCCGGTGAGATTCGTCGGCGGAAGATCAAGGAGGGGACTATGAAGGTTTATCGTTCCGAGTACTACGTGGAGGGCTCTTTGCAGAAGACCTTTATAGTCCTACCGAAAAAGCAACGGGATGATTTGTAGGGCTTGAGACCTCCTCATCAGATCATGGGGAGATCGGTCCAGAGAGCCCGGTAAGCCTGATAGGTGGCCTCTATGTCCACTATGCTCACAAGCTCAAGAGGTGCGTGCATCGAGAGCAGCGGAGGACCTATGTCCACCGTGTCCATTCCCGTTCGTGAGAGGTATTTGGCGATTGTTCCACCGCCCGCCTTGTCTACTCTGCCGAAACTGCCGGTCTGCCATGGCACCGAGGCCCGATCCAGCGTGGCAACTACGGAGGCGACGAACTCGCCTCGGGCTTCGTTGCCGTCGTATTTTCCCCCGTGCCCCGAGAACTTAACCATCCCGATGCCGTTGCCCAAAAGGGCCTGCTGGTCTCGAACGTAGTTTTTTGGGTACAGGGGATTCATCCCGGCTGTCACGTCGGCGCTGATGGCGCAGCTTCGGCTGTAGAGTCGCTTTAAGCTGAGGATGTCGCTACTTTTGCCAAGCCCCTGGAGAAGCTCCAGAAGGAAGAGGTCCAGAAAAGCTCCCTGAGCACTTCCGACGCTCTCGCTCCCGATTTCCTCCCGGTCTACTGCCATGAATAGTGCCGTGCGTTTGGGCATGTCCATGTCCGTAAAAGCTTTATAGGACATGGCAGTGCAGACTCGGTCGTCAAGCCCGTAGGCTGCCACCATGGATCGGTCAAATCCGGCAAATCGTGCAGGACCGGCGGGAACCAGGGCGAGATCTGCGGCTAAAAAGTCCTTTTCGGCCATGGACCAGTTCTCCTGAAGCAGTTTGAGTATTCCAGCCTTGACGGCGTGTTTCTCGTTGCCGAGAGGCCGGTGTCCTGTCAGGGCGTCCAGATCCTCGCCGATGACGGTCTCCGATGCCTTGCGAGATGCCATGTCTCTGTCTACGTGTGGTTCAAGATCGGGAATGGTCAGAACTGGATCGGAAGGCTCCTCTCCCAGGATTACCGGTCGGGTGCTCCCGTCGGTTCCGTGAATTTCACCGTGAAGAGCCAGGGGGATGTTGGTCCATTGATATTTTTTCAAACCTCCGTAATAATGGCAGTCGAGGAAGGCGAGGTTCCCCTCTTCGTAGAGGGGACGCCCCTTTATGTCCACTCGGGGAGAATCCACATGGGAGGCGATGACCGTGACGCCCGAATCCAGACCGTTCGTTCCGATGACAGCTGCCAGAAAAGCCCGGCCTTTCCAGTCCAGGTAGACACGATCTCCGGGAGCTAGTTTTTCTGTACCGGTCTGCACGGCGCCTCGCCGAGCCAGGTCGCTTCGGAGCCACCGAATCCACTCCCGCTCGGTCTTATTTTGGCTGACCGTCTTCATGAGAAACCGAACCGATGGTTGAGCATCTTCTGGAGTGTAGTGGTTCCACCCGTTCCGCTTGGCATGAGTTTTTTTCTGTGCCATTGAAGAGCCTCCTTATATGGGATTTTCCTTGTACGAGAAACGAGGGTATTATATGCCACAGATGAGAGGTTCGCATCAAAAAGGGACGTTTATCACCTTTGAGGGAATCGATGGGTGCGGCAAGTCTACCCAGGCGGCTTTCCTTCGGGATTGGTTCGTGGCCCAAGGGCGAACTGTCGTGTTAACCAGGGAACCTGGCGATTGGTCTCAGGGGAGCTTGCTTCGAGAACTTCTCTTGGAGGGGGCCTTCGTCCATGATCAAACGGAACTGTTTCTATTTGTCGCTGATCGCTGCGAACATCTCGCTCAGGTCGTCTTTCCTGCTTTGAGTCGGGGAGATACGGTCATCTGCGACCGCTACGTTGATTCCACCGTGGCCTACCAGTGTTTTGGTCGGGGACAGGATCGTGATTTTGTCCGGGACTTGTTTCGCCGGGCGGCCTTTCCCATGCCGGATAGAACTCTGTGGGTGGATCTCCCCGTGTCTTTGGCAATGGAGCGGGTTGGGTACCGGGAGGGAATACCGGATCGACTTGAGGAAAATCGTTCTCTCATAGAGCTGGCAGCTCGGGGCTTTCGGACCCTTTGTGACGAGAATCCCCAGCGGGTGTGGCGTATTGATGGTGTGGGAACCCCTCATGAGGTTTTTTCGGCTGTCCTGAACGCCCTTGGGATGGGGATGCCATGAAGATTCATCCTCTGGGCCGTGACCATTCCGGTGGCATCGATGTGCCTTTTCGAGGGGATGAAAAACGATCTGCTGTTCAGACTGGCGAGACTCCTTTCGAGAAGGCGTTTCACGCCATGGAGCTCGAATTCCTTCTTCGGGAGCTGGATGACGTGAGCGCTAAACTCTCTCGAGTTCCGTCCACGGTCGTCCTGGTTCGCTACAGGGAGCTGGTTCGGCAGCTTCTGGATCGGGCTCTCAAAGGGGTTCGTCTGAAGCGGGATCTCCGATGGCGTCGGACTGGTGCCCGTGGTTTCGTTATATTGGAACAGACGGAGGCCTGGCTTCATGATCTGGAAGATGTCTTGTTTCGAGAGGGCCAGAGGACTCGGGCCCTTGAGCTTATGGAGGACATCAAGGGATGTATTCTCTCCCTGCTGCTATAACTGAGTGTACGGCCTGGTCTGGACTCATGGAGGCTCTGAACCGGGCTGTGCTTCCTTCGGCCGTGGCCTTGGTTATCCCGGAGATGTACCAGCGTCAGCTTCTGTGGTCCGTGGCTCGATTCTGGCTTTGTCGGGATCGTACTTGTTGCGGCCAATGTCCGTCCTGTCTGGCCTGGAGTGACGAGGGACATCCTGATCTGCTTATCGTCGGTGAGGATGGACCTCCGTCGGTTAATGAGTGTCGACGAATATCGGACGCTCTTCGTCTTTATCCTGTGGTGTCCTCTCGGCGTATCGCTGCGATCCTCTGTGCTGATCAGATGAACCTCAATGCCGCCAACAGCATGCTCAAGATAGCTGAGGAGCCGCCAAGCCATGGTCATGTGTTTTTTCTCATGGAGAGGGATGGGCTTATCACTACCCTCAGAAGCCGTTCATGGTTCCTTCGGTTCCCTCAGGAGGAGCTGATTGAGGCGCTCCCCGTCCCTGATGGAGAGGCAGCGTGGTTGACGTGGATAGCTCGAGTAAGCCAGAAAGCTCAAGTCGGCGATCTCCTGACGGAGCTGAGGGGTATGGAGATCTCCCTGACTGCACAGGGTCGTCTGAAGGAGGCAGCAGGCCTGTCTCAACTGGTTTTTCTGGCTGCTCGGACCCATCTTTCGGCGACGATGGTCGCCGATCTTGCGTATTTATTGATCAAGGAGGAATATCCTTTTGAGCTTATATCTGATCATTTTCGGTAAACCTCGGTACCTGGGCGTGATCGAGGTGGACTCTCCGTCTTTAGTGCCTGGGGAGCCTGTTATCGTGGAATCCATGCGGGGGGGTGAGGTGGCTGTTGTAGGGGGAAAGGTCACCGGGGAGCAGGTGGTAGCCTATAGCAAGGCGAACGAGGCAAATTCCGGGGATGGAGCCCAGGGAAGTGAGCCCGGGGTCCATTCGGTAACCTTCATCTCTCAGGCCAGCGAAGAGGACGTTCGGATCGACAGGGAGAATCGACAGGAAGAGGAGGAAATCCTCCTTCAGGCCCGAAAAATCCTTGCGAAACATCGTCTGTCCATGAAAATCATCGATGTAGAGTTTCTATTGAACAAAAAAAAGCTCTTTTTCTACTTCACGGCGGAGCAACGGGTGGACTTTCGCGCGTATGTCCGGGACCTGGCCAGGGAGTTCCGTACCAGGATTGAGCTTCGTCAGATTGGCGTTCGGGACGAGGCCAAGGTTGCCCGAGGCATCGCTCCCTGTGGCAGGCCATGTTGTTGTAGCTACTGGCTTCATAACTTTCTTCCGATCGGGATCAAGATGGTCAAAGAACAGAATCTGGCACTGAATCCCACGAAGATATCCGGCATTTGTGGTCGTCTCATGTGCTGTATGAGTTACGAGCATAAGAACTATCGGGAGCTTTGGAAAAAATTACCCAGCCCTGGTAACAAGATCCGCTCCGATCAGGGGCTTTTCATCCTCATGGGGGTCGATGTCTACGGTGAAGATGCTTTGGTCAGAGCTCCGGGAGGTGCTCATGTGTCCGTCCCCGTAGGTAAGTTTGCTCAGTTCAAAGAAGCGGTGCTGAATAACAGGGATTGGCAGGAATACATTCGATCTCCCGAAAACGAGGTTGAGCTAGACCCCGTCGACTTTTCCTCCATTTCTCAGAAGGAATCTCCTCCTCAAAGGTCGGCTCGAGAGAAAACTAGGGTCGGACAGAGAAACAAGGACCAACGTGGGTCTGAAAAGACTGTCCAGCCTTTGTCATCTGGCTCTGAGGAGAGCTCCATCTCCCACAATCGTCGCCGCTCGAAGAAAAAGAGAATAATAGATCAGTCGGTATCAGGTGGTTATCCTTCCAGGGAAGGGAGAACATCGTCGAAGCCCAAACCGCCCCAGGCGAAACGAACGGATGGAGCGTCCCAGGAGACCTCCCGGTCGTCGTCTCGCCGCCGTCGAAAGAAAAAAACAGGAGTTCGTCCGTCAGGCAATGACCGGTCCGAGAGGCCTAAAGGAGGCATCCAGAGCTGATGGCTTTTTTTAAAGGAGTTGCGTCAAAAATTCAGAAGGCTCGAGGTCGGTGGGGCCATGGCTTGGCTGTCCTTTTTTCTGGAAAAATTGACGAGTCGTTCTGGGAGGAACTGGAGGAACGACTGATTGCCGGAGATGTGGGGCTTGATCTGTCGGAGCACCTGGTCTCTCGTCTTCGAGACCTTGCTCGTCGAGATGGCCTTCGAGATCGGGAAGAACTGCTTCGTTCTTTTCAGGATATGTTGGTGGAGATTTTAGAGGCCGTGCCTGCTATGGGAGAGCCTATAGGGGACTCCGACGATCTGGCGGCGGTGGTAATGGTCGGAGTCAACGGAAGTGGGAAGACGACCACTACGGGCAAATTGGCCCATCAACTGACGGTGGAGGGCAGGAAGGTCCTTCTGGCCGGGGCGGATACGTTTCGGGCTGCGGCCTCGGAACAACTTCAGGTGTGGGGAGATCGCCTTGGTCTCCGGGTGATTGCCCATCAGCAGGGAAGCGACGCTGCTGCTGTTGCGTACGACGCCATCAACGCAGCCCGATCGGCGTCGGCCGACGTGGTGTTCGTCGATACGGCAGGACGGCTTCAATCTAAGCACAACCTCATGGAGGAGTTAGGCAAGATCTATCGAGTGGTGACCCGGGAGCTGGGGTCGGAGAATGTGGAGTCCCTGCTGGTTCTGGACGCTGTCATGGGGCAAAATGCCCTGCAACAGGCTCGGCTGTTCAACGAAGCTGCTCCTCTGACCGGCGTGGTCCTGGCGAAATACGATAATTCCGCCAAGGGAGGTATTGTCTTGGCTATTGCCCACGAATTAAAACTCCCCATCAGATATATCGGTCTAGGGGAATCGATGGAGGATCTGGCTCCCTTCGAACCGAGGACTTTTGTGGATGCGCTGCTCTCTCAGGAGCAGGAATTGTGAGGGATTCTCTCTCAATCTCCGTTGAGGAAGCACTGCGCCGTCTGTATGGCCATCGAGCAGATTGGCTCCTCGTTGAGGGAAACGGTAGTCGATGGACTCTCCGGAAAGAACGGCTTGTCGCCTTTATGGGAATGGGTTTGGGGGAGGCGTCTATCGTTGATGTCCTGATGGAACGTGGCTGCCCTGCCAAAGATGAATCCCTGATGGGTAGTCCTGTCTTGGTCCTGGACGGACATGGATTTCGGCTTATGCAGATGGATGAACACGCCCAGGTCATTGAGAAAGGGCAAAATGAGGAGTTGCCCGACTGGTGGCATGTTCCTCTACCGCTTATTGCCGTCTTTCGGAACAAGATCACGGCTAATCGTCGGATGATTCAGGAGTTCGGCGTACTGCTTATCCCGTCCCAGGGTATCCGGTCCCTTGAGGTAAAGGGTACTCTTCTTTTGGCTCATGGAGAGCGGCGTCTGTACCTCTCCCGGCTGGAAGGGCATTTCTATTTAGTGGAAGACGTAAGCTGTGACGTCTCACTTGCGAAGGATATAGGATGGTGGGCTGCTGTAGGACACACTCTGTGGGATAGAGCGGAGCGTCGGGGGGAGGTTTTAGTTCGTCTGGATCGTATGGCCGATGGAAAAGGCGAGGCTGAGATTCTACCCTGCCGGTGGGAGAACGAGCTTTTGGGGTATATTGAGATCGATGGTCCTTCCCGAAAGGATGGGCCCGACGAGGAGGACGAAGCATGATCAGGCGCTATGAGACCGACGAGATGAGAAAAATATGGTCCCTCGAAAATCAATACAGAACCTGGATGAACGTCGAGATCGAGGCGTCTCGGGTCTGGTGTGACCTGGGCGCTATCCCTAAAGACGCCATGGACGATATCCAGGCCAGGAGCGACTTCGATGTGGACTCCATCGCCCGTATTGAGGCGGAGGTCCATCACGACGTGATCGCCTTCGTCACCGATATGGCTTCGCACGTGGGACCCAGCGGACGGTATATCCACATGGGACTTACCAGCAGCGATGTTCTGGATACTGCCAGTGCCCTTCGGCTTATGGCGGCGCTGGACGTGATTTTGGCTCAGGTGGATTCCCTTCTGGATGTTTTGTGGAAAACCGCCGATCATCACCGTCGGACTCCCTGTGTGGGGCGGTCCCACGGTATTCATGCTGAGCCCACAACCTTTGGTTTGAAGGTCCTGAACTGGTACTCTCAAATTTCCAGAGATCGGGAACGTCTGGCGGTGGCTCAAGAGGCTATCGGATACGGTACGTTCTCTGGAGCTGTCGGGACCTTTGCTCACAGCTCGCCGGATTTTGAGGAAAAGGTCTGTGCTGCCCTGGGGCTCAAGGCCGATCCTGTATCTACTCAGGTTGTCCAGAGAGATCGTCATGCCCAGGTATCCTATGCTCTCGCGAGTCTGGGATGTGGTATGGAGCGTATCGCGATGGAGATTCGCCATCTTCAGCGGACCGAGGTCATGGAGGTACTGGAGCCGTTTGGTAGCAAACAGAAGGGATCGTCGGCTATGCCTCATAAAAAAAATCCCATCCTCTGCGAGAGGATCACCGGCATGGCGCGTCTTCTGAGGTCGTATCACTTGGCTGCCTTGGAGAACGTGGCTCTATGGCACGAGCGGGACATTAGCCACTCGTCGGTAGAGAGAATTGCCTGGCCCGACTCGTTTCACCTGGCCCACTACATGGCTCGGCTTCTGGAACAGGTAGTCCGAGGTATGACCGTCGATGTCGATCAGATGAGGCGGAACCTGGATCTCACGAAAGGGTTGGTTTTCAGCCAGAGGGTGCTGTTGGGCCTGGTCGAGCGGGGGCTGAGTCGAGAGGATGCCTATGCTGTCGTCCAGTCCAACGCCATGAGATGTTGGGATGGGGAGGGGACGTTTAGGGATCTTCTTGGGGTAGACGACCGGGTGGTGGCCTCCCTCAGTGGAGATGACTTGGACGCCCTTTTTGCCGAGGATCACTATTTCCGTCACGTGGATGCTGTTTTCGACCGTTTTACCCGATCAGGGCGAGAGGAGGTCTTGTGATGACGAATCGAACCTGCGTTGATCGTACACCCGACCGTAATATGGCGTTGGAATTCTGTCGGGGAACCGAGGCAGCCGCTATGGCTGCTGGGCGGTGGATGGGCCGGGGGAACAAGAACGCCGCCGATGGGGCGGCCGTGAACGCTATGCGATATATGCTCAACACTATCCACATGGACGGAGTGGTGGTCATTGGCGAGGGCGAGAAGGACGAAGCCCCCATGTTGTTCAACGGCGAGGCTCTGGGGACCGGTGATGGTCCCCAGGTAGATATAGCCGTGGATCCTATCGACGGAACCCGACTTACGGCTCTGGGGTTGAGCGGTGCCATCAGCGTGGTGGCTGTAGCACCTCGGGGAACTCTGTTCGATCCTAAATGCGTGTTCTACATGAATAAGTTGGTGGTTGGCCCGGAGGCTAAGGATGTCGTGAATATTGAGGCTTCCGTGGCGGAGAACATCCAGAACGTTGCCAAAGCCAAGAAAAAAGATGTTTGCGACGTGACCGTCGTCGTGTTGGATCGCCCGAGACACGCCGATCTTATCGCCGATATACGTTCCGCTGGAGCCAGGATCAAGCTTATCCCCGACGGAGATATCGCCGGAGCTCTCCTGACCTGCAAGACCGATCGGGGTGCCGATATGCTTATGGGAATTGGCGGGACGCCCGAGGCCGTTATCACAGCGTGTGCTGTCAAGGCATTGGGAGGCAGTATGCAGGGCAAACTCTGGACCCGAGATGACCACGACCGGTCATGTGCCCAAGCCCAGGGATTGAACTTGGAGCAGGTCCTGACCCTGAACGATCTGGTCTCCAGTGACGACGTTTTCTTCTCAGCTACGGGGGTAACCGACGGTGATTTTCTGTCGGGCGTTCGGTACGAAAGCGAGCGGATCGTTACCAATTCCCTGGTTATGCGGTCCAAGAGCGGCACAGTTCGATATGTGGAGGCGATTCATCGTCCTAAAAAACTTGACGCTATCAGTGGAATCGATTATAAACATTGTGGATAGGGACGCCGAACGGTCGGCGTTCTGTGAGGAGCTGCCGCGTTCGTCGCAGGTGTACACCCATTTTTAGGAGGCACAAGTAATGAAGGGCACAGTCAAATGGTTCAACGGCACCAAGGGATATGGTTTTATCACCACAGAGGAAGGGAACGACGTGTTCGTCCACTTCAGCGCAATTCAGATGGATGGATATAAGACTCTTGATGAGAACGACGTAGTCGAGTTCGATATCACCGATGGTGATAAGGGCCCCCAAGCGTCGAACGTGGTCAGAATCTGATTCCACCCCTCGAACGCCAGCGGAGACGGCCGAAGGTCGTCTCCGCTTTTTTATACCCGTCAGTTCCGCCATGCCCAACCGGCGATGATCGCCTGCCCCAGGGAGACGGACTCGTCGTTGGGAGAAAAAGACTTGTGGGTGAGGACCTGGAATCCGTCGGCTTCCAACAGAGTGATGGATCGAGCCAGGAGGCGGCGATTTTGCCATACGCCGCCGGAGAGGGCCACCATGGAGAGGGATTCGGTCTGTCGAATGGAGCGACATACCCGAAGAATTCCCTGAGCCAGGGCCTCATGGAAGACAGAACTTCCCTGCTCCAGAGTAGGACGTTCTCTCAGGATCCACGGTATCAAGGTCCCCCAATCAAGGCTCAGGAGATCCCCCCTTTTCGTGAGAGCCATGTTCATCTTTCCTCCCTCATCCTGGGCTACGGCCTCCAGCTCCATAGCCGCCTGACCGTCGTAACTGACCTGGAGGGGGCCTCCCAGCAGAGCTGAGATCCCATCGAACAATCGTCCACAGGAGGACGTGAGAGGTGAGGATTTTATGGTTTTCAGGATGGTCCTGATCGCATCTGCCTTTTCAGGCCATAGTTTGGACGCCTCTCTCAGGGCACCTTTTGGGCCCAGGGTTTGATTGAGCAGAGACAGGCCATATCGCCAGGGTTCCAGAATCGCTCGATCTCCTCCGGGAAGAGGGGCGGGACGCAGGAATCCCATGCGCCGAAAGCCTGACCAGTCTCCCACGAGGAACTCCCCTCCCCAGATTGTTCCGTCATCTCCGTATCCCGTGCCGTCCAGGATCACCCCGATAGTGGGCTGATTTCGGTCGTACTCTGCCAGACAGGCTGCCAGGTGGGCGTGGTGGTGCTGTACGGCCATGCTCTGTTCCGGTTCTCCTATGTATGATCGGGCGACCCGAGTGGAGAGGTAGAGTGGATGGCTGTCGTGAACGAGGAACTTGGGATGAATATTGTACAGACCGGTGAAATGGTTCAAAGCCTCTCGGTAGTATTCCAGTGTCTCCATTTGCTTACCGTCTCCCAAGTATTGGCTCGGGAAGGCTAGGTTGTCCTGGGTGAGGGTGAAGGTACTTTTCATCTCAGCTCCTGCGGCCAGAATGGGCGGCATTAAGAAGGAGACCGACAGGGGGTTGGGGACGTACCCTCGTCCCCGACGGAGGAGAACCGTTCGCTCCTCGGCCTCAGCTACCAGGGAGTCGTCAACCTTCATGTGGATATCCCTGTCGTGGAGGAGAAAGGCGTCAGCGATTCCCTTCAGTTCAGTCAAGGCCCGGTCGTTGTCGGAGATCAGTGGAGCGTCGGCGATGTTGGCGCTGGTCATGACAAGGGCCTTCATGTCCTGAAGCAACAGGTGGTGCAAAGGCGTATAGGGCAGCATGACCCCCACCGACGATTGCCTTGGGGCTACCAGCTCGTGGAGCGCTGAGTCGGGGCGTCGATTGCAGACGACGATGGGCCTTTGGGGGGAGATGAGCAGTCTCTGGGTAGTTTCGGTAAGAGTCACCAGCTCTCGAGCTATTTCCAACGACTCAGCCATGATGGCCAGCGGTTTGTGTGGCCGTCTCTTGCGGTTTCTGAGGACCTTGAGGGGGGACTCGAACCATGGAGAGCATGCCAGATGGAATCCCCCTAGTCCTTTGATTGCCACGATGAACCCGGCTTTAAGAGCCTCTCGGCAGTCCTGGATGGCGTTCTCGTTTTGAGCTGTCGATCCGTCGGGGCCTTGAAAGATGACCGAGGGGCCACAGACCGGGCAGGCGTTGGGTTGAGCGTGATATCGACGGTTCACCTGATCCCCGTATTCCTCGGCACAGTCGGGACACATGGGAAAGATCGCCATGGTCGTCAGGTGACGGTCATAAGGAAGTCCTCTTACGATTGAGAACCTGGGGCCACAGTCGGTGCAGTTGATAAAGGGATACCTGTATCGACGGTCAGTTGGATCGTTCATCTCCTTCAGGCAACGGTCACAGGTGGCGATGTCAGGCGGAATGAGAACCCGTTGCCGATTTGATCGGCGGCTGGCTTCAATGACAAAAGGACCGGCTTCGGCGCATTCTCCCTCTGATAGGATTCGAACGTCGTGGATATCCGCCGGATTTGGCTTCCTGTGGGGCAGTTCTCTGATATAGTGGTCTATGGCCTGAGCTGGCCCCCGGAGGACGATCTCCACCCCGTCGGAGCTGTTGATCACCGAGCCACCCAAGCCAAAAGACGATGCCAGACGTGCACAGAACGGGCGAAATCCCACGCCCTGGACCACGCCGGTGACAAGGATCCTTTTTTCCATCACGAGTGCGTCCCCCCGTTTCACCGGCATTGTACTACGATATCCCTTAGGAAGGGAGGAGATCCGTCTATGAGAGATAAGGGATTGATACACGTGTACTTCGGAGACGGAAAGGGGAAAACAACGGCTGCCGTGGGCGTGGCCCTTCGAGCCTTGGGGGCTGGTTGGAGGGTGGGCATGGTCCAGTTTATGAAGGGATACCCCTACTCGGAGGTCCCCCTTCTGCGGAGGCTCAAGGGGATGGAGCTCGTTCAGACCGGTCGTCGGGAATACGTGTACAGGGGGCGGGAGACTGAAGAAGATCGATCCGAGGCCCGTCGGGGATTAGCAGCGGCTCGGCGATTTCTGCTGGATGATCCACGGGACCTGGCTATTTTGGACGAGGTGACCGTGGCCCTGGACTACGGTCTGTTCTCCGAAAATGACCTTTTGGACTTGGTCGACGGCAAAGCCCCCGGGACCGAGCTGATCCTGACAGGCCGTTTTATCTCGGCAAGCCTGGTCGATCGGGCTGACTATATCTCGGAAGTTCAGTGCCGTCGTCATCCCTATGAACGGGGACTTCTCTCCCGGGAGGGAATCGATCATTAGCGTCCCTGTCATCCTGGGAGTCAGCGGTGGTGTAGATAGCTGCGCTGCTGCCTTGATCCTGCGAGAGCGTGGGTACGATCCCCTCGGAATTCGCCTCATCCTCCACGACCAGGGCGACGACCGGGATCGTAAGCGACTGGTTGGCCTGGAGAGACTGGGTATCCCCGTTGTCGAGGTGGACGGTCGGGATGCCTTTAGAAAGTTCGTCATCGACCCCTTTGTCGTTGCCTACGGGGACGGTTCGACACCTAATCCCTGTATCCTCTGCAACGAGCGGGTCAAATTTCGTCTTCTCTTCGACGAGGCGAATCGTCGAGGAATTCAACACGTGGCTACGGGGCACTACGCAGGTCTCGGGGCCTACGGAGATGGGATTGCCATCCGTCGGGCCGACCGTGGTGGGAAAGACCAGAGCTACATGCTCTATCGTCTGGCCCGGGAGTGGCTTCCTCGACTTATCTTCCCTCTGGAGCTCCTGTCAAAACCACAGGTTCGGACCATGGTCGCCCATGCACTGGATGCGTTCGATCTGGGACAGGGAGACAGTCAGGATATTTGTTTTTTGCCAGAACGACTGGAAGATTTTCTGGCCCGTCGCCTTGGTGATACATGTCCTCCGGGTCCGATGATCACAGCTGATGGACGTCGTCTGGGTGAGCACGGCGGTCTCTATCGATACACTTTGGGGCAGAGAAAGGGCTTGGGGCTCGGTGGAGGTCCCTGGTTTGTGGCGGACAAAGATCGCAAGACCAACTCCCTGATCCTGGGAGGGGTCGATGACTGTGCCGTTGTCAGGATTCGGTGCTCTATGCTACGATGGCATCATAGAATTAAAGTGGGGGAGAGCTATACGGTGTGTCATCGATATCGTTCTCGCGCCGTTCTCGCCACGATGACCGATCTCGACGGTTCGTCGTTCGAGGTCCTCTTGAGTATGCCCGTTCAGGGCGTAGCTCCGGGGCAATCTTTGGTCGTATACGATGGTTCCTGGCTTTTGGCCGGGGGGATTATCTCCCATGTGAGCTGTCGATGAAGGAGGAAAATATATGTCGTTGAAGGATACCCTGAAACTGGATACTCACGCTGTTCGAAAGGTCACCGACCCCAAATCCCTGTCCTGTTGCTCGACCGAGGAGATGGACTGCCTTACGGGTTTTATCGGGCAGGATCGGGCGGTTCGGGCCATGGATTTTGGCCTTTCCGTGAAAAGCAAGGGATATAATATCTTCGTGGTGGGGACACCAGGGAGCGGCCGAACGACCTACGCTCTGGACAGTCTCAAAAAACGGGCCGAGGAGATGGAGGCGCCGCAGGACCTGGCCTATGGGTATAACTTCGATAATCCCGGCGAACCCGTGGCTCTCTTCTTGCCAGCAGGTCAGGGAAAGGCCATGGAGTCGGCTTTCCTTACCTTGATCGACGAGCTGAAAAGCGTCATCAACAAGGCCTTCGAAAAGGGGCAGTACGAGGACACCAAGGCCCAGGAGGTCAAGGTCTTTCAGGATGAGGTCAACGAGAAGATGGAGGGGGTCAAAGCCTGGGCATGGGACAAGGGGTTCTCTGTGAAGCGTACCCCCCAGGGTTTTGTCAACATTCCTCTCATCGATGACGTTGACGAGGAAGGAGAGGCCACCCGGCGGGAGATCAAACCCGAGGAATTTGAGGAGTTGGACGAAGAACGTCAGAACTCCCTCCAGGAGGAGTCTAAAGAGATATCCCAGCGGACCTTGGCTGTACTTCGGGAAATACGGGAGAAAGAGAAAGACCTGAAAAAACGGATCAGTGAGCTGGAATCGGAGATCTGTCGAAACGCTATTCAGCCCGCTCTGGAGGACGTGACCGAGCGTTTTGCTGTCACGGACACGATCAAAGCGTGGCTCTCGGACTGGACGGACAGTGTCATCGACAACTTCGGCATGTTCGTTGCTGCCGCCCGAGACGATAACGCTGAGGTGGACTTCAGCGTCTATCAGGTGAACGCCATTGTCTCCAACGACCCGGATAAAGGGGCTCCAGTTATATGGGAGACCAATCCCACCTACTACAACCTCATGGGCAAGGTCGAGTACGAGAGCCGTCAGGGGTACCTTTACACCGATTTTGGCAAAATCGTGGCCGGAGCTATCCACAAGGCCAACGGTGGGTTTTTGGTGCTGGACATGGACCTGCTGCTTCGAAATTTCATGTCTTATGAGGGGCTCAAGCGAGTTCTCCGTACAGGAACTCTCCATATAGAAAACCTGGGAGACCAGTATGGGGCAGTGCCCATGTCGTCTCTTCGCCCCGAAGGAGTGGAGATTGACCTCAAAGTTGTCCTGGTGGGGACCCACTATCTGTATCATCTGCTTCAATACTATGATCCTGAATTCCGAAAGATGTTCAAGCTCCGTGCCGAGTTCACGTCGGATATGGAACGGACCAGCGAGACAGAACACCAGATGGCTCAGTTCATCTCCACAGTGGTCCAGCGAGAGGGAGGAGCCCATTTCTCCGCCGAAGCCGTGGCCGAAATTATTGACTGGTCCTCCCGATTGGCCGGAGACCAGGATCGGCTTTCCATCAAATTCAATCAGATCATTGAGACCATCGTGGAATCCCTTGCCTGGGCAAAATTGGACGGGGCCGACTTGGTAACCAGGAACCACGTTTATCAAGCCATTCAAGAGGCCCGATATCGGGCAAGTTTAGTGGAGGAACGGGTTCGTCGGGCTTTTACCGACGGTGTCATCAGGATCGACACCGAGGGAAGTGCCGTGGGGCAGATCAACGGCTTGGCCGTTATCGACCTGGGCAATTACGCCTTCGGTCACCCGGCTCGGATTACTGCAAACACGTACATGGGCAAAGAAGGAGTCGTCAACATTGAGCGGGAGACGGCCATGGCCGGTCCGATCCACAACAAAGGACACCTTACCCTCAACAGTTATCTGGGTCGAAAATACGCACAGGACATGCCCCTTACCCTCTCGGCCAGCATCTCTTTCGAGCAGAACTACGGGGGCATTGAGGGAGACAGCGCCTCGTCAACCGAACTTTACTGCCTGCTCTCGTCCCTCGCCGAGTTGCCGATAGACCAGTCTATCGCTGTTACAGGATCAGTGGACCAGTTCGGTAACGTGCAGGCCATCGGCGGTGTCAACGAAAAAGTGGAGGGGTTCTTCACCTACTGTAAGGAGCGAGGTCTGACAGGACGACAGGGTGTCCTCATTCCCAGACCGAACCGGCGGCATCTTATGCTCAATCAGGAAGTCGTCGATGCCATGCGTGAGGGCCAGTTTCACCTGTGGGAGGTCGAAACGGTCGACCAGGGAATCGAGATCCTGACAGGGGTTCCCGCAGGTGTCCCTAACGCCAGGGGCATTTTCCCTAAGAACTCGGTTCATGGCAGGGCCAAAGCCAAACTCAAAAAGTGGATGAAGGATGCGGCCCGAATCAACAAAGAACTTTCTGGAGAAAATAAAGAATCGTCGAAAAAACGATCTGGGGAAAAGGACAACGAGGATCCTATCCGGTGAGCCGACTTGCGGATCTCCCCGAACCTCGGGAGGTTCTCCTCCCTCCTCTGGATAGTGCCACGGTAGCATCCATCCTTAACGATCTGGAAGCTATGTGGGGACAGGAGGCCCACCCTCGGGTGGTCCCCTTTGACGAGCCCCTGGATGGCCTGATGCTGACCATCCTGTCTCAGAACACCAACGACAACAATCGGGATAGGGCTTTTTCCACCCTGACGAAAGCAATTCCCTCCTGGAAGGACGTAGCTGCTCTGGATCAGGAAACCCTAGCCGGATTCATTCGGGTGGCCGGCATCGCCAACGTCAAAGCGGGGCGTATGCTGGAGGTGTTGGATATCATCGCCTCTCGAATGGGCTCCTACAGCCTGAAGGGACTCGGGGCATGGTCGTCAGGTGAGGTTCGCGAGTTTCTCGAAGGATTGCCAGGTGTCGGTCCCAAAACCGCTGCCTGCGTCCTGGTCTTCGATCTGGGTATTCCGGCCTTTCCTGTTGATACCCACGTGGCCCGGTTCTGTCGGAGAATGAAATGGGTACCCCACAACATGCCCCCGCCCAGAATTCAGGCATATATGGAGACGGTGGTCCCTGAATCTCGTAAAAAAGGCGCCCATCTTAACATCATCAGCCACGGTAAGGCCATCTGTGTTGCCAGATCGCCCCGATGTTCCGGTTGCGGGATTCGTACTCGGTGTCCGTCAGCGGTGCTGTAAAAGTATGCACATCCAACAAAGACAAACGGCGACTTTCCTTTCTTGAGGACGTCGCCGCTTGTCTTTATGCCTTGCCGTTATCCTGGGGCTGAAGACGGTCGAGAATGATCCTGTATCCGTCGGCGCCATATTCCAGAAATTTTTTGACCCGGCTGATGGTGGCTGTACTGGCACCGGTCTGTTGGGCGATCTGAGGATAGGTGTATCCTCCCTGAAGGAGTCGTGCAACCTCCAGCCTCTGGGAAAGGGCTCGGATCTCTCCGATGGTGGCGATGTCCTCCAAAAAAGCATAAACCTCCCCCTCAGTCTCAAGGGCGAGCAGAGCAGAGCACAATTGATCAGTAAGGCGATCCTTCCATTTTTCCACGATGTGCAGCCTCCTCTCTGAGGTGTCTTTTTTGTGCGGTATAGCATAATAGTATCATCAAGAAGAGAATATTACAAGAGAGCATCGATAGAACGAGATAAAGAGTTATCGGAGGGTAGGTTTTTCCGTCATACGAATAGGCTGTTGACGGGCTATCTCATCCAGGCACGAAAAGACCGTGGTCGTGAACTTTTCCGCTCCAGACAGAGAAAGATGTGTTCTGTCTTTAAAGTCTTCGTATACCAGACCATATGTGTCTCTATCCCAACTCCCCATCAGCCGAACAGGGCCGATTCTCTCATTGATACCGGTAGCCAGGCTTTTCAACTGTCGGCGGAATGTCTCTGAAGCCAGGTAGGATGATACATCCCACACGGGAGCAAAGACGAAGACGAAAAGCCCCCATCCTCCTCGACCATTTTCTTAAGCTTTACGAGACTGTCAAGCTCGAAGCTGGAAAAGGGGAAAAGCTCCTCGTCGTTAAGAATGGGAAAATCCATCGCATTTACCGCTTTTGGTCGGTACATAGCGGAGAGAGTTCAAAAAAATAAGAGTAAGGTACAAAATAAAAATTCCCATATCGAAAGGCAAGGACACTCCATTGAGAGCTATTGAGGAAGATCTTTTCGTAGTGTTTTTTTACGTATAAAGATTCGAAGAAAAATTCTGGGTCAAGCACAAAAAAACAAAAGTTTGCATTTTCAAGTTTACCACAGGCCATCATCTTTTTATGCTTTACAAGCATCTCAAAAGGTGATGCTTCCTCCGCCCCCACATTGACTACGTCGTGAGTTTCCAGGCTGTCGTTTCGGCAGATGATTTTTGGAACTATATTGTTGTGGTAGCATCGACTGTTTCCTATCCAGAAGTCTATGATCGACGTCGCCTTATACGGCGAGTTGAAATTGATGGGAAGTTCGATATTGAAGAACCGTCCAATTCCCAAAGCCATATCCGAATACCCTGAAAAATCGAAATAAATCTGGAACGTATAACACAACGCCCCAGCCGAGGCCTCAAAGAACATCACAGGCGCATTGCTGTTGAAAACTGCAGCCACCCAGGGAGACAGGGTGTCGGCGATGACCAGCTTCAGGGAGGTCACTGCTCTCTCATTTCATAACGTGATGATATAATTGATACGTTCATATTCTGTGGTATTTGGACGGATATGTTGCTATTTGTCCTGATCGGAGGCTTCCATATTGCCTCAAAAGGAGTGCAGATGAGTTCGATCGACGAAAAAAGCCTTAAAAAAGCATATGATCTCTTTAGGAGCGGTGATATACAGACCATCGAGGTTGGCACCGTCAGAGGGCTTCAGGAGATACATCTCTATATTTTCGGTGGATTGTACGACTTTGCTGGTGAGATCAGAGAATCAAATATCTCAAAGGGTAATTTCCGCTTTGCAAACAGTCTGTATCTGAAAGAGGTCTTGAGTAAGATAGAGACCCTACCTCAAGGCTCGTTTGACGAGATCGTTGAAAAGTACGTCGAGATGAACATCGCTCATCCATTTATGGAGGGCAACGGCAGATCCATGAGAATCTGGCTCGATATGATGTTGAAAAAAGAACTTGGACACGTTGTCGACTGGCAACGAGTGGACAAGACGAAATATCTTCAGGCGATGGAAAGAAGCCCTGTCAACGACTTGGAGATAAAGTTTCTTTTGAAGAAGCATTTGACTGATAAAATGGACGATAGAGAGGTTGTTTTGAAAGGGATTGAGCAGTCTTATTATTACGAAGGGCATGAAAAATTGCCTGGCTGACAGATCTGACGAGATCGAAGAGTACAATTTGAATCGGCCCAGAGTTTCAGCCGGGCTGTGTTTTGCTCTTGCATTGAGATTAAGTATAAACTGTCTTGCGCTGAGGTGTCCCTAAGTGATTGCTGGTTAGTGGAATCATCTGCTTTCACTAACTGGCTGACAAAACTGTTACTTTCTAAAAACGTGGATCGGATACGGCCTATGGAATGACATCCACACTTGGCATAAGTTTGTACAGATTTGCCGTTTTGTTTTCCCAGGAATCTGATCCTTTATCGATACTACATCAGGAATGAGGTATCTTTGCCTCCTCTGTGTAACGGATGTATTGAACACCTACACATTATCATTGGGGCAACGACAACATCTCTTGATAAAAATCCATTGCTGTGATAGTCTTTTTCTTTGAAGATGATTTTCGGTTGTTGCCGAATGGTCAGCGTTTGTTCGAGGAGGAGCGTTTACGATGAAAAAAGAGATTCATCCCAAATACGGTGTGTGTAAGGTTTCCTGTGCCTGTGGCAACTCTTTTGAGACCCAGGCTACGGTGGACGAGATCAAGGTAGGTGTGTGTTCGGTCTGTCATCCTTTCTATACAGGCAAGAAGGGTAGGATTCTGTCTGAGGCCGGACGGTTGGAGAAATTCAACAAGAAGTACGCTGGGATGGACTACGGCCAGAGAGAGGCCACCGAGTAGGAGGGGCTGAGGCCCCTCTTTTTTGTTGTGTGCTGACATTCTGTTGGTACTGTTTTTGTGGAACGAAAGGGGTGTCCCATGAGAGTCGACCTGATGTATACGACCCCCGATTACCTGTTGGCTATCTGGTCAGCGGGGCGCACTTGTCATAGCCCTCGTTTGCCGCAGGAGCTCTATAGGGATTCTGTGGAGCGGGAGTCCATGAAAAAATTCGTCGATTTTATCATCAAAGCTGAACATCTGAGCGTTATGGAGCACTGCTCCATGACATTTGCTGTTTCCAGCGTCTCCCGAACCTTGTTGGCTCAGTACAGCCGCCACAGAATCGGGGTGAGCCTCAGCGTCCAGAGTCAGAGATATGTCTCGGAACGATCCGAGTCGGGAGGTCTTTTCGACCATCGAGTGCCGCCGTCTGTCATGGCATCGCCTGAAGCTATGGCTGTTTTCTCTCAGGCCATGGATCAGGCTCAGGCGGCGTATGATCGTCTTCTGGATCAGGGGATTCCTCGGGAGGACGCTCGATTTATCCTTCCCGGTGCTGCTGGGACGAACTTCGTTACCACGTTGAATCTCCGTTCATTCATGGATATGTATCAAAAACGGGTGATGGTTCGGGGCGCTCAGTGGGAAATTCGATCCCTTCTGTTGGAGATGCGAAGGCTTCTCGTGGAGAAGGAACCGTGGCTTGCTTCCTACCTTGAAATCCCGTTGGAGGTGATCTCATGATCCTTGATCCTCGCCGTCTCTTTGCTTTTGCCATCTCTGCCATGGAAGCCAAGGCAGATGACGTCGCTTTGCCTGTTGGTGGACAGGCGGTCATAGAAGGGGTCATCATGAAAGGTCCCAGTCATTGGGGGATGGCGGTACGTTGTCCTGATGGGGGTATCTGGCGGGATCGATGGCGGTGTGCCGGATGGGATAAACGACGCCCCTGGAATTTGCCTGTCCTTCGGGGAATGGCTACCATGGCTGAGATGTTGCGTGAGGGATTCCGGGCGCTTTCCCGATCAGCTCAGATCGCCTTGGGGGAGGAGGAAGAACTCACCACCAGGGATATGCTTATCTCCATTCTCGTCGCCATTGTGGCAGTCGTGGCCCTTTTTGTGGCGCTGCCTCTGTGGATTGGCGATCTGGTTGGACGATGGCTGGAACTGGGGCACGTTGGAAAAAACGCCGTTGAAGGAATAGCCCGTGGGTTAGTTTTCATCGCGTACGTGGGGTGTATCGGATTCTGGAAGGATATTCGGGAAGTCCTCATGTATCACGGAGCGGAGCACAAGACTATCAATGCCTTCGAGGCAGGAGTTCCCATGACGATTCTCCGGATTCGGCGTTTTTCCCGGATTCATCCCCGGTGTGGCACGTCATTTCTTCTTGTGGTTGTGGTGATGAGTATCCTCGTGTTTTCAGCTATTGGAGGAGGTGGAGTCCTCTGGCGAGTCGGTTCTCGGGTGGTGCTCCTCCCTCTGGTCGTGGGGCTCTCTTACGAGATCATCCGCGCTACAGCTCGTGGGGGTGCTGTCGGGCGAGCTATCATGGCTCCGGCGCTGTCTCTTCAGTATCTGACTACCAGAGTGCCCACCCCCAAACAGCTCCAGGTGGCTTTGGTCTCCCTGGAGTCGGCCCTGAACGTGACGTTTGTCTCCGACAGGCCGGGAAGGGACATCTATCGTGAAGCTGGATCGTAAACTCCAGGAGATCGTCTCGGCTCATCAGGAGATTGAGCACAAGATGGCCGATCCTGCTGTAACTGGTAAGCCCAAAGAGCTTCAGGAACTGAGTAAACGTCATGCCGAGCTCTCGGAGATCGTCGAGGCCTATAGGCTCTATCGGGAGATCGATGAGGAGCTCCGTGGTGCCCGGGAACTGAGCGAGTCCGCCGATGCCGAGATGGCTCTTTTGGCCAGGGAGGAGATCCATCGTCTTGAACCTCTTCTTGAGGAACAGGAACGTCGAATGACTCTCTCGCTCCTTCCCAAGGACGCCGATGATGGAAAGAACGTGGTGGTCGAAATTCGAGCCGGAACCGGTGGTGAGGAAGCGGCTCTGTTTGCTGCCGATCTCTACCGGATGTACAGCCGATTTGCCGAGGGACGTCGTTGGTCTGTTGAGATTCTGGACGCCAACGAGACAGAAATCGGTGGGTATAAGGAAATTGTGTTCACCGTCTCCGGTCATGGGGTCTACAGCGAGCTCAAATACGAAAGTGGCGTCCATCGGGTCCAGCGGGTACCGGCCACAGAGTCGGGGGGACGCATTCACACATCTGCTGCAACTGTGGCTGTCCTTCCCGAGGCTGAGGAGGTGGATGTGGAGATCCGTCAGGAGGATCTGAAAATCGATACCTACAGAGCCAGTGGTGCTGGTGGCCAGCACGTGAACATGACCGACTCTGCCGTTCGGATTACTCACCTTCCCACTGGATTGGTGGTGACATGTCAGGACGAGCGCTCCCAAATCAAGAATCGCGTTCGGGCCATGGCCTTTCTTCGGACTAAGCTCTACGATATGGAGCAGCAGAGGCGTCAGGATGCCGAGGCCCAGGAGCGTCGGGGTCAGATCGGTTCCGGTGATCGTTCAGAACGGATACGGACGTACAATTATCCTCAAAACCGGCTGACCGATCACCGAATCGGTCTGACTCTGTATAAGCTTGAGTCCGTTCTTGAGGGGAACATGGGCGAGTTGGTGGAGGCTCTCAGAGTTGCCGATCAGACCGAGAGGCTTAAGGCATTGGATGGCCGATGATCGGTCTTTGGCTGTCCTGCGGAGACGCATTGAAGCTGAACTGGCCGATGCAGGAATCCCCAGGTCTTCTCTGGACGCTGATCTCATCTGTACGACCGTTCTGGGAGTCTCTCGTTCATGGCTTCACTGTCACGGGGATGAGATTCTCTCCGGGGAGGTCATTGAGGTCATAGAAAGAGCTGGCTCACGCAGATCCTCTCGAGAGCCTCTTCACTATATTCTGGGCGAGTGCCCCTTCTGTGAACACCGGTTTGCCGTGGGGGCTGGGTGCCTGATTCCCCGCCCCGAGACCGAGTTTTTGGTGGCGGCTGCGTTGGAGACCTTCGATCGAGGAACGTTCGTCGATTGGGGGACGGGCTCAGGTTGTATTGCTGGATCGATCCTTGCCGCCAGGCCGGAGAGCTCGGCGTTGGCTGTGGATCGAAGTCCTCGAGCCCTGAGCGTAGCCTGGTCCAATATGAGGCGTCTGAAGGTGGCCGATCGATGTCTGCTGTGGCACTGTGCCGTCCCGGAACGTATCCCCCTGAATCGCTGCGACATGATCGTATCGAACCCACCGTATATCCCGACGGGCGACCTTGACGGGCTCATGGACGACGTCGTTCGATATGAGCCGACGTCGGCTCTGGATGGCGGGGAGGATGGTCTTGATCCCTACAGAGTACTTCTGCCCTGGGCTGAAAAAGTCCTTCGGCCTGGAGGCTGGTTGTGGGTTGAGTTTGGGGGAAAGGATCAGGAACCCATCCTCTCGGCGATTGGGTCGCCAGGACTGAGTCTTCAAGCGGTGCGTCCTGATCTCTCGGGAGAACCTCGCCTTATGGGATGGCGTCGTGTATAATCTTATTTGGTTTGATATCTGAACTTTAGAGAGTATGTTACTACATTATGAGGAGGAAAAGACCATGGAACAAAGAGATTTGATCATTGTCGGAGGTGGCCCTGCCGGGCTGACAGCTGCTATCTATGGGCGGCGGGCAGGCTTGAGCACCTTGGTTATCGAAAAAGGTGTGTTTGGTGGTGCTATTGCCGTAACCGACGAGATCGAAAACTGGCCGGGAGTGAAGCACGCCACGGGGCCCGAGCTGGGTGACATGTTCAAGGAACACGCCGATGTCCTCAACACTGAATTTTTGGATGCCGAGGTTAAATCTATTCGGGAGGATGGTGCTTCTAAGATCGTGACAACCGATAAGGGAGACTACCAGGCTAAGGCGTTGATCGTGGCCACAGGGTCCAGTTTCCGAAAGCTTGGGTGTCCTGGCGAAGCTGAGTTTACCGGCAGGGGGGTAAGCTACTGTGCGACCTGTGATGGAGCCTTCTTCGAGGATTTGGAGGTGGCTGTTATCGGTGGAGGGAACACCGCCGTTGAGGAGGCGTGCTATCTGACACAGTTTGCGTCCAAGGTCTATATCGTTCATCGGAGAGATAAATTCAGAGCCGATCAGATCGCCGTGGATCGGGCCCTGGCCAACCCCAAGATTGAGCCCGTGTGGGATTCTGTCGTCGAGGAGATCGCCGGAGACGACATGGTGGAGAAAGTTGTCGTGAAGAACGTCAAGACAGGAGGGCTCTCAGATATTCCCGTTTCGGGTGTCTTTATGTTTGTGGGTAATACTCCCAATGCTGACCTCATTAAAGATATGGTTGACGTCGAAAAGGGCGACTGGATCAAAACCGATGCAAAAATGGCTACATCTCTCCCTGGCCTCTTCGCTGCTGGTGATATGCGGAGCAAATCACTTCGTCAGGTAGTGACCGCTGCGAGCGATGGAGCCATCGCCGCCATGTCGTCCTACGAATACATTGCAGAGCATTTTTAAAGGCTTTATATTAATAAGCTCAGGGGCGGGATGACTCTCATCTTGCCCCTGTTATGTAAAGGGTTTTCCCCGTTCGGTGGACAGAAGGAGGATGCTGGCGCATGATCGTCACTGTAACTCTTAATCCTGCGGTAGACGAGGACTATGTCGTTCGGGATTTTGTACCAGGACGGTGGTTTCGGGCTATGGTTTCCGAGAAGACTCCAGGAGGCAAGGGGATCAACGTGTCGCTGCTTCTGAACCAGCTTGGTCACGATTCGGCTGCTATGGGATTCCTGGCCGGCTTCAATGGAGACTATATCCGGGATGCTTTGCAGCGCTTACGGATTACGACCAACTTCGTCCATGTAGAGGGCGAGACTCGAACGAACGTTCACGTCCTGGACGAGCTTGGTCACTTGGAGACGGGGCTGTCCGAACTTGGTCCCACGATATCGGAAGATGCCCTCAATCGCTTCATGTCCAATTATCGCCGGATGTTGAAGCGTGCCTCGGTCGTGGTTATAGGTGGCTCAATCCCGCCTGGGGTTCCACAGGATATCTATCGAGATCTGGTGACACTGGCTCGTGATGCGGGGCGTACCACCTTCATCGATGCTGCTGGACCGGCCTTCATGGCTGGAATTGAGGCTGGGCCATCCTTTGCCAAGATCGATCATCGATTTATGTCCCAGCTCTCTGACCACCCTTTATCCTCCTTGGATAATCTGATCGACGCTGTCTCGGAAATCCATGATTTTGGGGCTCGGTGGGCAGTCGCATCCTATCACGTCTATGGTGACGTGTTCTTCACCCCTGATGGAATCTACCTGGCTACCTTGGGGGATCGTTCCGATCTGGTCTCCATGTTCAGCGCCAGTGATGCCTTGGTGTCAGGGCTCATCGTTGCTTATCTGGAGGGGCTCTCCTCGGAGGACGCGATAAAGTTCAGCATGGCCTGTGCCATGGAGGATGCCACCCATGTGGCTAAGGGGATCAGCAGTAGAGAGGCTGCCGAGCGGCTCATGTCCACGGTATTGATCGAAAAGCTCCGATGACGGTCCAATGAGGATTTTAGTTCTTGATGGGTTTCGTCCGAAACAGGCTAGAGGGGGTGAGTAGTTCGTGGGACACAAAAAACAGAATGCCCAGCTAACCTATCAGGCGACCCGAATTCGAACGGCGTCTCGGGAGCAACTCCTTTTGATCACGTACGATATAGCTATCCGTTTCTGTCTGTCCGCTGAATCAGCTCTGGAGAAGGGCGATTCCGAGGAGGCACATAACAACCTTATCAGAGCTCAAAACGCTGTCCGTGAGCTCATGGTCTCTCTGAACACAGAGATTGGCGGTGAGGTGACGGTCAACCTCATGGCTCTCTACGATTTTATGTATCGAAGTCTCGTCGAGGCCAATGTGGAGAAGTCCCAGGAGAAGGTGTGCGTGGCTCGATCCATGTTGGAGGAGCTTCGGGAGACCTGGACTCAGGTCATGGAAACGCTTCGTAAGGAAGCGGTCTCTGAGAGCGTCCCTGAAATTGTCGAGACGGGGGGAGGCGTGAGCTTTGCCGGATAGGCTGAAGGCCATGGTCTCGGGGCTTCTCCGTCAAGAACGAGATCTCTACGTCTCCCTCAATAAGCAGATCGACCACGAATTAATCGCTATTGACAACGACGATATGGATCTCCTTTTATCCATTTTGCAGGAGAAACAGTCCATCATATCTCGTCAGGAAAGGCTTCTGGAGCGTTGGAGCGACGTATCAGGTGAATTGGGCTTGACCGAGGGGCGGGAAGGGCCTGCTTTTTGGCGGGCTCTTTCCGAGGCCGTCGATGCCCAGGGGTATCAGGAGTTGGTGCAGGCCGTTCGGGAGATTCGAGACTTGGGAGCCAAGGCTCTTCGACTGGAGGCTCTGGCTCAAAAAAATCTGGAGGCTAAAGTGACCGAGTTTCGCGAGAAGATGTCTCGGATTGCCGGTGGTAAAAAAGCTGTTCGAGGGTATATGGGAAACCTATGATGGCCTCTTCCCGAGTTTATCGATCTGTATATGCCTCCCTTAAAACAATGGCTGTCTCAGCCATTTTTTTATTGATATTGGGCGTTGAGCCTATATGGGGTGATAGTCTTTCACGGGAAATTGCTCTGGGAAAGACCGTAGCCAGACAGGTGGAGGCGCGATGGTCACTGGTTCAAAATCCCACCGTTGTTGCCAGGGTCCGTATGATCTTCGAAAGACTTCTCCCCATGGTCTCCAGACCTTTACCTTACGACGTTCGGGTTATTCGTGAGAGCGTCCCGAACGCCTTTTGCATCCCTGGTGGTACGGTCTACGTAACCACGGGGCTTCTGGACTTCGTTCGAAGTGATGCTGAACTGGCTGCAATTTTGGCTCACGAGTTGACCCACGCTGACGAAAATCACGTGATGATTCAGGCAAAACGGTCTCAAAGACTCTCTCTGGCGTCTCTGGCTATCATCATCGCTACCAAAGGACAGGGGGCAGCTGGTCTCTTGGCCGGTATTGCTCAAATAGCTGTAACCAACGGATACAGCATGGAGTTAGAGCGGGAGGCTGATCTGGGGGGGCTGGAGAAACTTCAAAGGGCGGGATACCCGCCGGCAGCTGCTCTGACGGTTATGGAGGGGTTGGCCTATGAGGGGATAAAACGGCCATCGGTGGACCCAGGGATATTTCGAGATCATCCGAGAACGGCCGAAAGAGTTGAATATATCCGGCGAGCTATCCTGGATCGAGGTTGGTCACTGAGCCGAAAAAAAGCCCTTCACCTGTTGGTGCCCTCGGTTCAATCTGCTTCCGGCGATATCCGTCTTTGTGTCGACGATGAGGTTGTCTGGGCTGTGAGCAGTGATCGTTCTTCACAGGTTTTTCAACATGCGTATGAAGCTTTGGTGCAATGGTTGGAACTTGAGCTCAGTCCCCATGACATACAGGTCGTAACGCCGCTTGGCGGAGCGACGACCCTGCTGATTGGAGGACATCCGGTGGCGAGCGAGCCTGTTCCCTCGGGAGCGTGGTCTTTGAACGTCTTTCGGGAGAGGTTGCTTCTGGTTCTCTCTAGGGCCAAGGAGAGAAACCCCATGGTAGACTATTTCTTTTGATCCCTCAAGGCCGTACTGTCGGGTATAATAATTGTGGGAACCTCTAAAAACTCAGAAACTCGCCTCAGGTTGTTTCGACGGAGCCCATTCGAGGCTCGTGTTTTTGACCTGCCGTCGTGAAGTATCGACTGGGGCGAGGCGGATGTCCTCCCAAGCTGGGGGGGCAAAAATACGTTTGGGCGAGACAGGGCTCTGGCGGAACGACCTGAGGCTGGGAGACTTGGATGTAGGTTTTTAGAGGTGCTCTTGTGTCTCTTTGGGGGACGCCAGACAGGAACAGGAGGATTTCATGTATCTTTCCCTCTATCGTCGGTATCGACCCCAGACTTTCGACGACGTTATCGGTCAGGATGTCGCCGTCGAGGTCGTTCGTCGGGCAATTCAAAATGAGGCGGTGGGGCACGCCTATCTTTTTTCCGGCCCCAGAGGATGTGGAAAAACCACTGTTGCTCGGCTTCTCGCAAAGGCGATCAACTGCCGGAACCGCTTTGATGACGGGGCTCCATGTCAGATCTGTTCCTCCTGCCGGGGGATAGCTGAGGGAACGTCTCTGGACGTAATCGAGATCGACGGAGCATCCAATAACAAGGTGGACGAGATACGGGATCTTAAGACTCATGTGGGTCTTGCGTCCTTCTCTTCTCCCTACAAGATCTACATCGTGGACGAGGTCCACATGCTATCCATTGGGGCCTTCAATGCGTTATTGAAGACCTTGGAGGAGCCTCCCAAAGCAGTCGTTTTTATTCTGGCAACGACCGAACCCTTCAAGGTACCCGTGACCATTCGATCTCGATGTCAACATGTTCCCTTTCATGCCATTGATTTATCCCATATCGTGGGCCATCTCCGCACTGTAGCTGAACGAGAGGGAGTCTCCGTCGATGATGAGGCTCTCTGGGAGATTGGTCGTCAGGCAGATGGAGCTCATAGAGATGCTCTGGCCCTCCTGGAACAGGCCATGGCAGTTCGAGACGAGGCGGTGGACCTGAATGTAGTTCAGCGCCTGATCGGCGGGGGAGGGCGGAGCGAGCTCTGTCGTTGGATTCAACTCGTTTCGAATGGGGAGGATGTTCAGGCCTTTCAAGAGCTGGAGGGGATGTTTCTTCGAGGAGCCTCCGTTGAACGGGTGCTGGATGGGCTCTACCTCGTTTTCAGGGATATGTGGGTGTCTCGACGTTGGGGCGACAGAGGCCTGGAGGCGCTCAGGATCTCTCCTTGGGAAAGGGAGTTCCTCCAGCAGGAGAGCGGCCGATGGGATGAATCTCTTCTTCGGGAGGCTATGACCCTTCTTACGTCCCTCATGCCCCAGTCGCGTCGAGGACTTCGTCAGGACGTCCTGACCGGAATCCTCATGACAAAGCTTGTCCCTTTGGGACAAGGGGCTGAAGATGTTTGCTCTGCAGGGAAACAGAGCCTGCCTGTCGTCGATTCCGATTCTCACGGCCTTGCCGAGCCAGTCCGAACTTCAGAGAAGAGCGTAGAGGTCGTCGAACAGGAGCTTCCTTGTGAGCCGATCTCGTCGATTTCTGATGATGGCGATCCGTTGGCTCCCCTGTGGTCCCGTCTTGGAGAGATTCCTCATATCGTGACGGCTTTGGCGCTCTCTCGGATCTCAAAAGACGGAGAGAATCTGTCAGTCCGAATTCCGTCGGATCGAGGCTATTGTTTCGAGCTTCTCTCGGGAGATCGAAACTCCTACGTTCTGCAATCTGCCTTAGCGGACGATTGTTGGTCCGGGGGACTGCGGCTTTTTTGGCGTGATCAAGAGCGGTCGTTCCCGTCACTTGCGACTCCCACTTCTCCTGAATTGCCCGTCGAGGCATCGGAGGAGACTCTCCTCCAGGAGCCTCAATCCTTCGAGTCGGACATTGCTGCGACCGAGGTGAAAAAATTAAGCCCCACTAAACAACCGACCCAGACGTCCCCTGATGGACTGGCGGAAGCTCTCCGAGTCATCCGTTCTCATACGAGCGGTGAGATCCTGTACCTTCGTCGGGATGAGGACATGGAGAGAAAAGAGGAGGATGTCTACGATGAGTAGGGAGAAAAACTTCGTTCACCTTCACGTCCATACAGAATACAGTCTCCTGGATGGTGCCATTCGATGTGGTGAGCTGGCCCGGAGGGCGGCAGAGTGGGGAATGCCTGGAGTGGCTATTACCGATCACGGTGTTATGTACGGTGTGGTCGAGTTCTACCAGTCTTGCATGAACGAGGGAGTCAAACCAATTATTGGCTGTGAGCTGTACGTGGCTCCCCGGGGCGTTGACGATAAGAGCAAACAGAATCCCATCAATCACCTTATTCTCTTGGCTGAGACCCAGGAGGGCTATCATAACCTGGTCAAGCTGGTCTCTATCGCTAACACCAGAGGGTTTTACTACAAGCCTCGAGTGGATCACGATCTGTTGGCCCAGTATAGCAGGGGCATCATCGCCACGTCTGCTTGTCTGGCGGGCGAGATTCCCCAGATGATCCTGAACGACGATTTTCAAGGGGCCTTAGACCAGGCCAAGATGTATCGGGATATCTTCGGTCGGGAGAATTTTTTCCTGGAGATTCAGTACAATCGGATTTCTCAACAGGCGGTGGTGAACAAGGCGCTGATTCGTATGGCTCGGGAAGAGAACTTCCCCTTGGTGGCCACCAACGACGCTCACTACCTGGACGAGGATGACTACGATTGGCACGAGATCCTCCTGTGTGTGGGAACCAACGCCACATTGGATGATCCTAAACGGATGACCTTCGAGACCAACGATTTTTACTTTCGATCAGCCGATGAGATGTGGGGAGTTTTCGGCGATGAAGTACCCGAGGCTCTTGAGAACACCCTTCGGATTGCCGAAAGATGCGATGTATCGTTCGATCTGGGAACCCGAGAGTACTGTCTGCCTCAGTTCGAGATAGCTCAGGGAGAGACCCTGGAATCCACTCTGGAGGCGAAGGCCTTCCAGGGATTGACAGATCGTCTCAAGGGAGAGGATATCCCCGACGAATATCGAAAAAGGCTGGAATACGAGTTGTCGGTGATCAATCAAATGGGGTTCCCCGGGTACTTCCTGATCATCGCCGACGTCATTCAGGCCTGTAAGGAACGGCGTATCCCCATCGGTCCCGGGCGAGGCTCCGCAGCCGGTTCCCTGGTGGCGTACGCTATGCGGATCACCGAGCTTGATCCTATCCGATACGGACTCATTTTCGAGCGGTTTCTCAACCCCGAGCGGGTGAGCATGCCAGATATCGATACGGACGTCTCGGATAAAGGGCGGGAGGATCTGCTGCGATACGTGGTGGAGAAGTACGGTGTGGAGAACGTTTCTCAGATTATTACTTTTGGTCGAATGAAGACCAAGGCGGCTATCAAGGATGTGGGACGAGCTATGGGGATTTCCTACTCCGAGGTTGATGGGGTGGCCAAGCTCGTTCCCGACGGCTCTAAATCCATTGCCGACGCCGTCGCCATGACCCCTGAGCTCCAGGACCTCCGGGCCAAGGACCCTCGGATGAAAACCCTCCTGGAGAGCGCTGCCAAGATTGAGGGATTGGCTCGACACGCCTCCCAGCACGCTGCCGGGGTGGTCATCACTCCCATGCCCTTGACGGACCTCGTCCCCGTACGACGTATCGGCGACAACCAGGTTGTTACCCAGTTTTCCATGGAGCCTGTGGAGAAACTAGGCCTGGTGAAGATGGACTTTCTGGGACTTCAGACCCTCTCAATTCTGGAGGAGGCAGTGAAAAACATAGAAGCTAATGGGAAAGAGCCTCCAGATCTGAACGATCTCCCGATGGACGACGAGCTCACCTTCCGTATGCTTCAGGCTGGGGACACCCTGGGGGTGTTCCAGCTCGAATCGGCGGGTATGAGGAGGCTTTTGAAGAAAATGCTTCCCGACTGTTTTGAGGATCTGATTGCCGTGCTGGCCCTGTACCGACCTGGCCCTCTGGAGAGCGGCATGGTGGATCAATACGTGGAGTGTAAGCATGGCCGCTCTGCAGTTCACAGCCTTCACCCTCTTCTGGAAGATATTCTCAGGGAGACGTATGGGGTGATCCTCTACCAGGAGCAGGTTATGAAATGTGCATCGACTTTGGCGGGTTTTACGTTGGGAGGTGCTGACCTGTTGCGCCGGGCCATGGGGAAGAAAAAAGTGGAGGTCATGAACGAGCAGCGAGCTATCTTCCTGGATGGTGCGTCCAGGCAAGGTGTTGAGCGACGGAAGGCCAACGAGATTTTCGATATCATTCAGAAGTTCGCTGGGTATGGATTTAACAAATCTCACAGTGCGGCCTACGCTCTGATCAGCTACCAGACGGCGTACCTGAAAGCCCACCATGATCGGGAGTTTATGGCAGCCTATCTCACAAGCCAGATCGGTGCCAAGAAGGACGTCATGGCCAGTTATGTTCGCGATGTTCGAAAGTCAGGTATACCGGTACTTCCCCCGGACGTGAACCAATCTCGATCAGCTTTCACCGCCGCAGGCGACGTGATTCGCTTCGGTTTAGAAGCCGTAGGAAAGGTCGGTTCCGGTGCCGTGGAGGCTATCCTGAAAGCCCGGGATGAGGGAGGCCCCTTCGAGAGTCTCTGGGATTTCCTCGATAGGGTCGATGTTCGATGTCTCAATAAGGGCGTTATGGAAAACCTCATCGGGGCCGGGGCTTTCGATTCGATCTCCTCCAACCGGAAACAGCTTATCGACTCCTTCCCGACAATGATGGAGTATGCGCTTAAGCGGGGGAGTGACGTCAACCAGTGTTCTCTTTTTGACGAGGCGGATATACCTGTCCATCCCGACATGGTCCAGACCGAGGATTATGGATTCTCGGAAAAGCTGGAAAAGGAGAAAAACGCTCTCGGCATGTACATCTCGGGCCATCCATTCGAGCGTTTTGAGGCCGATGCAGCTCAGTATGTCAACTGTGCCATCCCCGATCTGGAGCTTTGGCAGAGCGAGAGGATGACCCCTTGTTTTTCTGGATTGCTCGTCGGGTGGGCTGAAAAATACACAAAAAAAGGGATCCCTATGGGTATCCTTCGGTTTGAAGATTGTTCTGGAGAGGTTGAAGCTGTCTGCTACCCCAAGCCCAGAAACGGTACGCCCTGGCTTGACCTGAAACCCATGTTGAGATCTGGAGCTCCATACCTGGTTCGTGGTACTGTTCAGCAGGATCGAGGTAACGTGGCGATTAACAACCTCATCCCCCTGGACGGAGCTCTGGAAGGGGTATCTCGATACGTAGAGATTATTTTGCGGGAGGAACTTTTTCAGGGAGCGCCCTTTTTCCGGGAATTTCTTCGATCGCTCAAGGGGCACCCAGGATCTCATGAGGTCCTTCTGACTGTGGAGGGAGAACACGAACGGGTCTGTGTCGCTATAGAGGGAGTTCGTGTGACCCCAGGTCCTGAGCTCAGGAAAGCTTTGGAACAATTGGTCCCTGTGGATTTCGGAGTTTCGATGTCGATAGACGAGAAGGAGGGGGGGCGAGGACGAAATGACACAACAGAAAGTGAAAATCATCTGTACGTTGGGGCCCGCTAGCTCCGACAAAGAAACGTTGGTCAAGATGATTCAATCTGGTATGACCGTGGCTCGATTGAACTTCAGTCATGGGAGTCACGAGGAGCACTCTGGTCGTCTGGCCCTGCTTCGCAGCCTGACCGACGTCTACGGTGCTCCTGTGCCCGTTATGTTGGACACCAAGGGCCCTGAGATTCGAACTGGTCTTGTCGAGGGCGACTTGGTGCAGCTGACCTCCGGTGAGACCTTTGCTCTTCGCCTGAAGGACGATGCCCTGGGAGATTCCTCGGGAGTGTGGGTGAACTATGGTCTTCTGGGGGAGGAAGTACGGGTTGGGCAGGACATCTTCGTGGACGATGGCACACTTCACCTGCGGGTTTGCTCCATCACCGACGACCAGGTCCTCTGTGACGTGTTGGTGGGAGGTGATCTGGGAAATCGCAAGGGAATCAACGTCCCTGGTGCTGATTTTTCGTTTTCGGTAATGTCGGAGAAGGATCGTGAGGATATATTGTGGGGTGTTCGACACGACGTGGATTTCGTGGCGATCTCCTTTGTTCGGGACCGTCAGGATGTTCTGGCTGTCCGTAAGGTGATTGAGGACGCTGGTGGGGATATTAAGTTGATCGCCAAGGTCGAAACTCATCAGGCTGTGGCTAATATTGAGACGATTGCCAAAGTGGTCGACGGCATGATGATCGCCCGGGGTGATTTGGGGGTGGAGATCCCCACGGAGGACGTACCCCTGGTTCAGAAACGAATTATCGACATTTGCCGTTCTCAGGGGAAACCCGTGATCGTGGCGACTCAGATGCTGGACTCCATGATTCGAAATCCTCGGCCAACCAGAGCCGAAGCCAGTGACGTGGCCAATGCGGTACTGGATGGGGCCGACGTGGTTATGCTCTCCGGGGAAACCGCTGCGGGAAAATACCCAGTACAGTCGGTTCAGACCATGGCTCGGATCATCGTCAAGGCTGAAGCGGAGCTTCGTCGGTGGCAGCGTCCATTCCAGGTTCCCTCGGTGCCTAACAGCGTTCCTGATGCTGTGAGTATGGCGGCGGTTGAAATTGCCGAAAAAACGGGGGCAAAAGCCATAATCTCACTGACCCGAAGCGGTATCACAGCTCGGATGGTGAGCAAATATCGTCCCAAGTGTCCTGTGGTGGCTACGACGCCGTCGGATAAAACCCAGAGGGAGTTGTCTCTGAGCTGGGGAGTCGTGCCTTTATACAAAAGTTCCGACGACGACGAAAATCGCGCCGTAGAGGGCGCTGTGACCTCTGCGTTGCAACGGGGACTTGTCTCCGAGGGCGATCTGGTGGTCATCACTGCCGGTATGCCTCTGGACGTTCCGGGTACCACGAACATGGTTCGGGTCCACACCATCGCTCGTATTGTTTTGAGGGGATTGCCACTGATCCCCAAGGTCTTGGCTGGACGGGTATTTCGGGCGATGGACGCTCAGGAGGCCCAGGCCATCGATGACGGTGACATCCTGGTCACCCCGGCCGCCGACGGCCAGTACCTTCAGGCTCTGAAACGGGCTGGGGCCCTGATCGTGGAGGAGGGGGGGCTCACGTCGCCATCGGCAATCGTGGCCCTGGAGCTGGGACTTCCCTGTATAGTGAGCGCCAAAGGGTGTATGGATATGCTGAAGACCGGGGCCATCGTCACGATGGATAGCGGTAAAGGATTGGTGTACGAGGGGACGGTGAACCTTGGAGAATAGGTCTCCATTTTCTTCTTGGAACTTTTTCCTGCAGGACAACTCGGTTCGATGGGGGGCGGTCCTGATCCCCATTGTCGAGACCGAACAAGGGGCTCGTATCGTCATGATTCTTCGCCCCCAGACCATGAGAGCTCACGGAGGACAGATCTCCTTTCCCGGCGGTGGAGTGGAGCCTCAAGACCGATCCCCCTGGGATACCGCCTGTCGAGAAGCGTGGGAGGAGGTTGCGCTCCATAGTGCGTCTTTACTTTACTTGGGGGCCTTGCCACTGGAGGATGTCTGGGTGAGTCGTTTTCGAGTGTTTCCCCTTGTTGTGCAGATATTGACTGCTGTGGATATTCGAGACCTGCATCCCAATCCCTCGGAGGTCGAGCAGCTTATTCTGGTGGAGCCCCGAAAGCTTTCTTCTTCTCCTCCTATCCGAGCAGGAGAGGTTCGAGGAGTATCCTACGAGTATCCCGAATACTCCCTGGAGGCATCCCTCACGATCTGGGGCGCTTCGGCTCGTATGATCCGGAATCTGGACCGTCTCGGGTATCTTCGGCGGTTTCGTCTACAGAGTAATTGAATTCTAGGGGAGCGAGGACTCTCGTCTCGGATCGACATACATGAGAGAGGGGTTTTATGACGAAGATCATCACACTTATCAGGTGGCAGGACGTGGTGGATATTCTTGTTATATCCTTCGTCATCTACCGATTGCTTTCGCTCCTCTACGGAACCCGAGCCATGCAGCTGGTGAAGGGGCTTTTAGTTATCGGTCTCCTGGCTTCAGTTGCCCGGTTGTTGGATTTGACCACGATCTCATGGTTCATGGGGCAGTTGCTGGGAATCATGGTGATAGCCATACCCATCGTTTTTCAGCCCGAAGTTCGGAAAATATTGGAGGAGTTGGGGCGGGGCAACATATGGAAGAGGCGTAAGGCCCAAAAGCGGGCCGAATCCATCTCCGATGAGATCTCTAAGGCTTTAGCCTACCTGAAGAGCCATAAGATCGGAGCGTTGTTGGTTTTTAAGCGGGAGACCGGTCTTAAGGACTTCTGGCGGACGGCTGTGTTTTTAGATGCAGCTATCAGTCAGGAGCTTTTGATATCCCTCTTTTGGGAAAACAACCCACTTCATGACGGTGCCGTTATTTTGGATCAATCACGAGTCATCGCTGCCGGGTGTTATCTGCCCCTGACGGAAAACAGCGACCTGTCTCGGTGGATCGGTACCCGACATCGGGCGGGGATCGGGGTGACAGAGGTCTCGGATGCCGTCTCCATCATCGTCTCAGAGGAGCGAGGAGAGGTGTCCGTGGCTACGAATGGCCATCTTTCTCGAAACGTAAAGGACGATCAGGTACACAGATTGCTGGTACACTATTTCTCCGGAGAGGATACGGAGCAGCAATCCTTTTTGGAGACCTTGCGAGAAGAGATCCGCTCTCTAGGATAGTGAGGAGGGAACGCTGTGTCGTTTTTCAAGGAGCTTGATAAGTTCGTGGGGTCCAAGACCTTCCTCAAGTGTATCTCGGTGTGTATCGCTTTCTTTTTGTGGGGCTATGTCAACGGAGATTTTGGTGCTGATATGGAGAAAGAGATGTCCTGTGACGTTCAGTTTCGGAGCATCTCGTCCGAGCTGACGTTAAACGTGGATCGGCGCACTGTTGACGTGGGAATCCAGGGACCTCGAGACGTCGTAGCGGAATTGACTCCTCAGAATATCCTCTGTGAGGTGGATGTTCAAGGGCTCGGACCTGGCAAGTATCGACTTCCCGTGAAGGTCAACCTGCCTGGCAGGAGTACTCTGACCCATGTAAATCCCCTCAACTTGGAGGTGTCCTTGGTTCGCTATGCTGAGAAGGTCCTTCCAGTACATGTCTCCGTGGTCGATGGGCTGCCGCCAGGGCTGCTTATGGATAGTGTGGAGCTGGATCCGAAGGACGTGACGATTAAGGGGCCCGAGGACGCTATTTCCGAGGTCACCGATGTCCTGGTGCAGCCCACTTTGGAGGAGCTTCAGCGGGGGGAGACAAGAGACCTTCTCCTGAAACTCGTTCATCCTGAGGGGGTAAACGCTGCTTTGACGGTTCATCCAGAGACGGTGGCTTTGACGGCCATTCTTCGAAAAGGGCAGCCCCGAGCGTCGCTTCCTGTGGAAGTCCCTCTTTCCGGTGTACCTGATGTCAATTATCAGGTGGATCGTCTGGTGGTTTCCCCGTCCTTTGTGGAGGTGGAGGGACCAGAGAAGTCCCTGCAGAATTTGGGACAGCTGGAGACCGACGCTATCGATATCTCTGGTTTCGATCAGGATCGATCCATGATCGTTCCTCTTCGTCCCCTTGTCGACAAAAATTTGCATCTTCTGGGCGAGACGTCGATATCCGTGAAGGTGTTGTTAAAGCCTAAGATGTCCTCGCGGCTCTTCTCCAGAGTTCCCGTGGAGATTCGAGGACGGAGCGTCTATCCAGGTTGGGAGGTCCTGCCTCAAGCGGTAGATGTTCGGATACAGGGCTCGGTTGCTGCTGTGGGTGCTATCGAGAATGATCCGCCCTTTTCCGTATATGTGGACGTGACGAATATCATATCTCGGCAGCTTAGGGTTCCTGTGACTATCGACGTGAACGAAAGAAATCTGTCCATCGTCTCAGTCAAACCCGAGCGGGTGACGGTGAAGGCGAAGGTTCAGTGAAGGAGGGCGATGGAAACATGGGTGACGATGGAGTACGGCGACGCTGTCTTTTCGGTACTGACGGGGTGAGAGATGTGGCCAATCGAGGAGCGATGACGCCCGAGATGGCTTTGCGTCTTGGAAGAGCCTACGTTCTTTTCCTGACTGAGCGGGGAGTTCCCCGACCTCGAATCGTTGTGGGACGGGACACTCGAAAGTCGGGCCCCATGCTTCAGTCTGCTCTTGTGGCGGGAATGACCTCTGCCGGTGCTGACGTACTGTGCGTGGGGGTGATGCCGACCCCGGCGGTGAGCTATGGTGTTGAGGCCTTAAATGCTCAGGGGGGCGCTGTTATCAGCGCGTCTCATAACCCGGCCGAGTACAACGGAATCAAATTTCTGGATGGGGCGGGGTGTAAGCTCTCAGACCAGGACGAACTGGCTATTGAGGAGTATCTGGGTGACAATCTGATCGACGATTGGCGGCCTTCTGGAGCCTCAGTGGGGTCCATCCAATATATGGAGTCCGACTTCAATAACCAATACGCTTCTCACGTGACTTCCGTTGGAGAAAAATGTGATCGTGACCTTCGAATTCTCTTTGATTGTGCTCATGGTGCTGCTGCTTCGGTGATTCCGGAGATCCTGAGGTCCTGTGGTTTCGAAAGAGCCTCCATTCTAGGGGCATCTCCTGATGGTTTGAATATCAACGAGAAGTGTGGCGTCATGGTTATGGATACCTTGTGTTCTGCGGTCAGGTCTGAGGGATACCGTTTAGGTATCGCTTACGATGGAGATGCTGATCGGGTCCTGTTGTCCGACAGCCAGGGGCGTGTGCTGGACGGGGACATCATGCTCTGGGTGCTGGCTCGGTGGCTTCATTCTCAGGGACGCCTTGGTGAGGGTGTCGTGGCGACGGTCATGAGCAATCTTGCCCTGGAACGTCGCTTGCAGGACGAGTCTATCTCCGTCTATCGGTGCTCTGTGGGAGACAGATATGTTCTTCAGACCATGAAAGAGCGGGGAGCTCATCTTGGAGGGGAGCAATCGGGACACGTCATTGTCCACCCCTTCACCAAAACGGGAGATGGACTGTGTACCGGTTTTCTCTTTCTTCAGGCGTGTCGTGATCTCGGCGAGGATGTGGACTCGTTGGTTGACCGATTTGGTCGTTTTCCTCAGAAACTGACGAATATCCCGGTTCAAAACAGGGCGTCAGTTATGAGCTCCGAAAGAATCTCGCAGGTCGTGGAGGCTGAGGATAGAGCGCTTGGCTCTTCAGGGCGGATCTTTCTCCGTCCCTCGGGAACTGAGCCGCTGATTCGCCTTCTGGTGGAATGTGAGGACTCTCTTCGGATGGAGACCCTCTCTCGTGATCTTGAGCAATTGATACTTGAGACGGCACTTTGATGAGGACCGTCCCTTCGTGAAGGGAGGTGACATTGAGGCTGCAAAGCGGTTGATGGAAGCGCCTGGACTGGGGTAACATCTCAGTTGACGAGGGTGGAGGATGATCGATATATCGGCGGATGCCTCCAGGGGGGCGGGAAACCTCCCAGAACCCAGGCCACAAAACTGTTGGGTGACCGACGGGACAAAGAGCCTTGGATTTTCCCCAATGACGGAAGGATGGGATGACTCCCATGTGCGGAATTGTAGGATATATCGGTCACCGGGACGTTTCCCAGGTGATTTTAGAAGGGCTTGCCCGGTTAGAGTATCGGGGGTATGACTCGGCAGGAATGGCTGTCGTCGGTAAGGACGGGGTTCAGGTGGTTCGAGAGGTCGGCAAGGTGGCCGATTTGCTTCAGGCGGTCAATCGATCTCCTTTGAAGGGAACCGTGGGGTTGGGACATACCCGATGGGCTACCCATGGTGGGGTGACCGTGGAGAACGCACATCCCCACAGGGATGAGGGCAACTCGGTCGTTTTAGTCCATAACGGTATCGCTGAGAACTATCTGGATATTAGAGACGAACTTCTTCGAGAAGGCGTCACTTTCGTATCTGAGACGGATACTGAGGTCATCGCCCAGCTTCTGGCCCGGCTGTATCGTGGCGATCCCAAGCAGGCTCTGGTCGAGCTCTCTGAGCGTCTCAGCGGTGCGTTCGCCTTGGCTGTGATCTTCACCGATGACAGGGAACACCTCTACTGTCTTCGAAAGGGCTCTCCTCTGATTGTGGCGTTCGGAGATGGCGAGTTTCTCTGCGCCTCTGACGTTCCGGCAGTCCTCCCGTACACTCGTCGGATCGTCTATATGGGGGAAGGAGAGATGGCCTGTCTCTCCAGGGAGGGCGTTGTCTTCTGGGACGAGAAGGGGCGGGATATCTCGAAAGAGTCCCTCCAGGTCGATTGGGATCTCTCCATGGTCGATAAGGGGGGCTATCCCCATTTCATGCTCAAGGAGATCAACGAGCAGGGGGCCGTCCTGCGTCGATCTCTTCAGAGACGGACCGAGGGTGATCGGGTAGATCTCTCTCATGAACTCGACTGGACCCCCAAATGGGCCCGGTCCCTTCGAAGGCTTCATCTGGTAGCCTGTGGAAGTTCCTTATACGCTGCTCAGGTAGCGGAGCGGCTTATCGAGAGATTCACTGATTTGGACGTCCGAGTGGAAATCGCTTCGGAATATCGATATCGGGCTATTCCTGCCGGAGAGGAGACCTTGGCTGTCCTCGTCTCTCAGTCGGGCGAGACCATAGATACCCTGTCGGCGGAGCGATTCGTCAAAAGCAAGGGGGCTCGATGTCTGGCGGTGACGAACAACGGCCTCTCCTCCATCGCTCGAGAGGTGGACGATGTTCTCTTGCTCGAGGCCGGTCCTGAGATCGGTGTGGCCGCTACAAAAACTTTCTTAGGGCAGGTGACGGTGTTATATCTTCTGGGGCTGTACCTGGCCAAACTCAGGGGAACTCTTCCTGAGGCTGACGAAGGTCGTATCGTCAGGGAACTGGTGTCCCTGCCGTACAAGGTAGAGGCATCCCTCGAACAGGCAGCCGTGATTCAGGAGATAGCCAGTCGATATGCCGATGTGAAGGACTTCTTGTTTCTTGGACGGGGGGTGTCGTTCCCCGTGGCTTTGGAGGGTGCGTTGAAACTCAAGGAGATATCCTACATTCATGCTGAGGCCTACGCCGCAGGGGAGATGAAACACGGCCCCATCGCCCTGCTGGAGGCGTCGGTTCCGGTGGTGGTCATCATGCCGGATGATTCGTTGTTCGAGAAGACGTTGTCCAACGTCCAGGAGACCAAAGCCCGGCATGCTCCGGTTATTGCCGTGGCTTCTCGGGGGCGGGATGTCCTCCTCGATCAGGTTCAGGACGTGATCTGGGTGCCCCAAACTGAGCCCGAGTTATCACCGTTTCTGACGGTGGTTCCCCTTCAGCTTTTCGCCTATTACGTGGCTTTGGCACGAGGCCGGGAGATCGACCAGCCCAGGAATTTGGCAAAAAGCGTGACGGTAGAGTAAGAGGGCGGGGAGGATATTGTTATCTCAGCTATTTAATATAATTGCTTATTTTCGTGTGTACGTTTTTTAGCACCCATTCATTCATTAATTGATCGGTTTCTTGGATCGGTAAATCGATAGTTGATTTTTTTGCTACAGCACCCCATGCAGAGTGTTCATTTACAATAACTTTATCTTGGTCAATATCGTAAAGACTATAATCTAAATTGCCTCTGCTAAATATTAGATATTTCCCTTTGGTGATCCTGATGAATGGGTTTTCTTGATGTTCACCTGCTTCAGAATAATTCCAGAACAAAACGTCATTTGTTTCCCCTGATTTTTTCTGAGCGGCAGAGAGGTTTTTATCAACAGAAATTTTATACACATACCATGAAATGTCATCAAAACCAGACATGTCAGTTAGTAGTATAAATTTTATATTTCGTTCTGGCATTTTTATGGTTTGCAATTCGGTTTTGTAGGTATTTCGATGCCATAGTTCAAACACGTAGAATGATATTAAACAAAGTATTGTCAATACTGCTCCTGGAAAAAGAAAGATTGTTACTTTTAATATTTTTTTATTCTTCATTGTGATGCCTCATCATGGTATCCTCTTCACGTTTTTTAATAGGCTTGATCTCTCGAGCTCAGGGGTTCTGCGTCGTTTGGAAAATATATCCGCAGGTGGGTGATCGATTGAAGACCCAGGTCATTTCGTCCCTCAACCTGAGGAAGCCACTGCCAGGGGCCACTGTCCATGCGACACAGCACCAGAGATCTCCGTCCGTATCGAGCCCAGAGGGAGAGCCCCCGGGCTGATTCGTCCTGGGGCTGAGTAGGACCCGGAATCATGGCCTCGGAGAAAAGAGGCCAGTGTCCCGCCAAAGGCGTGTCGCTCTCAGGGGCCAGGATCATCCACTGGGTCATGGACCACATCGATGCCATCTCGGGGGATTTACCGTGTTGAAGGGGAACGATCTGAAAGCCACCGATGTGGCCGTATCGAGATGTAGAGATGTCGATAACTCCCGGATGGTTGGCTCTCATCCGTCCCACCGACTGATACAGGGTTCCGCCGAATCGGCCTGTTCCCCGAACTGGTCGAACGACGTGGGCGATGATCCTGGGGCCCCGTGCGGTCCACAGGGTCACCTGTCCCGATGGCCTGTTCTCTATGTCGACCATGATCGGCGGTGACGGGACGTTCACGGCCAGGACCATCGTGTCTCCTCGGACGGGGAGTCGAGATGGTCCCAGAATTTCTTGGAAGCCGTTGAGGGATCGAATCATGACCGGTGTCCCCACGGGAGGAGCCCACGTTCCGAAGAGCCCCAGGCCGCCTTTGCCTCGGATCACCACAGCGGTTCCAGGAGTGGCAGCTGGGGCTATCGTGTCCGATGGGATCACGCTGATGGTTCGTCCCTTCTTGTTTTCCACCGACACCAGAAAATGAAGGGCGTTCACCGCCGACGCGCAACAGTGTCCCGGTGTGCCCCAGGCACTGGCGGTGTAGCTGGGGTGTCGGGACGAGGTAGGGATGGACTCGACGGTTCCCAGTGGAATCGTTCTACCGTCCATGTGCGCTGTGACCTGGGCTCCCTCCTGCACTGGGATTTCGATGGTCCATCGAAGAGCTCCCCAGCAAGGAAAACTCCAAAGGATCAACAGAATGGACAGAAACTGCCGCAAGAATCGTAGGTTCAACCGCTGTTCCTCCTTTTTCTGCTCTCTAATAAGCTTGAGTTTAGACCGGCATGTCAGGGAAAAACCAAATTGCCCAGAGGTTCCCGAGAAAATGATACAGGGCTGAGGGGGCCACAGAACCGTGGCGTTGTCTGAGAAGGCCCATGACGAGGCCGGGGAAGAACGTGGCGACCCTGAGCCAGTGTACTTTGAGGATCAGATGGGTCAGAGCAAAGAGCCCTGACGTCAGGAGGATGGCCCATCGAGGTGTAAGGCGAGATGACAGAAGTGTCTGAACCCAGCCTCGAAAAAAAACCTCCTCCACGATGGCTGCTGAGACTCCGATCCCGACCAGGCGTGGGAGAACCGGCAATGCCACGTGTCTCGGCAATGCCGAGCTTGGCCACGCCATAGCTACAGGAGTAAGTATGAGCAACGTTACCGCCGTTGCTCCTAAAGTCTCACGAAGAGATTGAGGCGTCAGTATCCACCGAAGGCCATATCGCTCCAGAGGTTCTCCCCTCATAAAACACCATCCATAGGGGCCATAGAGGAGAAGGGTGGTTATGAGCAGAGCCGTCACGGATGTCTCCCGGTTTTGAAGAGAATCGTACCGATGATGGTCGCCGGTATGGCCGGAGCTAAGGCGAGCCATAAAGATATTTCTTTGGCGATAAGGACCACCGATGCGGTGAAAAAGAGGATGAGCGAGGTCCAGAAAACAGGGGTGGCTCGAGGCGCTCCTCGAAAAACCATGATCCCTGCGATCGAGCCGACGAGCAGGGAGAGGGCTATGAGAATCAGTAGGGCAACGAGCAAGGGAATCACCTCATCTTCTTGGCTCTCTCGGTCGCCTTGACACTCGAGACAGCCATGGTAGTATAGGAGCGCTTTTATGATGGTTTGTCGACATCTGGGCGGAGAGTCTCTGAGAAAAGAGCGCCGTCGCTGTCTTTTAGTATAGCAGAAGGGGGAGGCAGCGGTTCCCCCTCTTTTTGTGCTCTCCTGTGAGTGAAGGTGATACGATATGAGACATGGGGACAACGGTGCCGTGGCTATTTTGGTTTTGGCGGCCGGGCAGGGAACCAGGATGAAGAGCGATCGGCCCAAGGTGATGCAGTCCGTTTTGGACGAGCCAATGATTGCTCATGTTTTAAGGGTCGTCGAGCCATATGGCACTGTGGGCGTTGTGATCGGTCATGGAGGGGATATGGTTCGTGAATATCTCGACGAACAGTGGCCCCAGGTGACGACGATCTGGCAACGAGAGCGGCTTGGAACAGGGCATGCCGTTATGATGGCTCGAGAATGGCTTCAGGGGTTTGAACGGGTTCTCATCGTTAACGGAGATATGCCTCTGCTCGACGGTGAGACTGTGGATATGCTTTTTGAAGCTCACGAGGGGGGCTGTTCCTTTCTTACGTTCAACCTGGACGATCCTCATGGCTACGGCCGAGTCGTTCGGGGAGAACGGGTACGAATTGTGGAGGAGCGGGACTGCACGCCTGAGGAACGTCTTGTCGCCGAGGTCAACGCCGGTGTGTACCTGGCCGATGTTCCGGTTTTGCTTCAAAGCCTCGAATCCTTGAATCAGGACAACGCTCAAGGCGAATATTATCTTGTGGATTCTGTGGTATTCTTTCAGGATATGGGGGTCCCTGTCGTTCCTGTGATGGTGCCCAATCCTCGAACGCTCCTGGGCGTCAACGATCCCCGGGAACTGGCCCAAGCGGGGCGGCTTCTTCGTGACCGTCTCCTGAATCGGTGGATGGCCGCTGGTGTCAAGTGTGTGGACCCCGATTCGGTCTGGATTGGGGCCGATGTATCCTTTCTTGGAGAAGCTGTGCTCTTTCCCAACGTTCAGCTTTGGGGGAAAACCATAGTTGGTATAGGGGCCTCCATCGCCAGCTTTTCGATACTCAGGAACGCAAATATCGGCGAACAAGCTCAGGTGAAGGGTTTTTGTTGCATTGAGGACTCGGCCATGGAGCCAGGATCGCAGGCTGGTCCGTTTTGTTACATGCGTCAGGGGAGTGTCCTGGGATCGGGGGCCTTTGCCGGGAAGTTCGTTGAGGTGAAAAACAGCCGCATCGGAGAGGGCAGCAAGGTCCCTCATCTGTCCTACATGGGTGATACCGTGGTGGGGACCTGTACCAATGTGGGAGCCGGTACGATCACCTGTAACTACGACGGTACGTCGAAACACGGGACAATTATCGGAGACGATGTTTTTGTCGGTAGCGACACCATGTTGGTGGCACCTGTTCACCTGGGAGACCGGTCCATGACCGGGGCCGGATCGATCATCACCAGGGACGTACCGGAGGATGCTCTGGCGATCGCCAGAGCTCGCCAGAGGCATATTGAAGGGTGGAGAGCCCGTAAAAAAACAGGGGGTGGAGATCATCGCAAATAGCCACAATAAGCTTACGATCCTGTCGGGGACGGCTCATAAGGCCTTTGCCGAGAAAGTATGTGCCGAGCTGGGTGTGTCTATGGGGAACGTGAGCCATTATCGATTTTCCGATGGCGAGATCGGACTTTCCATAGAGGAGAGCATTCGGGGGGACGATGTTTTTGTCGTTCAGCCCACAAGTTATCCCGTTAACGACAATCTTATGGAACTGCTCATCATGGTGGATGCGCTGAAGCGGGCGTCGGCCTATAGAATTAACGTAGTCATTCCCTATTTTGGGTATGCCCGACAGGACCGAAAGACCAAAGCCCGAGATCCCATATCGGCGAAGCTCGTGGCCAACCTTCTGGAGACCTCGGGAGTCCATCGGGTAATCTCCGCTGATCTGCACGCCGGTCAGATTCAGGGGTTTTTCGACATCCCGGTTGATCATCTCACGGGGATTCCTCTGCTGGCCTCCCACTTCCAGAAATCTTTAGTCCAGGACCTGGAGAAGCAGGATGTGACCGTTGTGGCTCCCGACGTCGGGGGGGTTGTTCGGGCACGTAAGTTTGCTGTTGCGCTGAACGCCGATCTTGCTATCGTAGACAAGCGTCGGTCTCATGAGGTTGCCAACTACTGCGAAGTCATGGCGGTTATTGGCGATGTCTCTGGTAAGGTCGCTATCCTGGTGGACGATATTATCGACACGGCGGGGACCATCGTCAACGCTGCTAAGGCGTTGAAGGAACGAGGAGCACGGCAGGTTTACTGCTGCGCGACTCACGGGATTCTCTCGGGACCAGCGATGGAGCGCTTGGAGTCTCCTGATGTGGATGGAGTGATCCTGACCGACAGTATCTGCTTGCCGGATGAGCGAAAACTGGATAAAATTACTCAGTTGTCCATTGCGCCCTTGTTTGCGGAAGCCATCCGGCGAGTGCATGTGGATCGCTCGGTGAGCAGCCTTTTCGACTAGCTCAATCGGTCGTTACCATAAAGTTGCGAAAGCGACGTCTGAGGAGGATTTTTTTGATGGATCTTGTGAATTTGACTTTTGAAAAACGGGAGGAAACCGGGAAAGGGGCCTGTGGTCGCCTTCGCCGATCCGGGTATATCCCGGCGGTGTTCTATGGACCAGACTATCAAGAGGCAATTGTCGGCAAAATCAAGGCCGACGATTTTCTCCCCCATCTTCGGGGAGGGCACTGGAACACACTGCGATTTGACGCCCACATTGATGGCGGAAAAAACGAAATGTGTATCATCCGGGAGCTGTCCAGAAACTACACCACCGACGAGGTGCTTCACGTTGATCTGTACCAGTTGGTGAAGGGTCATAAGGTCTCCGTTCGAATTCCTATCGAGCTTGAGGGCAAGGACGTCTGCGCTGGCGTCAAAGCTGGAGGACAGATCACGCAGGGAGTGATCGATGTCGAGATCTCCGTTCTTCCTAAAGACATACCCGAAGTCGTTGTCCTGGATGTGAGCGAAATGGAGATTGGAGAGAGCGTCACCTTGCAGGACCTTCTTCTTCCTGAAAGTGCCGAGATCCTCAGGGACGATCTGTCGGAGGTCGTGGTCGAGGTGAGTCATGGCAGAGTCCAGGAGATCGAAGTCTCCGAGGAGGCTGAAGGAGTCGTCGAAGAAGAAGTGGAGACTGCCGAGTAGGGGCTCAACGTCCAGATCGTGAAAGTCATCATCGGGCTTGGAAATCCAGGACTCCGGTATGGTCAGACCAGGCACAACGTTGGGTGGATGCTCGTTGATGAGCTTGTGGCCACCCTTGGCCTGGGGAGGCCTCAGGAGCGGTTTCGATCCGTTCTCTGGGGACCAGCTTGTCTGGATGGTGAGTCTGTCTACCTGCTCAAGCCCCTTACATATATGAACTGCAGCGGCGAAGCTCTTTTGGAGTTTTGCCGCTATCGTCCTGTGGAGCTGAAGGACCTCCTCGTGGTTTACGACGAGGTCGCTTTGGATACCGGTACCGTCCGGATCAGGGCTCAGGGGTCTGCCGGGGGGCATAACGGCATGAAATCCGTCATTGCCTCTCTCGGTACCTCGGTAATCCCCAGGTTGCGTATTGGAGTTGGGCCTAAACCTCCGAAGATACCTTTGGCCGACTTCGTTCTGGGACGCTTTCGGGACGACGAACTGCCGTATTTCCTCCACAGTCTGGAAAAAGCTCTGGAGGCATGTCGGTTGTGGATCGAGAGACCCATAGCTGACGTCATGAGCCTGATCAACTGACGAATAGAGTCTATCTCAGGGGATGGACGGGCCAAGAGCTCGCTGTCCCCTGATCATTTTATATGGGGGAGGGTTGATGGTGGCGGATGGAAGTACAAAGAGGGATTCGAGGTCAATCAGCGTTCTCCTTGCCATGAAAGGAGCTATTCGGCCATGGCTCTGCCCGGAGGACGTTCGACTCACGGTAGTGCTTCCCGACGAAGCTCAGGCCGACGATTTCCTTTCCGATGCTCTGGCCCTTCGCCCCGACGGACTCTTTTTCCGGCTTTCAGATCCTGCTTTGGAAAAACGGGACGTCAACGATCTCATAGAGCCGTCGGTTCGAGGGCATGTTCTCCGGCAATGGAGCCGTACAAGAGGAATATTGGTGGCAACACCGGGTGGAATTCTGTCTCCGTATGCGGGAGGTCGCTCCAGCCTGGAGCTGGTTGTTGGGAGAGACGTTGGTCGGGAACGACTGGTTTTATGGCTTGATGAAAGAGGATATCGCCGGGTTGATCTGGTATGGCGCCCTGGTGAATATGCCGTTCGAGGTGGCGTGGTGGACCTTTTTGACCCTTCGTCTAAGATGCCCTATCGGATTGCTTTTTTCGACGAGGAGGTCGAGGATATCCGGCTTTTTTCCCCAGGAGATCAAACGACTCGATATCGTTCAGAGACCGTCACCGTTTGGGGACTTGAGAATCGGGATTTTCAGTCTGTGGCGTCGATGATCGTCGAGAACGGACCGGTCTATATCTTCGATCCTCGGCGTTGTCAGAGCAACGCCGACGGTTTTCGGTGGATCTGGAACAACCTGTCTGATCGATGCTCCATTCCGGAGGATCGTTGGGATCGCTTCCTCATGGATGCGCCACAGGTCGTTCGCTTTGAGCCCGTTGTGACGCTCCGTCAGGAACGGCCTGGGGTTGTAGAACCTCCCCGGTTTCGAGGGCGTATTGAGGACCTGGAGGCTCAGGTCTCCCTCTGGATTGACGAGGGGTATCATATATCCATCAGAAGTACCTCCCCGCCGCCTCGTTCGCTTCAAAAACTGGACTGGGCTCCGTCGCCTGTGACCGGTGGTTTTGTGGATCTTCGACGGAAACGGGTAGTCCTGTCGGACATGGAGCTCTACGGCCTGAGACCGGATCGCCGGACTGATCGAGCGAATACGCCTCGTGACTGGAGTCTGGCGTTCGACGAGGGACAGTGGCTGGTTCACCAGGAGCACGGTCTTTGTCGATATGGCGGACTTGAGCTTATAGGAGGAGACTGGGGGAGCCAGGAGTTTTTGGCGTTGCTTTTCCACGATGAAAAACGCCTTCTCCTTCCGGTGACACAGCTTGCCAAAATATCCTCCTATCAAGGCTCCGTCGATGAATCGACGTCAGCTGATCGTCTCGGATCGAAGCGTTGGCGGACGGCGTTGAAAAAAGCCGAACATCAGGTTGAGGAGGAGGCCCGAGAGCTGTTGAACCTCTACGCCCGTAAAGCTGTGGCTCAGGGGCGTTCCTTCTCGTCCGACGGCGAAGCTATGAGGACCTTCGAGGCCCACTTTCCCCACATGGAGACCAGGGATCAGCTCCAGGCCATTCAGGATGTCAAGAGGGACATGGAGTCTTCCCACCCCATGGATCGTTTAATCGTCGGCGACGTGGGATACGGCAAGACCGAGGTGGCTCTTCGGGCAGCCTTCAAAGCCGTCATGGATGGAACTCAGGTGTTGGTTTTGGTCCCTACGACGGTCCTGGCTCAGCAGCACTATCTCACCTTCAAAAGTCGAATGGCTCCGTTTCCGGTTCGAGTCGAGCTCCTCTCCAGATTTGTCTCGCCATCCAAACAGGAGGAAACCCTTCTCGCCTTGGCCGATGGTCGGGTCGACGTTGTGATAGGAACCCACCGTCTGCTTCAGCAAGGCCTGGCTGTTCGGGACCTTGGCCTAATCGTGATCGATGAGGAGCATCGATTTGGGGTTGCCCATAAAGAAAGATTCCGCGAGCTCTCTATAGGTGTTGACATTTTGACCCTTTCGGCGACGCCTATCCCCCGGACCATGTCCATGGCCCTGAGGGGAATGAGGGACATCTCGGTGATCGAGACGGCACCGGGGAACCGACCGCCGGTTGTCACGGTTACGGGACCATGGAGCGACGATCTGGTGAGGTCTGTGGTAGCTCGGGAGCTTGCCCGAGGTGGTCAGACCTATTTTATTCACAATCGGGTAACGTCTATCTTGGAACGAGCGGAATGGGTCCAAAGTCGTTTCCCCGACGCCGTCGTGGCTGTGGCCCATGGGAAAATGGGCGAGAGAGAGCTGGAGGAGACCATGATGGCTTTCTATGAAGGGACGGTGAACATCCTGATCTGCACCACCATCGTTGAAAGCGGTCTGGACGTGGGGCGGGCCAATACCCTGATCGTCGATGATTCCAGAACCCTGGGATTGGCACAGATGCATCAGATTCGAGGGCGGGTGGGCCGTCGGGAGGAGACGGCGTATGCTCTGTTTCTCTACCCTCAGAATCAACCTATTCCTCGATCGACCGAGGAACGGCTTGAGGCTATCGGGCGGCTCTCCTTTCAGGGAGCGGGATACGAGCTTGCTCGTCAGGATCTCCAGATTCGAGGCGGAGGTGATCTCCTGGGGATGACCCAACATGGCCACAGGGAGCGGATTGGTCTTCAGCTCTACTACACGAAACTTCAGGAACGTATACGGGAGCTCCGGGGCGAAGCTTTACCGAAGCTCACTGTGGATATCCAGATGCCTCTCGCCATCCCCGAGAGCTATGTCCCCCAGTCGTCGGTGAGGCTGAGTCTGTATCGTCGTCTGGATCAGGTCGCCACGGTAGCCGATGGAGAGGACCTCAGGCGGGAATTTCAAGACCGCTTTGGTCCTCTGCCACCCACAGTTAGGGCTCTTGTTGACCTGGCGGTGATCAGGACGGAAGGAGGAAAGCACGGTATAATTCACGGAGTTGTGTCGGAGGAACGATGGGAACTTACGGTGGATCGGACCAGCTCTATCTCCTTGCCTCTTCCGTGGCGTCGGATCGGTCGTCGTTGGATCGGTCCAGGAGGAACTAAGGGGATCGAAAGCCTGTTTCAGACCTGTCTGAAAACCCCTGCACAAAACGGAAAGGAGTGATCTCGTGCCCCAGAGTGCCCGGTTGTTTGGAGAACTGAAACGGATCATGGAGCGCCTTCGGGCGCCGGGAGGTTGCCCCTGGGACAGAAAACAGACCTACGGCTCCATCTGTCCTCACGTCATCGAGGAGGCCTACGAGCTTGTGGACGCTGTGGCCGAGGGTTCAATGGAGGGGCTATGCGAGGAGGCCGGGGATTTGTTGCTCCAGGTGGTCTTCATGGGAGTCATCGCCGAGGAGCTGGGTGATTTTACCCTGGACGACGTGATACAAGGCATATCGTCCAAGCTCGTTAGGCGTCATCCTCATGTTTTCGGGGAGCTATCGGTGACCGACAGCGATCAGGTCCTTAGAAACTGGGAGCGGATCAAACTTCAGGAAAAGGGTGGGCAGGACAGCGGAGCGTCGGTCCTCTCGGGGGTTCCTAAAGGGCTTCCACCTCTGATCAAGGCCTTTCGGGTGCAGGACAAGGCGGCTCATGTAGGCTTCGACTGGGAGCCAGAAAACCAGGAGCCTGTTTTTCAAAAGATCACCGAGGAGGTGATTGAGGTCCGGGAGGCCATGAAGAGCGGGGACAAAAATCAGCTTTCTCGGGAGATCGGCGACGTACTGTTCTCCGTGGTGAATCTCGCCCGACGACTTGGGGTGGATCCTCATCAGGCTCTGGAGGCTACGAATAAAAAATTTATCCGGCGATTTGAACATATCGAGGAGGATCTCAGAAGCAGAGGGGTCGCCTGGGAGGATACCGATTTAACCGAGCTCGACGTCCTCTGGGAGCAGGCCAAGAAAGCGTCATCCCGGAAAGATGCGTTGGGAAAACCCTTGTGATATAGTGTTCAGAGCTCGGTTCAGGGAGGGGATAATATGAGTCAATCGAAGAAAAAAAACAGAGTGGGGATTACCGAGACGGCTTTGAGAGATGCCCATCAGTCTCTGATGGCCACGAGACTCCGAATAGAGGACATGTTGCCGGTCCTGGAGAGGCTGGATCAGGTGGGGTACCATTCCCTGGAGGTCTGGGGTGGGGCGACCTTCGATTCATGCATGCGCTTCCTGGATGAAGATCCCTGGGAGCGTTTGAGGATTCTCAGAAAACACGTTTCCAAGACCAAACTTCAGATGCTCCTCCGTGGACAGAACCTGGTGGGCTATCGGCACTACGCCGACGACGTGGTTCGGGAATTCGTGAAGCGGGCCGTGGGCAACGGTATCGACATTATGCGGGTGTTTGATGCATTGAATGACATCCGAAACCTTGAGATCGCGGCTGATCAGGTCAAACGTGAGGGTGCCCATCTCCAGATGTGTATCTCCTACACCCTCTCGCCGGTCCACACAAACGAGCTCTTTGTCGAGCTTGCCGGATCCATGAGGGACATGGGGGCCGACTCGATCTGTATCAAGGACATGGCCGGTCTTCTCAGCCCGGTGGACGCTGATCGGTTGATCCGGGGCATCAAGAAGGAGACCGGGTTGCCGATTCAGCTCCATAGCCACTATACGAGTGGTCTGGCCTCCATGGCCTATTACGCTGCGATAGAGGCAGGGGCGGACGTCGTGGACTGTGCCATCTCTCCCTTCTCGATGAGGACAAGCCAGCCAGCCTCTGAGACTATGGTGGCAGCCCTGGCCGGGGGACGCTACGATACAGGTCTTGCGTTGGATGATATGATTCCCATTGCCCACCACTTTAAGGAGCTCCGGCGAAAATATGATGAGCTTTTCGTTAGACTTGAGGGTGCCGATACAAACGTTCTGATCTATCAGATCCCCGGCGGAATGTACTCGAATCTGGTCAACCAACTCAAGGAACAGGCGGCTGAGCATCGCCTTGAGGAGGTCCTTCGGGAAGTGCCCGTGGTCCGAAAGGCTATGGGGTATCCTCCGTTGGTCACTCCATCCAGTCAGATCGTCGGAACCCAGGCGACCCTCAACGTCCTGGTGGGAGAACGATGGAAGATCGTCCCCAAGGAGGTTCGAAATTATTTTATGGGGTACTACGGTAAACCTCCGGCACCGGTTGACCCGGAAATCCAGGCAAAAATTTTGGGATCCGATCAACCCATCATCTGTCGCCCCGGAGAAAAAATAGAACCAGAGCTGGAGGAAGCTCGTGCTGATGTTGCAGCATGGGTGACCCAGCCCGAAGACGTCCTGAGCTACGTCCTCTTCCCTGCTGTTGCCAAGGACTTTCTCATGAAAAAATACGTCAGGAGCACCCTGAGAGATGTTGGTTTGGAACAGGCTGTCGAGGAGATCGCATATCCGGTTTGATCCGTTCGTGTGCAGAATGTGAAAAAGGACATGATGAATATGTGTGAAGAGCTCACGAGAAAGCCTCTGTGTCACTTAGGAGATCAGCACCCTTGAGTCGGCGGAGATCCTCAGTGATCGTGACCTCGGAGGGATGCTCGGCCTCTTTCGACTTTGCCGGTATGGAGGCTATCTCGAAGTTGGCTGGCAAAGATGACGAGAACATCAAACTCATAGAGGAACGCTACCCTGTTCGGCTGGTTCTGCGAGGAAACGTGGTGGTGGTCCAGGGACCTGATCAGGATGCCGTAGAGATCGTCTCTAACCTGGTGGAGCAGATGGGGCGGATCGCTGAGAAGGGGCATTCTATTCGCCCTGCCGAGATCCGCTATGGCATGGACATGATTGCCCGAAAGGGCTCGGTTGACCTGGAGGCCCTGTATGACGACCTACTCTGCATGACAGCCCGAGGCAAACCGGTTCGGCCTAAAACGCTGGGACAACGCACCTATGTTCAGGCAATTCGAGAAAACGACGTCGTTTTTGGTATTGGCCCTGCTGGAACCGGTAAGACCTATCTGGCGGTCTGTGAGGCGGTGAATATGCTCAAATCCGGAGCTATTAACCGCATCGTTCTGGTCCGTCCTGCGGTAGAGGCCGGCGAGAGTTTGGGCTTTCTGCCTGGTGCTCTTCAAGAGAAAGTGGAACCCTACCTTCGTCCCCTTTACGATGCTTTTTTTGAGCTCCTTACGCCGGAGCGGTTCATGCGGTACGTGGATAAGAACGTCATCGAAATAGCGCCTCTGGCCTACATGAGGGGACGAACCCTGAACGACAGTTTTGTCATCCTGGATGAGGCCCAGAACACGACGCCGGAACAGATGAAAATGTTCCTTACCAGGCTCGGTTTTGGGTCTAAGGCCGTGATCACCGGGGACCTGACCCAGGTCGATCTTCCGTCGGGGAAACGGTCCGGTTTGTTTGTCGTGCAGGAGATACTGAACGACGTCATGGGTATTCAGTTTATCCGTTTGGAGAACGTGGACGTGGTGCGTCATGAGATCGTCCAGAGGGTTGTGGCTGCTTATGAGAGATTCGAAAAGAGAAACGCCACATCATCATCCTGAGAGGAACCTCGCTCGTCTTCGGACGGTCTATCTTCCTCTGTTTGTCCTGTCCATCGTGGCGATGCTGCTTTTGATTCTTCGATGGGCAGCTCTTGATCTGGAGAACGGCTTTATGGCAGGAGCTCCGGCACCGAGGACCTATTTTGCCCTGTACGATATGTTCTATGATGATCAGGACGAAACGCAACGTCTCCGGGATATGGCTCAAGACAGCGTTGTCGGAGTTTTGACCAGACAGACCAGGCGACTTCGGGAGGTTAAGGAGCGACTTCAACTCGTCGCTTCTGGTCGTTTGCAGGAGGCCGGCGTTTCCCCGGCCCTGGCTGAGCTTCTCGGCACGATCTCGGAAGATCGGCGGATGGTCGTCCTTCGGGAAATTTCCTCGGCGGGGACCGCTCTTTTGTTGGAGGATGGATATCGTAACTCTCCTATGGGTGTTACCGACGATATCCTTTGGAGATCTTTGGCGAAAGCAGACCTTTCTGCTGGCGAAGGGAACCTGGCTGTTCAGACCCTCTCGGAGGTCTTGATCCCCCTGGTAGCCGAGGATGGCGAGATCACTGACAAGCTCAGAAATATGGTTGCCGAGGCCGTTCAGTCTGTCTCTCAGGAAGTTCATGGGGGGGATGTGATCGTGACCAAAGGTCAGCTGATTACGGATCAGATAGCCAGACTCCTCGAAAAACAAGGCTATCCTCGGGCCAGTTTCCCTTATCGATTCATGCTCCTGCTTCTTTTGACAGTTCCATTGGCTTTTTTCTGGGTCAGGTGGGTGGTGGTTCTGCCCTGGGATCCTTCGAGAATGGGATATGTGGTGTTTTTGTTCTCTATGGGACTTTGCGCTGCCGGGCTCTCTGGCTTATACAAGATGACGGCTTTGGCGGTCATTCCATTGGGGGCGTTGGCCTATGCCACGATGCCTCTTCGTCCGGCCAGCGGTGTTGTTCTGTCTGGTTCGGTGATTATCGCCGTGGTGTTTAACGACTCAACGCCTCTTTCTTTTGGCGAGATCTTGGCGACGGGAGTGGCGGTGGCTGCTGTTGGGGAGAGGCTTTTTATGAAAATCGACTCTCGATCCCGGCTCTGGCTGAGCATGGTCGAGCTTGGTTTGGTAGCTCTGATGGTGACTCTGGCGACTCGATGGGCCTTCAGAAGCTCTTTTGACTACATGTTTTTCATGAAAACCTTGAGCGTGTCCGTTTTGTGGGGGACTGTCATCATGGTCTTCCTCCCACTGACAGAGGCCCTTTTTGACACACTTTCCCCTCTCAGGCTTCTGGAGCTGTGTCAGCCAGACCATCCGCTTCAAAAAAGGCTTCAGATTGAGGCTCCGGGGACCTATCACCATTCTCAGATGGTGGCTACTCTGGCTGAGGCTGGAGCGGATGCCTTGGGGATTAACTCGCGTTTGGCTAAGGCCGGGGCTTTTTTTCACGATATCGGCAAGCTCAAACGACCTCAATTTTTCGTCGAAAACCAATTTGGTGCCAAAAACGCTCACGATGGCCTTTCACCGGTTATGTCGACGTTGGTTATCATATCCCATGTCAGGGAGGGACTTGATTTAGCGGCGGAATATCGGCTTCCCGAGGGAATTCGTCGGTTCATATCGGAGCATCACGGAACCACGTTTTTGGGGTATTTTTATAAAAAGGCATTGCGTATGGGGTTGGACCCATCCTCCAGTCAATTTCACTACCCTGGCCCCAGACCAGCCAGTGCGGAGACAGGGGTAGTCATGCTGGCCGACTCGGTAGAGGCTGCCGTTCGAGCTGAGCGGGAGAATCTCCGAAATTTCTCAGATCTCCAGGAGATCGTTGACGGCGTGGTCGCATCCAAGCTGAAGGCAGGTCAATTGGACGACACTGGCCTGACTTTTGCTGATCTTTCGTTGGTCAAGTCGGCCATGATCCAGACCCTGAAATCCATGTATCACACCAGAAACATCGCACCCTTACCACAGACAACGGCTCTTGCCGGAAAGGACGGACCTACGTGATGAAATTGGAGATCGGCATCTCCTCTGACGAAGGAGACCCTCGATCATACCCTGTTCTTGATGAGGAGTTGCTCCTGTCTGAGCTTCCCTCTCTGCTTGACGAGGTGTGGCCTCAGTGGACAGATCGAAACTCGGTATCTCTGTCCATCGCAACGGTGAACACAGATTCCATCAGGGGCTTGAATCGAACCTATCGAGGGATCGACGCTCCCACAGATGTTCTGTCTTTCCCTCAATGGGAGGAGAATGGGCACTTTGAACCACCGAATGCTTGGAATGACCTCCCCTTGGGGGACGTGGTTATCTGTCCAGCAGTGGTCAGGGTGAACGCCAGGGCTCATGGCACATCTTTCGATTCTGAGTTGGCCCTGATGGTTGTCCACGGTTTGCTTCACCTTTTGGGGTGGGATCACGATACAGATGAGAGGAAGGCCCAGATGTGGTGTTTTCAGGAACGTTACAGAGAGCGCCTCATGGACCGTCTCTGTCGAGAGGAGATGCCCTCATGACCGTCGTCCTTCAGACCGGGGGGGCTGTACTCGTTCTTCTCCTTTTATCGGCTATTTTCAGTGGAGGAGAGACGGCCATCACCGCCACCAGCCGGGCCAAGCTTATGACCCTTCGAGAGCGTCATAGGCCGTTTCAAAAAATTTTAGATTGGCTCCTCAAGGATCGCCAGAGTGTTTTGACCACTATCCTTATCGCCAACAACCTGGTCAATATCGCCGCTAGTTCCCTGGCAACCATTGTAGCGATGGCTGTCTTTCAAAACCATGGAATGATCCTTGCGGTAGCCGTTATGACGGTGCTCATCGTCATTTTTGGGGAAATCTTTCCTAAAAGTTTTGCTCTGGCTCGAAGTGATCGGGTTTTATTTCTTACGATCCATTGTATTCGTGTCGCCAACGTCCTTCTGACGCCCTTTGTCTGGCTCATCAGCGTCCTTGTCACCTTTATAGGGAAGCTCTCCAGGGTCGATCTCTCTCTTCAGGCCTCCTTTATTACCCGGGAAGAAATCGAACAGGTGGTCACCATCGGTGAAGCATCGGGGGTCCTGGAGGAAGCCGAGCGTCGGATGATCCACGGCATCATCTCTTTTGACGATACCCGCGTCTCAGAGATCATGGTTCCCCGGATAGACATGGACGTAGTCGAGAGCGAGATGAGCATCGAGGAGCTCGTCCCTATACTTCAGGATCACGGGCATTCTCGAATCCCCATCTATAAAGGGAGCCTGGACGACATCGTGGGAATCCTGTATGTTAAGGACCTTATCGGGCGTCTTCACTCCGGCGAGACCGGTGTTAAGGTCGTCCAGTTAAAACGGGATGCTCTCTTTGTCCCAGAAACAATGAAGGTTCCTGATCTGTTCAATATCATGAAAAACCGGCGAATTCACATGGCTGTGGTTGTGGACGAGTATGGCGGCACGGCGGGTATCATTACCCTGGAGGATCTGTTGGAGGAGATCGTCGGGGAGATCCAGGACGAATACGACCACGAGTTGCCTTCCATTGAGAAAGTGGACGATCATACGTATAGGGTTCAGGGGAACATGGATCTGGAGGACCTGAGCGAGACTTTGGGATATCCCTTCGAGTCGAAGGATGTGGAATCAGTCGGGGGGCTCGTCACCGATCTTTCGGGGGATTTCCCCTCTGTGGGAAGCTCCGTTACATATGGTGAGTGGATCTTCACCGTTATGCAGGTGGTCGATCATCGTGTTGTCGAGCTGGAGCTTCGAAAGATCACCGAGGGGGAGGGGTATCGTGACTGGTGATGAGCACGAGTACCGATCCGGTGTCGTCGCCGTGGTCGGTCGTCCCAATGTGGGCAAGTCCTCCCTGATCAACGGCCTTCTTCGGTGCAAGGCGTCCATCGTTTCTCCGAAGCCTCAGACCACAAGAAACACCATACGGTGTATTTTGGATGTAGAAAACGGACAGATCGTCTTTACGGATACCCCGGGAATTCATAAACCCCAGCATAAACTGGGAGAGGCTCTCGTCGAGGCTGCGCTGGATACCCTCAACGACGCTGATGCCATCCTCTACGTCATCTCTGCGGAGGATGAGGGGATAACGGCTCCAGATCGTCATGTCGTAGCTCAGCTGGTGAGGGCGGAGACACCGGTGATCCTGGCGGTCAACAAGGTCGATCTTTTAGGCGCCAAAAGAGCCAGACTTTTGCCCCTGATCGAGGTCTACCGAAGAGCGCTGAATCCTCAGGATGTTTTCCCCGTCTCAGCCAGGGAGGGCACCAATCTGGACGTTCTGGTCGAGGCCATCATGAGTCATTTACCTTCAGGCCCTCCTCTCTACGTTGACGGCATTCTCATCGATCGTTCGTCCCGTTTTCTGGCAGCAGAGGTTATCCGTGAGCAGGTCCTCCTCCGAACAGCTCAGGAGGTCCCCCACAGCGTGGCGGTCGAGGTGCTGGAATACAAGACGCCCGAGGAATATCCTGACCGGAAAGATACCTACATCAGCGCCGTGATTTTCGTGGAACGTCGAGGACAGAAGCTCATCCTTCTGGGGTCTCGAGGGCAAATGATCAAAGAGATCGGCACGGCTGCCCGCCAGGCCCTAGAGGATTTTCTCGGCGGCAAGGTATACCTTGACCTCTGGGTCAAGGTCCGAAAGGATTGGCGAAACTCGGACTCGGAACTCCGTCGCTTTGGGTATCGAGAATGATAGGCGCTGTTCAAGGGCTCTACCGGGGAACTGGGGTCATCCTTCGGCGGGAGATCAGCCCCGAAGGGGATCTGGATCTCCAGATTCTCTTCAAAAAAACGGGCTCGGAATGGTGCTCTCTGCCGGGAGGAGGACGGGGCTCCGTTCGTCTCGGAGGCAGTACCGAACCCCTGGTCTGGGGGGAGTTCTCCCTCTATCGAAGTCGTTCCCGATCTTTTCTCAAAGAAATTGAGGTGAGGAGAGATTTCTGGGGGCTGAGGAACACGCCTGAATGTCTGTCCATGGCCCTTCGGTGGTCGCGTCTCTTGTCGACGACGCTGATATCCGGTCACGGTACCGACGAGGTCTTGCCTGTTCTCTTCTGGAGCTTAGACCTGCTGGAACAGGGCGTTCCGCCCGAGGGAGCCCATCTTCGATTTCTGTGGCGTCTTCTGCACCGCTGGGGACTGGCACCGTCCCTTTATCGATGTTGTCGGTGTGCGTCGCCTCTTCACCACGCCGTCTGGTTCGACGATGGATTCCTTTGTCGCCGATGTCGTCCCGAGGCCGAGACTCTTATACCCATGGATCTTCTTCGACGGTGGGTTCTCTCGGACAGAAGATCAATCCTGGGGATGAGACTGGATGATAACGATACCCCTACGGTAAAGTATGTGACGGGGAAGCTCTTGAATACCCTGTCTTTGGTTTATTAAAATATCGATATAAGGACGTGATAGAGGTGAACTTTCAGGAGATAATCTTCCGTCTGGAGCGATTCTGGGCCGAACAGGGGTGTATTATCCGACAGCCCTACGATGTGGAGGTAGGGGCTGGCACCATGAATCCGAGTACCTCTTTGCGGGTCATCGGCCCCGAACCGTGGAATGTTGCCTACGTCGAGCCATCCCGTCGCCCTACCGACGGACGCTACGGCGAAAATCCCAACAGACTTCAGCACTATTACCAGTATCAGGTTATCCTTAAACCGGCTCCTGATGATGTTCAGGAGCTCTACCTCAACAGTTTGGCGGCTCTGGGCATCGATCCGTCGGAGCACGATATCCGCTTCGTGGAGGACGACTGGGAATCCCCGACCGTGGGGGCATGGGGGCTCGGCTGGGAGGTCTGGCTCGACGGGATGGAGATCACCCAGTTCACCTACTTTCAACAGGTCGGAGGGGTGGACATGACATTGGTTCCGGCTGAACTCACCTACGGTATTGAGCGGATCGCCATGTTCGTACAGAAAGTGGACAGCGTGTATGACCTTCAGTGGAACGACACCCTGACCTACGGCGACGTTCACCACAGGGGAGAGGTGGAGCACTCGACGTATAACTTCGAGATCGCGGACACGAACATGCTCTTTCAGCTCTTCGACATGTACGAGCGCGAGGCTCGGCAGGTTGCCGAGAAGGGGCTGGTTCTGCCTGCCTGGGACTATACCCTCAAGTGTTCCCATACCTTCAACTTGCTGGACGCCAGAAACGCCATCAGCGTGACCCAGAGGACTGGATACATCGGAAGAATACGGGCTCTGGCGGTCATGAGCTGCCACACCTACAGCGATCAGCGCAAGGAGATGGGGTATCCTATCGGCGTGCGTGCTCATAAGGAGGGAGCAAAGGGATGAAGACCCGTAATCTGATACTGGAGATCGGTACCGAAGAAATTCCCTCCCGTTTCATGGCCCAGGCCTTGGCGGATCTGAGGAATTTGGCGTGCTCTGAGCTGGATGAGGCCCGGATTCCATACGGTTCGGTGGAGACCTATGGAACCCCTCGTCGCTTGGTTCTGTCGGTCAAGGAGGTGGCTCCGCTGCAGAACGATCTGACCGAGTCCTTCAAGGGGCCTGCCTGGAGCAACGCTTTCGATGGCAGTGGTACCCCAACTAGGGCGGCTGTCGGCTTCGCCAAGAGCAAGGGTATCGACGTAGATGAGCTGGAGCGTCGGGACGTGAACGGTGTCCCCTACGTCTTTGCCGAGGTCAACAAAAAAGGGGGAGAGACGGACAGAATTCTACCCGGGATATTGCCCCGGATCGTGGACAGACTGGTGTTCCCGAAAAACATGTATTGGCGAAAACCGTCGGTTCGTTTTGCTCGCCCCATACGGTGGATTCTCTGCCTGCTTGACGACCAGATCGTGCCCTTCGAGCTCAATGGAATTTCCAGTGGTGATCGAACCAGAGGACATCGATTTATGGGAGCGCCATGGCTGGCCGTGCCAAAAGAATCGATGTATATGGAAAAACTTTTTGACAACTACGTGGTGGTCGATCAGGAAAAGAGAAAGGAAAAAATGCTTGCAGCTATCTCCGTTATCGAAAAGGAAATGGACGGCAGTGTTGACCTGGATCCAGACCTCGTCCAGGAAAATTTGTACCTTGTCGAGTTCCCCGTGCCTTTCTTTGGCACCTTCCATAAACGATATTTGGAGCTTCCGGAAGAGGTTCTGATCACCACTATGAAACATCACCAAAAATACTTTCCGGTGCGTGACCACTCGGGGAAACTCATGCCCTGCTTTGTCGGAGTGAGTAACAACCGCGCTGTCAACATGAAAGTCATCCAGGAGGGAAACCAGCGTGTCCTGCGGGCCAGGCTCGAGGATGCGGCGTTTTTCTGGAAAGAGGATAGAAAAACGCCTCTATCCTCAAAGATAAATCGTTTAAAAACCGTGGTGTACCAGGAAAAACTGGGTTCGGTGTACGACAAGGTCATGGCGACGGTCTCCCTGGCGAGGGAACTCTGTGTGCATCTGGGCCAGGAAGACATAGTTCGCTTGGTTGAGAGGGCGGCGACCCTGTCCAAATCTGACCTGGTCACCAACATGGTTTACGAATTTCCCGAACTTCAGGGTATCATAGGCCGTGAATATGCCAGGAGCGACGGCGAGGATCCTCGTGTTGCTCTCGCCATCTGCGAACAGTATCTTCCCAGGAGTGCCGGAGGAGAGCTCCCCACGGACATCGTGGGGGCTATCGTCGGTCTCAGCGAGAGGATCTACAGCATGGTCGGTGCCTTTAAGATGGGATTTCGTCCCTCGGGATCTCAGGATCCCTACGGCCTGAGACGGGCCGCTCGGTGCATCAACGAGATCCTCTGGGGATTGGATATGGACGTCAACTTAGATCGTTTTCTGGCCCAGGCTGGAACACTGCTGGGCTTGGATGAAGATCCCATGGGGGAGTTGGTCTCTTTTGCCAGACAGCGTTTGCTCATGCAATTGAAGGAGAAGGGCTACTCCCACGAACTGGCTGAGCTGGCCGTCTCGGTTACGGGTGGTCGTCCTCTACAGGCTATGAGACTCCTTAAGGCCTTGGACGAGGTTCGGGGGCTCGACTGGTTCGCCAATCTGGTGACGGCGGCGGTTCGGGTGCAGAACATCCTGAGCAAAAGCGACGACCCCACAGGATCGACCGTGGACGAGGCGCTTCTTAAGGGAGATCAGGAACGAGCTTTGTTTGCGGCGGTCATAGCCTGCGAAGACCAGACGTCTCAAGCTGTGCGAAAAGATGACTGGAGCTCTCTCATGACGGCCTTGGCCGGTTTATCTCCTGCCATCACGTCGTTCTTCGAGGACGTGATGGTCATGGACGACGACCCTGAAGTGCGATCCAACCGTCTGGCTCTTCTGGGACGCTGTGATCTCCTCTTCCAGGAGGTAGGCAATCTGGGGCGGATGAAGCGCTAGGAGGGGGGTATGGAGTTCACAATTCTTCTCGTGTCCGATTCGACCGGAGAGACGGCCGAGAATCTGTTGCAGGCCACCCTCAGCCAGTTTCAGGGCTTGGAGCCTGTCCTTGCTCGGTTTCGATTTATCGATTCCACGGATAAAATTGACCCCATCATTGAACAGGCTCGATCCTCCGGGGGCTTGGTGGTCTCTACCCTGGTCTCCGACGAAGTTCGAAACACCCTTCTGGAACGGGCTCATAACGTAGGTGTCCAGGCTGTAGACCTTCTCGGTCCTCTTCAGGGGGCTCTGGCCCGATGGAGCGGTATCGAGCCTTTTCAAACGCCGGGGCTCTTCCGTCTCATGGACGATAAATACTTTCAAAGGATAAAGGCTATCGAGTTCTCCATAAAATGCGATGATGGTAAAAGCCAGAGCCTCATGCCGTCGGCGGACATCGTCATTTTGGGCGTCTCTCGTTCGGGCAAGACTCCGCTATCGATGTTTTTGGCCAATAAGGGGTACAAGGTGGCCAACCTGCCGCTGGTTCCCGAGATCCCCCCTCAAGAGTGGCTCTGGCAGGTCCCGGCCGATCAGTGTGTGGGGCTTCTCATCGCTCCGGAGAAACTCATCAAGATCCGAAAAGATCGTCTGAGAATAATGGGGCTCGACCCAGATACCTCCGCGTATGCCCAGGAAAAGAGGATCCTTCAGGAACTGAACTATGCCAGGGAGATCATGTCGAAGGTAGGGTGTCGGATCTACGACAGTACCGATCGATCAATCGAGGAGGTCTCTCAAAACCTTCTGGAGGACATGAGGTTGGCCTCCAATAGTACCGATGATATACCTTGAAAAATATTGAGGCCGAGAGAGAAGATACTCCCTCGACTCATACCGTAATTACACCTCCCCCGTCCCGGCGTTGAAACGCTGCATAAACGTCGGGAGGGGGGCTTCTTCGGCTTCATCCCTCTGGTTCCATACGTCCATCCCCGTCTCCAGTGTATGTGTCTGCCTGACCCGATCCCGATAAAAAAAGTCCTTGTATCCCTGTTTCTATACTTAATATGCCTCCTCCTCATTCCTATTGTTGGTGTTATACTAAAATATATTGCTTGTTGCGTATCGTACCCGCTGTGTATTTTTTGATAGAACTCACGAAAGGAGAGACCCATATGTGTGAGAACAGATACGCACGAAGATGGGCGGCAGTGGGGACGCTGGTCGTCTTTATGATGCTTCTGACGAGCTCCACCTTGGCGGCGACGATCCTTCGTGTCGATGTCGCAAGCGTTGGCGGTGATGGTTCGAGCTGGGCTGCGGCTCTGAACGAATCTCAGTTTCGTGATGCTCTGAGAGCCGTCACCCCTGCGAGCGGCGAGGTGGAGTTCTGGGTGAGGGAGGGCGTCTACCGTCCCGGGAGCATCAGCACCGACTCCTTCGTGTTGTCGAACGACGTGGTGCTTTATGGTGGGTTCGCAGGAGGCGAGACAAGCCTGGCTGAGAGGGATCCCTCTGCCCATATCACGGTCCTCACTGGTGATATCGACGGTGACGATACCTGCGATGCTCACGGAGCCACAGTGTCTGCGGATCATATAGTGGGGATCAACAGCCTCCACGTGGTTATGTCCACTGGTTGTGACAACACTGCGATTTTGGACGGATTTACCGTCTGTGGAGGTTCCGGAGTTGCTGGTGGTGGGATGCTCAACAACGGTGACAGCAGCCCCACCGTGAGGTACTGCATCTTCTCGGGGAACAGGGCAGAGTGTGGTGGCGGGATGAGCAACGTTGTTAACAGCAACCCCACCGTGATGAACTGCACCTTCTCGGGGAACATAGCAAAGTATGGCGGCGGGATAAGCAACGTTGCTGGCAGCAACCCCACCGTGACGAACTGCACCTTTTCGGGTAACCTGGTACATGACACTGG
>PDWJ01000390.1_pt1 | contig 67890 bp, 57 predicted proteins | sample 1430881 | NCBI WGS metagenome assembly PDWJ01 (sample SAMN01162460, study PRJNA174530) | Oral metagenome, whole genome shotgun sequencing project. | biome: Marine environment; feature: Marine mammal; material: Swab sample of the gingival sulcus; isolation source: swab sample of gingival sulcus... | reverse complement strand
CGCCGGCTCGTTGTGCGGGCCGAGCCCGCGGACGGTCACACCGTCGCCCAGGTCGAGGACGTACAGCAGCTCACCGCCCCGGAACTCCGAACGGACCACGTGCCCCACCACTCCGTCCGGTCCAGCCTGCTCCTGTCCTGGCTGCGGAAGCGGGCGGACACTCAGGTCGTGCGGACGCACCATGACCCGGACCGGACCGGCCGGGCCGGCAGGCACCGGTACGGTCCCCAGCGGGGTGGCCGCGGTATCCCCCTTCTGGTGGCCCGCCATGAAGTCGGCCTCTCCCACGAAGGTGGCGACGAATTCGTCCACCGGCCGGTGGAACACCTGCGCCGGGGTGGCGACCTGGATCAGCCGGCCGTCTTGCATCACCGCCACGCGGTCGCCGACGGCGAGTGCCTCGTCCTGGTCGTGAGTCACCAGGACGACGCTGGCCCCTGCGGCGCGAAGGGTCTGCATCGCCTCGGTGCGCACCTGCGTCGCGAGTCCCTTGTCCAAATGGCTGAACGGCTCGTCGAGCAACACCAGGCTCGGGTCCAGCGCCAGGGCCCGCGCGATCGCCACCCGTTGCTGCTCACCGCCGGACAACTCATGCGGGTATCTGCCGGCNCTCATCTCGCGCCCGTCGACGAGGATGCGGCCCGAATCGATGCCGGTCAGGCCGGCGATGGCGCGCAGGAGCGTGGATTTACCGCACCCACTCGGCCCGACGATCACGACGACTTCACCGGCCGGCATCGTCAGCGACACGGCGTCCACCGCTCTGCTGTCCGCGTAGCACTTGGTCACCTGGTCCAGCTGCATGACCTGGTCGGCGGCACCGGCGCCGCCGTTCGCGCCGGGCGCCGGACCGCCAGCTGTCGCAGACTTCATGGTCAGGACCTCCCTGCTTGCGACGGTGCCGCGAGCGTGTGCCGGAAGACCAGCACGATCGGCACCAGAGCCACTGCAACGATCGTGAGTGCAGGTGGTCCCGCGCTTTCCCACCGGGACTCCGTGGCCAATTGGTTCACCCAGACGGCCAGCGTCTCGAAGCCGAAGGGTCGCAGCAGCAACATGATCGGCAGCTCCTTAAGCGTGTCGACGGCCACCAGCACCAGCGCGACGCCGATTCCCGATCGCATCAGCGGCACATGGACCCGGCGCAGCACGGTGCGCGGGCGGACCCCGAGCGCAAGTCCTGCGGCGGTGACCGACGGAGACACCTTGTCCAGTCCCGCGTCCAGGGTGCTCCAGGCGAGCGCGAGGAACCGGATGACGTAGGCATACACCAACCCCGCGACGGTGCCCGTGACGAGGTTGATGCCCAGGTCGGCGCCGGCCGCGTTCAGCGCGGCCTGCGTCCCCGCGAGCAGGATCAGCACACCGATCGCGACGACCGGCCCGGGCACCGCGTACCCGACGACCGCCGCCCTGGCCAGCCAGGCGGTTCCGGAACCGCCGCCGAGTCGTGCCGCGCTGGCCAGCAGCAGTCCGACGGCGACGCACAGCACCGCGACCACGGCCGCGATGAACGCGGTGTTGGCCACGTAAACAGCTGCACCACCGGGACGACGAACGTGAACACCAGTACCGTCGTCGCCGCCGCCGTGGCCCACTTTGCCCGCGACCCGTGCAGCGGCATCGGGGGCAGCGGGGGCCCGCCCTGGTGCTGATGAAAACGCGCCCCGCCGCGCCCGATGCGTTCCGCGGCGATGACGGCAAGCGCGAACAGCATGACGACACCGGCCAGCTCGCTGGCGGCCTCGCGGTCGTACATGCCCACCCATACCTGATGGACCCCTACCGACACGGTCGTGACGCCGAAATACTGCACCGTAGCGAAGTCGGTCAGCGTCTCCATGGCCACCACCATGGCCCCGGCGGCCAGCGACGGGCGAGCCAGCGGGAGCACGATCCGCCACGCCGCGGCCAGCGGGCTTGCCCCTAGGGCCCTGGCGGCTTCGTAGGTGGTGGCGGACTGCTCACGCAGCGCCGCCCGGGCAAGGATGTAGGGGTAGGGATAGTAGGCGAAGATCAGCACCACGGCGCACAGCCACAACGATCGGACCTCCGGGAACCACACCTGGTCACCGAACAGCCGCCGCAGTCCGGCCTGCACCGGGCCGGGGTGGTCCAGCAACCCGATGTAGACGAACCCCGACACGTAGGCCGGCACCGCCAAGGGCAGCACCAACAGCCAGGAGAACCACCGTTGTCCGCGGAACGTGTAACAGCCGACCAGCCAGGCCATCGCGGCGCCGAGCGCGGTCGCGCCGCAGGCAACGACCGCACCGAGCACCACCGTCGTGGTGACCATCGAACCGAGTCCGGCCTCCACCAAGAACGCCCAGGTTTGCCGGCTGGGTGTCAGCAGGCTTGCGACGACCAGCAGGATCGGCACCGTGCTCAGCCCCGCGATGACCCATACGACAGCCTGCCACGGCCGCCTGGTCTCACCGCGAGCGCGCCTGACCGACAACCGTGGTGGGCGGTCGGGGATGATTGTCATGGTAATCGGTCCTGGTGCCCGAAGGGCTTACTCGTAGCCCACGCGACCGAGCAGGGCGACGGCGTCGGAGTTGCGGTCGGCATAGGCCGTCGCGTCGAGCTTCTGTTCCTCGAAATCACCCCAGGACGCCAGCAGCTCTTCCATCTCCACCTCGGGATTGACGGGGTACTCGAGGTTGTCGCCGACCAACTCGGCCTGCCCGTCGGTGGCCAGCCATTCCAGCAGTTGCTGACCGCCCTCGGGGTTGTCGGACTCCGCGACGACCCCGCCACCGGAGATGTTGACGTGCACCCCGCCAGAGTCCTGGTCGGCCCAGAAAAGCTCCACCGGAAGGTCGGGCTTGTCCCGCAGCTTACGTGCCAGGTAATAGTGATTGACGATGGCAACCTCGCAGTTGCCGCTGGCAACATTCTCGATGATTTCGGCGTCGTTACTGAAGATCCGGGCGTTGTCGGCCCATCCCTTCACGATCCGCTCGGTTTCGGCTTCACCGTTTTCGGCCAACATGGCGGCCACCAACGACTGGGTGTAGCTGGCGGTCGCGGACCGCAGGCACAGCCGGCCCTTCCATTGCGGCTCGGCGAGCGCCGCGTAGGTGGACAGGTCGCCGGGCGACACCCGGTCCGGTGCGTAGATGATGGTGCGGACGCGCTTGGCCAGGGCGTACCAGCGGCCTTTCGGGTCGCGTAAGCCCTGCGGAACCGCCCTGTCGAGCGTTTCGGATTGGACCGGTTGGAAGATCCCTTGCTCGGCCGCAGCAGCGAGGTTCCCAGCGTCGACGGTGATATAGACATCGGCGATGGTGTTCTTGCCTTCCGCGGCGATGCGCTCCCGCAGCTCGGCGTCGGAGCCGAAGAGGAACTCGACGTCGGTGCCGGTCTCTTCGTGGAACAGCTCGAAGGCCTGCTCCAAGTCGTAGTGGCGGGCGGAGTAGACCTGAATCGCGCTGTCGGAGGTACAAGAGGTCAGCGTCGGCGCGAGCAGGCCGACAGTAGCGAGAAGGGTAAGAACGCGCGAGGTACGGCGTCGAAGCGGCATCACAATATTCCTTATCCGGGTGCGGGTGTCAGTTTGTCACTGTGTTGGGTCTGGTCGCGGTCCTGGATCTCAGCACCGCCCGGTGATCGTCCTGGTGGCTGCGAACACTGCGGGCCGCGATCTGCTGAGCGGCCGTCCGGTGGCGCGCCGGACCGGGTGCCGCTGCGGGCGCATCGCACCCCGGCCGCCAGCAAAGCCAGCACCACGAGGACCCAGGCGGCATGCAGCATCCAGGTCTGCCCGCTCAACTGACGATAGTTGGGCAGCAGTACCCGCCACGCGACAAGGGCCGGGGGCGGGTCCAGATCGGGCGCGCCGACCCAGGTCGCGGTTCCGCTCAGGCCTGCTGCGGTGATCCAGAACTGGATCGCCACCCCGGCCGCAGCCGTGACCGCGGCCGACACCTGCACGGGACGCCGCCAGCGGCCCCGGGCCCGGTCCACGGTGATCGCGACGCCAATCACGACAAGGGGTGCGATGACGACGATCTGCCGGCCGGGCCACCAGAACCCGTGCATGGTCAACGCCACGAACACGGCGGTCAGCCACCCGGCGCTCAAGGGAACGAGCAGGACCCAACGATGTGGATGGCGGGCGGCCACCAGGAACCCGAGGGCGACCGGTGCCAGCAGCCAGGCCGGTTGCCAAGCGAGCATTCCGTAGTCCTGGTCGGTCAGTAGGCCGATGAGACGGGTGCTGCGGCCCCACAGGTTGGGAGCGAAACCGACCGCCCCGAACTCCCCGGAACTCTCGAAGTGGTCACCGGTGGCGTACCCGGTCCACCCGCCGTACCAGGCCCGGTGAGCGGCCAGCCACAGCGCGCCACTGACCCCGAGCGCACCGATGCACGCGCCGGCCACGAGCGGGCGGTATACCGTTCGCGGCTCGCGCTCCCCCGACGGTTCCCGCCGCAGATGCTCCTGGCTCGGATACTCCCGGCTCAGCCGCCACGCTGCCACCCCGGCGAACGCCGCCGCCACCGGGACGTACTTCACCGACAACCAGGGCAACACCGAGATCGCCGCGACCAGCCCGATAGTCCGCGGAACCGGCCGGGGTGTTCCGGCCTGGGGGACCAGCAGCGCGGTGACCGCCACGACGGCGGCTGCGGCGACGATCTCCGGGTAGACCTGGTGGGCGTACACACCCAGTGGAGTGGTAGCTCCGGCGATGGCTGCGACCGGCCCGGCCACGCCTGGTGCCACCCCGAAGCGGGTGTGCGCCACCCAGACCGTCGCGGCGGCCAGCAGCCCCGCGACGACGACCAGCATCGCCTTGACCCCGATGAACCCGCCCGCCGCCATGGCGGGCGCGACGAGCAACGGCAGCAACGGATCATGCGGGCTGACCCGCCGGCCGTCCTCCAACACCGATGTCTGGACCGGCAGCCTGCCCTCGTGAAAAACCCGATACCGGTTGGCGGCCCTCTCATCGGAGACATCCAGATCCCGGTCTTCCCACAACGAGATCGCTGTCAGCAGGTACTGCGGCTCGTCGACGGCCGCGGCACCCACGTCGGCCGCCCGTATCGAAACACCTAACCCGCCTACGACGACCGTCAACAGGAAGGCCGCGATCATCGCCCAGTAGAGCGCCACCTTGGCAGGCTTGCCCTCACGGGGAGAAACAACTGCCGTAGTCGCCCGGTCGGCCGTACGCATCCGGCTAGCCCGTTACCGCTTCAGCCGGATCAGCCACGGCGCCGACGCCCAGGCCGGCCGATTGCACGGCCCTGGTGATCACACAATCCACGTCGGTGTGTGGTGTGCTTCCCACCCGCCGGTGCAACAGCGAGGTGTCGGCGCAGGTATGCGCGACCTCGTACTCCTCGGCGGGAACCACCCGCACCTGCGGGGGTTTCCCCACTGCCCGGCCTATCGCGCAGACGATCTGATGCAGCGTGTGCGGGTGGCCGGTGCCGATGTTGACGGTGCCGGTGGCACCCGCATGCAGCAGTGCCTCGGTGAGCCGGGCGACGTCGGCGACGTCAGTCAGGTCACGCGTGCGCGCGAGCGAGCCGTAGACGGACAGCGCCTGCCCGGCGGCCAGCTGCCGGGCCCAGACCGAGACCGCCATGTCCGGGCGTTGCCCCTCGCCGAGCACCGTGAACGGGCGAACCACCAGGGTCGGCGATCCTCTGCTCGACCGGTCCTGGCACAACTGCTCCATGGCGGCCTTGCTCGCGGCATACCCGCCTTTCGGATCGAGCGGGTCGGTCTCCCGGCAAGGACGCACGGTTCCGTCGGCGGTCACCTGCGCACCGCCGTAGACCGATGAGGAGGAGAACGCGAGTACGGGTGTTGCGTCCCGGACGGCACCGAGAACGGCCTCGGTGGCCTCGACGTTGTCCCGCCACCGCCGCCGCGCGACATCGGGCCCGGTGTCGCGCACCCCTGGACAGCCCGCCAGATGAATCACCGAGTCGGCTTCTCGCAGGAACGATCTCGACGTGTGGTTCGGCTCGGCCAGCTCACAGGCGAGATGCGACGCGTCGCTGTCTGCGGCGACCCGGCGGTCCAGCACCACGACGTCATGCCGGTGCCGGATGAGGGTCGCTACCAGGCGACGCCCGATGAAACCGGCACCTCCCGTCACGACCACCCGCATGGCAAGTTAGGTTAGCCTACGAGGTGTGTCCACGCGACGGTCGGAACTCGCCTCGTCGCACGCGGACGCCAGACCGTCCGAGTTGCGCCAGCCGGCGCGGCGGGGGCCGCGATGGCACCGGCCGCGTTTCGCCGTCGGCGCGCTGGGGTTGGTCGTCGCACTCTGGTGGCTCGCCACGGTGGTCGAAGCAGGAGAATTGCGAGCTGCCGCCGACGCCGTGCTCGCCGCGCCGGTGCTGGTCGGCGGGTCTCTGTTCGCCTACGCTGCCGCGTTCGGTGTCCGTGCGCTGGCCTGGCGGTCGGTACAGCCGGCCATAGGCCTGGGCCACGCCTGGTCCGCGGTGCACGTCGGGTTGCTGGCCAACCACGTCCTTCCGCTGCGGATGGGCGAGGTGATGCGGGTGGCCAGCGCGGTGCGCCGGGCGCGGATCCCGGTCGCCGAGACCACCGCTGTCACCGTGACCTTGCGGTTCGGGGACCTGTTGGTGCTGTTCGTGATGGCACTGGCGACCGTTCCGGTCGCCATCGACGCGATCCTCGGCCGGTGGGCGACCGCCGCCACCGTGACGGCCTTGACCGCGGGCATCGTGCTGGCACTGAAATGGCGGGCCCGCCAGCCTGAGACGGCCGCCGTGACGTCGATGAAGATGCTGTGGCTGGCTGTCGCGGTAGCATGTTCGTGGCTGCTGGAGTCGGTGGTCCTCTACACCGTCGCGCACACGGTCGGGCTGCCGGTGAGCCCGGTCCAGGCCGTCGGAGTCACCGCTGTGACCATCCTCGCCCAAGTCGTCGCCATCACCCCCGGAGGGTTCGGCACCTACGAGGCGGCCGGTACCACGGCACTGGTTGCCCTCGGGCTACCGGCGGCCCCGGCATTGGCCGTCATGCTGACAACCCACGCGGTCAAGACCGTCTACAGCCTCGTGCTGGGCGCTGTTGCTGTGGCCGTGCCCGCCCCGGCGATCTGGGGACGTCTCCGGTTGCCCAGGGACCTTCCCGCCCGGCCCCAGCCACAGCCCCTGACACCGCAGGCACCGGTCGTCGTGATGCTCCCGGTACACAACGAGGCAGCCACCATCGGCTCGGTCCTCGGCCGCATCCCGCAGCAGGTGCACGGGCGGCCGGTACAGACCATCGTCGTCGACGACGGTTCCGGCGACGACAGCGCGGCCATCGCGCAGGCCGCCGGGGCACACGTCATCCGCCACGACGTGAACCGTGGCCTAGGCGCGGCCGTGCGCACCGCGTTGCAAGCGGCCGCGCACCGCGGTGCCGCGGCGGGGGTCTACCTGGACGCCGACGGTGAGTACCGCCCGGAAGACATCGGCGCCGTCGCCGGCCCGGTGCTGCGCCAGGAGGCCGACTACGTCGTCGGCAGCCGGTTCCGCGGCCGCATCGAGCACATGCGTGCGCACCGGCGGCTCGGCAATCAGCTGCTGACAGCCTGGGTGCGATGGATGACCCGCAACCCCGGGCTCACCGACGGGCAGAGCGGCTTCCGGGCCTTCTCGCCCGCCGCCCTGGCGCAGGCCGAGATCATCCACGACTACAACTACGCCCAGGTCCTGACTCTCGACCTGCTGGCCAAGGGTTTCCGGTACGCCGAGGTGCCCATCGGGTACTCCTTCCGCACCAGCGGGACGTCGTTCATCCGGCTCGGCCGGTATCTGCGCCGGGTCGTGCCCGCGGTGCACGAGCAACTGAACCTCCCCGGCCCGTGACCGGGCCGGCCACCGGCCGGGGCCGAGGGGACGTCTCGGGTCAGTCTTCGACGACGTGCCCGCGGAAGCTGTCCCGTTCGGCTTGCCACGCCGCCGCGTCGATCGTGGCGTCCGGGCGAAGGCACCGGGCGAAAGCCTGCCCCATGACCAGCGCATGGTGGGTGTTGTCGTGGGCGAACAAGCCGGCCCGCCCCAGCGTGGTCACCCCCGGAAGCCCTTCGACCCAGGCATCCACCGCGGCCAGGCTGGCACCGAAACCACGCGCGTACACCGGGTAGACCGAGGGCAGCCGGATCACCCGGACCCCACTCACCGCAGGCGGCGGCAGATCGTTGCGGCGCATCGCCTCGAGCACGATGTCGCACAGCTGTTGTTCGGTGGCGGTCCACAGGTCGTCTCCTGGGGTGCAGGGAATCTCGGCGCACACGACGCTGCGATCCGCCGGGTCGTCATCGCAGTCCCGGTAGTTGGTGGGCTCGCTGATGCGGGACACCGGAGTGTCGGCACCTGGCAGGTAGTGGGCGTCGTAGCCGGTCCAGCGCACCCGCGAGCCGGCTGGCCTGCCCGGCGGGCGGTGCGTCAGGTACACCAGCACCATCCCGCGAGTGACCAAGGACTGCGCTTGCTGGCACACCGGCTGCGGCGGGGCCGGGTTGATGACACCGGCCAGCACGCTCAGCGGCAGCGTGGAACACACCGTGGGTGCCTGCCAGGTGCGCCCGTCGGCCGTGTGCACCTGGACCAGCGGCCGGCCGGTGCCGGGTGACGTGGTCGAAGCCGGACTGCCCGGTGCCGGGTCAACCCTGGTGGTGGTGGAATCCGGCCCGGTGTCGATGCGGGTGACGGCGGCACCGGTGTGCACGGTGGCTTCGAGCGAGCGGGCCGCTTCGGCAAGGGCCCGCGGGATCTCCCCGAAGCCTCCAGCAGGATACAGGAAATGTGTGCCGCGTTGTGGGGAGCCCTGGCGGCGGCTGGATATGCCGCGCCGGATCATTCGCGCTGCGACCCGCGCCGCGGTGTCGGCGGCCACCCGCACTCTTGCTTGCTCGGGATCGATCTGCTCTCCCGGCACGCCCCATAACTTTCGCGCGTAGGGCCCGTACAGGGAGTCGTACACGGTCGGTCCGAGCGAGGCACGCAGGGCGGCCGCGTAGGAGTCCGGGTTCGGAGAACGACGCCGGCGCGCCAGCAGCGCATCCGCGCTCACCCGGGCCGCCCACGACAGCGGCATGGTGCGCAACAAGTTGGCAGGAGACAACGGGAAACCGACCCACCTGCCCGCAACCCGTACGCGGCCGTTGCGGTTGCGTACCTGGAGCGAACCACCCAGCAATTCCTGCAGGTCGGCCATGACATCACCGGGCGTCGCCGGATGCAAGCGATGACTGCCGAGGTCGGCCCGTACCTCGTCGACGAGGACACTGGCGGCCATCCCACCCAGGCTGGAGGAGCGCTCCAGGACGGTGACCCGAAAGCCTCGGCGGGATGCATGCCACGCCGCCGCCAAACCGGCCGGGCCACCGCCCACCACAATCACATCCCGATCTACAGTGAGCGACGCGGACATCACGAGCGACCTCCTTCTACGGGCGGTGACAGCCCAAGCGCAAATCTGTAAAGTGAGTTTCGCCTAACCGCTACTCACCCATGGAGATCCTGATGACCCGTCGCGCCAGGATGGCTGTCTCTCTCGTTCTTGGGGCCGCGCTCACCTTGACTGCATGCGGCAGCGACGATGGTAGCGGTGTCACCAACCTGGGTGACGAGAGCGGCTCGGGCTCAGGCAGTGGTTCCGGTTCCGGCAGCGGGTCGGGTTCGGGTTCCGGCAGCGGAAGCGGGCTCGGGTCGGACCTGCAGCAGACCTCGGACAACAAATTGGTGACCGAGGCGGTCGAGAAGTACACCAAGTACGTGCAGCAGCAGGCCGACGAGATGGCCACCCTGACGACCACCTTCACCGACGCGGTGCGCGCTGGCGATCTCAAGGCGGCGCAGGCCGCGTACGCCCCCAGTCGCGAGCCGTGGGAACGCATGGAGCCCATCGCCGGGCTGGTCAAGGAACTGGACGGGAAGATGGACGAACGGGTGGACCACTTCAAAGGTGCCGACGACCCGGAGTTCACCGGGTGGCATCGCCTGGAGTACATCCTGTTCGAACGGAAAACCACCGAGGGCGCGGCCCCCTACGCCGATCAGCTGGACGAGGACGTTGCCGCCCTGCAGAAGAAACTGGCGACCCTGAAAATACCGGCCGCCGCGGTTCCGGTGGGTGCCTCCAAGCTGATTCAAGAGGTCAGCGTCAACACGATCAACGGTGGAGAGGACCGCTACTCCAAGACCGATCTGTGGGACGTGGCGGCGAACGTCGCGGGCTCCAAGCAGGCGATGGAATACCTGATGCCGGCGCTGAAGGAGGCCGACCCCAAGCTCGCCGAGCAGATCAACGAAGGCTTTGCGGGGATTGAGCAGACCATGAAGCCGCTGCGTGACGGCAAGGGCTGGAAGCCGTACTGCGCGCAGGACGACAAGTACCCGTCGAAGCTGTGTACCGGGGTCACCGTCGACGCCAAGACCAAGAACGAACTGAAAATGCAGGCCGAGGCCTTGCACAAGCTGACCGACCAGGTGGCCGGCAAGCTCGATTTGCAGACGTAGAAACCCCTGCAACGTCAAGACTGGGCGCCGCACGACTGAGCACGAGCTGAGCTCCCGGTCGGGGAAGGAACCGGGGCGCAGCTATCGCGGTGCTGTCGCCGCCGCGGGTTCAGCGACGTTCATGGCCCACCCTCCACAGTCCGGTGACCATGATGGAGCGTCGGGGCATGCGTAACTCCTTGACCAGGTGGCGCTTCGCGGCCGCAATGGTCGCTGACCTCGGTGACCGTGGCCGGGAACTGCGGATACCAGTCCCGTTTCGGTGGCATGGCCGACACAGCGGAGTAGGCGGCGCTGATCGCCGCGTCGGTGCCGCGCTCCAGCACCGAGTAGCGGGATGTCATCGGGCTACTGTCGTGCCTGTGTTCTGGGCTTGGCCGGGGCCGCCCAGTTGCCGGCGTGCTCGTGGGCCCGCGTCCAGAAGGGCCCGGCACCGGTCGGATGTGTCCTGGTGCCAGGGACTGTCGCATGACGTTGCCAGGAAACCGGTGGCTGCCGCGCGCGCCTTCGCCCGCCGATACGGACCGCGCGGACGTACCGGTGGCGGACACGCACTCCCCCGAGCGGCGCGTGAGTTCCGGTCTGCCAGGAAGGACCCGCTTGCTTATGGCGGCCGGCCCCAGGGAACCTGTTCGGCATGTCCTCGCCACGTGTGCCCTTCCCCCGAAATGGTCATGAGCGGTTGTCGCCTCTGCTGAACAGCTCGCGGACCATGCCTGTGTCGGGGGGTTGTGTCATGCCGCAGGTCGCCAGGAGAGTCTCGGTGGCTCTGACGGCTTCGCAGCTGGAACGCACGGGTGCCGCGAAGGGGACCGGAACGTCTTCTGCCTCGCCGTCGCGGTACACCCGCAGAACCAGGCCTCCTTCGTCGGCACTGAGCGGCTTGACCACGTCCTCCTTTCGCAGGCAGGTGTGGTGGCGGGCCAGTTGCCGTACCTCGTTCTGGTGGTGCTGGGCGAGATGTCTCATCCACACTCCTTCCCAGCCCGCCAACGGGTCCGCGGTCGCGCAGCGGTAGGAGTTGAGCGCGATGACGTGACTGGTCGAAAGACCTCGGCCCAGTGAGTTCACCTTCGCGATCACGATCTTCGGCGTGAAACACGCCACGTCCTCGCCCCAGTGCAAGACCAGAGCGTCCGCCTCGTTGTCCCTGGGCAGCCGCACCTGCCCGCGCAGGTGGATGACCGCACGCAGCCGGTCGGGTTGTGGCACGTCGGAAATGTCCCACGCCCACATGTCCAGCAGCGGCGACTGGCTGTGGGTACGTAGCCGGTCGCCGCAGGGCCCGGCCAGGTCGTCGATCGGCGCCCACACCGAACCGTGGCGGTCGACTGCTGAGCGGTATACCGAATAGGTCATCCCCGGCACACCGATCTCGATGGCACCGGTGATGACGACGCTACGCGCGCGCCGGGCGTTGTCTCCACGGGCAAAAGCCATGCGGACAGGCTAGCCTAACCTAAATGTGATCCCCTATGAGATATGACACATCGTGGCCCGACACATGCGGATCGTGACAATGGGGCGGGTGTGGTGGCCTATGCCCTGCTGGTGCTCGCAGGCGGCTGCGGCGCGACCGATGACGGAACCGGCAGCTCCGCCGAGGAACGCAGCAGCACCGTCGCCGCTGGCAACACTGAACAGCTCGACCAGTCACGCATCCACCATCCGTCGACGCTCGCATTCTCCGCCCCGTTCACCGTCATGGCACAGCAGAACACCTCCTTGGACGGCGCCGACGAGGTCACCTACGAGACCTGGGACAGCCCCGATGTACTGCGATCACTGCGTGCCAACGGCGACACCAGCATCTCCGCCACCAAGAAGGCCGGTCACCCCGTCACCCCGCTGATGGACCTGCAAAGCGAATGGGCCGAGATCACCGGTCAACCGCAGCCGCGCCTGCCGCAGGCCGGCGTGGTGGTCTACGGCGATCTGCCCGAGAAGAACCCGCAGGCGGTCGTCGCGGCGCGGGACCCCCGAGTTCAGGCGTGCACACCGCCTTCGTGATCCGCGTGCCGCTTTCCCTCGAACTGGAACGTGGTGTGCTCGATGCCGAAATCCTCCACCGCGCAGCGTTGCACGTCGTCGAGCATCGACCGTAGATGCCCGTCGTAGAAGCACGAGTCGTCCACGACGAGGTGGGCGCTGAGCACCGGCATCCCGGTGGCGATCGTGCTGGCGTGCAGGTCGTGAACGTCGTGGATATGCGGCAGGGCCATCAAGTGTGCACGGACCTCATCGAGTTTCACCTGCGGTGGAGTGGATTCCAGCAGGATGTCGACCGAATCACGCAACAACCGCAGCGTCCGCACCACGATGAACGTCCCGATGCACAGCGACACTATCGAGTCAATCCTGGTCCAGCCGAGCGTCGCGATCACGACGGCCGCGAGGATCACCGCGACCGAACCGAGCGTATCGGCGAGTACCTCCAAGTACGCCGCGCGCATGTTGAGGTTGTCACCCTTGCCGCCGTGCAGCACCACGAGACCGATCACGTTGCCGACCAACCCCACCACGCCGAAGATCAGCATGATCGACGACGTGACCGGGGTCGGGTCGAGCAACCGGGAGATGCCCTCGACGAGCACGTAGAGCCCCACGCCGAACAACAGCAGTGCCTGCGCCGCCGCGCTCAGGATCTCCACCCGGTGATAGCCCCAGGTGCGCCGGGGAGTGGCCGGGCGCCGGACCATGAAGGCCGCGAACAGCGCCATCGCTAAGCCGGTGGCATCGGTCAGCATGTGTCCTGCGTCCGCGAGCAGGGCGAGGCTGCCGGAGACGAGTGCCCCGACGACTTCCGAGATCATCACCACGAGCGTGATGGTGAGGACGACGGCCAGCCTGCCGCGGTGCGAGGTGCCGACGTCGTGAGTGTGGTCGTGTCCCATCGCCGTCACCGCTCGCTGCAGTGCGTGGTCGGGTACGAAAACCCAACGGCATCGGGAACTGCAGAGAAACGCATCATCATGGCGATTCCGTTCTGGGGCGTCGTCTTCGTCGTCAACCTGCCAAGAATACAAGGCAGGAAAGCCTTGTCCATGGTTCCAATCCAGTGGTTCATGAGCCGCAGCCGGCAACCCAAGACGCCGCCCCGGTCAGTGGCAAAGCTGAGGCAGGCACCGACAGCGGGTAGCTGCTACACCTTCTGCAGCGCTGAGGTCCTCAGGACAACATCGATCATTTCGCACCCTTCATGCTCGCGCCCAGTGCGGCCCCGGCGCCGAAGAGTGCGGCGAGGGCGACGACCATCGCGACCCAGCTAGCCGGAGACTCGACCTCGCTCGCGACGGTGGCTGCGCCTATCCCGATCGCTGACGCCAGGACGGCGAGGGGTGCCGCTTTTCGGCTTCTGTTCATTGATTGTCCTTTCCCGGACCTCGCGATGCCAAGCATCGCTCGACACCCCGAGCCCACGTCGTGCGGTATCCGGCCGGTTCGTTGCGCCGGGTCAGGCCGGCGCCCAGGTCGCGTGTCATGGCTGCGGCACCCCGGTGGCCACGATGAGGTCGACGGTGGTCAGCGCCTCCTCGACCAGTGGCATCATCGCCTCGGGCGCGCTGCCGATGCGGTGCCATTCCTCCATCGTCACCCGCCGAGCGGCGGTGAGCATTGCCGCGGCGGTGCGCGCCCGGAAGTCCTCCGGCTGCAGGCCTTGCCGTTCGGCGATCCAGGCGGCCAGCCGGCGTTCGAACTGCTGCAGGTAGGCGACGACGAAGCCGCGCAGGCTGGTCGCGTCGCGAATCACCGCGCTCAGCCGGGCCGCCTGTGCCGTCGCCGCCGGGTCCATGCTCTGCTGCGCAATGGCTGCGGCGAGCGCCCGGTGCAACGGCAGGCGTGCCGGCTGGCTGGCCAGCAGGGCGAAGAACTCATCGGTCGATGCCTGCGTGTCCCGCAACAGCAGATCCATCTTGGTCGGGTAGTGGCGGAACAACGTGCGCTGTGAAACCCCCGCTGCCTCAGCGATATCGGTAGTGGTGACGTTGTCGTAGCCGTTGGCGACGAACTGTTCCATCGCGACAGCGAACAGCCGGTCGGCAACCCCCAGCGTGGTCGCATCCACCGTATGCATCCGTCCATCCTGACATCGTTCGTATCGCAGTCGAGCTGGCTCTCTTGCCAACTGTCAGCGACTGACACTAGCGTATTAGGCATGCCTAACCAAATGCAGGGGAGTCCAGGGCCGCGGCCGGCGCTGGTCGTCGAGAACGTGGTCAAACGGTTCGGCGACGTCACCGCCCTGGACGGGCTGAGCTTTTCGGTGGCCCGTGGGGAGGTCCTCGGCATGCTCGGGCCCAACGGCGCCGGCAAGACCACCGCCATCAACATCCTGGCGACACTGCTGCGGCCCGACTCCGGAACGGCCGTCGTGGCCGGGCACGACGTGCTGGCGCAGCCGCACGAGGTGCGTTCGGCGATCGCGCTGACAGGCCAATTCGCCGCCGTCGACGAGGCGCTGACCGGGTCGGAGAATCTCGTGCTGTTCGGCCGGCTGCGCGGACTGTCGCGCTCGCAGTCCCAACAGCGGTCCGCGCAGCTGTTGGAGGAGTTCGCCCTCACCGACGCCGCAGGAAAACTGGTCCGCACCTACTCCGGTGGCATGCGACGTCGCCTCGACCTGGCCGCGAGTCTGGTGGTGCCTGCCGAGGTGGTGTTCCTGGACGAGCCCACCACCGGCCTGGACCCGCGCAGCCGCAACGAACTGTGGGACGTGGTGCGCCAGTTGCGCGCGGACGGGCTCACCATCGTGCTGACCACCCAGTACCTCGAGGAAGCCGACCAGCTGGCCGAACGCATCATCGTCATCGACAAGGGCATGGTGATCGCGAAAGGGACGCCGGAGGAACTGAAAGCGACCGCAGGTGGCAGTTCCGCAGTGGCCGTGCCCGCCGAGGCACATCACCTGGCCGGCCTGGCCGCCGCCTTGGCCGGCATCGGCCCCACCACGGTGGAGGTGGAAACCGGCGGCGTGGTCGTCGCGGGCGGCGGATCGGGCCATCTGGCTCCCATCGTGTTGCGTGCCCAGGAGGCCGGGATCGCGCTTGCCGATGTCAGCGTGCGCACGCCGAGCCTGGACGACGTCTTCCTGCAGCTCACCGACCAAGGGGCCCCGCAGCCGGCCGAGGTGGCTTCGTGAGCGCACCGGCGCTGCGGGGATCCGCGCTGCTCGGCCGGCGCGCCTTCCTGAAAATGCGGCGCAACCCCGCGTCGGTCATGGGTGCGGTGATGTTCCCGTTGTTGTTCTTCGGCTTGTTCATGCTGGTGATGCAGAAGGTGATGCAGGCGCAGGGGTTCGACTACCAGCAACTGCTGCCGTCCACGATCGTGGTGCAGGCCGCATTCTTCACCGCGATGTCATCGGCCTATTTCATTGCCGAGGACCGGCACAACGGGCTGGGCGCCAGATTCCGGTCCATGCCGATCGCCGCGGTGGCACCGCTGGTGGGCCGGTCACTGGCTGACCTGGCCCGAGCCTGCGTGTCGGTGCTGGTGCTGCTGGCCGTGGGGATCGCGGCCGGCATGCGGTTCACCGCGGGCTGGGGTTGGCTGCCGGCCTACGTGGCGGTGGCAGTGGCCTTCGCCCTGGCCGCGGCGCTGGCGATGGGGCTGATCGGCCACCTGGCCAGCTCCCCGGCAGCCGCCGTCACAATCGCCTCGCTGCCGTACCTGCCGCTGCTGATGCTGTCTTCGGGCTTCGTCCCCGTGAGCAACTTCCCCGGCTGGTTTCAGCCGCTGGCCCGCCACCAGCCGGTCACCGCCACCATCGATGCGTTGCGTGCTCTGGCCGGTAACGGCGACATCGCCACCACGACAGCGCAATCCCTGGCCTGGTCGTTCGGGCTCATCGTGATGTTCGGGCTCATCGGCACATGGCGGATGGGGCGGGTGTCATGACGGGATCGCCGAACATGACGGCCGGCGCGGTACCCGCAGCTGCGCCGGCCGGTACCGGATCGACGATGCTGACGGCCAGCAGCGTTTTCACCGGGCGCGCGATGCGCCACGTCGTGCGCCGGCCGGAGACGGTGGTACAGACGGTCATCTTCCCGATCGTGCTGCTGCTCACGATGCTCGCCGTCTTCTCCACCGCGGTGGAACAGTTCACCGCAGCACAACCGGATGTGCCGGCCGGTGAGCCCTATGCGCAACGCCTGGTTCCGGTGATGATCCTGTCCGGGATCATGTTCGGGTCCTCAGGTGCCGCGGTCCTGTTGTTCACCGATCTACGCAACGGGTTCTTCACCCGCATCCGGGCCTTGTCCACTCCCCTGGGCGCCCCGCTGGTCGGGATCAGCGTGGCCGAAGCCGTGCGAGCCTCGGTCACCGTGGTGACGCTGTGCATCGCGGGAATCGTCGCCGGTTTCCGGTTCCAGGCTGGGTGGCCGGCGGCGCTCGGCTTCCTCGCCGTCGCAGCGCTGGCGGCAGTCACATTCACCTGGGTCGGGTTGTTCCTGGCCGCGGTGGCCAGGTCGATGGAGTCCTTCTTGCCGCCGCTCAACGCGCTGTTCCTGGTGCTGCTGTTCTGCTCGCAGGGAATGGTTCCACTGGATGCCTACCCGGAGGCCTTCCAACCGTTCGTGCGGTGGAACCCGGGATCTGCCTACGTGGTGCTGCTCGACCGGCTGGCGCGCGGTGAGGAACTGCTCGGGGAGCTGCTCCTGGCGGCGGGCTGGTCGGCGGCGCTCATCACCGTGTCCGGCGTGCTGTGCGTCCGCTCACTGCGCCACTGGCAATCCGGATAGGGCGGCGCTCACCGGTCCGGGACGCCGCCACAACGATGCTCACTACAGGAGGACGACCAAGACAGTAAGGACACATCATGGATAGACCCAGCGCACTCAGGCACAGCGAAGACCTCACCGTTACGCCCGGTACCGACCAACCCGGTGCCGACCAACCCGAGGGCGGGCAGCCCGTCCGCAAGGAGGCGCGCATCCCGGCCCAGGAGCCCGGGCTGTGGAGCATCATCGCCCCGGTCAAGGTCGGCATCGGCGCGGCGATGGGACTGTCGTTGCTCGGCGCGGTGTCGTGGGTCGCCTCGATCATGCTGTTCTGGCCCATCGCCACCGAACTCGTCCGCGACGATCCCGACACCGGGCGCACCTGGACGCTCTTCGGGATCGCGCTGGGCCTCGTGGTGTGCGCGTTCGTGTTCCGGGTCACCTCGTTCCTGGTTTCGCACCTGTCGGCGTACCGGCTGGAGGTGATCCTGCGCGGCGAGCTGTCGGATCACCTGGCGAAAGTGCCACTGGGCTACGTGGTCTCGACCGGTTCCGGCGCGTTGAAGAAGCTCCTGCTCGACGATGTCCGGGCTTTGCACGCGTTCGTCGCCGACAGTACGCCGCTGTTCGCCAAGTCGGTGGCCACCCCGCTGTTGTGCCTGGTTGCGATGTTCGTGATCGACTGGCGGATGGCGCTGGTGTCGCTGGCGCTGTTCCCGCTGGCGTTCGTCGGCATGCGGCTCGCCTTCCGCGACTACGACGTGGCCCGCCGGACCGTGGATGAGGCCAACGAGCACATCAGCGCCGTGATCATCGAGTACGTGCAGGGTATGCACGTGGTGCGGACCTTCGATGACGGATCGGGGTCGTTGCGCCGCTACACCGAGGCACTGCACCGGGCTACCGAGGTGGTGAAGGCCTGGACCGCCAGGTCGCAAGTGGGCGGCCACATCGCCCGGGCCCTGCTGGTGGCCTTGCCCACCGCCGTGGTGGTCCTGGCCGCAGGGACCGTCTTCTACCGGGCGGGCACGCTGGACCTGCCCGAGTTGTTGATGTTCGTGGTGCTGGCGCCCACCGTCGCCGAGTCGATCATCCCCATCGTGTGGCTACAACAGTTCATCCTCAACGCCAACGCGGCCGTGAAACGGATCGGGGCGCTGCGGGCCGTGCCGGCGCTACCGCAAGCGCAGGAGGGGGCCTCTCCGCGCGATGCGTCGGTGCAGCTGGACGCCGTGACGTTCGCCTACCCGGACCGGGAGGACAACGCACTGGACGGGGTCAGCGTCACCGTCCCGGCCGGCAGCGTCACAGCGCTGGTCGGGCCGTCCGGTGCCGGCAAGAGCACGGTGGCGCAACTGATCGTCCGGTTCTGGGATGTCGATGCGGGGGCCGTGCGGATCGGTGGGGTCGACGTACGGGACCTGACCGCTGACACGTTGATGGGCCACGTTTCGTTCGTATTCCAGTCCCCGTTCCTGCTCAACGACACCGTCGCGGCCAACATCCGGCTGGGCCGGCCCGGGGCCACCGACGAGGAGGTGATCGCGGCCGCGACCGCAGCCCAGGCGCACGAATTCATCGTCGCGGATCTGCCCGACGGCTACGACAGTATGGTCGGGGAGCGTGGCGTGGCAGTGTCCGGTGGCGAACGGCAACGCATTACGATCGCCCGGGCCATCCTGCAGGACAACCCCATCGTCGTGCTCGACGAGGCCACCGCCTTCGCTGATCCCGACAACGAAGCCAAGATCCATACCGCCCTGGCACAACTCGCCCAGGGCAAGACACTGATCGTCGTCGCACACCGGCTGTCGACCATTCAGGACGCGGACCAGATCGTCGTGCTGGACGGCGGCCGGGTTTGCGAGACCGGGACGCACGAGGACCTGGTGAACCGCGACGGCCGGTACCGGCGGTTGTGGGACAGCTTCGAAGCCGCCCAGGGATGGGGGTTGCGGATCCGGGACCGGGCAGGCGACGTGCCGAGCGGAGAGATCTCATGCTGAACACCTTGCGGAACATGCTGGCCGCCACCGGGTCCAAGGCGCACCTGGCGCGAACGAGTCTGTGGTGCGCAGTCGCGGCGGCGGTCGCCCAAGGGCTGGCCTACGCCCTGCTCTTCCCGCTGTTCACCGCCCTGTTCGCCAGGGACTTCCGGACGGCGTGGATCACGCTGGCCGGCATCGGTATCCTGATGGTGTTCGATGGGGCGGCCCGCTGGGGGGAGGGCCGGCTGGAATGGCGCATCTACTGCGAGGCTGCGGAAGAGACCCGGGTGCGGCTGGGCGAACAGCTGAAACGCATTCCACTGCAGCAGCTGTCGGCCCGGTCCTCGGGTGACCTCAACATGGTGCTGACCAGCAACGTGCAGGACGTCGTGGCGATCGCTGGGGGACTGTATGCCATTGTCATCAACACCCTGGTCGCCCCGGTCGTGACGATCATCGCGACCTTCTTCATCGACTGGCGGCTGGCGCTGGCCCTCCTGGTGATCTTCCCGGCGGCTACCCCGTTGTACCGTTCGTTGCGGCAGCTCGCCGGCCGGGAAAACCGGATATCGGCGGCGGCGCATGCCGACACCGCTTCCCACATCGTGGAATACACCCAGGGGCTGGCCGTCCTACGGGCCACCCGCCAGGTGGGGGCCTCGGCCCAGCGGCTGCAGGACTCGATGCAGCGGTTGCGGCAGGCGCAGGCGAAGGGAACCTCGTTGAGCACCTGGCCCAGCATTCTCATCTCAACCGTCGTGCAGGTGGGTATCGTCGCGGTCACCGCGCTGGCAGTCTGGTTCCTGTTCGAGGACTCCCTCGACCTGGCAACGGTTTTCGCCATCATCGCTATCTCGGTTCGGTTCAGTGAACCGCTGGCCATGTTCGCGAACATGGCGGCCGTGTTCGACTTCATGGAGTCCGCGCTGGAGCGCATCACCGAATTGCTGGGAATCGCCCCGCTGCCGACCCTCGCACGCGACGAAACGGATACGACGGCGAGTGTGCAGTTCCAGAACGTGTCGTTTGCCTACGAGGGCAACGATGCTCCGGTATTGAAAGGGTTCTCCTGCACCATCCCACCGCACAGCCTGACGGCCCTGGTGGGGTCCTCGGGCAGCGGCAAGACCACGATAACCCGGCTGCTCACCCGCTACGCCGACCCGCAGCAGGGCACGGTGCGCATCGGCGGCGTCGATATCCGGGGAATGAGCCAGGCCGAGCTGATGCGTCAAGTCTCGGTGGTGTTCCAGGATGTGTACCTGTTCGACGACACGATCGCCGAGAATATCCGGCTGGCCAAACCCGATGCGACACAAGAAGAGGTCGCGGCTGCCGCCCAGGAAGCGAACTGCCACGACTTCATCCGCGCACTCCCGCATGGCTACGAGACCCGGGTCGGTGAGATCGGTGGAGCCTTGTCCGGCGGTGAACGCCAGCGCATCTCGATCGCGCGGGCCATCCTGAAGGACGCGCCGATCGTGATCCTGGACGAGCCGACATCGGCACTTGACACCGAGAGCGAGGTCGCGGTGCAGCGGGCCATCGATGCGCTGGTCCGCGACAAGACGGTGATCGTCATCGCGCACCGGTTGTCGACCATCGTGGCTGCCGACTCGATCCTCGTCCTGGAGGCGGGACGGTTGGTCGAGCAGGGCACGCACGAGGCACTGGTGCAGTTGGGTGGCCGTTACGCCGAGCTGTGGGCAACGCAGAGCCGGCAACGGCACTGGCGGCTCGCCGCACGCTAGCTGAAACCGGTTGGCCCCCGCGAAGGGCGTCCCGGCGGGACTTCACCGGCCGCGGTCGGGTCCCCGGCCGCGGGCCGGGTCGTACAAGTGGGACTCGCCGCCGCGAGCCGGGTCGAGGGCGCGGCCGACCAGGATGACCGCCGCCTGCCGCAGACCGGCCCGTTCCACCAGATCCGCCATGGTCGAGACGGTACCGCGCAGCACCGTCTGCTCAGGCTGGCTGGCACGGTAAACCACGGCAGCGGGGCAGTCCGCACCGTAGGCGGGTGCGATCTCGGCCATCAACTCGCGGGTCCTGGTGATCGCCAGATGTAGCACCAGCGTTGCCCCGGTGGCCGCGAACGCGGCGAGGGACTCGGTCGCGGGCATGGCGGTGGAGCGTGCCTGCGTGCGGGTGAGCACCACCGATTGGCTGATGAGCGGAACCGTCAGTTCTCGCCCCAGCAGCGCCGCCGCGGCGGCGAAGGCGGGCACCCCGGGGGTGACGTCCCAGGGGATGCCGGCCTCGTCGAGCCGCCGCGTCTGCTCCGCCAGCGCCGAGTAGACGGACAGGTCACCGGAGGCGAGGCGGACCACGTCCTTGCCCTGCGTGTGCGCCGCCACCAGCCGGGCCGTGATCTGGTCGAGGTCGAGGTCCTGGGTGTCGACGAGCCGAGCGCCGGGGCTGACATGGCCGAGCACATCCGGGTCCAGATACGTCCCCGGGTACAGGACGACGTCGGCGCCCGCCAGCAGCCGGGTCGCCCGCACGGTCAGCAGGTCGGCCGCACCCGGGCCGGCTCCGACGAAATGGATGCTCACCGGCCGCCCTCCGGACCGTGGCGTTCGCGGACCGCCCGCGGTGTCCAGACGCCGGCCCGGCTCAGCCGGGTCGATCCAGCCCCCACGATCACCAGGCACTTCATGTCGATGGTGCCGGGGTCCAGGCCGGCGAGCGTCGTCACGGTGAGCGATTCCTCCGCACGTCCGACGTCCCGGCCGACGATCACCACGGTGTCGGGGCTGCGGTGCTCCAGCAGCACGTCCCGGGCGGTCGCCACCTGCCAGGTGCGTGACCGGGAAGCGGGGTTGTAGATCGCCAGCACGAGGTCCGCCCCGGCGACGGCGTGCAGGCGCTGCTCGATGACCTCCCACGGTTTCAACCGGTCCGACAGCGACATGACCGCGAAGTCCGCCCCGATCGGGGCACCGGCTCTGGCGGCCACGGCCTGCACCGCGCTGACTGCCGGCAGCACCCGGATCACGACGTCCGCGTACTCGGGGTCCTCGGCGGCCTCGAAGACGGCGGAGGCCATACCGAACACGCCCGCGTCGCCGCCGGAGACGACCGCGACCTTCGCCCCGGACGCCGCCAGGCGCAGCGCGTGGCGGGCCCGGTCGATCTCGACGGTGTTGCCCGTGGGGTGTCGGGTGAGGCCGGTTCGCTGCGGTACCCGGTCCAGGTACGGGCCGTAACCGACGACGTGGTCGACCCCGGCGAGCGCGGCCGAGACCTCGGGGGTGCGCCAGGCGTCCGGCCCGGGGCCCAGGCCGACCACCAGGAGTTCGGCAGGCGGCGCGGTGTTCTCACCCGCCGCCGCGGTCTCGCCTGCCTCAGGTGTTTCGCCTGCTTCAGTTGTTTCGCCTGCTTCAGTTGTTTCGCCTGCCACGGTGGTCTCGCCGGCCGCTGTGCTCGCGTCCACGGCGCCGGTTTGCGTTCGCATCCGCGCCGGGCTTCGATGACGCGTGTCGCCGGGCACCACGATCAGGGAGAAGTACGGGACGGAAGCGGGGTCGACGTCCGCGACCGGCAGCCATCGGGCACCGTCCTGGGAGGCCCGCTCGACGTACCACGACCCGTCGAGCCGCCCGGCCTGTTGCAGGGCCGAACGCACGGCCGGGAAAGTACGGCCCAGCTTCATGACGATCGCGCCGTCGGTGTCGGCCAGCCGTCGTGCCAGTTCCGGTTCGGGCAGCGTGCCGGGCAGGATGGCCAGCACGTCGGCCTGGCGGACCAGCGGTGCCGGGATCGCCGCCGTCGCGGCCGCGAACGCCGGCACGCCGGGCACGACCGATGTCCGGTACCTGCCTGTGAAGCGGTCGAGCAGGTACATCGCCGAACCGTAGAACAGCGGGTCGCCCTCGGCGAGCAGGACCGCGTCACGCCCGGCGTCCAAGTGCACCGCGAGCCGCTGCGCGCAGGACTCGTAGAACTGTGCCATCGCGCCGGTGTAGCCACCCGGATGAGCGGTGCTGCCCGTCGTCACCGGGTAACGCAGCTCCTCCTCGGCCGCACCTGCGGGGATGAACCTAGCGGCGATCCGGCGGGCGTGGGACTGCTGGTGGACGCCGGCGTGGTAGGCCACGACCTCGGCCGCACCGATGATCCTGGCGGCTTTGAGCGTCACCAGTTCCGGGTCCCCGGGGCCGACGCCCACGACGACGAACCGCCCGGTCATGCGGGGCTCGTTTCCTGCTCCTGGGCCAGCGCGTTGAGCGCGGAGGAGGTCATGGCCGAGCCGCCGCGGCGGCCCCGGACGGTGACGTACGGGATGTCGATCCCGTGGTGGACGGACAAGTCCATGAGGGCCTGTTTGGATTCGGCCGCGCCGATGAAACCGACCGGGCAGCCGACGATCGCTGCCGGGCGGGACGACCCGTCGAGGATCATCTCCAGCAGGTGGAACAAGGCGGTGGGGGCGTTGCCGATCGCCACCACCGCGCCGTCCAGGTGCGGCTCCCACAACGACACGGCGGCGGCCGTGCGAGTGGTACCCCACTGCCGTGCGAGGTGTGCTGTGCGCTCGTCACCGAGTAGGCACAAGACCTGGTTGTCGCTGGGCAGCCGGGTGCGGGTGACTCCGGTCGCGACCATGGTGGCGTCGCACAGGATGGGCGCCCCGGCTTCCAGCGCGGCGCGGGCCGCGCCGATCAGCCGGGGATGCACCACCAGATCGGTGGCGAGGTCGACCTGGCCGCTGCCGTGGATCATCCGCACGGCGAGTTTCTCGGCGTCCGCCGGGATGCTGCGCAGGTCTGCCTCGCGGCGGATGGTGGCGAAGGATTCGACGTAGATGCCGGGCCCGTTGTCGATGTAGTCGAACCGGCGAGTGGGCCGTGCCGGGCCGCTCATCGTGCCCGCCCCGGAACAAGCACACCGCGCCACGGAGTGACGATCACATGGTCGGTGCCGGTGGTCAGCGCGGCGACGGCGTCCCGGTCCAGGATCGCGCCGGGTACCCCGACATGCCGCCCGCCCGGCACCTGGCCGTAAGGCAGCGGCGGGGCCGGCTGCGGGAGCCGGGGGTCCGCGGCCGTGGTGGCGACGAGTGCGGAGTCGGCCAGTGCCGGGCCGAGTTCCCTGATGTGCCAGGCGGCTGCCGGCCCGTTCTCGCGGACATCGGCGAATCTGTCGGCGAGGCCGACCAACGCGCGGGCAGCGTCCTCGACCGCGACGACGGGCCCCCATCCGTCTGCGACGCGAAGCTGCCCCGCGGTGGGGTCCAGCAAGACCAGGCCGAGGTCGCAGGTCCGTCCGAGCAGGTCCCCGCGGCCGTCGTCGAGGACGAACAGGAACCGGCCGGACAGGCCGGCGAGTTTGTCGTTGGAACACAGCGCCCGGTCCAGCTCCCGGCCCACCGGCCGCACGTCCGCGTGGCCGCCTGCCAGGCCGGTCTGCGGTGAGATCATCACGTTGCGCACCAGTTCGTGGGTACGGCACGGCAGCAGGCCCGTGCCCTCCAGGGCCCGCAGCGCATCACGGTCCAGCCCCCCGGCGGCCGTGCCGGGAAACGCCCGGACCTGCAGGTTGGCGCGCGAGGTGAGGTGCACGTGACCGTCGCCGAACTCCTCCGCCACCCGCACGAGACTGCGCAACTGCCCGGACGAGACGTACCCACCGATCAGGCGCAGGCGGACCAGGAGCCCATCGGAAGCGGGCCACGGACGCAATGCCCCAGGGCAACGGTCCCGGCGCTCACGCACGACTGACACGATGACAACCCATCTGGTCGAGGACCCGGTCGCGGGGTCCGGCTACGACCTGGCGGCGATTGCCGCTAGGGCCAGCAGGTCTTCGGACTCGGGCTCGGCCGGTGCGGAGCGCCTTCCCGGAGTCACCTCCAGTGGCCGCCAGCTGTGGCCTGCCCCGCCCGTCACCCTCACCGCTGCGCGTCAGTCCCGGAGTCGCACCGGGTTCCCTGGCTCCGCGAAGGAGTACGACTGGCAACCGCCAACCTACCTTGCCCACGGCACGTTTCCCGTCCCTAGGGCCCGTTTCCCGTCCCTAGGGTCATGGACCGCCACGCCCAGCACGCTCACGGGCGGGCCGCCGAGGTAGCCGGCGCCTGCCCCGTGCGGCCTGCGGTTCGCTGCACCAGCTTGACCGCCTCTTGGGTCCACCACACCGAGGAGGCCATCGCCGCACACACCGCCCACTGCGACAGGCTCAGCGGCGCGGTCCCGAAGGCGGCCCGCAACCATCCCACGTGCACCACGAGGACCTGCAGCAGCACGCCCAGACCCGTTGCCGCCCACAGCCATGGGTTGGCGAACAGCCGGTGGAACGCACTGCTGCGGGCGGACCGGGCGCAGAACGCGTTCATCAGCTGGGCCAGCACCAGGGTGGTGAACCCGGCGGTCCGGGCCGTGTCCACGTCCTGTGAGCCGGCCAGCAGCCCACCGGGCAGGTACAGGTCGATGGTGAGCAACGTGGCGGCCCCCATCACCAGCCCCACCCAGCCGATCCGGATCCAAGCGGCCCGGTCCAGGATCGGGTCGGTCCGCCCGCGCGGCGGCGCGGCCATCACATCGTCGATCTCCGGGTCGACGCCCATCGCCAGCGCGGGCGCGGAATCGGTGACCAGGTTGATCCACAGGATCTGCGTGGCCAGTAGCGGCAGGATCAGCCCGCCGCCGGCATCGGTCAGGCCCAGCAGTCCGGCCAGTACCACGCCGAAGAAGACGGTGGCCACCTCACCCATGTTGGAGGACAACAGGTATCGCAGGAACTTGCCGATGTTGGCGAAGATCACCCGGCCTTGGCGGACCGCGGCAACGATGGTGGCGAAGTTGTCGTCACCGAGGATCATGGTGGCGGCGTCCTTGCTGACCTCGGTGCCGGCTATTCCCATCGCGACGCCGATGTCGGCGGACTTCAGCGCCGGGGCGTCGTTGACGCCGTCGCCGGTCATCGCGACGACCTGCCCGGCGGCCTGCAACTCCTCGACGAGGCGCAGCTTGTGGTGCGGCGCCACCCGGGCGAACACATTGACCCCGGCGACGGCTTCGGCGAACCCCGCCGGGTCGAGCTCGTCGAGCTGAGCGCCGGTCAGCGCCCGGCCGGTGCCGGTGGTGATGCCCAGGTCGGCGCCGATGCGTCGCGCGGTGGCGGGGTGGTCCCCGGTGATCATGACCGGGCGGATCCCGGCCCGCCGGGCCTGTGCGACGGCGGGCCCCACCTCATCGCGTGGCGGGTCGATGATGCCGGCGGTGCCGGCGTAGGTCAGGTCCTGCTCCCACCGATGCGGATCGCCACCGGGCTGCTCGCCCACCACCCGGTAGGCCACCCCGAGCGTGCGGTAACCCTGGGCGGCCAGTTCCTCGATTCCGGCCAGCACGGCGGCTCTGGCATCCTCCCGCAGCGGGACCTCCGACGCACCGACGCGCTGGGTCCGGCACCGGCCCAACAGCACGTCGGGGGCCCCTTTGGCGTAGAGCAGTTCCTGGTCGCCGTCGTCATGGTGGCCGAGCACCGACATCATCTTGCGGTCGCTGGTGAACGGCATCTCTGCGCGCCGCTGGTAATCCGACACCCGCTCAACGATCTCGGGCAGCTTGTGTCCGGCGGCCAGGAACGCGGCCTCGGTGGGGTCACCGTGGGCCCGCCACCGCCCGTCGTCTTCGCACAGCCGGGCGTTGTTGGCCAGCGCGGCGGCGACGAGCACGGACCGGACCTCGGCGGCGACATCGGCAGGTTCACCGCGGACCACGGTCATGGACCCGTGCGGGACGTAGCCGGCGCCACCCAGTTCCACCGCCCCGGACGCAGTGACGATGGTGCGCAGCGTCATCTCGTTGCGGGTCAGGGTGCCGGTCTTGTCGGTGCAGATCACCGACGCCGAGCCGAGAGTCTGCACCGAATGCAGGTCCTTGAGCACCGCGTTGCGCCGCGCCATGGCGCGGACGCCGAGCGCCAGCACCAGCGACAGGATGGCCACCAGCCCCTCGGGCACCGCCGCAACGGCCAGCGAGACGCCCATGAGCAGGATGGTCACGTACCCGTCGGCCTGCTGTGGGCGGGTGATCACGAACAGCGCGGTCATCACCACTGCGGCGATCCCGACGACGAGCAGACCGATTGACCGGGAGACCTTCGCCAGCTGGACCTCCAAGGGGGAAGCCTGCGTCTGGGTGGTGTCCAGCAGTTCGGCGATGGCCCCCATCTCGGTGCTCATGCCGGTGGCGGTGACGACGGCCCGGCCGACGCCTTCGACGACGGCGGTCCCCTTGTGCACCATCGAGGTGCGGTCTGCCACCGGGGCGTCCGCGGCCACCGGCGCCGGGTCCTTGACGACGGCTTCGGATTCGCCGGTCAGCACCGCCTCGTGGACCTTGAGCGCGGTCGCGGTCAGCACCCGCGCGTCGGCGCCGACGGCGTCTCCCTCGCTGAGACAGAGCACATCGCCCGGCACCAGATCATGGCTGGGGACCGAGCTCAGCGCGCCGTCGCGAACCACCGTCGAGGTGGCCTCGGTCATCCGGGCGAGCGCGGCGACGGCGTCCGCGGCCTTGGCCTCCTGGACGAATCCGATGGCCGCGTTGGCCGCCAGGATGAGCAGGATGACCAGTGCGTCCACCGGCACCCCGTGGGCACCTTCCAGCGCCCAGGCCAGCGTGGAGACCACGACAGCCACCAGCAACAGGTAGACCAGCGGGTCCCGGAACTGTTGCATCACCCGCTGCCACAGCGGTGTCGGCGGCCGGGACCGTAACGCGTTGGGGCCGTGCTGTTGCTGGCGCCACGCGACCTCGGTCGCGGTCAGTCCCCGTTCCGGGTCGGTCCCTAGTTGGACGACTACGTCGCCGGCATCACGGGCGGCAGGCGTGGCGATGAGCTGAGCCGTCACAGAGCCCATTGTGCTCCCCGCCCGTGCGGCCGGGCGTCAGACCATCCAACTGCGCAGCGTAGATCAGGCGGCAGTGCGCAGCAGTTCCTCGCTGATCTCCCACAACCCAAGTGCGCGCGTGGGATCCATCGCCGACTCCAAGTATCCGCTGAAGGTCCCGTCCAGTGGGTCCCGGCATGCGGGCCAGGCACGCGCTTGCCCACTGTCCTCGACGTACGCCCCGGACACCCCGTCCAGGTCGGCGCTGAGGGCGGCGCGCACCACGGGGACAGCGGCTTTGGCCGCGGTCCAGGTGGGTGGGCCGATGATCCCTGGCACCTGGTCCCACTCCCGCTCCCGGACTTGGTCCACCGGCAGGCCGACCAGCAGGTCCGGGGCGACCTCGCCCGGGTTCACCGCATGACAGGCGATGCCGTCGGCGCCGAAGTACTGGCCGAAACCACCTGCCATCAGCAGGTTCGCGGTCTGCGACTGACCGTAGGCGACCCACGGGTCGTAGCTGCGGTGCATGAAGTTCGGGTCGGTGAAGTCGAGGTCTCCGAGCACGTGCGCCGAGGTGGCTAGGTTGATCACCCGCGACCCGGCGGATCGCCGCAGCGCCCCGATCAGGGCCATGGTCAGGGCGAAGTGGCCCAGGTAGTTGCGGGCGAGCATCACCTCGATTCCGTCCGCGGTGCGCCGTGGCCCGCTGGTGGGCAGCTGCCGGTCGGCGTTGACCAGCAGGTGCAGCGGTTGCGCGGTGGAGTTGAACCTGGCGACGAACGCCTCCACAGATCGCAGGCAGGTCAGGTCGAGTTCGGCAGCATACAGCGCGCAGCCTTCGAACTGGTGGCGTAGCTGGGTCACCACCGGTTCGGCCTCGGCGACGTCGGGAACGGCCATGGTGACGGCCCCGTCGGCCGCCAGCAGGGCACGGGACACCTCCAGTCCGACCCCACGGTGGGCTCCCGTCACGATGGCCGTGCGGGTCATCAAGTCGAATGCGGACGCCGCGTCCAATGCTGAAGTGTCCAACCCGGCCCTTCGTTGTGTTCCCCGGCATCCGGGGATTCCCGGAACCACAACCTTCCTGGTCGCAGGCTCAATTCTGTCGTACTTTTCCGGGGCCGGTGCCCGGCCTGGTCAGCCGGTGGCTGGTTGTAGCAGCACCTCACCCCCGGTGGTGCGCACCGCGATACGGCGCGGCGAGTCCGGCTGTTCGGTGAGTGCCACGCTGTTCGGTGCTCCCCCACTGTCGATGCTGAGCCGGTAGCCGCCGTCAGCGCGCGGGATGATCATCCGCACCGGTACCTGACCGGTAGCCACGCTGAGCGAGGACGGGGCGCGGTTGAACTGGGCGGTCACCGCCCCGGAGTCCGACCGCACCGCGACCCGTGAACTGTGCAGGCGCTCGGCGGTGAACGGCCCGCTCATCGTCCGTACCTGGACAGCTCCGCTGAGCGAGGAGGCCACCACCGGTGCCGATTCGCTGTTCAGGATCACCGGTGCGGTCAAGCCTTCCACCCGCATCGGGCCGCCGCGGGTGGTGGCCAGCAGCGACAGCTGCGGGGGCATCCGCACCTCGGCCTCCAGCTCACACAGCCGGGTCGGTTCGGCGAAGCACTCCACGATCACCAGCATCCGGTTCCGGTCCTCGGTGACCGACACGCGCGGCCTGGAGCCGCTGTATCGTCCGGTGGCGCGTACGCTGACCCGGCCGTCGGTGGCCGGGGTAATGGTGACCGCCGCCGTGTCGCCGCGGAATTCCACCCCGGCCCGGGTGACGGGGGCGGAGTCGTCGGCCCAGTACGCGTCGATGCCACGGACACTGGGTAGGCCGGCTGCCCACACCACCAGGCAGACAGCGGCCACCAGAACGAGGGCCACGAGGGTGCGGCGCCGGCGGCCCGTCACCAACGGGGGGTGGGCGGGCCGTTCACCGTCCCGGTCTTCGGGTGGGGCAACCGCAGCAGACGCGGCTGGCCCTACGGGGGTGCTGGCCTCACTCACGGAGCAAGGTTAGTCCAGCGGCGGCGCGCCCGGACCGGACACCCACGCAGTCAACCCGGCACCGGCCATGGCGCGCACGCCGCCGCGGGCACGCACCAGGGCGTGCCTGTGCGTATGGAGCCGATTCACCACAGCAGGTTACGATGAATACGTCACAACCGTCTGGGAAACAGGGGCAAGTCCCATTCAAGAAGCGGCGGCACGGGGCGGGATTCACAGTAAGGATCAATCGATGTCAGATTTATGTATATGCGCACTAAAGGTGGCCAACGACAACGGGGCGTTCCTGAACGACGTGCTAGAAATGGCAAACGGTTCCCAGCGAAGGAGTCTTGCGGAAAAACTGTGGTCCATGTCAAATTTCACGGCAAAACGCTTCGCGCCACCAGGATTTCTGGAGTACTTGCACCCCATGCCGAAAGACCTGTCCAGGACGGTACCCAACGGCTACTCAGGAGACATGCCGGAGTGGAGAGTAATGGAGCGCTGAAAACTGGGGCTATGGCTACGATTCAGTGATTAGCGAGATCGATGTCGAACCCGACGCACTACTGATAAAATTCGAAACGTGATACGGCATGCCAGTTCCTGCTCTGCAGCACGGTGCCGCCAGTCACGGCTTTAGACTCGAGTTGAGATACCTCAACCAAGATCTCCAAGTGGTGGGCGAAGCTACCGAGAAAGAAGACAGGCCGTATGATTTGATCCTGGAAAAGCCACCTGCCGAAGAGGGCGTTCCGGAACACTTAATTGAAGAGTTCAGCCTCAACGAGATCTATATTGCATCACAAGAATAGATACGTGGTGATTCCTTCGGTGCCGGCACGCAACCGACCGAACTTTCCGGGGCCGGGCGGACATCGTCTCTCGCTCTCAGGCAGAAGGCCCCGCAGCTTGGCATCACGGCTACGCGTTGCCCCGCGGTGCGATTACGGTACTGGGGTCAGTTGTTGCGCTGCCGCGCGGTCTAAGGCCAAGAAAGTGCCGGTGCGTCGGCCGACGATCAACTCGATGTCGGTGCCGCCGACCAGGTGGACCCAGGCGTATGGCATACCCAGCAAGGTGGCAGTGGACCCAGGCGTATGGCATACCCAGCAAGGTGGCATGAGGCTCATCGACGGCTACTCCGCCATCAGCTCATCCAGGTTCGGAAACTGTGGCAGGCGCTGCTGCGGGCGGGGCCGGGGCATCGGGCGAGCCCACACCGCTCGGATGAGGCGACAAGCTGGCCGGTCAGGTGTTGTCGGAGGCCGGAGACCTCGCACCACCACGGCCCCGGCGTCGGTGCCGGATATGCGCCTAGGCCTGGTGCGGCAGGGCAAGGACGTCGTTGACAAGGATGTCGTTGACGTCCTGGTGGTTGGCCCGATGATCGATGAGGTGCATCGTCCGCTGGTAGTTGGACACCCGGAACTCCCCGAACCGGTCCAGCCCGCTGCGGGAATCCGTCAGGAAGCTCAGCAGTGCCCGGACCTTCTCGAGTCGAAGATGTCCGCGGCCACGTACTGACAGGTGCGCCGCCGGGCAGGAGGGCAAGTTGGTGAAAGTACCCGGCCGGTGATGTCGGCCTTGCTGTCCTAGCCGCCCCTCGGGGGCAAGAAGAGGACGTCACCGACGATGCCGACCTTGCGTAGCCGGAGCGCGCACACCAGCCCATCGAGGTCGCTGCTGGTAACCGATCGGTACTTCTGTTCGTCCATGACCGCGCAGCTTCCTCGAGGTCCATTGCAGTACGTGTCGGCCGACTGGGTTCGCCCTGAAGCGCCCGCTACAGTGGCAGCGTGATCGAGCTACTGACCCCCGCCGAAATCGACCAGATGCGCCCGGCCGGACGATTCGTGGCCTCGGTGCTGACCGAGCTCAGCAAGCGGGCGGCGGTGGGGGTCAACCTGTTGGAGCTGGACGAGATCACCCACCAGATGATCCGCGAGCGCGGCGCGACCAGTTGCTACATCGACTACCACCCTTCTTTCGGCGCATCCCCGTTCGGCAAGGTGCTGTGTACCTCGGTCAACGACGCCGTCTTGCACGGCTTGCCGCACGACTACGTCCTGGCGGACGGCGACCTGCTGAGCATCGACTTCGCCGCCGAGGTCGAGGGATGGGTGTCGGACTCGGCGATGTCGTTCGTGGTGGGTACACCCGCACAGGAAGACCTCACCCTGATCCAGGCGACCAGGACAGCGCTGGAGGCGGGCATCGAGCAGGCCCGGCCGGGCAATAAGCTCGGCGACATCTCGGCCGGCATCGGGGCTGTCGCCCGCGACTACGGGTACCGCGTCAACCTGCAGTTCGGCGGGCACGGGGTGGGGCGCACCATGCACGCGGAGCCGCACGTACCCAACGACGGGCGGGCCGGGCGCGGCCTGAAGCTGCAGCCGGGCCTGGTGATCGCCATCGAACCATGGTTCATGGCCCACACCGATCAGATCTACACCGACCCGGACGGCTGGACGCTGCGCAGCAAGGACGGCTCCCGGGGGGCGCACAGCGAGCACACGGTGGCCATCACCGAGGACGGGCCGCTGGTCCTGACCGCCAGGGACTGAGGGCCGGCCGCAGCGAACCCGCGGCGAACGGCGAACCGACGAAGGCCCGCGGGTGCGGTCACGACGTGAGCGTGACCGGCCCACCCCGGAGCTTGCCGATGCGCTTGAACCGGACCCGTTCCGCAGTCGCCAGCACCCGTCCGCCCGACCCGGTGATAAGGATGTCCGCGCTGACCCAGTCCGGTCCCTGCCGGCTGATCGTCGCACTGCAGTAGATCGATTGCGCCGGGTCGGGTTGCTGGTAAATCTGGACGACCTCCGCCTGCGCCGGCACGATGAACCACCCGCGCTGGTGCAACGCCCAGATCAGTGCGGCCCGCGCCGCGTTTTCCAGATACACCGGGACGGCCAGCAGGTCGGTCTCGGCAACCGGCGCCGTCGCCGACTGGGCGGCGACCGTCTCTGGGTTACCCACTGCCTGGGTCGCGTGGACAGAGTTGGGGCCTCTGGAGGACCCGTTGAGCTTCGGGCCGCCGATCCGCACGGCCGGGGAGCCAGGACGGGTCAGCGACATGCGCCGCATCCCGCCGAGTTGTGCGATCACCGTGTTCTCGGTGGCGAGTGCGGCCCGTTCGATGCGGCGCAGGCTGGGGCCGGTGGCGACCACGGCATGCGCGGCCTGGTCGAAGCCGGACAGATCCAGGGCGCGACCCGCGGACAATTCGGCGGCCAGGTCCAGTCCGGCCAGTTGCCGTGGCCTGGGCGGCCCGAAGGTCAGGCTGGCCCGGGAGTGCGTCTTGGCCGGGGCGGCGTCATCGGGCTCCCGCAAGCCCAACGTGGTGACCACGACGCGCCGGACGCCCTGTGCCGGTGCCTGGGTCGTGGCGTTGACCTGGGCGATCCGCACCTGCTCCGGCTGCACCGTCAGCGCCGGATGCAGCTCCGCGTCCCGGATGCTGTGCAGGTGCAGTCCCGGGTGCAGCGTCGCCGCGGCCTGGGCCTGCAGTTCCAGCTGGAACGCGCCGGCCAGGGCGGGCAGGCCACGAATCTTGTAGTCCTCCAGGAACCGTTGCGCGCGCGGATCGAGCTGAGCATCGGCCTGGCATTGATGCGAGGTCCGGTTGATCGAGGAGAGCAAGGACGGGGCCGGCTCAGGCGTGCCGGTGCCCGTACGGACCGGGGAATCAGCGGCCGCCGGTCCCGCGGTAGCCGCCGGAGTCTGCGCAGTCTCCGGCACCGCCGCGTGCTCCGTGCCGGGTGCGAAATCCAGCGAGTGCGGGTCGGCGGACGCCCATGCCGGGGCCTGGCCGGTGGGGGGCCGGACCTGCTCGGCCAGCACATGCACCCGCGCCGGTGCGCAACCGTGCCCCAGTTCGGCCAACAGGTGGTCGGCGATCTGCGCGGCGGACAGGCCCGCGCCCGGCGCGGGGGCCGGCGTCTGGACCGTGCAGACCCGGGCCGGCCCGTCACCGGTCAGCTCGGCGCTCAGGCTGCTCAGCAGCGCGGTCGCGGCCAACTCACTCGCCCGGCCGGCGCTCACCTGCTCCAGACACAGAATCCGTTGCACCGGCTGGTCCCTGGTCGCGTGCCACAGGCAGTGCAAACCGAGGCCCTTCGCGCGGACCGTTTCGCGAGCGCTCAGCGCGGTTGCCTCGGTCAGTGGCCCTACCGGGCGCCCGGCAGCCGCATGGACCACGGCGACCACCGGACCGATGGCCGCAGTGTCGGCCACGATCGATCGGACCGCGACGGGGTCGGTCACGTCACAGACGCGTTGCAGCACGCGTTCGTGCGTGATCGGGTTGACCGGCGACCGCGGTTCGAGGACGACAACTCTGGCCCGGGTTCGCTCGGCCAGCCCGGTGACGAACTCGCCGACCAGGTCGCCCGCCGCGGCGCTGACCAGCACAGTGCTGCCGTCCGGTGGGTGCCAGCTGACCTCGTCGTCGCCCGCCAGCGGTTCGGCAACGGTCTGCAGCACGTAGCGCTGGTTGCCGATGTAGCCGATCTCAGGCCCCTCCTGGGCATCGCCACGGGTCAGCTCGTCCACGGCGATCTCGGCGGCCTGTTGCGGTGTGTGCCGGTCGGTGTCGACGACTTTGGCCGTCAGCCAGGGGTTTTCCGAGACCATGCCGCCGGTGAAACCGGCCACCAGCCCGCCGGTCGAGTCGCCGGACGCGGCCCCCATGAGCCCGAAGACCCCACCGATCCGCGTCAGCGCCACGTACCGGCACAGCCCGCTGCCTTGCCCCGGCAGGGGTAGCACCTGCTGGCCGGTGAGCAGTGCGGCGGTGATCAACTGATCCAGCCGGGCCGCGAACCGCGGTTGCTCCGGTGGGGTGGCGAAGGCATCGGCCAGCCCCAAGGCGTGCAGGTTGACCACTGCCTGAACCTGTCCGAGCTGGCGTTGCCAGTCCCGGAGCCGGTCCGCGGCCTGCCAATCGGTCAAGCCTTTGAGAGACAGCACGTGATCACCATCGTCCACGCTGACGGCGGTATCCCCGGGTAGTACGAGCCCGACCCGAACACCTTTGCTGCGCAGCAGACCTCGGGCGATCGAGGCCACCTTGCCGGAAGGATCGGCGATGATCGCCACACAGGTGTCCCACAACGGGAGCATGCGTTGCTGAGACAGCGGCGCAGCGACCGGGCGGGGAACGTGGCGCCAGCCCGGGCCGGTGCTCAGGGTGAGACCCGAGGCCCGCGAACGCTGCGGCCCGGCGGCGCGGGTCCGGCCGGGAGCTGTTGCCCGGTGGCCGCCGGGGGCCGCCACCGCATTGGCACCAGGTGTGGCAGCCGTCGGGGCACCCCTGGGAAACGAAGGCTCTGCGGTGGGGGGCGCCTCGGCCGACATCGCACTGGTCTGGAACGTGGCCACCGGCAACCGGGCCGCAATGTCCCGCAGTGAATGCTCGGCGGGGCGGTCCGGCCGGTCCACCGCGAGCCGGGTCAGGTGTTCCACCGGCCCGGCGAGCATCTCGCCCAGGCTGATGCCCGGCCCGGTCTCCAAGCAGATCTCGATGCCTTCGGCCGCGATGGCCTGCTCGACCCGGTCCAGTTCCAAAGGCCTGGTCAGCTGGTAGGACAACACCGCCGGCAGGATCGCCTCGTCACCGGGGCGGTACACCTCACCGAGCGCCGCGGACAGCACCGGCACCGATGCCGGCTGCCAGTCCAGACCGTCCAAGGCGGAGCGCAGGGCAGGCACGGCAGCGGTCAGCAAGTGACTGTGGAAGGCATGGCTGGCCGGCAACCGCCGGGACTGCAGGCCCCCCTCCCGGGCCAAATGGACGACGCGCCGCACCGGCACCGTCATTCCGCAGACGAGGACCAGTTGACCACTTCCACTGGCGGCCACCGTCACCGGGCCCTCGGCGGCAGCCCGTACCAGGAGACGCTGCAGCACTGGCCACTGTTCGGCGGTGCTCAGCCGCACCTCGGCCATCGCGCCCCACTGCTGGCGGGGCAGATCGGCCACCGCCACCGCACGTGCGTAGACGGCGCGCATCGCCTGTTCGAGGCTCAGCACGCCCGCGGCGGCCAGCGCCGCGTACTCTCCCACACCCACTCCGAAGACCAACCCCGGTGGCAATCCGAGGGCAGTGGCGGCCGCGTACCCGGCCATGCTGGTGGCGAAGACAGCCGGGTGTTCGACCATCGGCGTGCGGCTGTCGGCGGTTGCCGACCACATTGCCGCGGTGAGGGGACGACCAGCCAATTCGGCGTAGATCTGGTCTATCTGCCGGAAAACTTCACGGGCAGAGTCGCTTCGGTCCCGCAGTTGAGCGCCCATCTGTTGATACTGGGTGCCGTCGCCGGGGAACAGGTAAACAGCCCGGGGCGCTTGGCCAGGCGGCGGGATCACCGGTGCGCTGCCGGCACGGGTTCCGCAGGAGTGCTCTCGCTGTTGCCTCATCGCCACTGTTGCCTCATCGCCGTTTGCCTACCCACGCCGGGTGGCAACACCTTGGCACCACGGCATCCTCCTTGGTCAGTCGTCCTTGGCGCGCCCACCGTTCGTCCTACCCCCTCGAGTCGCTGCGCTGCCTGTACGCTACCCGCTCCGGGCACCGTCGATGCGCTGCCGTGCCGCCTAGCCGGGATGTCCGGTCGAGAATGACCAGATGTGATGTGCCGCAACCGTTCAGCGACACACCGGACCATCGCTCACCGTGCATCAACCACTACACACAGCAGCATGGCTCGTGGTGAGCGTAGCCAGCCGGCACGGCCGCTCCAACCTTGCCGACCGCATTGACCGATGCGGGCAGGCGGCTGCCTCCGATAGGAGGAACGGTGGCCAACCGACGGTGACCGGCACCGGCCCGGAGCGCATCCGCCGCGGCCGCACCGGCATCGATCCGGGCCAGGACGTCGCGGCCGGAACCGCATCCGGGCTGGCTACTCGACCGGCCCCACGGGCGTAGCATTCTGGGGTGAGCCGATTCCTCGATCCCACCGCGACCGTCGTCGTGGTAGGCGGCGGCCTGACCGGGCTGGTGGCCGCGCTGCGACTGGCGGAGCGGGGATACCGGGTCCGCCTGTTCGAGGCCTCGCCACGGCTCGGCGGGCAGATCCACACCGTGCCGTTTCACAGCCGGTCGGTCGACGTGGGGGCCGAAGGCGCGTTCGGCATCATGCCGAGCCTGGCCGGCTTGATCGACGAACTCGGCCTGGATGCTCAGGTGGTCCGCCCAGCCGCCGGACGGACCCTGTTGGCCACCGGTAACCGGATCACGACGCTGCCGCCCGGCGTCGGCCCGACCGGGCCGACCCGGCTTCGGCCGCTGCTGGACGGTGACCTGTTGAGCGTGCCCGAATTGCTGCGTGCCGCGGTCGAGCCCGTGCTGGCCATAGGACACCGGCTCGGCGACGACGAAGACGTCGCGGTCGGGCCGTTCCTCCGGCGGCGATTCGGTGCAGCCGTCACGGAACGCGTCGTCGATCCCTTGCTGGGAAACCTGCACGCCGCGGACGTGCAGCAGCTCAGCCTGCGGGCCTGCGCACCGGCCCTGGTCACGGCCGCGCAGGAAGGTGCGCCGCTGAGCCCGTCGGTGTGGCGGCAGCGATCGGAGGCGCTGCCGGCCACGTGGCGGCGCCTGCGCGGCCGCTGCCGGCCGCCGGCCCCCTCGGCGATGCCGCTGCTGAACTGGCCGGGCGGCATATCCACCCTGGTACACGCGCTCGCCGGCCGGGCCCGCCGGCACGGAGCATCGATCCAGGCCTGCACACCGGTGCGAGCCGTCAGCCGCGATCAGGACCTTCTCATCGTGCACGCTGAGGAGGCATCGATCCCGGCCGATGCGGTTGTTCTCGCCGTTCCGGCCGCGGTCGCCTCGGCCCTGCTCACCGCAACGTCCACCCGGGCGGCAACCGTGCTGGCCGGGCAGTCCAGCACTTCCGTGGTCACCGCCCTGGCCCGTTTCCCCCGCAGTGCCGTTCCGGCCGAACTGGCCGGGGTGAACGGGATGCTGGTGGCCAGTAGGTCGCAGCGGGCACTCAAAGCGGCCACATTGCTGTCGAACAAGTGGCCGCATATCAACAAGGCGGACGACTTCCTGATCCGGCTGTCGGCCGGGCGGCACGGCGGGCTCGACGTGACCGGCGTACCCGACGACCGGCTGGTGCGGGACATGCTCGCCGACCTCACCGCCCTGACCGGGCTGGGTGGCGCCACCGACGTATTGGTGCACCGGTGGCCGGACACGGTTCCCCTGCAACTGGTCGGACACCTGGACCGGGTGGCTCGAGCCCGCCGGGTGTTGGCCGAGGACGCACCAGGGGTCTATCTGGCCGGGTGCGCAGTCGACGGGGTGGGAATGAGCTCGTGCGTATCATCCGGCGATCGAGCGGCTGAGGATGTCATGGCCTTCCTGCCCGCGATCACCACGGCTGGTGCCGCCCAGGGTGGGAGGATAGGTACATGAGTCCGACCCCGGCTCCTGGCCGCCCGGCACCTGCACCCGTCCCACCGGCTGCCACCTCGCTGGCGGATGCCGGCATCGCACTCGGACCCCTCGACGGCCGGTACCGGCCGGTGGTGGCTGCCCTGGTGGATCACCTGTCCGAGCCGGCGCTGAACAGGCACCGGCTGCATGTAGAGGTGGAATGGCTCATCCGCCTGTGTGCCGGCGACATCCTGGCCGGTGTCCCGCGCCTGCACCCTGACGAGGCTGACGCATTGCGCTCCCTGGTGACCGGTTTCGATGCCGCAGCCGTCGCGGATCTGGCCGCGTTGGAACGGCACACGGCACACGATGTGAAGGCCGTCGAGTATTACGTGCGGGACCGGCTGCCCCAGCGGGTGCGAGATCAAGCCGCACCCCTGGTGCATTTCTGCTGCACAAGTGAGGACATCAACAATCTGTCCTACGCGCTGATGCTGAAAGGAGCACTGACTCAGGTCTGGGTACCCGCCGCGGCCGGGCTGCTGGACCAACTCCGGCAGATGGCCGAAACCCTCGCCGGCACACCGATGCTCGCGCACACCCACGGCCAGCCGGCCACGCCCACCACCATCGGCAAGGAACTCGCGGTCTTCGCGCACCGGCTATCCCGCCAGCTACGCCGGGTCGAGGCCGCGGAGTACCTGGGAAAGTTCAACGGAGCCAGCGGAACCTACTCTGCGCACGTGGTCGCCGAACCAGCGGCCGACTGGCAGCAGGTTTCCCATGACTTCGTCACTTCGCTTGGGCTGGAATGGAATCCGCTCACCACGCAGATCGAATCGCACGACTGGCAGGCGGAGTTGTACGCCGACATCGCCCGGTTCAACCGGATCCTGCACAACCTGTGCACCGATGTATGGGCCTACATTTCGATGGGGTACTTCACCCAGGACGTGTCCGTGCACGGGTCCACCGGCTCATCCACCATGCCGCACAAGGTCAACCCGATTCGATTCGAGAACGCGGAGGCCAATCTTGAGGTTTCGTGCGCCGTACTGGACGTCCTGGCCGGCACGCTGGTGACCTCGCGACTGCAGCGAGACCTCACCGACTCCTCGATGCAACGCAACGCCGGGGTGGCGTTGGGCCATTCACTGCTCGCGGTGGACAACGTGTGCCGCGGGCTGGCCGGGATTACCGCAAACGAAACGGCGATGGCTGGCGACCTGGACGCGAACTGGGAGGTGCTGGGCGAGGCGGTACAGAGCGTCATGCGCGCCGCCGGCGCCGCAGGGGTGGCCGGAATGGCCGACCCGTACGAGCGAGTCAAGGACCTCACCCGGGGCCGGCGGGTCGACGTGCACCGGATGCGGGAGTTCATTGACTCGCTCGGGCTGCCGGCGCCCATGGCGCAGCGACTGATCGACCTGCGTCCGCACACCTACACCGGCTTGGCCGCCGAGCTGGCCCGGTCGGCCGGGACCTCCGCCGATCGCTGAGCCCGCCCGGGCGCCAACCGCCGCGGCGTCCACACTGTTGGCCTGATCCAAGCCTTTCTCCAGGCATTTGCCAGGTGTACCAGCGATTCTCGTCTGCGTCCCGAGAAGCAGCCCGGCTTCTCGGTCGCAGAGAAGGAGACACGATGAGGATCAAGACCATGACACTCGGCGCCGTCGGACTGGTTGCGGCAGCCGGGTTCGCGCTGGCCGTTCCGGATCTGGCCCATGCCACCAATCCCCCGGCCGCGAGCAGCACCGTAAGTGCCGCCGAGGACAGCAGCGACCCGAAACACTCGGCTGCTGCCGAGCGCATCAAGACCGACCTGCGCGGGCTGGTCGAGAACGGCGGCATCACCGACGAGCAGGCCACGGCCGTAGCGGACACCCTGGCCGAACGAGCCGGCCAGCGGATGGACCGGCCCGGCGGGCCCGGTGGTCGCCACGGGCCCCGCGGTCAGCACGGCGTGATCGGCGGCACCGGCCTGGACGCGGTGGCCGCGGTTCTCGGTCTCGGTACGGATGAGCTGCGCGACGAACTGGGCGGCCGGACGCTCGGCGAAATCGCCGATGAAGCCGGTGTCTCCCGCGGCGACGTGGTACGAGCCATCGTCGATGCGCAGGCCGAGCGCATCAGTGAAAGGGTCACCGAGGGCGACCTCACGCAGGACCGTGCCGATGACATCATCGCCGAGCTCGAGCACCGCGCCGAGGACATGCTCGACCGTCCGGGCGGGGAACGGCCCGCAGGTGGCCACGACGGCATGCGCGCCGGTCCCGAGAGCTCCCCCGGTGCCTGGGCCGCCGGCCCAGGCACCGCGACCCCGGAAACGTCCCCGGCCACCAGCTGAGGCCCGCCGCCATCCCGCGCTTTCGCTTTGCCCGCCCCGAGTCACCGGCCCGCCACTTGCGCACCTCTTTGGACGCCGACGGGCCGGCTCGGTGGCGGGGCAGCGGCCGGGTGACCGCGGGCCCGCCCCCGCATGTCACACTTTTCGCATGAGCCAACCTGAGTCCTACCCCGTCACCGGAATGACGTGCCAGCATTGTGTGCAAGCCGTCAAGGAGGAGGTCGGTGCGGTGGACGGCGTCGCCCACGTGGACGTCGACCTGGTGCCTGACGGTGTGTCGACGATACGGGTGAGCGGCGGCGACCAGCCGCTGAACCCCTCTGCGATCGAGGCGGCCATCGAGGAGGCGGGCTACGACGTGGCCCACGCGTGAGCGGCCAGCCCGCCGGTGCCCCACCCCGGCGGCTCGGCCTGGAGATCCTGCTGGTCCTCGGCCTCAGCCTGGGCCAATCCGCGGTCTACGCCGTGGTCAGCCTGATCGACAAACTCACCCAAGGCCCGATCAGCCAGGCCACGGCCACGTTGAACCCCTCGCGCAGCCCTCGTCCGTACCTGGACATGACCTACCAATTGCTGAACGTCGGTTTCGCGTTGGTGCCCGTCCTACTGGCGCTCTATCTGCTCAGCGAGCGCGGCCGCCCGGCCCGTCGGCACATCGGATTGACCTGGGTCAATCGTGACCTGGTCACCGGAACCGTATTGGCCGCACTGATCGGGTTGCCGGGGCTGGTGTTCTACATCGCCGGCCGGGCAAGCGGGATCACGGCCGATGTCGTGCCGGCCGGTCTCGGGCAGTACTGGTGGAGCATTCCCGTGCTGCTGCTGGCGGCGCTGAAAAACGCTCTGGTGGAAGAGGTCATCGTCGTCGGCTACCTGATGAGCAGGCTGCGGGACCTGCGCTGGAGCACCTGGCCGGTCATCGGCGTCAGCGCCCTGCTGCGCGGCACGTACCACGTGTACCAAGGCTTCGGCCCGTTCCTGGGTAATGCCGTGATGGGGGTCGTATTCGGGTGGTTCTTCGCCCGCTCGGGCCGGGTGATGCCGCTGGTGGTGGCGCACACGTTGCTGGATGTGGTCGCCTTCGTCGGCTATACGCTGTTCGCCGACGCCGTCGGGTTGCCCTGACCCATTGCTCTGAACCGTTGCCCTGACCCGTTGCCCTGACCCGCCGGAGCGCTCAGCTTCGCCGGACCCCGCCGGGCCACCACTGCTGTCGTGCCCGGCTCGCACTGTGCGGCGGCCGTCAGATGCCAGGCCGGGACAAGGGATTGCCTGCGGTGAAGAGGGATGCGGCCGCGCCGAGCATGGCCAACGAAGGACACGTACCGATGACGGCGGCCTCCTGCCGTGGCGTCGAGGTGCCCTGGAGGAACTCGAGGACCCGCACCGGTGGGTTCGCCTGCCACAACCGGGTGAAGAACGGGGCGCCGGCCAGCCGGCCGTCGGCCAGGGCGCGCAACATGATCGCATCCAGGACCCGGTGCCGCCGCGGGTAGGCGTCGGGAACCCGAGGTGTCGCGCCCGCTGCCAGTAGGCCGGCCACCACATCGGTCTGCCTGGTGACGGCGGCGAAGGTGTAGCCGGTGGAGCCCCGGGTCGCACCGGCTGCGGCACCGATGCGGATCACCCGGTGACCGGGGTGGGGGTCGAACCGCCCGTCGGTCATCGGGATCACCCCGTGTTCGACGTGGGCGGTGGTGGTGTCCTGGTCGTCCTGTGGCGCCAGCCCGAGTCGCGTACGGTAGTCGCGGATGTGTTCGTCGTATTCGGGCTCGGTGCACTCCTGCGCGGAGAAGACCGTGTATTCCACCAGTGCGGTGTGCGCATCGGTCGGCAGGCAGTAACCGAACGCGACGCCCCGGTCCGGCTGCGGCACACTGAAATCCATCAGGAGGATGCGCTCCGCGTCGAATCTGGGTTGCCGGGTGCGCACGAGGTGGCCGCGGAAGTGCTGCAGCAGCGTCGTTCTGGCCCGCGTGGGCGGGCGCGGCCGGGAGTCGAATACCCAGCTCGCGGTCAGCCGCTCGCCGCTCTCGGTGGTGGCGGTGGCCGCGTCCGGGCCGTCGACGATGTGTCGCACACCGTCGACGAGGGTCTCGACGTGCCAGCCCAACTCGGCCTCGGCGCGGGCCACCCGCCGGGCGACAAGGCGCGCGTAGGCATCCGCGGTCAGCATGTGGTATCGGTACGGGTCGAGGTCCAGCCGGTTACCGGCTCCGTCGGGTGCGGCGATCTCGGCGATGCGCCACGACGCGACCATCGCCTTCTGCAGGTGGGCCGGGGTCCGCTTGGACCAGAAGCACCAGGTCCGGTCCCATGGGTGAGCGTGCAACCGGTCGACAGGATCGACGACGAGGAGGCGCAGCCCGGTAACCCCGTGCCGGGCCAGGGCGTCCAGCAGGCTCAGCCCGGCCGCTCCTGTTCCGGCCAGCAGCAGATCGACGGCTGCCGGCCCATCGGGCTCACCGGGGACGGTTGGCCTCATCGAAGGCGGCCATGACGGCGAACATCACCCGGCCGAGCACGGCCAACTCATCGTGGCTGACCAGGTCGAACAGGTACGTGCGCATGACCTCCACCTGGGCCGGGGTGGCCATGTGGACCCGCTCCAGCCCGTCCACGGTCAGGACGGCGACGCTGCCGCGGCCGTCCTCGTTGGTGCGGGCGCGCTGCACCCAGCCGCGGTGCTCCAGCCGGTCCACGGCGTGGGAGGTGCGGCTGGACGAACCGTGCGACATGAACGCCAGTTCGGTCATCCGCATTCGTTGCTGCGGGGCCTCGGCCAGCATGCTGAGAATCAAGAAGTCCTGTATTCCCAGACCGGCCACGACCTGCAGTTGCCGCTCCAGCGTCTCCAGCAGTCGTCGGTGGGTGGCCATGAACGCCCGCCAGACCCACTGTTCCTCATCGGTCAGCCGGACCGGTTCAGCTGGGGCAGAAGCGAACCCCGGGCCTGCTCCCGCCAGCCTTGCTTCGCTCACAGCTACCGCGTTGCTGTTCATTGGAGTTTCTCCTCTTTTCGGCGTCCCGCGTGCTCGCCCTCCCAGGACTCCTCACAATACGTGACAGTTCTCCCCGCAGCATGTCCGCAGAAGTGAGTGGGTGACAACATTCTGTGAGTAAAGCCCAGGCAAGGTCAGCCACGCCATCTTCAGCATGTCACGGTTCGGCAAGATTTGATATGGATGGAACGGATTTCGTTGCATACTTGGCAAACTTGAGCTAGTTCAGCGTTTAGCCAACGATGCCAGCATCTCGTTGTAGGCGCGGCGCTCAGCATCCTCGTCGCGATCGGCCTTGCGGTCACGCCGGCGCGCTTCCCGGTCGTCGTTGCGGGCCCACTCCAGGGTCAGCAGCATGGCCAACAGCACCGTCGGCAGTTCGCCGATGCCCCAGGCGAGGGCTCCGCCACGAGCTTGGTCGGCCAGCAGGTCGTCGTTCACGCCCAGGGAGGAGAAGTACGTCGCCTCCAGCAGTGCGGTGGCCTGCATGAGCGTGACGCCGAAGAAAGCGTGGAAGCCCATCGTGGCCAGCAGCAGCACCAGCCGCATGGGGTAGGCAAGCCGCACCGGAACCGGGTCGACGGCGACGACGGCCTGGGCGAACAGGTACCCGGTCGCGGTGAAGTGCAGCATCATCAGTTCGTGGCCCAGGTGGGTGCTCAGGGCCAGCCCGAACAGTTCGGAGTAGTAGAAGGCGATGATGCCGCCGGCGAAGTTGATCGCCGCCACCACGGGGTGGGAGAAGAACCGCAGATACCTGGTGTGCAGGGCGCCGAGAACCCACTCCCGCGGCCCCATCGATCCGTCCCGGCGGGCCGGCACCACCCGCAACAGCAACGTGACCGGGGCCCCGAAGCTGAGCAGGACGGGCGCGATCATCGTCAAGGCCATGTGCTGCACCATGTGTGCGCTGAACATGACCCGCCCGTACACGGCGATTCCGCCGCAGGTGATGTAGAGCAGGGCGGCCAGGCCGGCCAACCACGTCAGGGCACGGCGCATCGGCCAGCTGTCGCCACGCCGGCGCAAGGTGTGCACTCCCTTGAGGTAGGCCGCGGCGGCGAATCCGATGATGACCGCGTACAGAATGTCGGGGGTGATCTCGGTGACGAGGCTGGCCGCCGTCAGCGGCGGCGGCAACGGTGCGCTGCTGACCAGTTCTGCCGGGCTGGGATAGGCGGGTGGCTCGTCGGGTAGTGGGGGCGGGGACACTGACATGGCCACACCCAGCCCGGTCGCCGCGCCCAGCACGGCGACCTCACCCATCGCCAATCTGGTGAAACCCGCGCGGCCGTGCTCCGCCAGGGCCGGGATGACGCGACGGCGCTGCATCCAGCCGGCAACGCCGAGACCGACCAGCAGAGCAGTCTTGACGATCAACAACGTTCCGTAGTCAGTGAACAGCGCGGACCAGCTCCCCAACCGGATCACCCCGTTGCCGATGCCGGACGTGGCCACCAGCACGAAGCCCACACCGGCCAGTGCGGAGTAGCGGGCGACGACGGCAGACAACTCGGGTCCGCCGGGGCCGCGTTTAGGCGCACGAGCGCCCAGCAACGGTGCCAACGCGAGCAGGCATACCAGCCCGCCCGCCCACAGGCCCAGGCCCAGCACGTGCAACCACAGCGAGGACACTGCGAGCTCGTGGAACGCCGCGCCTGCGGAATGACCGGTAAAGGCGACGCACAGTAACGACGCACCTGCCCCGGCCAGGGCCACCAGCGCCCAGACCGGCCCGTTCATGCCGAAGACGACGGTCGCGGTGACGGCTGCCACCACGAGCGCGGCCAGCAACAGCCGCCCCCGGTCGACCTGGGTGAGGTACAGGCCGACCTGCTCGGAGAATCCAGGGCTGCCCAGCGGGACGCCTGCCACGTCGGCGTAGTCCAGCGTCAACCGCAGCACCCACAGCCCGGTCCAGACCAGCGAAGCCCAGACGGCGATGCTTCGTAGCCGAGGCCAGGCCCGTGAGCGCGGCGAGACGACGAACGCGGCCAGCGCCAGGGCGCCGATAGTAACGCCGGCGGCCAGATCGGTGCCCGATGCGGTGATGGGCAGGCTCCAACGCACCAGTGCACCGGGGTCCAGGAGGTCGGTGCTGCGCCGGGCGGCGGTGACCAGCAGACCGGCGATCAGGGCGACGAGGGTGGCCACCCCCAGGGTGAGCAGCGGGCCTGCCAGTGGCCTGCCGGGGTCCCAGGCGGCGCCCGGACGCGATGGCGCGCCGGGGTGGTTCGGCGCCGGGGCAGGTTGTTGTAGCGCCGGTTGGTGCGGCAGCGGGCCGGATCGGCGGGTACGGCCGGGGTGCGGCGAACGACGTGTCATGGCGCCGCGAACACCGTGGCCGGTTGCCGGTCAGCCAGGACCGGGAACTCTGCACGCAGCCGAGACACCTCGTCCGGATCGATGTCGGCGGCCAAGACCTCTTCTTCTACCCCGGCTTCGGCCAGAACGGTTCCGTCTGGGGCGACCAGCATGCTGTGCCCGCCCATCTGCGTCCCGGCGTGGGTTCCCGCGGTGTTGACCGCGACCACATGGCATTGGTTCTCGGCCGCTCTGGCCTGGGCGAACAGCCGCCAGGCGGACACCCGGGCCATCGGCCAGGTGGCGGGCACGAGCAACATCGTGGCGCCGCGGTCGAGCAAACCACGGAACAGCTCGGGGAAGCGTAGGTCGTAGCAGGTGGCCAGGCCGATCCGCACATCATGGTGGCCGAGCCGGGCATCGATGGTCCGCAGGTCCCGTCCCGGGGCGAGCAGCGCCTTCTCCCCGTCGCCGAACCCGAACCGGTGCACCTTGCGGTAGGTGGCCAGCAGCTGTCCACCCGGGCCGAGGAAGGCAGCGGTGTTGTACCAATGCTCGCCGGTGCTCTCGACCACGCAACCCGCGTGGACATGGGCGCCGATGTCGGCAGCGGCTGCGGCGATCGCGTCGATGCTGGGTCCGGGCACAGATTCGGTGCGGTCGTTCCAGTCGCGGTAGCTGAACCCTCCCGGGGCCCACAGCTCGGGCAGGACCACGAGGTCGGCACCGCGTTGCTCGCGCACCAGTCCGGCGGCGCGTTGGCGCCTGGCTTCGACCGGCTCGTCGTCACCGTAGCCGAGTTGGATCATGGCCACCCGGATGCTCACCCCCTCACTGTATGCCCGGCCGCCCACCCTGGTGCACACAGCCAGATGCGTCCAGAAGAAGTCGTCACCCACCTCTCGAGCCGGTTCGAACTGCCTGACGCGCGGCCCAGTCAGCCCCAAAACCGAGCAAACGGTTCATCTGTGAGATCCGGCCAGCCCCACGAACCGGTCATCCTGGACCCCATGGCGCTGCCGAGGTACGTCGGGTAGCGGCACGCCGGCGCCATACGTCCCCGGACGGCGCCATAGCGGCCGATACGGGCAGGCCGGGCGGATTGCCGGCGAGGGATGATGCTGCGCCGTCCAGCCGAACGGCGCCAGCCGCCGAATCAGCCGCCCGCCCGCCCGATATAGACGATTCGAGGACGCGACCGGCTGTCCCGCCCGGACGGATAACCGTCCGCCGCCACCGGCAAGCCGAGCGGGTAGTCTCGATGCATCGACGAGAGGAGATACCGGTGCGGATCGCGGTGATCGGGGGCGGCAACGGGGCACTGGCCGTGGCGTGCGAGTGGAGCCTGGCCGGGCACGAGGTGACCATGGCGGAGGCTGCCGACTTCGGCGGCGGACTGGTTCCCGTTACCGAGGCAGGCGGTATTCACGGAACTGGAAAGCTCGACGGCTTCGCGCCGGTCGCGTTGGCCGGTACCGATTTCGCGGCGGCGCTGGACGGTGCCGAACTCGTGCAGGTGGTGGGGCCGGCGTTCGCGACCCAACCACTGGCCCGAGAGTGCGCCCCTCACCTGCGCCCGGGCATGACGGTGCTGGTGAACCCCGGGTCCTGCCTGGGTGCGGTGGCTTTCGCCAGAGCAGCCGGGCTGGAGTTGGACCAAGACGAGATCGTCGTCGCAGAGACGTCCACCCTGCCGTACGCGACACGGGTGACCGGCCCTGGCACCGTTCATGTGTTCCACAAGCTGACTGGTGCGCTGTTCGTCGCCGCGCTGGGGCAGGACGCGACCATAGCGGTACGTGATCAGCTGGCCCAGGTGTGGCCGGAGGTGGTGGCCGCGACGAGCGTGTGGCAGACCGCGCTGCAGAACGGCAACCCGGTGATCCATCCCGCGGTGACGCTGCTCAACGCGGCACTCATCGAGCGCACCGGCGGCGACTTCATGTTCTACGAGGAAGGCGTCACCCCTGCCACCGGCCGGCTGATGGCGGCCGTGGACCAGGAGCGGATCGCCATCGGCCGGGCGCTGGGGGTCGAGGTGCTGACCGAACCGGCCACCGGGGTCGCCCAGGGCTACATGCTGGAGGACAACTACACCACCGGCTACAGCACCGCACCCGGTTTCCTCGGCATCAAGGCCCAGGATTCGCTGGAAAACCGATACCTCACCGAAGATGTCGGGGTCACGATGGTCTTCTTCCGGGACGTTGCCCGCTCGGTCGGGGTCCAGACACCGGTGATGGACGCCATCGTCGAGGTGTCCTCGATCATCATGGACACCGACTACGCGGCCGACCCGCAACGCACGTTGGCCTCACTTGGGCTGGCGGACCTGCCGGCGGAGCAGCTGCGAAAGCTCTGAAACCCACCAGGAGCGTTAGTTCTCAGGCGGCGGTCGAAAGGTGTCGGGAAGCCTCAGCATCCAGCCGCTCGTCCAGGAGGCAAGTGCTGCGCGGGCTTCCGGTGCGGGCCGCGCGGGCTTCCGGTGCGGATCGCCGCGACGCTCGCCGACCCCGGGCGACGGGCGCGACGGGCGCGCGTGTCATCGGACGATATGTACGTGGCAAGGAGCGAAAAGTGACCCGAAAGACGTGAGGCGATCCATCGTATGTGCCGGGTTTCTCGCCCTGTCGCTGTGCGCTTCCTGCGCCAGCGGCGACGGCACCACCATCAGCTCTCAGCCACCCGCGACAGCACCGTCGGCGACGGGGAGTACCGCCCCGTCGCAGCGGCCGGCGACCCCTGCATCGGCTCCGCCGACGGCTACGGCCGGCGCACACAGCGATGAAACCCCAGCTGCGCGACCGGCTCCGGCCTGGCTCGGTAGCCGGGCGCTGCCCACGGACGCGGACGGCTCCGTGCCGCCTCAGTCCACGCCGCCGGAGTTGGTGGACCGCAACTTCGTCACGGTTGATCTGCTTCCCCCGCCGAGCGGGCGGGACTTCGAGGCGACCATCGAACCGCTGGCCGGGGAGCCCTTGGAGCGATCCACCTGGGACCCGTCGTGCCCCGTCACGATCGATGGACTGAGGTACGTGACGATGTCGTTCTGGGGTTTCGACGGCAGGCCGCATACCGGGGAAATGATCGTCAATCGCGCTGTGGCCGATGACCTGGTGTCGGTCTTCAAGACCCTGTACGACGCTCGCTTTCACATCGAGCAGATGCGCATCAGCACACCGGCCGACCTGGATGCCGCACCGACCGGCGACGGCAACAACACCACCTCGTTCGTCTGCCGCGAGGCCGTGGGCAGACCGGGCACCCTCTCCGAGCATGCGTACGGGCTGGCCGTGGACGTCAATCCTTTCCACAATCCTTATGTGCGAGGTGACCTCGTGCTTCCCGAGCTGGCCAGGGCCTACACCGACCGGTCCAGCCCAACGCGAGGCATGATCGTCGAGGGCGATGTGGTGACCAAAGCCTTCGACCAGATCGGCTGGGGTTGGGGCGGGCGCTGGACCCGCCTGAAGGACTACCAGCATTTCTCCCGCAACGGCCGCTGAGCGACCGGCCGCCCCACCGCTGTCGCCGCAGCCGAGGCTGGTACCCGGGTGGGTCTTGCGACCTACTCAGACGCGCGCCAGCACCAGCTCCCACCAGGTGACGTCGACCCAGCGACCCAGCTTGTAGCCGATCTCCGGCATCGTCCCTATCCGCCGGAAACCGCAGGCGCTGTGCAGTGAGGACGAAGCTGGATTCGGTTCGCCCACAGCGGCAATCACCGCATGCACACCCTCGGCCCGAAGCTGACTCAGGAGTTCGTTGTACAGCAGGCGCCCCATTCCGAGCCCGACATGCTGCGGCTCGATGTAGACGGAAGTCTCCCTGGTGCCGGTGTAGGCGGGCCGGTGCCGGAAGTCGCTGGCATAAGCGAAGCCGGCGATCTCCCCGCCGGTCACTGCGACCAGAACCGGACGAGTGGGATCCGCCTTGTCGATCATGTCCGTCCACGGCTGGGTTCCGAGGGGGCGGGTGTCGAAGGTGGCGGTACTGTTCAGAACGTGGTGGTCGTAGATGCCGGCGACCTCAGCATCGTCACCGGCCACCGCTGGTCGGATTTTCATGTATTCACTATCCCGCCGCGAGACCCGGCGGGGCGAACGCGGCGGCCAACTGCAGGAACCGGCTGTTGGCCTCGGCTTCGCCGATGCTGACCCGCACTCCGTCGCCGCCGAACCCCCGGACCGCCAGTGCCTGCTCGGCGGCCGCTTGCGTAAACTCCCCGGATCGTTCGCCCAGCGGCAGCCAGACGAAGTTCCCCTGTGCCGGTGGAACAGCCCAACCTTGGTCAGCCAGTGCCGTTGCCACTCGGTCTCTTTCGGCAACGAGGGCGGATACCCGGTCGAAGAGTTCGGCCCTCGCCGGGGTGGCCAGGCTCGCCCGGGCGGCCACCTGACCCAAGCCCGAGACGCCGAACGGCACCGCCGCCGAGCGCAACACCGCGGCGACGCGTTCATCGGCTACGGCGTAGCCCACGCGAAGCCCGGCCAGCCCATAGGCCTTGGAGAAGGTGCGCAACACAACAAGATTCGGGTGCTGCGGGAGCAGAGCAAGGCCGTCCACCGCGTCCTCGTCCCGAATGAACTCGACGTAGGCCTCGTCGAGGACGACCGGAACGTGGGCGGGCACCTCGGACAGGAACCGCTCCACCTCGGCACGGCGCAGCGCAGGACCGGTCGGGTTGTTGGGCGAGCACAACAGGATCATCCGGGTCGAGGTGTTGACAGCTGCGGCCATCGCGTCCAGGTCGTGTCGCCCGTCCGGGGTGAGTGGGACCCGCACCGGTGTTCCGCCCACCACCGTGGTGAGAATGGGGTACGCCTCGAACGAGCGCCACGCGAAGACCACCTCGCCCTTGGGCTCGACGCAGCACAGCATGGCCTGCTGCAGCACGCCGACGCTGCCGGTTCCCAGCGACAGCTGGCGTTCGCCCACCCCGAGATGGGTGGCCAAGTCCTGGGTGAGTGCCGTGCACGCAGGGTCGGGGTAGCGGTTGATGTCGTGCACCGCCGCGGTCACCGCTCCTCGGACCGACGGTAGGGGTGGATACGGGTTTTCGTTGGAGGACAGCTTGTACGGCACGAGATCGGGTACTGCCTCGACGCGGCGCCCGGGCACATAGGCCGGCAACGTCAGCATGTCCGTTCGCACACCGACGGGAACAGTCTGGGACATCCGTCCACTGTCGCACACCCTTCTGACCGGGCGTCCCGGCCCGGTCCGGCGATCACTCCGACGACCCGCCGGCCTGCTGGCCGGGGAGTCCGGAACCCAGCTCTCCTACACTGGGCACCGTGACAAGCATCGCAACTCGGGTAGGAATCAACGCGCTGGCCATCTGGGTCGCCACAATGGTGGTCAGCGGGGTCGATGCCACGCCGAACGGCGAGCAGGACTTCGCCCACGCGTTCCTGACCTACATCGTGCTGGGGTTGATCTTCGGCCTGGTGAACGCCGTCATCAAGCCGGTGGTGAGAGTCCTTGCTGTTCCGTTCTACATCCTGACCCTCGGTTTGTTCACTCTGGTGGTCAACGCGCTGATGCTGGTCCTCACCGCGCGGATCGGTGAGCTGGCAGGCCTGACCCTGCACATCGACGGCTTCTGGCAAGCGATCCTGGGGGCCCTGGTCGTCTCGCTGGTCAGCATGGTGGCCTCCGTTTTCGTCCCGGATCCCGGGGACGCGCGCTAGCCGCAATACCGTTCAGTTGGGGTTGCAAGGGTGTGGTGTGGAGGTGTGCCTCGTGCTGGGCGGAAGAAGCCGGAGACTGGTTCGAGGCCTGCCCGGTCTGGCTTCGGTCGGTGTGTTGACGGTGGTGATGGCTTACTCCTCGATCGGGATGGTGCTTTGCTGCGAGGGCCCGTCTGCGGATGTGCTCGGGTAACTGACCGGTCGTCTTTCGTGAGCGTCGGGAGCGGCCGAGACATCCAGTCCGCCGGGCAGGCCGGCGGTCTTGCAGGCCAGGGTCGTGGCAGGGGCCGCATGCGGTACCCCGATGTCTTCGCGGCCGGGGTCGGTACCCCCTCGCAGCCGGGCCGGCTCACCACCGTCCGCCGGCGCCGCTCAACTCCGCGCCTTGCCACATGGAAGCACACCACATGGCACATCGAACCGGACATTCCGGACCCTATGGCGCCGTTAAGGTACGTCGGGTAGCGGCACGCCGGCGCCATACGTCGCCACACAGCGCCATACGTCCCCTGACAGCGCCATAGGGTCCGATGTGGGCGGGGGGCGGTGTGGACGAGGTGGGCCCCCGGGCTGGCCGCTCGGGAACGCGGGCCCCGGGTGCCGCAGCCGGCTATTCCGGGGGTCGGCACATGATGTCGCCGGACCCACCGGCTCCGCGCTGGAGTGTCAGGAGTGTGCCGGGCTGCTGACCGGCGCACTCCTCACCCGGCCTCGGATCCAGCCGAGTCGGCCTCGACGCCAAGGAATACCCGGGTGGCGCACCAGGCCCGCTGCCGGATGTCCTGGGCGGATGGCGCCGGCTCACCGAGCAGGACTCTGATGTGGGTGTCCTGGACCACCAGCCCGTAGAACAGCGAGAACGCTTGTGCCGCGTCGGCATGCGGACTGTGGCCCGCCTCGTACAGAGCTGTCAGGTACTCGACGGCGGCAGATCCCGCCCGGTTCCACCCGGATGCCAGCAAGTGCGCGGCCAGCGCCGGAGAGCTCATCGCCGCCCGGTTCAGCGTGATCGACACCTCACCGGTCAGCAATGCCAGCAGTGATCGCGCGTAGCTCTCCAAGGTCTCGCAGGCATCGGCCGCGTCCCTGATCGGGCGACTCGTCGCGTCAGCCAGCACCATCACGGACTCGTCCGCGTTCGCGCGGATCAGCACGGCCATCAGGCTCTCCCGGTCACCGAACCAGGCGTACAACGTCTCCTTGGAAGCACGCGCCTCTTGGGCGATCTGGTGCATCGTCGCTGCCGAGTAGCCCTGCCGGACGACGACCCGCATAGCAGCGGCCAGGATGTCTCGTTCACGTCGTGCCCGTTCCCGGGCGGGCAATCGACCACGACGTCCGGGACCCGGGACGCCAGCGGCGGTGGAGCTCACGGCTGACAACCGTACCGGAACGTTCGCATATTCCTCAACAGGTATCCGAACTAGAAAGTTCCAATAAGCGATGCCAGCTCCCGGCACCGCCCGATCACCCCCGGGATCGCCTGCGCCTGGGCCGGCACGGCGCTCGCCGGCACCATCTCCGGCTGCTTCTTCGCCTGGGTCTGCTCCACCATGTAGGGTCTGGACGACGCCGACCCGCGGGTGGCCATCCAGGCCATGCGGGCGATGAACGCCTCCGTGCGCAACCCCGTCTTCTTCCCGGCTTTCTGCCTGACCCCGGTGGTCTTGGCCGGTGCCGCGGCATTGACGCGGTACGAGCGACGGCGCCCGTCCGGCCGGCCGCTGTTGGCCGCAGCGGTGACCCACCTCTGCGGCGGCCTGATCTTGACGGCGACGGTCAAGGTGCCGATGACCGAGGCGCTGGCCGAGGTCACGGTCCCGGGCCGACGGCACTGCGGTCCGGGAAATCCGGACTGACTACTCGGGCCGCTGGCAGGCGTACACCATGGTCCGAACCCTGTTCAGCGGGTTGGTCGCCGGTCTGGCGGCGGCCGCGTTGATCGCGCTGTCGGCGACGCACCGCCCGCGGCAGCCCAGCGCTCGTCAGTAGCGCACACGCCTCGCGGTTCACCCCGGCCGGCCACGCCGGACTCATGGCCGGGAATTCCTGCTGAAGAAATCAGCGCACTGCCGCCCAACTAGTGGCCAACAATATCACGACCCCCTCGATCCAACTATTGGACGTGCTGACATTTTCCGGCACTCCGGAGTACCGGACGAGTACCCTGCGCTACCCTCCTCCCCAGAATTGGGGCATTCCGGGCCAGTTTGCGATGCTGACTGTGACTCGGCGTATCATGGAGGTGCACATCGGGATCTGCACAACCGGGGAGAGGAGGCCACAATGAATCACATCGACGAATCCATCAACTGGGTCGAGTCATACCTGGCCGAACTCGCCGTTCAGTTGTCGTCATTGCCCGAGCGGGACCGGCAGCGACACCTGAGTTCGGTCGAGCAATACCTACACCGGGGCGACGACCTGGCCGGTGCGATGGACGAGCTCGGCAGCCCTCAACAGGTCGCGGGCCGGGTGTTCTGCGGTTTGGACGCCGTCCCCGGCCTGCCGCCGGACGATGAGCAACCGCAAGGCTCCCAGGTCTCCGGCTGGGCCTTTGCCTGGGTGCTGTCCCTCGGCCTCGCGGTGGCCGTGCTGCGCTGGTTCGGCAGTTCGGCGCCCGTGGCCCTCACCGCCGTGTCAGCCCTGGGGCTGTTCACCGTGGCGGCAGCGCACTTCCGCGCGAGCCGGCTCATCGGTTGGCACTTGGTGCTGGCCGGAGCCATCGGTGCCGTGTTCCTGTGGGTGTCCTGAGCGGCCCCGCCTATGAGTGGTCCAGCAGGGCTTGGAGCCAGTCTTCGGCGGCGGCGAAGTCGGCATCGCTCATGCCGTTTCGCACATGGTTGGGCACCCCGTCGGCGCGCGGATACGAGCCCAGGAACCGCACCTGGCTGCACAACCGGTACACCCCGCGGATCGCATCGGCCACCCGCGCGTCTTCGATGTGCCCTTCACAGTCGATGGCGAACGAGTAACGCCCGAACATGGTGGGGATCGGCCGGGACTGGATCCAGGTCAGGTTGATCCCCCGGCCGGCGAACTGGCCCAGCAGATCGGACAGGCCACCGGCGTAGTCGTCGCGCTGGAACAGCACCAGCGAGGTTTTGTCCGCCCCGGTCGGTGCCGGCGGCGGCACGTGCGGGCCCGCGACAAGAACGAACCGGGTCTGCGCGTAGGGGTTGTCGGCGACGTCGTGGGCCAGCACATCGAGGCCGTAGGTGGCTGCCGCCAACTGCGCGCACATGGCCGCGTCGTAGCCGACGTCCTGCTCGGCGGCCAGGGCGGCGGCCGACGCAGCGGTTGACAGGCCTGGCACGTGCTGAGCATCGGGGAGGTTCGCCGCCACCCACTTGCGGCACTGAGCCCAGGCGTGGGCATGGGTGGAGATGCGCCGCACATCGGCCAGGGCAGTTCCCGCACGCGCGGCCAGCACGAAGTTCACCGGCACGACCACCTCACGACGCACCCGGAGCTGACTGCCGGCGGACATCGCGTCCATCGTGGCGCTGACCCCACCCTCGACGGAGTTCTCCAACGGCACCATCGCTGCGGCGACCTCGCCGCGGCGCACGGCGTCCAGGGCCGCATCGACCGTCGGGTAGGGGCGCCGCTCTCGCTGGCGAGCGCCCGGAACGGCCAGCAACGCGGTCTCGGTGAAAGTAGCGGCCGGGCCCAGATAGCCCAGCGGCCCGTCGACAGAAATCACAACCCAGCAGGCTACCGCTTCCGCAGACCCGGCCCGCGCGAGGCCAGCGGTCGCCGCAGTCCCCTGCTCGGATGGAATCAGTGGGTATCGCTGGAGTCACGCGGAAGGCTGGGCGAAGAACCCGCCGGGCGCTGGGACGCCTCCAGCCTGGGGCGCACTCCCGGAACCTGGACCACGCCCTGATGGTGACCGTCGTAGCTGAGCCGCCACAGGATCACCAGCAATAGGAGCGCCAATAGGCCGAACCCGTCCTGCAGCACCATGGCCACCGCGTTGCCTGCCGGTGGCAGGTCCTGGTAGAGCAGCATCCCGTGGCCGGTCCACGGCATCCGCCACATGAACAAGCCCAGGTAGGCCGCAGCGATGATCCAGCGCCGACGCCGACGCCCGTCACCGATGACCGCGGGCAGCAGCACCACCAGCCAGTGCAGGTGGTGGATCCAGGCCACCGGAGACAACAGCACGGCCATCAGGCCGACCACACCGACCTCCGCCGCCCGGTCGCCCAGGTCGTGGAATCGCTTGGCCAGCAGGAACGAGGGCACCGCCACCAGCACCACGCACACCAGCCAGGCCGCGGAGATGTAGAACTCCGGGATGTTGTGGGTCTCTCCCAGGCGCATCAGCATGCCGCGGATCGACTGGTTGGAGGTGTTGACGTTCTCCCCCAGTCGTTCCGGCTGCCGGATCGCGCCGAACCAGAAGTCCAGCGAGGTGCGCAGGTCGGCCACCGCCACCAGGATGGTCAGCCCGGCGGCGGTGGCGATCGAGTTGACCAGCAGCCGCCACTGGCCGCTGACCGCGTAGTGGATCCAGAACACGCCAGGGGTCAGTTTCACCGCGGTCACCAGCCCGGTCAGCGCCCCACGCGGCCAGCGCATGTGCCGCAGGCTCAGGTCCGCCATGGCCGCCACGACGATGAACGCGTTCACCTGCCCGAAGTAGACGCCGTCGTGCAGAGGTTCCATCCACAGCATCGCGGCCGCGGCGAGGTACGGAACGCCGTCTGCTTTGGCGCCCAGCCGCTGCCGGACGGCGACCATGGGTACCCGCATCGCCAGGTGGGCTGCCCCGTACACCGCCCAGACCTGAAGGATGGTCCACAACGCGGCGGCCACCGGGAACGGGACCATGCCGAACGGGAACGCCAACCAGGCGGACAACGGCGGGTAGGTGAACGGCAGGTTGTTCTGCAGTGTCATGTGATCGTAGAGGGGCCGGCCCATCCCCAGGCTCTGCGCTCCCTCCCGGTAGACGACCAGATCCACCAGCACGTATACCCTGGGTTGGGACAGCACCCGCACATAGACGGTGGCCAAGGCGGAGATAAGCAGGACGGCCAATCCGATGTATCGGTACGTAGGCCTGGTGTGCACTGCTTTCACTCGGTCACCTTTCTTGAGCGCTGTGAGATGCAGTGTACGGTCCACACCGACAGGCTCCCGTACGCTGGGGCGGTGCGGGCCAGGTTTCTGCGGTTTCGACGCGGTGTTGCGCCGGTCGTGGCGGTCCTCGCGATGCTCGGGATACTCCTCGCCCCCGCGTCAGCCACGGCACCAGCGGCCGATCAGCCACTGGTGGTGCTGATCGGCATCGCCGACGCGTCCTGGAGCGAGGTGGACCAGGATCGCACGCCGGCGTTGTACGGCCTGCTGGCCGATGCCACCGGCTCACTCGTGCGCCGGGCCGAGTACGCGGTCACCTGCCCGGTAGACGGTTGGTTGACGGTGTCGGCCGGGGCCAGGGTCTCCGCGCCACGAGCTCCCGGCGCCACCGCGTGCCCACCGCTGCTGGCCGGGCGGGCCGGCGAGCCCGGTGTCCCGGCCTGGGCCCGCACCTGGTCGGGTTATCGGCAAGCTGCCCAGCAGTCTCGCTACGACGCCACCCCAGGCGCCCTCGGGACCCTGACGTCTGCTGCCGGTATTCCGGTGGCCGGGATCGGCCCGGGGGCCCGGTTGGCGATCAGCCGCGAGGACGGTACCCCGGCCGGACCGTGGACCGCGGCCGGTCACGACATCGGTGCGCAGACCGGTGCCGCCGCGCGGCGTCTGGCGGGCGGCGGGGTGCTGGTGATCGATCTCGGTGCCGACGGGCAGGTCGACGCCCGGCTGGGTGAGGTGCTGGCAGCGTTGCCGGCCGACGCCGATGTCATCGTCGCCTCCCTCGGCGGGGCAACCAGCACCCCGGCCAGTCGACGGACCGTCGACGCCCGGTTGGGGGTGCTGGCCCGTACCGGGCCGGGCAACGACGGCCCGGCGGCGCTGAGCAGCGCCGCCACCCGGCAACCGGGGCTGGCCCAGACGCCGGATCTCACCGTCACCGTTCTAGGCTCGGCCGGAGCCCAGGTGCCTGCTGCACTGGCCGGCTCACCGCTGACCGCGGATCCGGCCACCGACGATCCGGCCCGGCGGCTGCGGCAGCTGCGCGACACCGGCGCCGCGGCCCACGCGACCACGTGGGTGGTCGCTCCGGTCGTGGCCGTGATCTACGGGCCCGCGTTGCTGATGCTGGGCTGGTGGGCTGTCCGGGGGTCCCGGCCGCGCTGGACGGCCTCGGCGCTGGGGGTGCTGGCGCTGGTGCCGGCCGGCACGTTCGCCGCCAACCTGGTGCCGTGGTGGCGGATGCCGCCGGTCGCCGGTGCGTTGCTGGCGCTGGCCGTGGCGACGGGGGTGCTGGGTGGTCTGGGCTGGGTCCTGCTCCGGGCGGCCTGGGCGGACCGGTCCGGCAAACTCGGCTCGATCGGCAAGTTCGGCTGGATCGGCAAACTCGGCTGGATGGGTGGTCTCGGCTGGGTCGGCCCGGCCGGCATGTTGACCGTGGCCGTGATCGGGCTCGACCTGATCAGCGGGTCCAGGCTGCAACTGTCCAGTCTGATCGGGGTGCAGCCGCTACTGGGCGGCCGGTTCTACGGGCTGGGCAACCCCGCGTTCGCGATATTCGCCACCGGCACGCTCATGCTGGGCACCGTAGCCGGGCAGCGGCTGCCCGCCCGGCAGGCCGCTGCGGCCGTCGCCGCAGTCGGTGTGCTTGCCGTGATCGTCGATGCGGCGCCCGGCTGGGGCAGCGACTTCGGTGGCCCGCTGGCCCTCGTCCCGGCCGTCGCCGTGCTCGCGATGCGCTTCGGCCGGTTCCGGTTGAACGTCTCCCGGTGGGCGATGATCGCCGCCGGCACAGCGGGTTTCACGATACTGGTGGCGATACTGGACTGGTTGCGGCCGCCGGCTCAGCGCACCCATCTCGGCCGGGTGGTACAGACGACGCTGGACGGGGGGTTGTGGCCGGTGATCGTGCGCAAGCTCAGCACCAACTGGGAGCTGTTGACCGTATCGCCGCTGAACCTGTTGATCCCCCCGGTAGCGCTGCTGGTGGCCGCGTTGTTGACGATTCCGGCCCACCTGCACCGAACCCCGCTGCGGCGGGCCGCCGCCCCACTGGCCCAAGCCTATTCGGCCACCCCGGCACTGGCCCACCTGGGGCTGGCCTGGGTAGTGTGCATGGGTATCGCCAGCCTGGTCAACGATTCCGGCGTCGTCGTAGCGGTCACGGGGGGGCTGGTGCTGCTTCCCGCGCTGATCTCGAGGCTCGTCGAGCGCTCAACGAGCGCGCGGCCAGGACCAGCAGCGCGACGCCCGTCACCAGCAACACCGCCGGCGCCACGACGGCCCGGACGGCCAGGCTGACCCGCTCCACCTCCGCGGACATGCCCTCCACCCGACCCGGCACGTAGGCCAGGCACAGGACGGTGCACCTGGCCGCGAGCCACAGCTGAGCCGAACCGGCGACGGGGGCGAAGGTCAGCACCGCCAACGGCCCCCACAGCATCAGGTCGTACCAGGGCAGGACGTACGGGGTAGCCAGCACCCAGCCGCCCCCGGCAACCAGGACGGTACGCAGCACGATGCCCTGGTCGGCGTGCACCGTGCGAGCGGGCATCCCAGACGCTCGGGCGCTGGTCAGCAGCCAGAGCGCCGCCGCGGCCAGCACCATGAGCACCGGCGCCAGCGCCAGCACGAACGATCTGGCCTGCGCGGCCACCGGTAGGTGCACCCCGTAGGCGTCCTGCAGCAGGGTCGCCAGGTTCACCACCGAGCGCCACGGGCTGGCCAATGAGGTGTAGCCGGTTGCGGTCAGGGTCTGGTCGTAGGTGTGCAGGCCGGTCCACAGGTGCGCGGGAAGCAGCACCGCCAGGGCCCCGGCGGTTCCCCAGCCGAAGGCCCGCCACCGGGAACCGGTGTGCACCCGCAACGCCAGCAGCAGGCCCAGCCCGGCCACCCCGTAGGGCAGCTTGGTGCTCAGGGCGGCGGCAGCCGCCGCACCGGCCACCGCCGGGTGGCGCACCGACGCCCACGCGGCGAGCAGCACGAAGGCAACAGCGACCAAGTCGATATGGGCGCCGAACAGTCCTACCCCGATCACCAGCGGGTTCAACGTCCAGGCGACCACGACGCGGGACCGCTCGATGCTGCCGGCCGCCATCCGGTGTGCCAGCACAGCCACCAGCAGGTAGCAGCCGGCACACACCAGCTGCCACCACCACACCGTGCCCCGGACGCTGTCGCCGCCGGCGGCGGAGGCCAGGGTGTGCAGCGCGGTACCGACCGGGCCGTAGACGCTGACGGTGTCCGCCCACGGCGGCTGGGCCGCGGCCAGCACCGGGTCCGTCCCCCCGGGCCAGGTTTGCGGCGCCTGGGTGTAGGGGTCCCCGCCGAGTGCCTTGATCCGCCCGTACGCCGCATAGGACAAGTGGTCGGCGGAGCCGAAGGGGGCCACGATCAGCCCGGCGCCGGCCACGGCCAGGGCTGCACCGGCCACCGGCCATCGGGGCAGCTGCCGAACCGACCGCAGCCCGACGATCAGCCCGGCTCCGCCGAGAAGGTAGCCAGCCCACAGTAAACCGGTGACCAGTGCGGAGGACGGCCGCAGGTCGAAGCCCCACCAGCCGGACCCGCCCGGCGCCGGTGCGGCGGCCGATTCGCCGGCCAGACCGACACCGGCCAGCAGCGTCAACGACGCGCCGACCAGCCACGCCCAGGCAGCGGTTGGGCTGCGGCTCATCGCCCGGTAGTCGCGCTGGCGACCGCCTGCCGGGCGACCCCGCGCGCCGCCAGCGCCGCCACCACGTCACGCAGCTGGGCAGCCCGGTGCCGGGCCCCGGCCAGGGTGTCCGGGCTGACCCGGTGCTGTAGCTGGCACGGGACTTCCCGTACGGTTCGCCCGGCCCGCAGCAAGTCGATGGTCAACGCGGTCTCGACACCCCAGCCGGGGGCGAGCGGCAACGCATCGGCCAGCGCGTCCCGGCGCAGGCAGCGCATCCCGCTCAACGGTTGGGTGGCCCGCCAACCGGTGGCCGCCTCGATGCCGGCCCTGGCCGTACGCACGACCCGGCCACGACCCCCGCCGGGAGTCTGCTGGGCTGGCAGCAGGGCGATGCTCATGTCAGCGGATCCGGCCACCACCGGACCGAGGAGCGGTTCGGTCGCGGCGGCGGTCTCGCCCAGATCCGCGTCGGCGAACAACAGCAGTGGCCCCGTAGCCGCGACAGCGCCGGTGGTCAGCGCGGCCGCCTTGCCGTGATTTCGCCGGTGCCGAATCACCCGCGCCCCGGCTGACAGCGCGGCCTGCGCAGTGTGGTCGCTACTGCCGTCGTCGATCACGATGACTTCGCGCACCGCGGCGATGCCCGCCACGGCAGTCACGGTGGCGCCGACCCGGTCGGCCTCGTTGTAGGCCGGGATGATCGCGCAGACGTGTGCAGGCTGGTTCACCCCACCAGGGTAGAGGCCCCTCAGCCGGCGCCCGGCAGCCGTTCCGGGGTTCGCTGCCGAGGTGGAGTGCCGCCCATGCCGACGGACGCGCCGCCCCGTTGCGGGTCCGCGGCCGCCTCGCCCGCCGGGCCGTCGGCTGCGGGTACGGCGGCGGTCACCCGGTTGCGGCCGGCATTCTTCGAGTCGTAGAGCGCCATGTCGGCCTCGTGCATGAGCCAGCTGTGATCGTGGCGGGAGCCAGTGGTCAGCGCGGCCACCCCGACACTGACGGTCACCACTGCGCCGGGGACCGGGATGTCCCGCCACGGGATGGCCTGCACCGCTGCTCGCAGCCGCTCGCCGAGCAGCAGTCCGGCAGCGACATCCCCGCCAGGCAGCAGGACCGCGAACTCTTCGCCGCCGAACCTGGCCAGGAGGTCCGCGTCTCGCACATGCCGCTTCATGATCTGCGCCACCCGGCGCAACACCACGTCGCCCACGTGATGCCCGCAGGTGTCGTTGACCTGTTTGAAATGGTCGATGTCCAGCATCAGCATCGCCGCCGGCGGCGCGCAGACGGCCGGATCCTGCAGGCTGCCGATGAGATGCCTGCGGTTGTACAGGCCGGTCAGCTCATCGCGGATGCTCAGTTCCTCCATCCGCCTGCTGTGCCGACGCAGCTCCAGGGTGCGTTCGCGGACCCGCGCCTCCAGTTCCTCGTTGGCAGCAGCCAGCGCAGCCTGCAAGTGCTGCTGGCGCGCGATCCACTGGCGCCGGTCGTCCTCGACCCGGTGCGAGACGAAGCTCGTCAGCCAAGCGAGCAGCACGATCACGATCGCCGGGGCCAGGTGCCGCGCCAGTTCGCTGATCAACTCCGGATCCCCACTCAACACCGGACCGGGGATCAGCAGACCGATGGCGGCCAGGCCGATGATGACGGTCCGGCGTAACGTGTCGACCAGCGCGATCACCATCGTCGCGATGCAGATGGACGGTAGCAACCACTCGTCGAAGGATCCGATGGCCACGGTGATGGCCGCCTTCGCCAGAACAGCCCAGGCAAGCACGTTCACCACCAGCCGGGCGTACCCACGCATCACCACCATGTGGGCAATGCCAAGGACGACGGCGCCCCCGGCGAACAAGGCTGCGGACTGCCCGCTGAGTACCGCGAGGCTGACCGGAACCATGATCAGGCAGGCCAGGCCATTGATCAGCAGAATGAGCTCGACGATCCACGCCCGTTGACGCTCGGTGGCGCACTGCTGCGGGACTCGCCATTCATCCAGCACGTCGACGATCCGGCGCGGAACCGATAGCCGCCCCAGGATTTCGGTGATCGGGCTGCGTGGGGTCGGCCAGCTGCCGGTTTCGGCGTCGGCCGGTGCGGCCGGCCGCACCGGGTCCTGAGCTGGCGGATCAGACACGTCGTAGGTATCGGTAGCGGGCCAAAACCGGTAGAGCTGTTCAACCCGGGCGCACCCAGCAGAGCACGCCGCGGCTACTGAGCGTGAGGCCAGTGCAGGGCGGAACGTCGTCGGCTGACCCGTACCGGTGGTCCGCGGTGCGATCACAACCGGGTCACAACAGGCGAAAACGGCTCAACTCCGGCGAATCCTGAACCGATAGCAGGCTCGAAGCCGCTGCCAACCGCAAAGGACACTCATGTCCGATCGTCAACCAGCGCACCCGTCCCGCTGCCGGCCGGGTGCGCGCACCACCGCGGTCACGGCCGTCGTCTCGATGCTGGTGGCTGTACTGCCGGCCCTCGCCGCACGACCCGCCGAAGCCAGCAACCCGGACACGGCGCGCGTCGCCGCGCAAGGTAACCCGGCTCCGGCAGGTGCCGTCCTGGCCGTGACCGGCAGCGACGGTGCCGGCTATGTGCGGGCGGGCGGGGACGCCAGCTGGACCAGGCGCGGCGGAATCCTGGTCTCCGCACCCGCCGTGGCCAGGGTCAACGGGCTGACCCATCAGATCGGTGTGAACACCTTCGGGGCGCTGGTCCACCGCACCAGCCACACCGGGTGGCGTGCCTTCAGCCCGGCCGGAGGGCGGTGCGACCGTCCGACCGCCGCGGTACGGCGTCGCACCGTGGTCGTCTCCTGCATCGCCCCGGACGGCAGCGCCCGGTGGTTCAGCTTCGACGGCACCACCCCCCATCCGGCCCCGTCGCGGTTGAGATCCCTTGGTGGTCGGGTCAGTTCGCTTCAAGTGGCCACGAGCGAGGAGTCCGAGGTGTTCGTGGCAGTCGGCGGACCGTACCGGCTCACCAACACCGAGACCGGGCAACGTATCGAGGCAAACACCTACTTCCGCACCGCCGCTGATCTGAACTGGTTCAAGCTCGGCTACCGGTGCGACGGGCATCCGGCATCGGCGATGACTGAGCACACGTGGTTCATGGCCTGCAACAGTGGCGATTCCATCCTGGTGGTCACCGGCGACGCCGAGCAGGACGCATACACCACCTACTCTGTTCCGGGTGTCGCCGCCGGGCTCACCTCGGTCGTGGCCACCAGTCCCCAGGACGCCACCTTGTTCGTGCAGGGGCTGGACGGCTACGTCCGTCACCGGTCGATCAGCCTGGCCGGTCCGGTGGCGACGGCGTGGACCCAGTTGAGCGGACGCGCCCGCTACGGAGTGGCCGCCGGGCCGATGTCCGACATGCGCGCGGGCTGAACCCGTTGCGGCTACCCGGTGGTTCCGGACGGCCACCAGCGGGCATGGACGCAACGGCCGGCCGTTGACGGTGTTCAGTCCCGGAAGATCTCGATCTGTGCCCCAAGGACACTGAGCCGTTCGGCGAGATCCTCGTAGCCGCGATGGATCACGTAGGTGGAACGCAGCACCGACGTCCCCTTGGAGGCCAGCATGGCCAGCAGAATGACCACGGCCGGACGTAGCGCGGGCGGGCAGATGATCTCCGTGCCGGTCCACCGGGTCGGGCCGGTCACGATGACCCGGTGCGGGTCGAGGAGTTCCACATCGGCGCCCAGTTTGGTGAGCTCTGTCAGATAGATCGCCCGGTTCTCGTACACCCAGTCGTGGATCATGGTGCGACCCTCAGCCACCGCGGCGATGACGGCGAAGAACGGCAGGTTGTCGATGTTCAGGCCGGGGAACGGCATCGGGTGCACCTTGTCCAGCGGCGCTCGCAGCACCGAGGGGAAGGTGGTGAGGTCCACCAACCGGGTATGGCCGTTGCGGGCCAGGTACTCCGGTGACCGCTCGTAGGCCAGGCCCATTACCTCAAGGGTGGCCAGCTCCACTTCGAGGAACTCCACCGGCACCCGCTTGATCGTGATGCAGGAATCGGTCACGACGGCTGCGGTCAGCAGTGACATCGCTTCGATGGGGTCCTCGCTGGGTGCGTAGTCCACGTCGACGTCGATGTCGGCCTTGCCGGTCACCACCAAGGTGGTGGTTCCCACACCATCGACCTGAACACCCAACCGTTGCAAGAAGAAACATAGGTCTTGGACCATGTAGTTGGACGACGCGTTGCGGATCACGGTGGTGCCTGGTCGCAGCGCTGCCGCCATCAACGCGTTCTCGGTCACCGTGTCGCCCCGTTCGGTCAGCACGATGGGACGGGTGGGCTCGACCTTTCCGGCCACGTGGGCGTGATACGAACCCTCGCTGGCCTTGACCTCGAGCCCGAACGGGCGCAGCGCCGACAGGTGCGGCTCCACTGTTCGGGTACCCAGGTTGCACCCGCCCGCATACGGCAGTTCGAACTTCTCGTGCCGGTGCAGCAGCGGCCCGAGGAACATGATGACCGACCGGGTTCGCCGGGCGGCGTTCTCGTCGATGGAGTCCAGGCGCAGCTGGGCGGGCGGAATGATCTCCAGGTCGTTGGCGGCGTTCAGCCAGCGGGTCTGGACACCCAGGCTGTTCAGCACCTCCAGCAGCCGGTTGACCTCCTCGATCCGGGCCACCTTGCGCAAAGTGGTGCGGCCCCGGTTCAGCAGCGACGCGCACAACAGCGCAACACCTGCATTCTTGGACGTCTTGACCTCGATGGCACCGGACAGCTTGGTCGGGCCGGTCACACGCAAATGGGTGGGGCCGCCGTCGATGGAGACGATCTGCTGGTCCAGCGCCTCGCCGATGCGGGCCAGCATGTCCAGCGACAGATTCTGCTGCCCCTGCTCGATCCGGTTGACTGCGCTCTGCGAGGTGGACAGTAGCTCCGCCAGCTGGGCCTGCGTCATGCCGCGGTGCTTGCGAGCACGGCGGATCAGCATGCCGATGCGCGCCTTGTAGTCCTCACTCATGCCGCAAAGCTATCTCATGTGTGAGATAACGCGTGGTAGGCCGGGCCGATACCCAGGGTGAGAGTGTGGCTGGTGGGACGCGTTTTGGAGTGCGCCGACCGGCCCAGCGCTGGGGCCATGAGCGGGTCGCGTGGTGAATATCACGCCGGTTGCCGGCAAGACCGGCGCGCCCGGCGGCGCAAGGCGCTCCCGCTGACCTCAGCTGATCAGCGTAAGGTCAGCTGGCGACTGACCACGCCCGCCCTGGCCCGGCGCTCGTCGGCGGTCAGCGGTCCGGTCACGTCCATCGCCGCGTTCATCCGGGCCAGGAAGCCCGCGGCCGGCGCTTCCAGCTGCTCGGCCTCGGCGTCGGCGGGCAATTCCCACACCGGGATGAGGATCCCGCTGGCGCGGAACGAGCCCAGGTACTTGGTGCCGGTACCGAGTCCGGCCTGTCCACGCGAGTACAACCGGGCGATGGCGTCCAGGACCGTGTTCTCCGGCGAGTCGACGGCCCAGCGCAAGTACCGCCTGCCGCCCATCGAGCACCAGTACGCGGCCGACACCTGGGTCAGTCGACGGGTGGGGATCATCGCGTCGTTCGCCTGGCTCAAAGCCTCGGCGTCGATGTCTTCTTCCGCGGCGGCGCCGGCCGAGACCCAGAAGCCGTAGCTGTCGTGCACGGTGACCTCGAACGGGCAATCCATGTCGAGCAGATCCTGCAGCCGGGGGCCCGACGGGCCGGCGGGCCGAGACCGTACCGGGCTCCCCGGTTCATTTTCCAAGGCGGCACGCAGTGCTGCCGCCGCGTCACGGCCGGGGTCGCCGGAGGAGGAGCTCACTTGCAGGGCCAGCAGGACCGTACCGTCCTGGCGGCGCAAAGCCGCCATTCCCAGCGGCAGGACGGTGCAGACGACGACGTCGGTCCCCTCGGTGGTGCGCGCCGTCGCCGTCGCGGCGGGGACGATCTCCCGCATCGCCACCCAGTCGCCCTCTGCCGGCAACCCCTCGAACGGGCGAGCGACGAACGGCACGGCCGCGCGGCGAGCCGCCCGGCCGTGGCACTGTTTGTACCGTTTTCCACTGCCGCAGGGGCACGGTTTCCGCCCGGCGACAACGGGAATGTCAGTGGGTGTGGTGGTCATGGCGATCGTCTCCGGCGGCGTGACGGGCCCCCCAAGGCTGCCCACACCGTGCGCAACCCGGACGTGGGCTCGACGTGCACCCCCCACTCGTCACTGAGGTGACGCACGATGCGCAGGCCACGCCCACCCGGCGCTTCCCGGTTGGGCCGCTGCGGCCGGACCTCCCCCGGAGAGCCCCCGTCGCGGACCTCGAGATCGATCACCCCGCCACGCTCCTGCCAACGCAGGATGATCGCGCCCTCCGCGGTCGGGGCCGCGTGCCGCACGGCGTTGCCCAGCAGCTCGGACACCACGACGCTGACCGCGTGCAGCAACTCGTCGTCGTTGATGGTCTCGCCGACTTCCGAGGTGAGCGTGTGCCGTCCCACCTTGACCGAGGCCGGATGGTGCACCAGTACCAGTTCATGACCACCCCCGCGCACCCGTTGGCGACGCAGGACAGCACAGGGGGTCGACTCACCGGCAAAAGGGGTATTATGCGCGTTCGATCGCTGAACACGCGGCCCTAGCGAATCAATCGCTGTGGGTTGTATTCGCGGCATTCAACTCCTCCTGAGGACTTGGGTCCCCGAGCCCTCCAGGTTCCATTGTGATCGGCGTACTATCCGGGTGTCTAGGGTCGAGGACTCCAGTCTTGGTGATTCGGCAATGATCGGCCCGGCGTCTCGTCGTACTGCGCTGCAGCCTCGGCCGGCCGCTGGAGCGCGGCCTGCGGGACATCGGTGCTGACGGCCAAAGCGCCCAGCTGCCGGCACCGCCGCAGGTCGGGGCTCGCGCCGTTGCGGACACCGCCCTCGGCAAGACGCAACGGGACACCCATTCGGCAGCTGACCGAAGTGCCCCGCTATCAGAGAGCCCGATCGGTCGACATCCTGCCCCCGGTGGGGTGATCGTCACCCGCCGGGCACCCCGGCCGGTCCTGGCTGCCCCTACTCTCGAGAGCGAGGGGACATCGTCGCGCGGGCGGTGCCGCTGCCGTCCGGTGGCCGGCGCCGAGCAGTCGCGCACACCAGACACCACGAGTGGGGGGCACCGTGCAGGACAGTTCGCAGAATCCTGAGAGTCCGTTTCAACGACCGGCCGGCCCCGAGCCGGCGCCGTCGGCCGCGCCGGAAAGCTACCTGCCGCCGGACAGCTACCCTTCGCCTGGCAGTGGCCCGTCGGTTGGGGTGTCGAATCCGGGAACGGTGTTCGGTGGTGGGCTCACTCCTCGGAAGTCCCGGACCGTGCCGGTCGTCGCGGG
>PDWJ01000371.1_pt1 | contig 67933 bp, 64 predicted proteins | sample 1430881 | NCBI WGS metagenome assembly PDWJ01 (sample SAMN01162460, study PRJNA174530) | Oral metagenome, whole genome shotgun sequencing project. | biome: Marine environment; feature: Marine mammal; material: Swab sample of the gingival sulcus; isolation source: swab sample of gingival sulcus... | reverse complement strand
AATATGATTTTTGTAGCCAAAAAAGGATTTGCCGTTCTTCCTGGTCCAGCGAGCGTCAACATCCTTTCTTTGCCGCTTGTTCTCACCCCATTGAACCGGGGCCTTACCGCAACGCCTTATCTGTTCATTTTCTTCACGGCTATTGCGCTGTATCGGAGTCTTCACAAGGGAAGCGTCCACAATTTGCCCTTTCATGGCTGTATAGCCATATTCCTGCAGGTGCAACTCAAACTGAGAAAACAATTCTTCGATTATCCCGGCTTTTTTCAAATCCTCACGGAAAAGCCATATTGTTGTTGCGTCAGGAACTTTGCTGCCGATGTGCAACCCAAGAAAACGACAAAAAGAGTGGCGGTCGAGAATTTGATATTCGGTGGCATCATCGGAAAGGTTATACAAAGACTGAAGCACAAGAATTTTAAAGAGCCCTTTTCAAGTGCAGGACGAAATATTTCCCAATCAATAGCTTGATTAATTTTGGTAAGCGGGTCACCGTTGCTATCGATTTTACGCATCCGATTATCAAGGTCGAAGAATCCTGGCTGAAGCATGTCGTCTCCATCAAATGAAAATTAATTAAACAGGATGGAGAAGTATAACATAATACCAATATTTCAGATAGTTAAAATGAATGCTGGGATCATTATATTGTAGTAATTATTCGAGAAACCCTTATGTACTTATCAAGTGGTGATTTGTTTTTGAGGGGAATCTAGGTATATGATAGGGTAACTTTTTTGTGTATTTTTCTGCAAAAGTCATAGAATTTTTTTTCTGACGAATAAAAAGAATGAGGTTTTTCTGGTCTAGAAAGATAATTTTCTAGTATATCCAAGGTCCAATTCATTTTTTTGAGAAAATACGTAATATCTTCTTTTAGCTCTCTTTCAGAAGGATAGGCAATACCTTTCAATCCCTCCAAGGCATCCTCCCTGGACATCTGTCCGCTAACAACGAGGGTCGCTAGGTGTACTTTTCTTTTATCTATTCCGAATTTCTCAGGAAGAATATACCCTTGATAAAACCTGGTGAATATCGATTCGTAGTGTTTGTAGGGGTATGATTTATAGTCGAAATCTCTCTGGAGTATCTCCATAGCTGTAAACTTGTTGTAATCCATATAGTCCAAAAAAGACTCCCATTTTATTCCCCTGATCACATCTTTCAGAATGAACTCTACTGTTCCTATGGCAGGGAACGTTTTCAATGAAACATTCTGAAAAATTCTGCCGATAGCTTTTATATTTTTTTTATCCCATTTGAACCAATTCCAGGAAGATGGTATTTTCATACCTTCTGTTGCGAGGTTGGTTCCTGACAAGATGTGTTTCAGCCGATATTTTGCAGCCATTCTGTAGTTTACCGCCAGCATTGCATTGTCGTACAAGAGTTCAACATCGATAACGTCAGCGTCAAAAAAAGCCTGCATCAGGCTTTTATACTCTTCCCAGTTTATGACATGGGTGTGAAGGGGGACTCCCAGTTTTTGAACGAGGTTTGAAATGTTATTCTGAGCCAGCTCAGAGTTCCAGCCATTGTCCATATGAACTGCCAAGGGTTTGAGTCCCAGCTCTACTGTTTTTACTAAAACCCAGGAACTGTCTACTCCACCGGATACTCCAACGATACAGTCATAAGGCTTATCTTTTCCATCTTTTTTTATCTCATTGACAAATATATCAAGACTTTTTTTGCTGGATTCACTGTCTTTAAAAAGGACCTTTGAGGACCTCTCCAGAAACTCGGTGCAGTAATTACAGACACCGTTTTCGTCGAAGGATATATCCCCGGCAGTCGTATCCATGACACATCTTGAGCACATCCTGTAATTTTTATTCATCGTTATTCCCCATCCCCAGCTCTCTTTCCAGTTCTTCATATTTCGGATATGTTATGAGAACAGCCCGATGCGGGCCATGAAAAACAAAAAAAGCACCAGCAGCTATCGCGCTGGCTCCGGCATCTACGGCATCTTTCATATCTTTTATACTACCGACCCCTCCAGAGGCTATCAACGGGATGGATACCTCTCCAGCCACCTGAGAGATAACCTCTAGATCCATTCCCGACATTGTCCCATCCCTGTCCACCGAGTTCAGGAGAATTTCCCCCGCTCCAGCTTCAATAGTGGATTCAATGTAGTCCAGAAAGGATTTTTTCAATGTTTTCTTTCTGGCAGCCGAATACAAACACCTTTTGCCAAGCCAGTTTTTCTTAACATCTACAGATACCACTACGCTTTGGCTTCCATATCGAGAGACAATCTCCCTTATCAACGAGACATCATCGAGCACCGCAGTTTGCAGACACACCTTTTCAACGCCCAGAGAAAAAAGCTTACTCGCTTGATCCAGGCTAGATATACCACCGCCATAACAAAGCGGCATGAAACATTCGCCGGCAAACATTTCTACTAAACAATAATTCGGTTCTTTTTCTTTATAAGAAGCAGATATATCGAGTACTATTATCTCATCAACTTCTTTTTCATTAAAGATACGAATGGCGTTAATGGGATCACCCACATATTTGGGACTGGAAAAACGGCAGGTCTTGACTAGTCCATTATCGGATAGGAGGAGGCAGGGAATTACCCTTGTTTTAAGCATGTAAAAATTCCATAAATCGTTTCAACACACTCATACCAAAGCGATGACTCTTCTCCGGATGGAATTGAACGCCGAAAATATTTTTTTTAGCAAAGGCTGCCACAAAATTGTGACCATAATGGCACGTTGCAACAATGTCAGCTTGGTTATTACAACAAACATAATATGAATGGACAAAGTAAAACCTCTGCCTCTCCTTCGCCTCAATTAGACGATTTTGCCTAGATATTTCAATAATATTCCATCCCATATGCGGAATTTTAAGTTTCGAGCCTTCAAATGCAAACCGACGAACTTCTCCTTCAATCCACCCTAGGCCGGAAAGTCTCCCTTCCTCGCTTGCTCTTGTCATGATCTGCATTCCAAGACATATACCAAGAATCGGTATCTTTTTTTTCAAAACCACGGCGGACAAGACATCTATCAGTCCCTGCTTATTTAAGGCATCCATGCCGGCATCAAAGGCCCCAACACCTGGCAATATCAACCCTTCTGCATCCATTATCCTCGCCGGGTCTGATGATATATCACAGGTTCCTCCAAGATATCGTATCATATTGGCAACGGAATTAACATTTCCCAATCCGTAATCGACTATTAACAACATGGTAATCACTCGTCTACCGAGTTTGGAGTACACCTTTCATAATGTGGTTCTCTTTTTGAAAAACTGTTATCTTGCGGCTTCAACTCACTACATTTCAACCATTTTTTCAGCTACCAGCCTGAGGAAAGCACACTTAAATCATTGGCTCCGCATACACCGGGGCTAGAAGCAATCATACAAAGCCATCGAACAAAAAAATACATCAAGATTCGTTCTGAGAAGGGAAAAAACAACGGACCACATTCTTACAAGCAACCGTAGGTTTCCAAAAAATTATTATAGTTTCTCTCCCAATCAGGAGCCCAAAATGATTCAACAATAGCACGTGAAACACTACCCTCGCTCCCGGAACGGATTTTTCTGACAAGCTCCCTAGGAGAATCAAAGGTCGATAGGGGATGTTCAGGATAACAAAACTCTGCTTTTTTTGTATTCCACAAAAAAATAGACCGAACCAAACCAATAGCCTCAAACAGTCCAGTGGAAAGCTCGCTTACCAAGGTGTCTGTAGAAACAAAAGCATCATAGAGCTCTTTATCCCATTCAATGCTGACCTTTCCAAATCTTTTTCCATACTGACGAGCAACCATCTCCCTCTCAAAAGGATGAGGCCTAAAAACGATCCTATGGCTCTCTCCCAACGTATCTGCCAAAAAAGAACTCAAATCAAGATACTTTGCTGTCTCTATCCCATCACCTAGTACTAATATATCTTCTTTCTTGCCCCTGTTCATGTTAATTTTTTTTAAAACTTCAGTCCTATAGGGATTGCCCACGGGAATCTTCTGGGAGGGAATATGCAACTGATCTAGCCACCATATACCATAACCCAGCAAGAACTGGGGAAGGCTTCGACAGTACTCAGGGCTCTCGCAAAGGGTTTTTGAAAAATTATAAGCATTATGTCCAGCAGTTATACTGCCATGCTGATATTCTGCGGTTATAAGACCATTTTCTCTAGCAACTTGGTTTATTACGGACGAATGCCCATACACCCCCTCTTCTCTTAGTAATAATTTAGCTCCGATTCTTCGAAAAAATCTTGAATAAAAAAATCTCGCTGCCGGTATAGAGGCGATTTTTCTTGATAACATTTCAATCAAAAAACTTCTTCGCTGCTCAGAAAGAGTCCAGCCCAACAAAGATTGTGTTCGAGTAGTCACAAAATCGACAAGCGAGATAGCCTGAATTCTATGACGTTTTCTACAGCTCAATTTTCCGTAAAGAGACGAGGCTGCCAACATGGACGTATCAAATAATATTTTTCCGTTTATCCTGGGAAAAGGCCATTTCCAATCAAGTGGTAATGCTTCCAAGGTAATGGTTCTATCATCTGCTACCAGAGCAAACTCATCGGATAATCTATTGAAATATAAACCATCCCTAACAACATGACTTCCTGTGGAAGAAATACATATCTCACTTCGATGATGCCGTCCTTTAAGAAGGTTATGAATACAAGCCCTCAAGATAGAAACATAAGCCTTAGGGGGACGAGGGGACTTTTCTTCATAAACAATGGGCGTTTTGTCATAAAGTAAATCGCCCATTATAAGTAAAATAAAGCGATCTCTAAGTAAAGGCCAAAGCAAATATCCCGTGTCTGGGCAACGAAAACTTAGTATTTTAGGGTCATCCTCTATTATCAATATGTCCTGAAGAGTATTTATTTCCATCGACAATACTTCCTGTCGTCTATCTTCTGCAATTTTAGTAATCAAATTACATAGCCAACATCTAAAACTTAAAAAGCAGTCACAAGTGTCTTTTCAGAAACTCTGCCCACGCCCAGTCTTCCGCAGTATCTACATCGACAGACCTCTCCCATGGCATAGGATATAGATAGGTTTGATCGTCTATAAATGTCTTACTCTTCATGAACCACAAGACATTAAACAAATAGATAGCTCCGTTGAGTATCTGCCAAGGTCTATGGACGATATGTTCGAGGTGTTCAGCAAGGGAAAGCAGTTTTCGTCCATCACTGGTATACATCCAAGAAGGGTTTTCCCGTACTGATCTGGTTGAGACCAAGGAGGAATATCCTTCTGAAAGGCAGACTTCAACAGCCCTATCAATATCTTCAGAGCTTCTGAATGGAGACGTAGGCTGAAGAAGAATCATATAATCATAATATTCATCACCAAGTGCCTCTAAAGCATGGAAAGCTACTTCTTCGCTTCTCGCGTCATCGGTGGCTAGATTTCTAGGCCTCATAAATGGCACTTCGCAACCGTACTCCATAGCAATCTCTGCTATCGACGCATCGTCGGTAGAAAGAATTAGCTTATCTATAAAGGAAGACTGTTGAGCCGCCTCTATAGTCCAAGAGATAAGAGGTTTATCCCCTAAAATTTTCACATTTTTTCCAGGTATTCTCTTAGATCCACCTCTTGCTGGTATGACGGCTAATATGTTGCTGTTCTCGTACATATCTAAATTACTTCACCTTAGAGTCATCAATAACAAGCTGACATGCTTGCTCAAAGTCCTCTGGTCTTCCTACGTCTATCCAAAGCCCATCAACGATATGAGAACCAAGTTTTTTCCCTTTGGCAATAATATCCTCCATGAAGGTTGTCATAGCATATGGCTCACCTTTGGGGACTATGGAGAGAACTGCTGGATTCAAGATATATATCCCGGCATTTGCCATATATGTTGTCCTTGGCTTTTCTCGTATGGCAGTTACCAAGCCGCTCTCTGAGAGGTCGACTACCCCAAAGGGAATCTGAGAGGAGACCTCTCTAAGACAAAGCGTAGCATCAACCCCTGAGGTGTGGTGATTATCCAGTAACTCTCCAAAATCCAAATCGGTGAAGATATCTCCGTTCATCACTAACAAGGGCTCTTTGGGCAATGGCTCTATAAGCCCCAAAGAGCCCCCGGTATCCAATGGTCTTTCCTCATGGAGATATTGTATATTCACCCCAAATTTGTCACCATTGCCAAAATAATCAATAATATGTTCTTTTAGGTAGTTTACAGAAAGGTAAAAGTTTGAAAACCCATACCCAGTCAAACTCTCTATGATCATCTCCAGCATGGGTTTTTTACCCAAAAACAGCATAGGTTTTGGGCAATTATCGGTGAGGGTTCCCAACCTGCTACCTTTCCCACCGGCCATAATAACGACAGGATTTGTCCTGATAGGAGAAACTACCAGATCGGAAAAACGGATTATACCTAAGACCCGTCGATCATTATTTACCTTTATGAGAAAATGAATCTCCTGTTCTTTCATCCGGCGAATCATGGCAATTCGTGACTCTCCCTCTACGGTAACTTGAGGAGAAGTGTTCATAACCAAAGACACAGGGCTATCAAGTGATGCATCTCTCAGAAGGGCTCTTCGTATGTCTCCGTCTGTTACCACGCCAAGAAGGACGTTCTCCTTGTCGGTTACAAGAACAAATTGAAACGATCTAAGGTCTATAATTTTGAGTGCCTCCCTGAGAGAGCTTGAGGGAGAAATGCAAAACTCAGCAACACAAAAATTTTTGATTAACATAAATTATCCTCCGAGGGGCTCTTTCAGCACCCATCGGCCAAAAGTATCTTTTATAAAGATCTCCCGATTGAAGAAATTGTCTACAATTTCCCAAAACTCCTTTTCTGTATATCCACAAAACTGACAAAAATCCCTGACAGCCATTGGATCAAGATTGTGATCTCTCTCTTGAACCAATCGAACGGCCTTTTCTCTGCTCATAAGACCGTAACGAATAAAACGAGATGTATAATCTGTTCCTGCCTGATGGCCAAATTTGGGATATTTCAGCCAGTAATGAACGGTATAGGCTCTACTGTCCACCTGATCAAAATTTTCCACATTGTGAGTTCGATGCCACTCGTGAGTTAGATCGTGAAACCCCACCGATTTAGCGTACTGATAGTTGGCATAGCTGTTCCAGGGAAGAAAGTAACTCAGATAAATGGGTTCAAGTCTATCCATATCTTTCTCAGAAGGAGGCTGACAAAAAGTCAGATCTTTTGGAGTTATGCCATCAATCAGCAGATCTTCTATGGGGATATCGGCGGCAACACCATTTTCGAGCTGTTCTTTGGCTGAGGGTGTTTCTTTAGCGCCATGTCCCCCGTATTCATAACTTACATTCTCTCCGTAAACCAGAAGAGGAATGCCGAATTTAACAGCCATATGAAGAGGGTAGGTATATATCAGTCTGTCAACAAACCATGTGGGTTTGCCGTATTTCTCAAACATCCTTCGCATCAAGATTTTTTGCACCTTGATGTTTGGCTTTATGGATATAATGTCACAGCTAAACGCCTCAGATATATTCCGTATATTATGCTTGCCCGCTTCGGTCATGGGAAAATTGTCTTCCACTGAGACCAACAAAGGGTTCATGCCCATACGTTCTTTCAGTACATGAACCTGAAAATGACTGTCCTTGCCACCACTGACAGCTATGACACAATCATATCCAAAAGTATCTTTCGTCCTATGTCGGTCACAAAGAGCTTCAAGCTCTTTTTTTCGGGTATTCCAATCGATGAGGGCTCTTTTTTCATAGGCTCTACAGGCAGAACAAATACCTTCTTCATCAAAATATATCCCGGGACGAGTGTCAGGCATAACGCATCTTGTACAATATTTCATAATTGCTTTCTCCTTGCAGGGACTCCTAAAACTGTCCATCCATCTGCAACAGGTGTTACCACTACGGCCCCAGCTGCAACGATCACATCTTTTCCTATTTTGACATCCTGTATTATAGATGCCCCGGTACCAATGTGACACCGATCCTCTATGGCAACATTCCCGGACAACGTGGCTCCAGAGGCTATATGAACATGGTTTCCTATCTGGCATCCATGATCAATGATGGCTCCTGTATTTATTATCACGTTTTTTCCAAGAAGCACCCCTGTTTGGACTGTTGCCCCAGGAAAAACAACCGTTCCTGGTCCGATAGACGTATGAGGGGACAGATAGGCCCTGTTTGAAACTACAGGCGGAAAGGCATAATCTTTATCAAAAAATTCCTCAAAGAGACTTTTTCTTAAACCGGGGACACCTGTAGAACCAATTCCGTTTACCAAAAAGATGTCCCGCCTGTCCCTCTCAAGCACAACGCCATCATTTCCTAGATAGGGAATCCTTCCTAAAAGAGGCGGACTTGGGACTACATCGGTAAAACCATCTACGGGCTGGCCATCGCTGAGAAGGATATCCGCTATAACCGAAGCGTGACCACCACCACCGAGTATTATCCAACCCATCTAAAAAGATTCCCCTGCCTTGATATTTTTCCTTATGGTTTGTCCTAAGACATTCCATAAATCCATCGGAGATACCCCCCTCTCGGGGCGAAGTGCAGTCAAATGTTTCTCTTCGAGAACTGTACCTGCTTCAAGATCTTGTGAAAAAACCAGATGTTTTCTGACCGCCTGCCTGTTTGCTTTTTCACTGGGCGTAATAGACTTGATCCCATTCCCTAGGGCTAGCTCTACGCTTCTTATAGCTTTTATCATAGATGCCAGCTCGGCAGGTTCTACAGATGCCCTATGGTCTGGGCCAGATAAATTTTTATCCAGAGTAAAATGTTTTTCAACAACGGTAGCACCCAAAGCCACTGCGGCAAGAGGAATCCATATTCCCGAGGTATGGTCAGAGTACCCAACAGGGAGTCCGAAAGCCCTTCGCATTGTCTCCATGGAATTCAAATTCACATCCTCCAAAGGAGCAGGATACTCTGATGTACAGTGGAGAAGTGTTACCTTTTCTCTCAAAATGGCACGAGCCCTTTTATCTGAATAAGCGGCTATAAGCGATTCTCTGGAAGGATTCTCAAGACTCATGTAGCCAAAAGCCAAACATCCAAGAGCCATCTCAACTTCACCTAAAGAGCTCATTCCTGTGGAAAGGATGACCGACAAATTTTCTTTAGCCGCTTTGAGCAACAAAGGAGCATTCGTAATTTCCCCAGAACCCAGCTTAATCTTTTTAAGTCTCAGGTTGTGGGCTAAAAAAAGGAGACTATCTTCGTCAAAAGGACTAGATAAAAAATTTATTCCTCGTTTCACGCAAGCCGACTGTATTTTCCGATGATCATCCTCGGATAACTCCAGGCGGCGAAGCATCTTAAACTGGGATTCATTAGAACACGTGGTCTTTTTTTGATACTCTGCCTTAGAAGCGTCTCTCTGGACCAGCTTTTTTGCCTTGAAGGTCTGGAATTTGACAGCATCTGCTCCGGCATAGGCAGCGGCATTTACCAGGTCCAAGGCCATGTCCAGTGACCCATTATGATTCACGCCTGCTTCGGCAATAATGTACGCACCCATTAGCGTTTCTCTTCCCAAAGTATATCATAAAAACCTTTCGGGGTTTTAAAGGTAAAGGTCTTCAGATAAGAGGTGATATTACTCGCGGGGCTGGGATAATCAGCTAGCTTCCTCCTGACAGCGTCCCTTTCCTGATCCAGGGCTTGGCGAATCGCTAAATCTACCGCCTTCTTCTCGCAGGGACAATCAATCACCAACGGGTCCCTTAGCCGTCCTGCCTGGCGATTTCCCACATTCACAACAGGTACCCCCATAAGAGGAGCCTCTGTAACACCGCTTGATGAGTTGCCGACCACTATATCTGCCAGAGAGAGCATCCCCCAATACCGTTTTCGCCCAAGAGATTGGACAAAAACTCGCCGCTTCGGAGCTTCAGCACAGAAGTTAATGATACGGTCGTTGATAATCCGACCATTGATATCGGCATTGGCTCCGGTAAAAACTACCGTGCCACAAGACCATTGTCCAAGGGCGGAGAGCAAGTGATCTATCTGCTTCTCGGATGAAATCAACGACCGAGTCTCTGGGTGATAGGTCACCAGTAGAAGAGGTCGCTTAAAAGCTATGCCAAGATCAGCCTCAAGAGCTTTTTGAGAGGGAAAGTCATGCCTCAAAAAAGAATCAATACAAGCGGGCCCAACCACAAAAACCGATTCAGGGTACTCTCCCATTTGGATAACTCTGTCTCTGTAGATTTCGTTGGCAACGAAATGAAGGGAACTCATTTTGGTAATGACATGGCGAAATGAGTCGTCATAAGCTCCCAAGGTCACTTCTCCTCCGTGGATATGCGCTACAGGGATACCCGCTAAATTGGCAGCAGTGACAGCACCTAATATTTCATACCGATCTCCCAAAATGACCATAATGTCAGGCTTCAAGTCATTTAAAGCGTCGGCAAAGCCTAACAATCCAAGCCCTAACGACTTAGTAACGGCAACGGGAGTGTCACCGGATAAGAGCATTTCCACTGCCCAGTCTATAATAAAACCATCAGACTTAATCTCTTGCGCTGTTCGGCCAAACTCTGGAGAAAGATGAGTACCCGTAACAATGAGTTGCAGCTCCAAATTAGGATCCGCCTGAATCTCCTTTAGCAACCAGTACAACAAGCCATACTCGGCTCTTGTTCCAGTAACTATCGCTATTTTTCGGTATTGTTCGATTTGCAACGTTACAACACCTTTCCATCCTTAAACATTATACAACTCACTTTTATAGAGTGATTTTTCATGTCTCATCCATTCAACCGTCTTTTTTAGCCCATCCTCCAAAGAAACCATAGCCTTCCAGCCACATGTAGATTTGATCTTGCCGGGGTTGGAAAGAAGCCGCTCCACTTCACTTTTAGACGGACGAATACGTTGGCAATCGGAGCATATCTTCACCTCGCAACCAACAACGCCGGCAATCTTCTTAACAAGATTGCCCATTGAAATCTCGTACCCGGCCCCAAGGTTAACGGTTGTGCCAACTAACCGTGGGGAAGAAGAGGCAGCTATAAATCCAGAGACGGTATCCAAAACAAAAGTCAGGTCTCTGGTGGGAGTCAGGTTGCCGAGAGAGAGAGTTTTCTTGCCGTTCAGCATCTGGGATATAACGGTGGGAATAATCGCTCTAGCCGACTGCCTAGGACCATAAGTGTTAAAAGGGCGAACCACTGTTACAGGAAGATCAAAGGATTTATGATACGATAGAGCCAGAAAATCGGCAGACGCCTTGCTTGCGGCATAAGGAGACTGCGGGTTAACAGGATGATTTTCATCGATAGGAACATACTGGGCCGTTCCGTAAATCTCACTGGTGGACGTATGGATCACCTGTGCACTCTGTTCTCTGGCTGCCTGTAAAACGTTGTACGTCCCTTCCACATTGGTTTTGATATAGGCAAGAGGCGAGACATAAGAATAAGGAATACCTATAAGAGCAGCAAGATGAAAGACCTTATCACAACCATGAACGGCAGATTTTACAAGATCATAGTCCCGTATATCACCAGAGATGATCTCCACTGAATTTTTATAACGAGAATCTTCCAACCAGCCCCAGGAGTTTCTCGAATTATAACGAACAAAAGCACGAACATCATGTCCTTGTTCGATCAATTTTTCGACAAGATGAGAAGCGATAAATCCACCTGCACCAGTAACAAGAGTTTTCAATTATTATACCCTTTTTCAGTTTGTTATGTTCAAGGCATCCTTCCAAGGCATACGATAGGCCTTAGCAGAAAGATACCATACAAAGACAAACGATATAAAACAAGAAAGAGAAGTTGCCTGTGCCGCCCCGACTGCTCCATTGAGTCTTATAAAAAAATAATTTAAAACTACATTTATAATTGCACCTAGAAAAGTGACCCAGGCAAGTAAATATGTTTTCTCCGCATAGAAAATATAGTTCACTACCATATAATACATGCCATTAAAAGCACTACCCATAGCGATCCATATGATAAAAATAGTAGAGTCTTTAAACGCTTTGCCTACAAAAACGGACATCAATAAAGGTGATATCCATGAAAAAATAAAAACTCCTAACGTTGAAATAAAAAAATAAATATAGGTCAAGCGTACTATATTTATTTTTTCCCGCCAGCTATCCCTGTTAAGTTTATTAAAAAGCCATGGAACGTATGCTTTGTTAAAAGCCCCGGCGACAAGCACAATAATTGACCCTATTTGATATCCAACAGTATAAAGGCCTGTCTCGGTCATGCCGACCATATTGGTTATAAAAATTCTGTCTATAGTAGTATTTAATATCCCTGCTAAACTGTGAGGTATTAATGGTATACCAAAAGATAAGGCATGGCACAAATAGCTCTTGTTAAAGCGGAGAGAAAGCCAATTTCCTCTTAGGAGAACAAAAATTCCTAAGCAGGCAAAAAGGACAAAAATTACTATTCTGGAAATAAGTCTACCTTGCCAACCCATGCCCAATACAACAACTAAAAACAAGGCCCCCAAAATCTCGAAAAGCGTTCGTCCATTCTGAAAAATGCCATACGAAGAAGGAGCTTCTCTTACCTGCCAAGCGACAAGCACTATCTCTGCCAAAACAGAAGAGGTCGCAACGATCGGCACAATCCAGACCCAGGATGAAGGGAAAGAAAATAGATCACCAATAGTTCCCCGAAAAAAGTACACCACTCCCAAAAAAGCAGTACCGCTGACAAGAACAAAGCCAACGACGGTTCCCATGTAGACATCAACATCAAATCTGTCAGTAGCAAAATATGCCCTGCTATATGCGCCATGCATATTGCACCCCACAAAGGGAGTTATAAGTGTAACCATAATACCAAAGATGGCGACAAGCCCATAATCATTAGGGGTAAGGTAGCGGGTCATTACTGGAAGCAGAAGAAATGGGATAGCTGCGCCAAGTAAAGAAAAAAAACCATAGGTTCCTGCTGCCCGAAAAAGGCTTGAGCTAAAGACCAGACCAAGCAGTCTGGAAACAGGTAAAAAGTGCCTGTTCACGCGACGATCCCGCTTGGCAGGTTCACAAGCCGTTCTTGTAACCACCTGGCGTTATCAATCGAACCTGCCTGACAATTTACATACATGGGTAATTCTGTCATAAGTTTCCAGGCAGGCCTTACCGTTATCTCTTGATCATTGATAGTTTCAAGAAAGGTATCTCTCAACGCAGCGTCTTCAAGGGTAATGGCACACAACCAGTAATTGCTGCACGTGTTTTCTGGTTCGCCCTGAAACATAGCCCAATTTGCCTCCTTGAAAAAGGAACTGTAAACATGAGCAAGATTTCGTTTTTCCATTAAAATTTTCTGCAGACGTTCCAGTTGAGCACAGGCTAGGGCAGCATTCAAGTTAGGCATACGAAAGTTATAGGCGATTTCATCGTGTTCAAAATCCCAACGATGAGAAACCTTGGCTGTCGTAGTTATATGCTTGGCTCTTTTGCCCAAAGACGCACTTGTCGTCAGGATAGCGCCTCCACCTCCGCAGGTTATAATTTTATTCCCATTGAAGCTCAGAACACCTATGTCACCAAACAGGCCACAATGCGTTTTCCCAACGTACGAGCCAAGGGCTTCAGCAGCATCCTCAACAACGGGAATACCCCTCTGTCCAGCGATATCGACAATTTCTTCGATTCTGCAGGGATGTCCAAAGGTATGCATGGGAAGAATGGCGACAATACGGCGGTTCGTCGTCTTATTATACGCCTGAAGAACCGATTTACTGCCCCTTCTAACCTCCTCTTTCATGACCACATTCTCTACTAGCCATGCCTCCAAAGCCTTGGGGCTAAGCCCCATGGTATCACGATCCACATCAACAAAGACGGGATGTGCTCCCAAATGAGATATGGCATTGGCTGTGGCCACAAAAGTCAGCGGTTGCGTGATGACTTCATCGCCGTAGTCAACGCCCACAAGCCGTAATGCTGTTTGCAAGGCCGTTGTTCCGTTCACCGTTGCCACGGCTCGAGATGCCCCGGTAACCACGGCTAATTGCTGCTCAAAACGATCCACATATTCGCCAACACTGGAAACAAAGGTCGAGTTAATGGCATCCAAAACGTAATCACGATCCTTTTTTTGAAACGTTGGAGCATGTAAAGGAATAGAGCCCTCGGTGCGGTAATGGCTGCGAATGAGCTGAATCAAATCGCTGTACATAGTTGAACTATCGATTTTTCTCTGCAAAAAAAGTATGGGCTTAACGAACAGTGTAGCTCTCTGGCCTCGTTACTGGTTCGGTGTCGATCACGATCTGAAGACCTTTATCTCTTACTCAAAGATATTTTTTTACAGTCACAATCGACTGATTATCCTGAGCATAACCATCTTATCCGCTTTGAATAATCTGCTCATTTTCCAGTAGATACCTGATCCCGGTATGCCTGCAGACAGCTTCGCCATCCCCTTGCAAAGGCAGGTCAAGCTGCTCGCCGTAGTGACTCATCCAGCCTATCTGTGTTGCTGGCGTACCCACGACCAGGGCATGGGGCTTGACATCTTTTGTCACCACTGCACCGGCACCGACAAACGCGTGGTCACCAACAGTTATCCCGCATATAATCGTGCAGTTTGCCCCCAGGGTCGCACCTTTGCCAATCCTGGTGGTTCTGTACTCGGATTTTCTCGGGAAAGCGCACCGTGGGTTGTACACATTGGTGAACACCATGCTGGGCCCGCAAAAGACCTCGTCTTCGATGATGACATTGTCGTAGATGGAGACATTGTTCTGAACCTTGACACCATTGCCTATCTCTACGGCATTACCAACAAACACATTTTGTCCAAAGGAACAGTTCCTGCCGATCCTTGCGCCGCTACAGATATGCGTCCAGTGCCAGACCCTGGTGCCGTCACCTAACAGGGCGCCTTCATCCACCAGGGCGGTTTCGTGAATGGTAATCGGCATCCTTTAGTACTCCAGGGGCAGGGAAACTGTTTTGCCGTCGCGGGCCGAGAGGTATGCACCGATGAGTACTTCCAGGGATTTCAACCCTTCACGGCCGTCTGTCTCTGGCTCGGCTACACCCCGGAAGACATCAACGATGTTTTTGTAGTACCCGGGGTGGCCAAAACCATAGACCGAGGTTGTCTGGTAGCTTGCCTCACGTACATCCTTGTCATAGTCTCTGGTATCGGCAAAGTCCCAGGTCTGGATTTCGTTGACAGCGACACCACCAACCCGTGCCGTTCCCTGTTCGCCGATGATGGTGATGGAGCCTTCATAGTTTTTCGGGTATGTGCACATGGTCACCGCCATCGAGCCTAAGGCGCCATTTCGCCAGCGCACGTTCATCACACCGGTGTCTTCCACTTCGATATCGCGATGGGTGGAGGTCATGGCCTGAATATCGGCAATGGGCCCGATAAGCCACTCGAGCAGATCGACATAGTGGCTGGCCTGGTTCATCAGGGCACCGCCGTCAAGTTCCCAGGTGCCGCGCCAGGCACCCTGGTCATAGTAGGCCTGCGGCCGGGTCCAGAAGACATTGAGATGGACCATGTGCACGCGGCCGAACCGTTTTTCGTCCATGGCCCGTTTCAGGAGCTGCAGCGTGGCGTTGCGGCGATTTTGCTTAACCACGAATAAGCGCACATTTGCCTCATCACAGGCCTTGACCATGCGTAACCCGTCAGCCCAGCGGGTGGCCATGGGTTTTTCAGTAATGACATGCACCCCGGCCATCGCCCCTTTTACTGTCTGATCCGGATGCAGGCCGCTGGGGGTGCAGAGAACAATGGCATCGGCCTTTTTCGCAGCGAGCAGCTCATCGAGATTGCTGTACCCTGGCACAGCGTACCGTGCTGTCATCTCTTTCAGGCGTTCAGGATCATCTTCACAGACCGCCGACAGTTCCACATCTTTTTCATGCTCGGCAATGGCGTCAAAATGATTTTTGGAGATGCGGCCACAGCCGACCACAGCAATACGTATCTTCCGGTCGGTAAGGTAAGGGAGCATGGTATCAGTTTCCTTGTATGGTTAGTTGTTGTTGCCAGAGGACAAATTGCGGTCGTTGCTGCAGGTTGGCTTTCAACTGCGTATACTCTTCATTGGTCAGGGTCAGGGTGCGTATCTTTCGCTCAATATACCGCTCGGTTTTCGCGGTGAGATCGCGCAGGTTTTCCTGGTCAATGTCACCGATGAGCAGCAGGTCGATAATACCGGTGTCTTTGCCCTCGGCATAGTCATCAAGGAGGATGGCCCGTTCCAGATTCCCCAGACGCCTGAGCATGGATTCAAGAATGTGGTCCATGCCCAGCGCTTTTTTTACCATGGAGTGCAGTTCATTGAAGACCGGGTGCCCGGTATTGGCGGAAAAAAGAACCTGTCGACCACTTTTGTGACTGGTCAGCAGATTTGCCGCCTTCAGCTGCTCGAGCTCTCCCTTGATATGCCCGGGTGAGGCCTTGAACTCATCGGCGAGTTCGCGCAGATAAGCACTTTGCTTTGGATTGAGGAAGAGCCGCATAAGGATGCGGATTCGAATTTTTGAGGTAATCAGGCCGGAGAGCATATCATGCGTATACTGTTCTAAATTTAAGAACATTATACACGACGCACACCCCACAGCAAAGAAGTATTTTAGCCGTGAGAAAAAAAGCAGGGTTGCCGACGGCAATGTGGCATTGAGAAGGTACAGGTAGAGATTTGAACTTACAGGGAGTTAGGTCAGAGGCTAGCGTCGATGACCAAGCACAGAGACAAGAGTATAGCCGGTTCGGTTGTTGCCGGAAATTTGAGAACGTCCGAGTCGTTGGAACCTGTAATAGCAGGGGTGGGAAAATTGAAGTAGTCGATAATTGGAGGCCGTTTGCGGTGGCGAGTCCTGCTGCATATCTTTGGGTGGGTTTCCCGGAGTGCAGGTGAACACAGGTGTCAGTTCATGGTAACGATTTCACCTTCCTTGATTTCCACTCTTTTTTTTGTGTGTGTCCGGTTAAATCTTGACAACAGTATAGGCGTTTTCTAAATAATTTGATGACTACGCCGTAGAGTCGGTGATCCCGGAGCAGTTGGAGGGACTGCAAGAGGAACAGGATGCAGTTTTCTGTCCGGTATCCGGGTGTTGATCAACCGCAGAGGAGATGTGTCCATGCAACGGATCCATGGACGCAGGTTTCCACGACAATCATTTTTCAGGAGACGTGAGCATGGCGACCCGTGAAGAACTTGAAGAAAAATATGATGAGTGTTTGGAGACCCCGGATTATGTGGCTGTGGCCATAGGGGCCTTTAAGGATCTTGATGACAAGGAGTGGGCGGAAGAGGTCTATGAAGAGGGCGAAGAGTGGGCCGCCACTGCACAGGATTACCTGGCGCTGGCCAATGGCGCCCGGATCATCTACGACGATGCCGACAAGGCCGCAGCCTTTATGGATCAGGCCAAGAATGCCTGTTCCAATGCTGGCGAGATGATAGATATCGCCGTGGCACTGGCAGAAGGTGAGGACAAGGAGTCGGCAAAGGCCCTGTTTATTGCCGCTGCCGAGAAGGCCTCCAAGGCTGCCGAGTATCTTGGCTTGGCCCGTAAGATCAATGAAACCCTGGGTGACAAGGAGCTTGCCCAGGAGATTGGCGCCAAGGCCCAGGAAAAATGCAGCACCCCTGCTGATTTCGCCGATCTTGCCCGGGGACTGCTCAAAGACTTTGATGATCCCGAAGGGGCCCAACAGGTCCTGGTGGAGGCTGCTGACAAGTGCACCTCTGGCGCTGATTTTGCCGCCCTGGCAGCCAGCGCTGGAGAGCTGTTTCCTGACTCAGATCTGGGGCAGAAGCTGTACTCCTCTGCCGAGGAAAAGATTACCTCTGGACTGGAGCTGGGAAACCTTGCCAAAGAGTCCATGGCCGCCCTGGGAGACAAAGAGTATGGTGCTGGCCTGTTCCAGCGCGCCATCGAGATGCTTACCAAGGGTGATGAACTGTTGAAGCTGGCGCCCATGATCCAGGAGTCCCTTGGTGACCGGGATCTGACCCTTGCCGCCTACAACAAGGCTGGTGAACAGTATACCACCTATAAGGAGCTGGTCAGCCTGGGCGAGGCCATTCTCAAGGATACCGAAGACAAAGCCGCCGCTGCCGTTGTCTACAAGAAGGCAGCACAATCCGGTCCTGAAGCACCAAAACTCGTTGAGGTTGCAAAAAAACTCGCCGATGACATTGGTGACAGCGATGGTGCCATTGAGGCGTTGCATCTGGCTGAAAATGCCGTGAAAACCAATGGTGAGTTTCAGGCCGTTGCCGAGGCTGTGCTCAAGTATGGCAAGGATCAGCAGTGGCTCGATGCCATTGCCCTGCAAAAGGACAAGCGCCTCCAGTTTAAGGAGCTCTACGAGAAGTATATCAAGCGGGAGCAGGCAGCAGTGAACGGTTCGACGCTGCGTAACCTCGGCCATCAGGTCATGCAGGAAACCGGGGATCATCCCTATGCCCGTAAACTGTTTGCTAATGCGGAAAAAATGGCTGTTTACCCGGATGACTACATGCTGCTTGCTGATTGTCTTGCCAAGGATCTTGGCGACAACGCCTGGGCAGGACGGCTTTACAGTGAGCGCTTTGAGGCGGCTGCTGGTTTTGTCGAGAAAAGAAATGTGGTCAATGCCATGGTGACCAACCTGCAGGATACTGAAAATGCCGCTATACTTCTCAAGCGGATGGAAGAAGACTGCGAGCAGGCCGTTGATTTTATGAAGCTGGCTTCCACGGTTAAGGTGCTGCTCGATGACGAACCCTGGAGCAGGGCACTTTACCAGTCTGCCCAGGTGAACTGCAAGGATCGATTCTGCCTGCTGACCCTGGCGGGCAAGATTATCGAAGATCTTGGTGACCGCAACTGGGCAGAGGATATCTATGCACAGGTGAGCGAGCAGTGCGCTGTTGACCGTTTCAAGAACGAACATCTCTTTCAGATTGTCGAGTTCCAGACCAGGGACAATGAACTGCTTCGCGGTATGCACCAGAAGCTGGAAGAGAACTCGAGAACGCCCCTGGAGCTGATCTATCTGGCCGAGAGTGTTATACGGCGCTTTGCAGACACCAAGTGGGCTGGACGTATTTACAAGAAGGCAGAAAAGGCCCCGAACAGTGCAAAGGTGAAATTTGACCTTGCCGCAAGTGTGGAAAAGCACCTGGGGGATCATTCCTGGGCAGGGTCGATTCGTTCACGGTAAAGGGAAAAAGGGTGCTGCCCCTGCTGGCTGATGTAAGTGGTGGGGCAGCGCGAGTATTTCTTCCTAACGTTTTTCAGCCATAAAAAAAGGTCACCACCGCGCCTCAGCTGGTGGTGACCTTTTTTTATGACCCACCTCAGCTCTCACCAGGGTGGGTCCGGCGGGAGATTAACCCATTTGCACGGCAATCTTTCTCGGGCTTGCCGGCTTGGCCTTGGGGAGTACCACCTTGAGCATCCCTTCAGCCATGGAGGCCTGGATGGCCTCCTGATCAATGCTTTCCGCGACAGTGAAACGGCGCTGGTAGCAGCCTGTCTCGTACTCGCGCATGAGCAGTCTGGACTCCTCAGGTTGCGGTGCGGTGCCGCTGATGGTGAGCACGTTATCCTCCAGGGTAACCTCGACACCATCTTTGGCGACACCGGGCATCTCGGAGATGACAGTCACCTCCTGTTCAGTTTCATAAATGTCCACGGCAGGGATGAAGCATTTCTCCGGCTTGGTGGCCTCACCACCCTGGACAACCTGTTGTTTTTCACTGGGCTGTAGAGCCTGTTCAGTCATGGTGACACCTCATTGAGACATAATGTTGATCTGACGAGGCCTGGCCTCGGCTGCCTTGGCGAGCCGGATGGTGAGCACACCATCCTTAAGCGCGGCGCTGATCCGGTCGGGATCAACCTTGACCGGCAGGCTGAGTGTCCTGCTGAAGCTGCCCCATTCCAGTTCACGGCGATGAAAAGAGACCTGCTCGGCGTGCTCATACGGGTCACGTTTTCCCTGCAGGGTCAGCGAATCTCCCTCGTAGGCAATGTCCAGGTCGTCGGCCTTGAATCCGGGCAGTTCAGCCGTGAGAATCAACTCTTCGTCCTGCTCGTAGAGGTTCAGCGCCGGATAGATAGTAGCGCGGCTGACACCCTGCCCCCCGGGAAGGCCGCGGGACAGTTCATCGAGTCCTCGGCGCAGCCGTTCAAATTCGAGCCAGGGGTTGGGGAACTGTGGACGATCTATAAATCTCAGTAATGCCATGTTGTCCTCCTGTAAGTCGTTAAAGTTTATTTCTTTCCTTAAAAAAGGTAAGCTGTTATAGTCGACTGTCAAGGGAGACCAACAATGCCCGGTCACCAGCAATGATTTCTTGTCGGTGATGCTTTCCTGTGCCCCGGCCTGCGGCCGGTTTTTTTACTGTGCTGACCGCGGGATTACGGCACAGCCAATCCCAAGGAGTTCACCATGGCTGATCCCCTTCAGGTTACCAACTGCCCGGAACTGCCCCTGCTCCACCGCGGTAAGGTCCGGGACATGTACGCTGTTCCCGGCCATGACGATAAACTGCTGCTCGTCGCCAGTGATCGGATATCCGCCTATGATGTGGTGATGAATGATCCCATTCCCGACAAGGGCAGGGTGCTCACCAGGATCTCGTTGTTCTGGTTTAGATTACTTGGCGATATTGTGCCAAATCATCTGCTCACTGTCGAGGTGGACGAGTATCCCGAGGTCTGCCGCCAGTATCGGCGTCAGCTGGAACATCGTTCCATGCTGGTTCGCCGTACCAAGGTTCTGCCGATAGAGTGCATTGTCCGCGGTTACCTCTCGGGGTCCTTCTGGAGTGCCTATCAGCAGGGAACCACGGTGTGTGGGTTTGAACTGCCGGCGGGCATGCAGGAGTCTGACCCCTTCCCCCAGCCCCTGTTCACCCCTTCCACCAAGGCGGAACAGGGTGCCCATGATGAAAATATCTCCATGGCCCGCATGGCGGAGATTGTTGGTGCCCAGCGAGCCCGGGAGATGGCAGATATTTCTGTACGGCTCTACACCAGGGCAGCCGAGTTTGCCCGTACCAAAGGAATTATCATCGCTGATACCAAGTTCGAGCTCGGGGTGGTGGACGGGCAGATTATCTTGATTGATGAAGTCCTGACGCCCGACTCGTCACGATTCTGGCCACTGGACAGCTACACGCCGGGGCAGGGGCAACCGAGTTTTGACAAGCAGTTCCTGCGGGACTACCTCTCCGGGCTGGACTGGAACAAGCAGCCACCGCCACCGGAAATCCCCGCCGAAATACTCGAGAAGAGCAGGGACCGATACCTGGAGGCGCAGACCCGATTATTGGGTTGAAAAGAGAAATCAGGGCTGGCAAACACGCAGGCGCACACCCTGGCACTCCACCAGCGAACCTGGCCGGATTTTGCGGCGGATACGGTGTTCAGGCTGGCCATCAACCATTATCAGCCCCTCACCAATGAGGATCTTGGCCTCGCCGCCGGTCGCGGCAAGGTCTGCCTTTTTGAGGAGCCGGTTCAGTTCGATGAAGTCACCGTAGATGACCACGGCCTGGGTAGATCTCTCTTCTGCCATGGGCCTTATCTGTCAAAAAACAGCTCAATACGGTTACGTTGAGGCACAAACTGCCGGTAGTGGCAGTTGGCCTTCTCCAGCATGATCCGCGAGGCTCGTACCGGGTCAGTGTCCCGGTATTTGTCTGAAAGGTAAATAATCTCCCGGATGCCGGACTGGATGATCACCTTGGTGCACTCATTGCAGGGGAAGAGTGCCACGTAGAGACGGCAGTCCTGCAGATCAAAGGAGATGGAGTTGAGTACCGCGTTGAGCTCGGCGTGGCAGACGTAGGGGTACTTGGTTTCCAGATAGTCGCCCTGGCGCTGCCAGGGGAGATCATCGTCTGAGCAGCCCCAGGGAAAACCGTTGTAGCCAACACCGACGATCTTGTTTCGCGAGTTGGCCACGCAGGCACCCACCTGTGTGGAAGGATCTTTTGAGCGCATCCCCGAGAGCAGTGCCACTGCCATGAAGTACTCGTCCCAGCTGAGATAGTCCTGTCGTTTGCCTGTCATCATCGTTGCTGTTGTTGCTTGAATTTCTTGCGGCGGTTACGCCAGTCTGCGGCCCCGGTGAGCTTGTCGATCCAGCGCTTGATCACCTCAAAGTACATCATGCCTGCAGTGGCGATCAGGGTGTTGTGGCCGGCACCGGGAACGATTTGCAGCTCCTTGTTTTTCGGCCCTGCATAACTGTGGAGTTTTTGGGCCTGCCACAGGGGAATAAGGGTATCCTCCTGGCCATGGATGAGCAGGAGCGGTTTCTTAAATTGTTCAATTTTTTTCAAGTTGTTGAAGGTCTGCTCCTCGGTAATCCCCAGTGATTCGAGATCAAGGCCGAGTGTCCTGGCCAGGGGCAGGGTTTCTGCAAAGGCTGAGTCCAGGATAAGACCACAGAGATGCTCATCATTCTCGTGGTTGAAGGCCACGTCAATTGCGCAGGCGCTGCCCAGGGAGCGGCCCATGATGAAAAAAGGCCCGGTGTAGCCCTGTTGCCGGAGTCGGCTGGTGAGTTCGCTGTACAGGTGGTTGGCATCGGTGAGCAGCGTGGTCGCTGCAGGGGTTCCGGTGCTCCACCCGTATCCCCGGTAATCGGTCACCAGAAAGTTAAAGCCCTGGCCGGTGTACACCGCACCGATCTCGTCGTAATCAGTAACTATTTCGCCATTGCCGTGATAGAAGAGCAGGGTCGGGGCGTTGTTGGGCGCAGTCTCCCCGGTGGTGAACAGCCGGCAGCCGATATGTGCATCTGCTGCCACCTCAATGTCGATGTCTGCGGCCAGAGGTGGCAGTGGTGTTCGTGGTTCCTGGCGCGGATGAAAGAGAATGTTGAGTATGTCAGGGTGATCCATGGTGATCTCCTCCGGTGGCGCTGTTTCCCGCCTGCAACCGCTGCCAAGACTGAGCAGCGCCAGGCAGAGCACGATAACAGGTGCTGGCGCGAAAGGTTTTTTGCGGGTAGTATGTATCTCGCTTGTGGCTGTACTCTTGGCCATGGTCATTATCCGGCATCCAATGGACAGGCGATTACCGTCATTGGTGCATACTAGCCCAAGGTGGACAACTGGTCAACGAAGGAGCGCTGTTGTCGCGACCTTGTGTAAACGAGTGCTGAGGTTTTGCGGTGCAAAATTTTTAAGGAGCAAGGCATGGATGAGTTCACCAGAGAACGGATTGCCAGGGCGATGCGACAGGCAACGCGTATCGTTGTTCTTACCGGTGCCGGGATCAGTACCAGCGCCGGAATCAAGGATTTTCGGGGAAAGGACGGGATGTACGAGATTGTCCGCAAGCGGTACAATCTGCCTTCTCCTGAGGCTATTTTCGAGATAAATTTTTTCATGCGTCAACCGGAACCCTTTTACGAGATGGTTCGCAGTATGTTTGCCATGGAGGCTGAGCCGACACTCAGTCACAGGTTTCTTGCCTGGCTGGAGGAGCAGGGCAAGATGAGCCTGCTGGTTACCCAGAATATTGACATGCTGCATCATAAGGCCGGCTCCAAGGCCGTGCTGGAGTGCCATGGCACCCTGCGTACCGCAAGCTGCCTGACGTGCGGCCGCAGCTTTGAGTTTGCAGAGATACGTGCAGCGGTACTGGCAGGGGGGATACCGCGCTGTGAGTGCCAGGGACTGATAAAACCCGATATCGTCTTTTTCGGCGAATCGCTGCCTGCCGAGTTTTACACGGTTCATCTCAGCCCACCGGATGCCGACCTGCTCCTGCTCATGGGGACGTCACTCAACGTTCAGCCTGCTGCCGGGTTTGCCCTGAATCTTGCCGCCACCACCGAGTCCATCCTTGTCAACCGGGACCCGACGCCATATGACGCCATGGTAACCCATGTGGTCAACATGGACCTTGACCGTTTCTGCCAGGATATCTGGGAGGAGATGGAAAAGACCCCGAGCTGACCCCCTCTACTGGCCGGCATCTACGAGGAGAGTGGTGTCTTGGCTGGTCTGTCGGGCCCGGGACGGGAGCGGTCCTTCCCGGAGAGGACGTCTTCCAGAACCCCGGGCCGCTTGTGCAGGCACTCAGGCTGTTTGTGCCGTTACCTTACGGATGATTTCATCAGCCACTTTTTCCTGGATACCGGATTCCAGGTGACTGGTAAAGCCGACGCACGAGCAGTTAATTTCGCCCAGTACATGCCTGTCACTGCCGTCTGGGTTGGTATCCAGCATAAAGTCAGCGGTCCAGATCAGTGGGGTGTCGTGACCGCCAAGACGCGTCCGGATCCCGGGCATGTCCCTGAGAAACATGTTCACCAGTTTTTGCCATTTCGCCGGTTCGTCGTAGGTATACTCGGCACCGGAGAAAAGTGTTGCTGAAAAGCCGCCTTCTGCTGGTTTTTTGTGGACAACAAAGATGGGTGTCTCACCGACAAAAAGAATCCTGATTTCACCTTCAACAATGCGTGGCAAAAACGGCATATCAACAATCATGCCACCATGACCAACCAGGTACTGATCACACCTCTTCATGAAGCTGTCGAGGGTGTGCTTTTCAACATGATTGTCCAGTGCTTCCGTGCAGTTGAGCCTGGTATCGCCGGGAAGTGGTTTCCCCTGTGGAAATGAGCGGTCGTCGATGACTTCCACCCGCCAGATACCCGAACCGGTAGAGCCCCGGTTTTGCTTGAGCACGCGAATGCCCTTGGCAAGAACAGCAGGGAACTCTTTTCTGAAATCTGCTGGTTCGTAGTACACATAGGTGTCTGACGGCACCATTGCCGTGTCACGCAGTTTGACCAGGGCGTCTTTTGCTCCAAAGGCCACCATCGCCGCCGGAGTGGGCATACCGATAACGCCTGCAGCGCAAAGCTTATCCAGCAGGGCAAAGTACTGCTGCTCGCCGCCCGGGATATGGCCAGGATTGATGCGGGAGACATAGGCGTCATACTTTTGCGGAATTTCGGCGAGGAGCTTGTCGGCATCTGCTTCGCTATAGTAGACGGCATCGGCATGCCATCCCTTTTGGCGGAGCGCCTCAACCATGGGCATGGTATCTTTGCGATGGCCGTCAGGCCCTTTGTCGTTCCCTCCTGCAACTTCAAAAAAGACAATAGATTTTTTCATGATATTTTTTCTCGAACTTGAATGACCACTCCAAACAGGATGGTCATTACTCTATTAAGGATTGCCCAGAGAGTTCCCTCGAGATGGCCAATGATTAACTGGGCAGCGACCATAAGATCATTCACGGTACTACTTGGTAATACATTAATACTTCTCGTTTTCTTCACGCATCACTACAGACTTTACCTGATACGTCACGAGATAACCCCTCGTTTTTTTTGAATTGAGGATCTATACATCATCTCTCCCTTACCGCGCGAGGTTTTTAGGAGCACATATCATTTAGTTTGTATTTCTAAGGCAACCCCGTCATTACTTTTGTATATAATTTTTAGTGGTATTACTTGACTCAGTTGTTTTGCTGTAGGTAAATACCATCTCCAATTTATATCGCTTAAATAAACAATTACTCCTTTATTCCCTGATAGTTCATGCACCATATTTTTAATATCACGCTCAAAATTTTTATTCTTTATTTGGTCTAAAGGTGAAGATAACCTTGGAATCATTTTGCTAGAGCGATTAGCAATTATTTTTACAGCATCTGGCCCGTTTGTAAAAATAATTGTGTTTTGCGGTAGTTTTTTTACCCACTGCAATATGCTAGATTTAACCCATTTTTTATTAGAAAAACCAATTCCATTTGCATGAGCATAAAAAATATACTCTTGTTGAAGTTTATTTTGATTATAACATGCTATGATAATAATGAAAATCATAAAAAGTCCTGCAGATCTAATATTTTTTTCACTATATGCCCTGTAGCATAAAAGGCTTATCCCAAGGATAAAAAATAAGTAAACAGGAAACAATATTCTTTCGTCAAGGGGAGTATGGGCGTCAAATAGTGAAATTGATATGATAAGGAAAGATATGTAAGTAAAGATGAAAATAAAACAAACCTCTACCGTTTTATTTAAGTATATATTTCTCATAGAAATTGTATAACTTATTGCAACTAATAATGTTATTATTGTTAAGAGGGTAAAGGGGTAGTCGCTTGAAATAAATAACCAGTTAAGCAGGACATCTACACCTGCTTGAATTTTTTCCATAGGAATTATATGAACGACTAAACGTCTACTCGTTGCTTCGCTGCTCGTAAGCCAGTTTCGTCCTACCCATAAAAACATCGGGATTAAGCTTAAAAAACTAAAGAAAAAACAATGCACTATTCGTTTCTTAAGGTTACCTTTTGTATAAAGTACGATAGCGATAATCCCTGTAATGACGAGAGTTATCCCAACGTATCTGGTAAGGAAGCCCAATCCTATGAATAGAGCAGAAAACGCTAAAAAATAAAGTGGAGCGTTTTTGTCCTCTAAATAATTGACAAGAAAGTAAAAGCCAAGTAGAGCCAACAAACAAAATAACCCCTCTGACCATGCCATTGTATAGATATACAAAACCGGTTTTGAGGTGATAAATAGTAATAAAAAAGTAATTGCTGGAAGTAATGTTTTATTTGTTCCTTTCCAAATAATTAAAGCAAAAATTATAAAACTTAATGCTATAATACATAGTTGTAACCACCTAAGCGCCTCAAGGGCATCGCCAGTGATTAATCCGGTCATTGCAATTAAAATAAAATATAGCGGTGGGTAGTGAGTTCCTATTCCTTTAAGATTAAAATTTTTTAATATGTCTCTAGCTCCTTCGAGGTAGCCTATTGAATCTGTTGACAAGCCAACACCATAATTAGTAGCCTTATAAAACTGATAGCATAAAAATATTGTCAAAAAAGAAGAGATCCACCAAAAAAGCTTGTTTTTAGATACGTTCAGAATCGGCATAATTTGACCTAACAATAACGTGGTGGTTTATCATGAAAAAAACAATATGTTGTAATGCCCGTGTAAACTACATGTGCAGCTCATCATTTCTCTAGCTAATCAGTTTTCATTGCAAAACTCAACTGTCAATTGAGACTTTGAGGCGTACATTCCCTGTGGGTGCAAACTTCTTGGATATTTTATCGGCTAGAGCCAGTGCTTTTTTCCAAGGAGCCCTATGTTCAGGGCGTCGGGGGTGTACTTCTGTTCTCCTTGCTTGTGGGATGGCAAATTTCACCTCGGCAGCTCTTCTGAAATTTTCATCCTTTTTTTTCTGCGGATTGCAGGGGTAACTCACAATTTTTCTGTCATCTCTGTTGATTTCCACACCTCAATACGCTTGAAGTGATCTTGCAAACAGTCTGTCAAGCAGCCAGCGATCAAACTGCTTTTCGGTAACCACTTCCATACGCAAGGCATAGCAGGGCATGTTGACCGGTAATGCCGACAGCTTGACCAGATCTTTTTCTGTGGTGATCAGTAGCGTCGCCCCAGCCTTTTGCGCCGCCCGTTCGATCGATGCGACACTTCGGGCCGTATACCGAAAGTGGTCGGCAAACCGCTGAAATCCAGCAATGTCAATCTCTAGCTCGGCCAGGGCAGAGGTGAATCCCCTGGGTCGGGCAATGCCGCAGAAAGCGTACCCTCGCTGCGCGGGTAATGTATCCAGAATCGTGAACGCCCCCTCACTCCCAAGCCGGTACCATCCCCTTGGGCGATACCCCACCTGCCAGACAGGTTTTTCGGGAAAACGCTTCATCAACAACTCGGCAAAACGGCTGGCCCGTTGCCGATTGCCGTCGTTTACCGAGGTGAGGACAAAAGCGTGAGCCCGGTGCAGCGCTGCCACTGGCTCGCGAAGATCGCCACCCGGAAATACCCGCGAGTTGCCAGCCAGTGTATCGGCATTGAACAGAACCAGGTCCAGATCACGGGCCAGGGCCATGTGCTGGAAGCCATCGTCCAAAACCAGGCTGTCGGCCCCCAGTAGCACTGCTTCTGCCGCAGGTAATCGTCTGACCACCCCGGTCAGCACCGGTACTGCAGGCAGGCTCCAGGCAAGCAGCCAGGGCTCGTCACCGGCCTCTGCAGGGCTCATGCAGACCTGTCTGCCATCCGACACCCTGTTAACCGCTCCGGTGGCCTTTCCCCCGTACCCCCGACTGATTATTGCCGGCTGCCGCCCCTCTTTCTGCAGCAACTGGGCGATATGTCGTACCAGAGGGGTCTTGCCTGTTCCTCCCATGGTAAGATTGCCGATACTGACCACGGGAACCCCGATATTTTGAACCCGGAAGAATCCCCGTCGATACCCGGCCGCACGCAGATGCATGGCCAGGGTATAGAGCGGAGAAAAAGGTCTTCCCAGTGCGTATAACAACTTGTTTTCCATAATTTTTTCAACCTGGAGGGTGGAAGAGCGGGACGGCCAGGCCACCGCTATCGTCACCTCGCTTTATTTTGCCACGGCAGCAGTATTTTACACCTGAACCTGCTATTTTTCAGTGCAAAATAATCTCAATGCTGTAAGAAAGAGGGTGTATGCGAAGAATTTATTCATTCAGTTCTACTCAAGGAGGTCGTCACGTGACAACATTGAAAAAACTGCTCCCGCTTTTTTCCATCTGTATGTTTGCTGTCAGCATGGTAACAGCAGCATCAGCAGCCGAGACCTTCAAGATCGGTGTTGCCGGCGCTCATAGCGGCGATCTGGCCTCTTATGGCCTGCCCACGGTTAAGGCCACGCAAGTCGTGGTCGAAGATATCAACGCCCAGGGCGGCATCAACGGTGCCAAGGTTGAAATACTGGTCGAAGACGATGTCTGCAAGCCGGAAGTGGCCACCAACACAGCAACCAAGCTCGTCTCCGAAAAGGTCAACGCTGTTATCGGCCACATCTGCTCGGGTGCAACCAAGGCGGCCCTTCCCATCTATCGGGACGCCGATATCCTCGTAATCTCTCCCTCTGCCACCAATCCGGAGTTGACCCAGAGCGGCGACTACCCCAACTTTTACCGAACAATAGCCTCTGACGATGCCCAGGCCCGGCTTGAGGTCGATTTTGCCACTGACGTGCTCAAACTGAAAAAAATAGCGGTTATCCACGACAAGGGCGATTACGGCAAGGGACTGGCCGAGTACGCCAAAAAGTTTATTGAAGAAGGCGGAAAGGCTGAGGTAGTTCTCTACGAAGGGGTCACTCCCGGTGCCGTTGATTACTCGGCAGTGGTGCAGAAGATCAAACGCTCCGGCGCCGAAGCGGTCATCTTTGGCGGCTACCACCCAGAGGCCAGTAAGATCGTCGGCCAGATGCGTAAAAAACGGATGAAGACAATTTTTATCTCTGATGACGGCGTCAAAGACGACACCTTTATCAAGGTTGCCGGCAAAGACGCGGAAGGTGTGTACGCCACCGGCCCTGCAGATGTCAGCGCCAATCCGCTCACCAAGAAATACCGCGATCTGTTCATGGCCAAAGAAGGGGCTGAGCCTGGGGCGTTCTTTGACAATGCCGTGGCCGCAGCTCTTGCCCTGACCAATGCCTTTGCCCAGGCTGGAAGTGCCGATTCCAAGGCGATGGCCGAGGTCTTGCACACCCAGACAGCAGACACCCCGTTTGGTGCCATCAAGTTTGATAAACAGGGTGAGCCCATTGGTATCGGCTTTGTCATGTATCAGGTCAAGGACGGTACATACGTCCAGGTCCAGTAATTTCACTCGCCTGACCGACGCCAATGCCTGGAACCGCCTTGTGGTTTCAGGCATTGCTGCGTTTGAAGTACAGCTGTGACACACATCCCTTCCTCTGGAGAGTGTCTTCCTGTTTTTCACCTCAACTTGTTGTAATAAATGGATTATTTTATCGAGCTTTTGTTCAGCGGCCTGACCCGCGGCTCCATCTACGCCCTGATCGCCCTCGGCTATACCATGGTGTACGGCATCATCGGCCTGATTAACTTTGCCCACGGCGAGATTTATATGATCGGCGCCTTCACCGCCCTGATCATCTCCACTGTGCTCACCTATTATGGCTTCCCGGTGCTCGCCGTTATCCTGCTGACAGCAGTGGCAGCGGCAGTCTGGGCTGCAGCCTACGGCTTTACCATTGAGCGCATCGCCTACAAGCCGTTGCGCAATGCCCCGAGACTCTCGCCTCTCATCTCAGCCATTGGCATGTCAATCTTCCTGCAGAACTATGTCCTGCTGGCGCAGACTTCCGATTTCCAGCGCTTTCCAGCGCTGATTCCGGATTTTGCCTTCATGGAGCCAGTGGCGCACATCCTCGGCACCACAGACCTGATCATCCTGGTGGTATCGGCACTGGTGATGATCGCCCTGACCTGTATGATCAAGTTCACCCGGACCGGCAAGGCCATGCGCGCCACAGCCCAGGACCGAAAAATGGCGCAGCTGGTGGGCATCAACGTTGACAACGTCATCTCCATCACCTTCATTGTCGGCTCGGCCCTGGCTGCCATCGGCGGCATGCTCATCGCCTCCCATATCGGTCAGCTCAACTTCTATATCGGTTTCATCGCTGGCATCAAGGCGTTCACCGCCGCAGTGCTCGGCGGTATTGGCTCTATCCCCGGTGCAGTACTTGGCAGCTTCATTCTCGGACTGACCGAAGCCTTTGCCACCGGATATGTGAGCAGTGATTACGAAGACGTTTTTGCCTTTTCCCTGCTGGTACTGATCCTGATCTTCCGTCCAGCCGGGCTGTTGGGCAAATCTTCGATTGAAAAGGTTTAAGCAGACGGTATCACCATGACGATTTTTAAAAATTTCCGCGATGCCTTACTTGTTGCGGCCTGGTTCATGTTCCTCACCTTCCCCATCCTGGTGATCAAGGTCAACCCCATCGAACAGACCATTAACTGGCGCTGGATAAACATGGCCTTGATAGGCGTCGGCAGTTTTCTCGTGTACCTGGCTATCCGCATATTCAGTGCCCGCAAGGAACACCGCGGCCACCAGCAGAAAAAACAGGACTGGAGTCAGGCCTTTCTCTCCCAGAAGAAGCTGTACCTCCCGCTTTTTATAACAGTTGCCCTGTTTCTGCTAACCCTGCCCTACCTTGGCCAGCTGAACACCTTCCTGTCGCTGCCGGCCGGGCTCGGCCAGTACCTGGACTGGATCTCCACACCCTATCAGGTCAATATTATGACCGGCGCACTGATGTATGTGGTCCTCGGGCTGGGCCTGAATATCGTCGTCGGGGTCGCCGGCCTCCTGGACCTCGGTTATGTCGCCTTTTACGCGGTGGGTGCCTATGCTTATGCCCTGCTGAACATGCATTTTGGCCTCGGCTTCTGGGCAGTACTGCCGATCGGTGCCGCCCTGGCAATGATCTTCGGCATAGTCCTGGGCTTTCCAGTGCTGCGGTTGCGAGGTGACTACCTGGCCATCGTCACCCTGGGTTTCGGTGAGATTATCCGCCTTGTCCTGGAAAACTGGAACGATTTTTCCCAGGGGCCCAGCGGTATCTCCAACATCGACCGTCCCGGTTTTTTCGGCATTGAACTCTCACTCAATGACACGATCATCTACGTGTACTACCTGACCATCGCCATGGTCATCTTTACCATCTTTGTGGTCAACCGCCTGCAGAACTCCCGTATCGGCAGGGCCTGGTTCGCCCTACGCGAAGATGAAATTGCCTGCCAGGCCATGGGTATTGACAAGACGAAAACCAAACTCACCGCCTTCGCTCTCGGTGCAACCTGGGCGGGGATGGTAGGGGTGGTCTTTGCGGCAAAGACCACCTTTGTCAACCCGGCGAGCTTCACCTTCATGGAGTCGGCCATTATTCTCTGCATTGTCGTGCTGGGTGGCATGGGCTCCATCATTGGCGTTATCCTTGGCGCGGTGGTGCTGATTCTGCTGCCCGAATATCTGCGGGCCTTCTCCGATTACCGGATGCTGGTCTTCGGCGCTGTACTCGTCCTGATGATGCTCTTCAGACCCCAGGGGATCATTGCCAATATGCGGCGGTCCTACACCGTCAAGGACGAACCCCAGCAACCTTCCGCCCAGGAACATCCAGCCCGATCCTAACTCACTTATGCGCAAAGAAACGATACAACCGATGGAATCACTGCTCAATGTAAGCGGCCTGACCATGGACTTTGGGGGGATCAGGGCCCTGGATCACCTCAATCTGCATGTCCGTCAAGGCGAAATCGTCGCCCTCATAGGACCGAACGGTGCCGGCAAAACCACCTTTTTCAACTGTCTTACAGGTATTTATAACCCCACAGGTGGCGACCTCGTGCTCACGCATCCCGATGGTTCCACCCGTCGGCTCAACGGCCTGAAGCCAAATCGGATTACCGAACAGGGACTGGCCCGGACCTTCCAGAACATCCGGCTCTTTCCCCGCATGACCGTGCTGGAAAACGTGATGATCGGCCGCCACTGCCGAACCCGGGCCAAGGTGCTCGGTGCTATCTTCCGAAACCCGGCGACCCGCAAAGAAGAACGCCGGATTGTTGAGGACAGCCTGGCCATCCTCGAGAAAATTGGGCTCAGTGCCTACAAAAACGAGTTTGCCATGAACCTTCCCTATGGTGCCCAGCGTCGGCTGGAAATTGCCCGGGCCATGGCCACCGAACCGCTGCTGCTGCTCCTTGATGAGCCTGCCGCCGGCATGAACCCCCAGGAAACCCAGGAACTGGATGAACTTATCTCTAAAATTCGCGATGAAGGCCTCTCCATTCTCCTCATTGAACACGACATGAAACTGGTGATGAGCCTGTCTGACCACATCTTTGTCATGGACTACGGCCGCAAGATCGCTGAAGGCCGACCCAGTGAAATCCGCACCAATCCGGCCGTCATCAAGGCCTATCTGGGGGAGGAGATTGATGATGCTTGAAATCAGGGCCATCGACACCTACTATGGCAACATCCAGGCGCTGCATGCAATCAGCCTCACCGTCGAGGAAGGCGAGATCATCACCCTGATCGGCGCCAACGGGGCGGGAAAATCGACAACACTGATGTCGATCAGCGGCATTGTCCCTCCCCGCCGGGGCGAAATCCTGTTCCGTGGTACCCCTATCCATGACCTCGCCCCCAACAAGATTGTTGCCATGGGGATCTGCCAGGTGCCGGAGGGGCGCCATATTTTTCCGGATCTCACCGTTGCCGAGAATCTCGACATGGGAGCCTTCCTGCGAAAGGACAACAAGGGGATCGCCAGTGATCTGGAGTATATCTACGAACTTTTTCCGATCCTCAAGGAACGGCGCCACCAGCCCGGTGGCAACCTTTCCGGGGGTGAACAGCAGATGCTCGCCATTTCGCGGGCACTCATGGCACGTCCGCAGTTACTGCTTCTGGATGAACCGTCCATGGGCCTGGCCCCGCTGATCACCAAGCAGATCTTTGAGATCATCCGGCAAATCAACAGGGAACAAAACACCACCATTTTTCTGGTCGAACAGAACGCCAACCTGGCACTGAAGGTGGCCAACCGTGGGTATGTCCTAGAAACAGGCCGCATAACCATGAGTGACGATGCCAACGTCCTGCTGACCAACGAAGATGTACAAAAGGCCTACCTGGGCATCTGAGAAAACAGATGAAAACGATCAGAACAGGCGTTATCGGCGTAGGCTACCTGGGCAGGTTCCATGCGCACAAGTATGCGGCCATGGAAGGTGTGGAACTCGTTGGCGTCGCTGACCCGGACGACAAACGGGCACAGCTGGTTGCCGGAGAGTGCACATGCCGGGCCTTTGCCGATGCCGCAGGCTTACTGCAACATGGCGTTGATGCTGTTTCTGTTGTTGCGCCCACCAGCCTGCATTATGACATCGGGACATACTGCCTGCAGGCAGGTATTGATGTCCTTATGGAAAAGCCGATTACGGTTACCCTGGCCGAGGCCGATGGCCTGCTCAACCTTGCCCAAGCCCATGGATGCATTCTCCAGGTGGGCCATCTGGAGCGATTCAATCCTGCAGTGCTGACCATGGAGCCGCTGCTCACCCATCCGCTGTTCATCGAAGCGCACAGGCTCGCTGTTTTCAAGGACCGCGGTACAGATGTGGATGTGGTGCTTGACCTGATGATCCATGACATCGACCTCATTCTCGCCATGGTTAATGCACCGCTGGAAACCATCCACACTGTTGGCGCACCGGTGATCACCGGATTGACAGACATTGCCAACGCCCGACTGATTTTTACCAACGGCTGCACCGCCAACGTCACCGCAAGCCGGATTTCCATGGACAACTCCCGGCGTCTGCGAATTTTCCAGCCCGGTCATTATATCAGCCTGGATTTCGCTAAAAAAGAGGTTATGACTGTACAGATGCAGCAACTGGAAAACGGCACGATTCCCCAGCCCGACATCCACAGACACAGGGTTCAGGATCAGGATGCCCTGGAGCTGGAAATACGAGATTTTGTGACCGCTGTTCGTACCCGAAACCCACCGAGGGTCCCTGGCCAGGCCGGTCGTCAAGCTCTGGCCTTGGCCCTGCAGATCGTCGAGCAGATCAACCTGCATCGTGGCCGGGTCGAGGAGTCTCTTCACCAGTCTGCCAGGGGGGTTGCCCCGTTTCCCGCCAGCAGTTGAGTCCCCTCCATGGCGCCCCCGCACATTCTCATCGTTACTGGCGAAGCGTCCGGTGACATGCACGGTGCAGCCCTGGTGCGGGCCATGCGGGACCAAAGGCCTGAGCTCACCTTCAGCGGTATGGGAGGGACAGCGTTGGCCAATGCCGGCGTCACCATACTCTACGACGCTGGCAAACTGGCCGTGGTAGGGGTAACAGAGGTTCTCGCTCATCTGGGTGATATCCTCAGGGCCAGACGTGTCCTTCTCCAAAAAATGAATGATCCTCGCGAACGGCCTTCGCTGCTCATCCTCATCGACTATCCTGACTTCAACCTGCTCCTGGCAAAAAAAGCAAAACAGCTGGGGATACCGGTCTTCTACTACATCAGCCCTCAGGTCTGGGCTTGGCGCCGGAGTCGTGTTCATACCATCGGCCGTCTTGCCGACCGGATAGGCGTGATTCTACCCTTTGAGCAACAGTTCTATGCCCGCCACGGCTACACGGTAGATTTTGTCGGTCATCCTCTCATGGATACTGTTCCTTCGCAGCTGTCAAAGGCCTCCTTTCGAGCACAGCACGGTATTGAACCCAAGCAGCAAGTGATCGGCCTGCTCCCGGGAAGCCGCCGTAAAGAGGTCTGCTCGCTGCTCCCCGATTTTCTCGCTGCGGCGCAACTACTGGAGCAGAGGCATCCGGGCAGGTTTGTCTTTACGTTGCCGGTTGCGCACACCCTCTCTGCATCACTGCTGGAGGAAATTGTCGCAGAGCATGCCCACGGGCTCGACATTCGCCTGTTCACCGCAGACCGCTACGCCCTTATGGCGGGATGCGATGCCGCACTTGCCGCCTCCGGTACGGTTACCCTGGAGCTGGCCATCCTCGGTATCCCTGCTGTGGTAGCCTACCGGCTCTCAGCAGGCTCCTACTGGCTAGGAAAGATGCTCATCCGTCACCTGGAGTTCTTCTCGCTGGTCAACCTGATTGCTGGCCAAGCCGTTCTTCCGGAACTCCTCCAAGACGAGGTGACCCCCGAGCGCCTGGACCATGAGCTGCACGCCTTACTGTTTACTCCACACAAACGACAACAGGTCTTAGAAGGGCTTCAGGAGGTGCGCTCGGCACTGGGACCTCCCGGAACAGCTGACCGTGCCGGTAACATCGCGCTGGAAGTGCTTGGGCAAAACAGATAGGTGGCGCGCTCTACATTCAGCAGTGCTGCTCACCTGCACAGATCATTGTGCAGGACCTTCGGCATATTTTATTGCGAAGCCTCGGGGTTCCCACCCCTTGGGGCGCTCAAAAACTGTATAGTCTTATGGTGTTTGCCAAGCCCTTTTAGAGCGTCTTTTCCTTAAAAAAAGGGCCTTTTCATAATAGCTTTACGCTTATTTTCTCAACGGCTATAATAGAAAAAGAAACTGTGTTTCCACTCCCCCTTTTTTTCTTTTTCAGGAGAGCAGGATGAAAAATCGCCACGTCGCACTGATTACATGGGTTTCCTGTGGTATTCTTTTCATGGCAGGAGAGGCCTGCCTTGCCAGCACTGTCGCATCAGACGGAAAAGAGACAACTATCCACATCAGCGATCATGTTGTCGAGATTACCGGGCGGCTGGGTATTGGCCTGGTCACCGGAGAATCGCATGAACTGGTGTATGAAACTTCAACTGCCCGTAAGGTGAGCGAGCTGACCTGGCAGCTTGAAAATGTCTCTATGCTCAACGTTGGCGTCACGATCACGCCCACCCAGTGGTTGAAGCTCAACGCTGATCTCTGGGTCAAGCTCAATGACGGTGACGGCCATATGGATGATTACGACTGGCGTATGCCTGGCTGGGACTGGACCGACTGGTCCCATTCTGAAGACACCAGCCTTACTGAGGGCTACATCTTCGACATCAATGGCGAGGTACCATTCTACACCCATGCGCAAACAGCCTTCAATGCCATTGTCGGCTTCAAGCGTGACTCCTGGGAATGGGAAGCCCGCGGTGGAAGCTTTGTCTACTCCTCCTTCTTTTTGCATGATACTGTGGGCAGTTTCGAACCAGGGAGTCTCGGCATCACCTACAAGCAGTGGTACAATGTTCCCTATGTTGGCGTAGGCTTCGACTCTCGCCTGACCAACGTCTCCTTCAGCGGACGGCTCATTGCCTCGCCCTTTGCGTACGCCAATGATGAAGACACACATCACATGCGCCACCTGTTCTTTGAGGAGGATTTTGACCCAACTTTTATGTGGTCACTGAATCTTGGCGGCAGGTATCACTTTAATCCGCAGCTGGCACTGACAGCGATGTTCCACTACCAGCACTACGATGAAGCTAAAGGCAACATGACGATCACTGATCTGTTCAGCGGTGAACGCGTTACCATTAGCGGCGACGCCGCTGGAATAGACCATACTTCACATATGTTCAGCCTCGCGCTGCAATACACCTTCTAAAGGTTTTCCGGCGTGGACCGCAGCAGACGGCTACGCTTCCTTGTAAAGGTCGTTGAGGCGACAGCCGCTGCAACTGCGGTGTTCGTGGGTCTTGCTCTGCCATCGGTCTGTATCGGCTCGGCAGCAAGGGATGTTCCTGTGCGACTGGTCTATCTGATCAGCGAAGGCAAGGCCGCAGGACAACAGGTGACCATCACCGCCACACCTGAACGAACGTGCATCACCTCCCCAGAACAAACTCTGGAGATTCGTTACCGGGAGCTGGAGGTGCTGAGAGCGACGCCCCCGGATGAAGCGCCTGTTCGTTATCCACTCAACCACCCTGACCAGCCCCGACAGGACAGCTTCGCCGAGACCATGCGCTCCCGGCTGGCAAGCTATACCATCACTGATGGTGGAGAAACAGTAACGCTACAGGGGCTAAAAGTACGACGTAAGACGGTCCATTTCGGCTATGACCTTATGGTCATGCGAGCAATGGTTCCTTACCGGCAGAACTTTTTTGGAGAGGTCTTTGGCGAACGCACCCTGCACTATCAGGTGAGTGTACACCACAAACTCAATGCCCGCCTCCGGGCATTGACCGCATCGCGTCAGGAAGTGGTTGCTGCCAACCCCCTGCTTCTTCAACTGGATCTGATCAACCTGATGCCCCTGCTCGGGGGATTACCGCTGCGTATCACAGACTGGCAATTCGGGAACCGCAGTCTCCTGGAGTTCGTTCCCCTGGACCAGTGAATCCGGAACAAGCTGCCGTGCCCAGCAACACGTCATTTGCACAGGTTATTGTGCAGGACTCTTTGTGCTTGGGCAAACTCGTCCCGGCTGACAATGAACTGCATATTGGTCTGACGGGCCGTCTGGGAGACGGCCAGAATGTTAATCTCGTCAGAGGCCAGCGCTTGAGCAGCTCTGGCCATAATACCGGGCTGGGCAATGTTGGACCCAATGGCACAGACTATGGCGACAGGTTCAATGCTTACCTGTTCAAAACGACTGCGAAGATCTTTAAGAAATGGCTGGGTACAGTCACTTTCCTTGATAATCAGGCCAATGGTGTTGGCATTGGTGACCTTACTGATATAGGAGATATCATGGGTCTCCAGCACCTTCATAATCTTGAGATCAAACCCAACCTCACCCACCATCCTGGTGTCATGAATTTCTACGCAGGTCACTTGATCAGAGCCGGTGATAATCTCCACCTTTGACTTGGGCGCAATAAAATCATTGGTGATGAGCGTTCCGGGATGTCCTGGATCAAAGGCATTTTTCACCCTGATGGGAATACCCTTGACCTCCAGTGGCTTCGATGCCTTGGGATGCAGTGCCTCCATACCAACGTCAGCTAACTGATCGGCAACATCATAGTTGGTGTTGCATACTGGATGAACCACGTCCTCACCAACGATCAGGGGATCGGCCGAGCAGAAATGGTACTCCTTGTGGATTACGGCCTCACGTGCCTCCATGAGCACCGCCAGTTTGGAAAAGGTGACCTCGGAGTATCCACGGTCGAACTCCCGCATGATCCCTTCAGTGCCCTTGGTATATCCGGTGGCAAAACAGATGGTAGCAAATGGATCTATATCCCTGAAGCTGTCTTTTATGCGGTTATCAATGGAGATCTGCCGGGCATCATCCCAACCGCTTAAGTCGACGAACGTAGTATGGTAACCGAGGTTTTCCAGGATATTGGCCGAATTATAGGCGCTGTGCATCTCGCCAAGAGAGGCAAGTAACTCCCTGGCTGCCAGCAGAAGCTCTTTACGGGTAACATATCCCGAGGCCAGCACGTTCTCTATGCTGCGGAGAATGTTGATGGCAATGTCTATTCGGTCACCGATAAAGTCATTGGCCTGCTCAACATTCAACCCTGTTGCCCCCAGGGATTCGTTGATCTCAAATAGATGATCACGGAGCGCCAGTATGTTTACCGGATAGTTCTCTTGGTTCTTGAATCTGCTGTAGATGCCTGGATGTCCTGTCTTCTTATGTTCGAGCAGCTCGTTGGTTATTCCTGCGTACGCAGAAACCACATAGATTCTGCCGTACACATCATCCGGATTACGTAAGATGATATTAGTGATAATCTCGCCAAACCGGGACATGGAGGTCCCACCGATTTTCTCGACCCGTAGTGCTTGCATGCTGTCCTGTTCGTTCTTCTCTGGTCTTTTCAAAAGAGCATAATATACGCAAAATCCCGCAGTCGTGTCGCCAGCAACAGAGCCTGTGAGGCTACCCACAAAGCACTGTTACAGGCAGGGCTGGTGTCCACGATAAACCCGAGTCGCAAGCATCAGGCTGAACACACACGGAATTCGAAAAACTCTGTTCACTTAGGTAGTTCCTTTTTTTCCATCTGTCAATCCATCCACGAACAGCCAGCTTGCCATTGACCTCTGGACAAAACAGGAGTATTTTGCAAGAGTTTTCTTTAATAAAGGAGCGCTTATGCGAGGATTTGCCATTACCCAATCGTTGCCAGCCGATGCCTCCGGCTGTTTCGTCGAAGTTAACCTCTCCACCCCGTGTCCCGGTCCCATGGACCTCCTTGTCAGGATCAAGGGTATCTCCATCAACCCCGTGGATATCAAACGCCGCAGGCTGTATACCCCGGACCAGGGTCCCAGGTTTCTCGGCTGGGATGCAGCCGGAGTTGTCGAACAGGTAGGTAGTGAGGTGAAAGATTTCAGAGAGGGAGACGATGTCTTTTATGCCGGTTCCCTTGACCGTGAAGGCTCGTATGTGGAATGTCAGCTTGTCGACAGTCGGCTGGTGGCGCATAAGCCTGCCAGTCTCGACTTTGAAGAGGCGGCAGCACTGCCCTTGACCTCTATCACCGCCTGGGAATCGATTTTTGAGCGTCTGCAGATCACCCGTGGTACGGAAGAAAATGCGGCAATACTGCTCCTGGGAGGGGCTGGTGGCATGGGGTCGATCGCCATCCAGCTGCTGCGCCGGCTTACCGGCCTGACCATCATCGCCACCGCCTCCAGAGAGGAATCAACCAGGTGGTGTCTGGAGCTGGGGGCCCATCATGTGATCAATCACGCCCTGCCGCTCCCTCCACAATTGCGCAAACTGGGCATGGACCAGGTAAAATACATCCTCTGCCTGAGTGAGCCCGTGGCCCACTGGCACAACATCTGCGAATCATTGGCACCACTCGGCCGTATCTGTGTGCTCTCCGATGCCGGGGCGCCACTGGACATGAACCTTCTGAAGTGGAAAAGTGCGACCTTTGTCTGGCAGTTCATGTCAACACTGCCCATGTATGCCAGCGAGCGGATGGGTGAACACGGGGCTATCCTCAAAAAAATTACCAGGATGACAGATCAGGGGTTACTGCGGACCACCAAGCTGCAGTCATTGGGGCCGATGTCCGTTGACAGCCTTGCCAGGGGCCACCGCTTTATAGAGACCGGTCACACCATTGGCAAAATCACGTTAGGCGGGGTCTCGGCATGATCGCCAAAGACGTGCATTGGCCAACGGCCTAGATGACGGCACTGTATATCCTGCGGGCCCCAGGAGAGAGGAGCTCTTTTTTCAGGGCCGTACCGCCCAGTCCAGGGGAAGGCAGCGGCGAAAGGCGACAAGGAGCAGAAGGCTTGCCGCCACTGCAAAAAAAAGACGCAGGCAGACCACCACCCAAAAATTTGCGCCAAAAATCACAAAGAGCAGTACGTCTTCGATAATGGAATGGCAGATACTGAGAAAGGTGGCGACAAACAGAATATCCTCGCGGCTCAGGCGGCCCTCACTGACCTCGCGAATGAGGATACCTGCACCGTAAGAGATGCCCAGTAACTGCCCGGCGATAATGGAAAACGCTGTATTGACTTTCTCGATGTACCGCTGCACCAGGGGTACCGCTTTCACCAGATCCATGAGAACGATCACTGCGGTAATGAGCAGGATAATCTTCACGGTAAGCCCCACTGCCCCCTGAAGTGATGTCGTCAACATGGCGATAAAGCCTTCATCCGGGGGCGCTGGTGTCTCAGCCAGCCGAAACGTGTCCTGAAACCAGGAGTTGGGCATCCACCGGAGCGGCCATACCGTGAGCAGGGCCATAGAGACTCGGAGAAGAACAGAGAACCCCCAGGAAACGCCAAGTTTGGCCATAACAGCGCACTCGATAATCAGGGAATGACAGACCCCGAGAAACACCGCCAGCACTGTCCACTGCAGGGCGTCCAGCCCCAGAGGAGCGGCAAAGGCGATACCGGCATAGAGATTGATCAACATGCCTCCGGCAAGGGCAAGGGCTGCCTCCGCAGGTAACTGTAGTATCCGGGTCACCGGCTCAAACAGGAAGGTCAAGTACGGGAGAATATCGAAGTACAGCAGAATATCGGCGAGAATATAGAACGGGACAACAAGTTTGATGATGAGCAGGGCACTGGTAAATGAAGTGCGCAGGCTGTCGTTGAGAATGTTGAGTAACCGGGAAGTGCTCTGCATTGAAGGATCCGGGAAGATATGCGGGCTGGGTGACAAAAGAGATGGCGTCCAGCCATGATAAAAGTACAGGGCTTATTGGACTGCAAAAGATACCATAATTTCCCGAAGACATCTACTCCCCAGACATCTTGATCCGATATACCCCTCTCCCGATCTGTCTGTGCAGGATCTATGCTACAGGATTGCCTTAAACGGTGAGTTGGAGCAACCCCAATATGAGTTGACGCCGTAGTGTATCCGTGCAGGGTTTTTTCCTCCTGCCTGGGCGCTCCTCCACCGTAGAACAGAGAGACTCTGCCGTATCAGGCGCAGCCACAGGGGGTGGTCCCCTGACGATAAGAGATCCTCAGCTGTCCTCCGAGGTTCCCGGGGGAGGGGGCTTTATCTTCTCAAAGAAAAAGAGTATCGTTTTCCTGATGTTGGAACACCTCTCTAGCCCAAAGAAACGGATGCGGATACTGTGCATCAGCGATATTCACGGCAACTTTCCGGCGCTCAACGCCGTACACGAACGTGAATCCGGCAACTGGGACCTGGTACTTAACGCCGGAGACAGTCTGGTCTACGCACCCTTTGCCAACCAGACCCTCAACTGGCTCAAGCAGTCACAGGCCATTTCCATCCGGGGCAATACTGACCGCAAGGTCATTCGCCTGTTGAAAGACAAACCGTTTAACAAGCCAAGCCATCCGGAAAAACGGATTATGTACACGCACACCGCGGCAAACTTGACCCCTGAGAACCAACAGTATCTGCTGGGGTTGAAAAAATGCCGGCAGCTCAAGCTGCTTGGCTGGAAAATAGGCCTGTATCACGGTAGTCCAGCTGATCCCGAAGAATTTCTCTTTGCCGATACCCCAGACAGCAGACTGGCTGAGCTGGCCGCATCAAGCAAAGAGCATATTATCCTCTGCGGCCACTCCCATACCCCGTTTCACCGGCTGGTCGGCGGTGTCCACTTTATCAACCCAGGTTCGGTGGGCCGTATGTTCGACGGTTCTCCCAAGGCATCTTATGCCATGGTGCACCTGCAGCCGGATCAGATAAACATCTACTTCCACCGCATCCCCTATCCAGTCGAGGAAGTGACCCAGGCGATCCTTGACGCAAAACTTCCGAAAATCTATACGCAGATGTACAGCGTCGGCCGTAAGCTCAATTAACCCTCTTCTCCGACCAACTCCAAGCCTTATCCGGTGGCAGAGGCTACGCGGAAATGGCGGCAACGTAGGCCTCATCAATACGTGCCTTGATGTAGGCAAGTAGGTCTGGCGAGGCTGTTTCCATGTCAAAGCAGACCGCATCCTCTCCCAAAAGCCCGGCTGGAACCTCATCACCACGTCCCTCGGGATCGGTAATCAACTCCCCGTAAAAACAGACAGACAGCCAGCGGGGAGTATCTTCAATGACATCGACCATGACGAACAACGGTCTTCCCTGCTGGTCAGGATGTGTTGCCCGCAAAGAATGGGTAACACCCGGCCGCTGGTGAAACTCAAGGATCACCCCAGCTTTGCCTTCCAGATACCTCCAGAGCTCGATAAAGGCCTGCCGGTTTCCCTGGTTCTCTTCACGCCATTCCCTGATAAACTGCTCCAACTTTTCCTGCACAACAGCCATGGGCTCGCTCCTTGTTTTTTTTTAGAAAAACCATCCTGTTACAATGGCCTAGAAGCTCCCTTCGCAATCGCCTCTAGTTGCCTTTCCCCTCTCTTTTGCTATATAGTAGGTGAATACTAACAATTGGTGGTGAAATCAACTGCTCCATATGCTGTGAAACGGTCAAGCATGTTTACGCAAGAGGCCTGCCGTAACCCTTTCAATATCGCAAAGAGACGAGAAGGCAACACCTGCGGAACCCTGGCTGCTCATGTATATCCTTGAACACCAGCAGGAGCCCTCAACATTACCCCAGGAGATGACGATGGCGAACAGCAAAAAATCACACGGCAGCGACAACACCAATTGCCCGGAAAATATACGCCTTCTGGAGGGAACAGCCAGGAAAAACAAGGATGCCCAAAAAGCCAAGGATCGTTGCCCGGTATGGATCAAGAAAGACCATCTTCTCTACGAGGTTGAACTGAAGAAACTGCAGATTGAGCTCATGAAGATGCAAAAACACATGAAGGCAGAGGGAACCCGTATTCTGGCTATCTTCGAGGGGCGGGATGCCGCCGGTAAGGGTGGGACTATCAAACGAATAACCGCTGCCCTCAATCCCAGAAACACCCGGGTGGTTGCCCTGTCCAAGCCCAGTGATACCGAGATGACCCAGTGGTACTTCCAACGCTACGTTTCCCATCTGCCAGCGGCCTGCGAACTCGTGCTCTTTGATCGTTCGTGGTACAACCGCGCCATGGTCGAGCCTGTCATGGGCTTCTGCACCGATGAACAGCACAAACGCTTTCTCAAAGATGTTCCTCTGTTTGAGGAAATGCTCGTCAAAGATGGGATCAAGCTCTTTAAATTCTACTTCTCGGTGTCCAAGGAAGAGCAGAAAAAACGGTTTGAAGCACGCAAGGCTGATCCACTCAAACAGTACAAGCTGAGCCCGGTGGATAATCTTGCCCAGGAATTATGGGACCAGTACAGCGTCAAAAAATTTCAGATGCTCAACGAGACCAACCGGACCATCTCCCCCTGGACCATTATCCGTTCCGATAACAAGAAAAAAGCAAGAATTAACTGCATAAAGTACATCCTCAACGCCATAGAGTACAGCAACAAGTTACCGGAGGATGAACTGACCACTGATTCGGATACTGTCATCAGCGGTATTGATGAGATCAAGCACATGGAGCGCAACCTTTTCAAACCTGGGGCACTGCATGGTTGATGGGTGCTGGGCCAGCCCGCGTTTCTCCGTGCATGGATCATGCACGGTGGGCCATCGTTACCGGTTCACTCGTTTTTACAAAGGCGTCACGAAGTAGAGCAGCCCCTGAGGAAAGCAGGGGACTGCTCTACCTTGGTACATCATGCGTTGCTTGGAAAAGAAAAGACCGCGCTTTCCCGCAGACTGGCAGAGGGCCAGCGCTGGGTTATGGTCTTGCGGCGGGTCCAGAACCGGACACCATCAGGGCCATACATGGCAAGATCACCAAAAATCGAGCGCTTCCAGCCACCAAAACTATGGTAGGCAACAGGTACCGGGAGGGGCACGTTTACGCCGACCATCCCCACCTGAATATTATCGGTAAAATAACGTGCCGACTCCCCATCACGGGTGAAGATACATGTGCCGTTGCCGTACTCATGGGCATTGATCAGATCCATGGCCTCCTGCTGGGTGTTGACCCGGACAATGCCAAGGACCGGTCCGAAAATTTCATCTTTATATATCTTCATGTCCGGCGTAACGTGATCAAACAGGCAGCCTCCAAGAAAAAATCCGTTTTCATACCCCTGAACAACCGTATCACGACCGTCAACCACGAGGGTGGCTCCCTCTTTCACCCCTACGTCAACATACTCTTTAACCTTTTCAAAATGAGCCCTGGTGACCAGTGGCCCCATATCATTGGTATTGTCGTGGCCAGGGCCGATCTTCATCGATGCCAAAGCAACTTTTACTTTTTCAACCAGGGCATCACCCACAGCATCACCGACAGCGACAACGATGGGAAGCGCCATGCACCGCTCACCGCAGGAACCGTAAGCCGCCCCCATAATCGAGCCGACCGCGTTATCAATATCTGCATCCGGCATGAGAATAGCGTGGTTTTTTGCTCCGCCCAAGGCTTGTACGCGTTTGCCGGCTGTTGCCGCCGTTGTGTAAATGTACTGGGCAATTGCGGTCGACCCAACAAAACTGACGGCCTGAACACGGGGATCATGCAGTAAGGTATCAACAGCTTCCCTGTCGCCGTTGACCACGTTCAAAACACCTGGGGGCAGGCCGGCCTCGAGAGCTAACTGTGCCATGAAAAGGGATGCTGTAGGGGTGCGTTCAGAGGGTTTGAGGACAAAGGTATTGCCAGCCATAACGGCAAGGGGCCACATCCAAAACGGCACCATAGCCGGAAAATTAAAGGGAGTAATACCAGCTGTTACGCCCAGGGGTTGAAATTCGCTCCAGGAATCAATGGCGGTGCCAACATTTTTTGAATGCTCTCCTTTGAGTAATTCTCTGATACCGCAGGCAAATTCAACATTCTCGATAGCCCTGCCCAGCTCTCCTCTGGCATCATTGTGAACCTTGCCATGCTCGTCGGTGATCATCGTACAAATCGTCTCGGCATGCTGCTCAAGCAGAGATTTCAGCTTAAACATTATCTGGACACGCCTTGACGGCGTCGTGTTGCGCCAGGAAGGAAATGCGGCTTGGGCAGCAGAAATTGCTTGTTCAGTGGTGGACTTGCTCGCTAACGCCACCTGCTTAGAGGATTCTCCTGTTGCTGGATTAAAAACATCCTGGAGGCGGTCGTTTTCTCCAGGCTCAACTTTACCGTTAATTAAATGCTGTACTATTGTTGTCACCTTTTTCTCCAATAAAATTTTGTTTAATATAAAAAGTCAAAGAACTTCGTTGCATAACTTTATCCTGCAAAAGAGGGACATTCTAACAATATTGAATTTAATCGACAACAAAAATACAAACATTTTTGACTCTGATATAATTTATTGTTTTTTCATTTTTTTTAGGAATGTTCCCGTAAGGCATCTTCGGCGATATCACAAAGAGCCAAGAACGTTACAGGTGAATCATCTTTGCATAAAATTTAATAACTTTTTAGAATTACGTTGAAATATTTCGTCAGTACTGTTTTGATGCTATGTCACAAAAGATGTTCAATGTAGAGTTCTTTTATCTCTTTGTTTTACTGATATTTATACGCAGTGATAGATTGCTGTTGACAGATATCCATAGAGTTTATACATAAAAGAGTACGTCAGGGGAGCATGTGCTGAGAGGAATTCTCATCGAATTCTAACCCTTGGAACCTGATCCGGATAATACCGGCGAAGGGAGGCGAACAACAAAAAGACTGCGGGTAATACCTATCATTTCCCGTTGTTTATTGAGCCGCCTGCCCTTGTTTGGGCAGGCGGCTTTTTTATTATCTTCTTTTGCAACCAACAATGAAGCTACAAGTTAACGGCACCCAGACCAGCAGCAGCGCCGCCAGTCTCTCGGAGCTCATCACCGAGCTCCAGTTAACCCGTGAATCTCTGGTGGTGGAGCACAATACCAGAATTATTCGTCAGCAAGACTGGGCGAGTACGCGCCTGAAGGAAGGAGACATCATTGAACTGCTCAACTTTGTCGGAGGAGGATGAAATCATGGATGATGCACCACTGCAACTGGGCGCGATCTCTTTTTCCAGCCGGCTCTTTACTGGTACCGGTAAGTTTGCTGATAACAGTAAGATCAAGCCTATGCTTGCGGCAAGTGGCTCTGAGCTGATCACCGTGGCCTTGCGCCGTATTGATCTGGGGGCAGGCGCTGACAATATCCTCGAATATATTCCGGATAACGTCACGCTTCTTCCCAACACCTCGGGAGCACGCACTGCTGAGCAGGCCATCCGGACAGCCAGGATTGCAAGAGAAGCCGGCTGTGGTGACTTCATCAAGATCGAGGTTATTACTGACGCAAAATATCTGATGCCTGATAACTGGGAGACACTTAAGGCGACAGAGGTCCTGGCACGGGACGGATTTACTGTCCTGCCCTATGTGCTGCCAGACCTTCCCCTGGGCAAACGCCTTGAGGATGCAGGTGCGGCAGCGGTCATGCCGCTTGGTGCACCCATTGGAACCAATCGAGGTCTGGAGACCAAGGCCCTTATCGCCATGCTCATCGAAAACTGTCGGCTGCCCATCGTTGTTGATGCGGGTATTGGCCTGCCATCACAGGCCGCTGCCGCCATGGAGATGGGAGCAGACGCTGTACTGGTTAATACTGCCATCGCTACCGCCGACGACCCGGTGGCGATGGGAGAGGCCTTTGGGCTGGCGGTCCAGGCCGGACGCATGGCCTGGCTGGCGGAGGCGGCGGCCACCAGCATCACCGCCCGAGCCTCTTCTCCCCTTACCGGCTTTTTGGAGTAGGAGTAAAAACATGTCGTTTTATACCACCCTCTCACGTTACAACGCCTTTGACTTTGACGGATTTTTCAAGCAATGCACGGATGATGATATTGACCGGGCAATTGCGCGGCAGCAGTTGAGAGACCAGGATTTCCTCACCCTGCTCAGCCCTGTTGCGGCAAAACCGGCTCACCTGGAGGCGATGGCACAAAAGGCACGCCAGCAAACCATCCAGTACTTTGGCCGAACCATCCAGCTCTTTGCCCCGCTTTACATCTCAAACTACTGTTCTAACCACTGCGCGTACTGCGGCTTTAATCATGCTAACGACATCGGCCGGCGAAAACTCGACGCAGCAGAGATTGACCGGGAAGCCAGGGCCATTGCCGCCACAGGTATCCAGCACATCCTGTTGCTGACCGGCGAGGCCAAAAAGATAACCTCAATGGACTATCTGCTGGAGGCCGTTGCCATTTTACGTCGCTATTTTGCCTCTGTCTCCATAGAGATCTTTCCCCTGGAACTGCAGGAGTACAAAGCGATGCAGGAGGCTGGTGTAGATGGTCTTACCCTTTTTCAGGAAACCTATGACGAGGCGATATACAAAGAGGTCCATCTTGCCGGCAAAAAACGGGATTTCCACTACCGTCTCAATGCCCCAGAACGGGGAGCCATGGCAGGGTTTCGTACGGTCAATGTCGGGGCCCTCCTCGGTCTTGGCGAGAAACGCAGTGAATTCTTTTTCACCGGTCTCCATGCCCGCTATATTGATGACCACTATCTCGACACCGAGGTTGCCATCTCTCTGCCCCGGTTCAATCCGGCTGAATGCGGCGACTTTACCCCGAACGATCCGGTTGATGACCGCAGCTTTGTCCAGTTTCTCCTTGCCTTTCGTCTCTTTATGCCCAGAGCAGGCATAACCGTTTCCACCAGGGAAAGCGCTGCCATGCGGGACAATCTTATGGGGCTTGGCGCAACCCGTTTCTCGGCCGGGGTCAGTACCAGTGTTGGTGGGTACAGCGACGATAGGCAAAAGAGTTCCCCACAGTTTGAAATTACCGATGAACGCAGTGTTCGGGAAATGGCGGCAGCCATAGCCAGTCGCGGGTTTCAGGTGATCTATAAGGATTGGGACAGGGCGATATGATTGGCATAGCTGGCCTGGGCGGGATCGGCTCCAACATTGCAGTGAATCTGGTTCGCAGCGGAATTGGCCCGCTAAAACTGGTTGACATGGACCTTGTCGAAGAGGGCAACCTCAACCGGCAGTTTTATTTTGCTGATCAGATCGGTCAGCCCAAGGTTGAGGCCCTTACAGAAAATCTGCAGCGTATTGGCACAGGAGTGGCCATAGCATCTTGTCATGCCAAAATTAGCCGGAACAACTGCGCCAACATTTTTACCGGCTGCGAGTTGCTGGTTGAAGGCGTGGACGATGAGAACACCAAAAAAATTGTCCTTGAAGAAATGGCCCCCAGAACCCGGCTTATTGTTTCTGCCTGCGGCATAGCCGGGGCTGAGCTGCAGGGGATTTCCAGCCGCAAGATGGGCAACTGCATAATCGTCGGTGATTTCAGCACAGCCAGCACTGCCGCCCCCCTCTATCTCCACAAACTGCAGGCGATCTGCGCCCGCATGACCGAAACACTTTTGGAGGACATCAAATGAAACAACAGCTTCCGGCCGGGATTTACGGCATTACTGCCGAGGCTTTCTCCTGCGGCCGCTCCAACCTGACGATTGCCCAGGAAATGATCGCCGGTGGCATCAAGATTCTCCAGTACAGGGAAAAACGTCATAAAAAAGACTACTGCGATATATACCGTGAGTGCAAAGAGATACGAGAACTCACCCGGAAGCATGGCGTCCTTTTCATTGTCAATGATTTTGTTGATATCGCCCTGCTGGTAGATGCCGATGGCGTCCATGTCGGCCAGGAAGATCTGCCGGTTGCTGCTGCCCGCAAGCTGCTTGGCCCCGCTAAGATTATTGGCCTCTCCACACACAATCCGGCACAGGCGCAGGCCGCAGTGTCAGCAGGAGCCGATTATATCGGCGTTGGCCCTCTTTATGCCACCAATACCAAGGAGGATGTCTGCGCCCCGGTAGGACTTGAGTACCTTGATTATGTGGTAAATAACATACGACTCCCCTTTGTCGCCATTGGCGGGATCAAGGGGCACAATATCGAAGAAGTTACCAAACGAGGAGCCACAACGGTCTGCCTTGTCACTGAAATTGTCGGCGCTCAAAACGTTGCGGCAACAGTGCAACAGCTTCAAGAAAAAATCACCATTACCTGAGCGGCATGTCAGCCGCTTGAGCAATCATTGACCCCAAAACATACCCAAATACTTTCTGGAGGCAATATGACCTACACAACCCAGATGGATGCCGCCCGCAAGGGCATCGTTACGCCACAGATGCAGGATGTGCTCGAAGATGAGCATATCCGCGAAGAGGACCTGCTTGAACGCCTCGCCAACGGCCGAATAGCCCTGCCAGCCAACAAGAATCACACCAGTCTCCGGGGTGGGGGGGTTGGCCTGGGACTTCGCACCAAAATAAACGTCAATCTCGGGGTTTCCGAGGATTGCTGCGATGTTGCGGCCGAGATTAACAAGGTCAAAAAGGCGATTGAGTGGAAAACTGATGCGATCATGGATCTTTCCACCTTTGGTGACACTCGTGCTTTCCGCAGGCGTACCGTGGAGATCAGCCCGGCAATGATCGGAACCGTGCCCATGTATGACGCCGTGGCCCGCTATGGTAAAGACGTTGCCAGCCTGACCGTTGATGATGTCTTTGATGTCGTCAAGATCCACGCCGAAGACGGCGTCGATTTTCTGACCATCCATGCCGGCCTCAATCGCCACGCTGTCGAACGGGTAAAAAACAACAAGCGGTTGACCAATGTTGTCAGCCGTGGTGGCTCGCTGCTCTTGTACTGGATGGAAAAAAATGATGCCGAAAATCCCTTTTTTGAACATTTTGACCGCCTGCTGGAAATCTGCCGCAAATACGATGTCACCCTGAGCCTCGGTGACGGTCTCCGGCCGGGCAGTCTGCATGATGCCACCGACGCCCCGCAGATCCAAGAACTGATCACGCTGGGAGAGCTCACCAAGCGATGCTGGGAACAGGATGTCCAGGTTATGATCGAGGGCCCCGGCCATGTTCCGCTCAACGAGATTGTCGCCAACGTCCAGCTGGAGAAGAAACTCTGCCATGGAGCACCCTTCTATGTCCTCGGCCCTCTGGTCACGGATGTCGCCCCCGGCTACGATCACATTACCTCTGCGATTGGCGGAGCCCTGGCAGCAAGCTATGGCGTTGATTTTCTCTGCTATGTAACGCCTGCAGAGCATCTCCGCCTGCCTGATATGGACGATATGAAGGAAGGTATTGTCGCTACCCGGATTGCTGCCCATGCCGCCGATGTCGCCAAAAGTATTCCCGGAGCCATTGAGTGGGACAATGCCATGAGCGATGCCCGCAACAAGCTTGACTGGGAGAAGATGCTCGAACTCGCCATGGATGGAGAAAAAGCACGACGTTACCGCGAGTCATCCATGCCGGAAGACAAGGAGGTCTGCACCATGTGCGGCGATTTATGCGCGGTGAAAAGAAGCCGTGAGATTCTCGAGCAGACCTTGTAGGGTGGGGGGCTTTGGTAACTGCGGCAGCAGGATAAACAACGTCTTCACCTGCCACTGCACGGTATCTTGCAGTGGCAGGTGAATGCTCCTGAAAACGGCCTGCAGGGTATGCGGTGGAGCCCCTGTTTACCAGTGTGTCGAAATAACCGCAATTGTAGAGGTTTTGGTGAAGTGTGTGGTTTTTTCTCCTCTTCTCTGCGGTAAGTTTTGGAAAGGTGTTCGAGTCGTATCGTTCTATTTGCTTGGAACATCAGGTAGATATTTTTTCAGTGCTTAAGGGGGCTTAGCCTTGTTCTCTGTGAGGCCCGTTTCTTGCATATCAGTCTTTACTTCTTCTTTTTTGATGACTTTTGCCCACACAGAGAATCTATGGGATCGCTGATCGAGCCTCACCAATATACCCTGAAACGGTCTGTAAGTTGTTGCGGCGTTGGCCTGCACTCAGGGAGAACGGTTAACCTGACCATTAAACCTGCTCCAGCCAATACAGGCATACGTTTTACCCGCACTGATCTTGCGAGAAAACCGAAGATCCAGGCCCGGGTAGAGCAGGTCGTCGATACGCGATTGGCCACCACCATCGGCCATAAAGGTGTCAGTATTTCGACGACCGAGCACCTGATGGCCGCCCTTCGTGGTTTTGGTATCGACAATGCCGATATTGAGATCGATTCTCATGAGGTGCCGATCATGGATGGCAGTGCCGGCCCCTTTATGGCTCTGCTGAAGCGTAGCGGCCGCCAGCGGCTAGATACCCTGAGACGCGTCATCCGTATCGTCGAACCCCTGGAGTTTGAGTACGAGGGAAAGTCAATTCGGGTGGAGCCCTATGACGGTTTCAAGGTGACCGGACGTATTCATTTTGAAGGAGATCTGCTGCATGAGCAGCGCTATTGCTTTGATTTTTCCTATGATGGCTTTTCCCGGGAAATCGCCCGGGCCAGAACCTTTGGCTTTGTCGAGCAGGTGGAGGCACTGTGGCAGAATGGTCTTGCCCTGGGCGGCACCCTTGATAATGTCGTTGCCATCCATTGGGATCGGCGCTCCATCCTCAATGAAGATGGTCTGCGGTACAGCGATGAGTTCATTCGCCACAAGGTCCTGGATGTCATCGGTGATATGACGCTGCTGGGCGCACCGCTACTGGGGCACGTTATTGCCGACCGCTCCGGGCACAGCCTTCATCTGGGGTTGACCCAGATGATTCTCGACTCTCCCCAGTGCTGGGAATGGGTGAGATTCGATATCCGTGACAATATCCTTCGTCAAGTGGTGACCACGTCTGCCGGCAATCCCCTCCAGCCAATATTCTCCTCAAATCAAGAGGTTTTTGGTGGGCAGCCAGCCTAGCCTGTGCAGGCTAACCCCTTCTCCTTAGGTGAAATTCTTTCAATCCCGCTGTTGCTCTGTACTTTTTACGAGCATCCCCCCGGGACGCAGTGGTACACTTTTTCGAACTGACCATCCTCCCTTTTAACCAAGATGGATACTGAACCTATGAATACTTTACCCGAGATTGGCATGATCGGCGGAGGACAGATGTGCGAGGCGCTTGTCCGGGGTCTGCTTGAGGCTGGGACTGCCCGACGTGAGCAGCTCCGGATTGTCGAGCCTGACCGGGAACGCTCCCTGTACCTGGAAAAGAGCTATGGCCTTGGCATCGTTCAGCCAGAGGAGTTGTGTTCGCTGTGTCAGATAGTGGTGGTGGCAGTGAAGCCGCAGATGTTTGTCGAGGTGGCGGCTGCGTACCAGCCTTTCCTGCGGAACTCCCATCTGGTGATCTCTCTCATGGCTGGAGTTAAGCTGGACGTCTTGGTCCGTCATCTGGGAGAGGGCCTCCGTGTTATCCGGGCCATGCCCAACACACCATCACTTGTGCAGGCGGGTGCCACCGCCATCAGCGGTAATACTTTCGCTACTGCTGATGACCTGGAGATTGCTGCCCGGTTGTTCCAGGCGGTGGGCACCTGTGTGCAGGTACCGGAGCATATGATGGATGCCGTTACCGGGCTCAGTGGCAGCGGCCCCGGGTATGTTTTCACCATGATCGAGGCCATGGTTGACGGCGGCGTCCAGGCTGGGCTTCCCAGGCAAATGGCCGAGCAGCTGGCATTGCAGACAGTGTATGGGGCAGCAAAACTGGCTCGGGAAAGTCGGGAATCCCTTGCAACCCTGCGTGGCCAGGTGACCTCACCTGCCGGCACCACCATCGCCGGGCTTGGGGTCCTCGAACGGGGAGGCTTCAGGGGTATGGTCATGCAGGCAGTTGAGACGGCAGCCAAACGTTCTGCCGAGCTCGGCCAGTGAAGATTGCATATGCCGGGGTTATCACCCGGCCCGAGAGCCCCGACGTCCGCCAGACCGGAGAGGCACTTGCCGGTTGGCTCGAAGAGCGCGGCATTGCCGCAGAGATTGATCAGATCCTGCCGGAGATGGACATCCTTATCATTCTCGGCGGTGACGGGACCCTGTTGCATGTGGCCCAGCAGGCAAGCTTTCTCGATATTCCGGTGGTGGGGGTCAACCTCGGTAACCTCGGGTTTCTCACCGAGGTCGCGGCCGGGGAGATGTACGCTACCCTTGAAGAGATCTTTGCCGGGAACTTACGCATCGAGCATCGCATGATGCTGCGTATCGACCAGATTGTCGACGGCAAGGTGCAGCGCTCAGAATTTGCGCTCAACGAGGTGGTACTGATCAGGGAGGCGGCTGAGCGCCTCGTCCATCTTCGCTGCTGGGCTGACAGGGAGTACATCACCACCTACAAGGCCGACGGCCTTATCATCTCCACACCCACAGGTTCCACCGCGTATAACCTGTCTGCTGGTGGTCCTGTGGTTCATGCCGGGCTTGATGCCATGCTGGTTACCCCTATCTGCCCCTTCATGCTGGAATCCCGGCCAGTGCTGCTGGAACCGGAGATCCGTCTTTCGGCCCAGCTCATGCCGCCCACCGACGGTGCCCGGGTGATTGTTGACGGACGCCTGAAGTGGATAATGGACGAAGAACAGTATATTATGGTCCAGGCGGCCCGGCGGCCATTGCAGCTGATCAGCTCACCGGTGAAGAACTATTTCACCATCCTGCGTGACAAGCTGAACTGGGGTGGGAGAAAATATAACCTCCCGATGCCTGAAGAGATAGAACGGTTTTTCGATTGACCCAGGTCTCAGGGCATCACCTCTTTTTTCGCTGGATCTTGTATTTTTTCATCTTGTACTGGAGAAGACTTCTGGTGATGCCAAGCTTTTCTGCAGCTCTCGCCTGCACGTTACTCTCCTCTTCCAGTGCCTGGCGCACCAGTTTTTCTTCAATGCCGTTGAGCACCTCTGCCAGGCTGAGCCCGTTGGGGATGAATTGGCTCAGCTCAAGGCTGGTGCTCCACTCCTGATTACCGGCCAGCTCCGTCGAGTCGGGCTGGATATCCTCAGCCTCAATGGTGGTGCCGTTGCAGAGAATGATGGCACGTTCGACAGTGTTTTCCAGCTCGCGGACATTGCCTTCCCAGGGCAGGCTGACTAGCAGGCGCATGGCGTCCGGGCTGATGTCCAGGTGTCCCCGTCCCAGCCTTTTTTCGTTTTTGTGGATGAAATGGGTTACCATGGCCGGAATATCATCGAGGCGTTCCCTGAGCGGTGGCAGGTGAATATGGATAACGTTGAGTCTGTAGTAGAGGTCCTCCCGGAAGGTGTTGCGGTCCACTTCATCCTTGAGATCCTTGTTGGTGGCGGCAAGGATCCGAACATCAACCTTGTGTGGGGTGTTGCCGCCCACTCTCTCAAAGGCTCGCTCTTGGAGGACCCGCAGCAGTTTGGCCTGAAGGAGTTGCGGCATCTCACCGATTTCATCGAGGAAAAGTGTACCGGTGTGGGCCAGTTCAAACCGGCCCTTGCGCATGGCGATTGCATCGGTGAAGGCCCCTTTTTCGTGGCCAAACAGTTCACTTTCCAGCAGGCTTTCCGCCAGGGCGGCGCAGTTGACAGAGATGAATGGTGCATCCTTGCGGGGGCTGCGGTTGTGGATAGCTCGTGCCACCAGCTCCTTGCCGGTGCCTGACTCTCCGGTGATAAGTACCGAGCTCGGTGTCGGCGCTACCTTTTCGATAAGCTCATAGACCCCGAGCATACTGGGATTTTTGCCGATCATTTCGCCAAAGCCGGTGCGCTGCATCGCCTCATCGCGCAGCCGGCGGATTTCACGGATCAGGTTGTAGTGCTCGATGGCCTTGTTGATGCTGGCCAGCAGTTGATCATTGGAGAACGGCTTTGCCAGGTAGGTGAACGCGCCCAGGTGCATGGCCTTGACCGCCTGCTCAACTTCGGCGTAGGCGGTAATAAGAATGACAGGCAGCGCTTTGTTGAACTCCTTGATTTTGGCAAGGAATTCGATCCCATCCATTTCCGGCATTTTCATGTCCGTGAGAACCAGGTCAAGGTCAGTATCCTGGACAATCGTCATGCCGGCGAGGCCGCTGTCAGCAGTGAAGACCTCAAAACCTTCATCTCGGAGAAGTTCGGAGAGTACTATCTGGTAGTTGGGCTCGTCGTCGACAACAAGGATGGTGTGCATGTCTTTTCCTTTACGTGGTGGTGGAGAGGTCGCGTCGTTTTCGCAGGCGCTGGTTGAGTTCGTCAAGGATGTGATCTGGTGGACAACAGGTGGAGCCGGCTGCCGCCAACCGGTTTTTAGGGCGGTTGCTGCCATGAAAATCACTGCCACCGGTGGTTAGTAGGGCGTGATGTCTGGCGGTTTCGCCGAGCTTTTTCCGCATCTTTTTGCGGTGAGAAGGATGATACAGCTCAATGCCGTCAAGACCGCGAAGGGCAAGCTCGGCAATCAGGCGGGGCTGTTTCCGGTAGCCGGAATCAATCTGGCCGGGGTGAGCGAGGACGGCAAGGCCGCCGTATTGATGAATGACGGCAATGGTCTCAACGGCGCTATACACGAAGCGAGAGACATAGGCGGGTTTACCTTGGCCGAGCAGCCTGTAAAAGGCCTGTTGCATATCCGGGCAGAGCCCCTGTTTGACCAAGAGCCTGGCGATATGGGGGCGGCCGGTCTGACCAACCGGTGACAGTTGGACCAGTTCTTCCGGGTCAAGGGCATATCCGAGGCCGGCCAGTTTTTCAAGAATTTTCAGGTTGCGTTGCTCGCGCCCTTGCTGGAGGCGCTTTAGCCACGTCTGCAGTTTTGGGTCGGTGTGGTCGATCCCGTAGCCGAGCAGGTGAATATACTGTTGACCATGAATGGCATGTATTTCCACACCGGTGATGGCATGCATTCCCCGTTCGTCTGCAGCCTTGATGAACTCATTAAGCCCTGCGGTGGTATCGTGATCAGTGAGGGCCATTGCAGTCAGCTTCTGTGTGCAGCCAAGCCGGACCAGTTCTGTCGGTGTTAACGTACCGTCGGAGAAGGTGGAATGGATGTGGAGATCGACGCACATGGATGATGGTATGGGTGCGGGGTCTGTAAAAGACAGGAAAAGAGCTCGAGAGTACTCTCGGCATCCCTGCTATGCGTTCTCGTACCTCGCAGGAAACCAAAACCTCAGCCTGATGATGCTTGAGGATTTGCCCTGACGCTAGAGGAGGTAGGTCAGCGAAGAGCATACCATAACATGGACGGCATTGGATACCGATAAAAAATATCTGTCAGCGCTGTTGCCCAGAACTCCAGAGAAGACCATGAAGTAAGGGGGTATGCAAAAAAGTAGAACTTTTGATAAGCTTGATCGGTTTGCATGCCCCTATGACATAGGCCGTGATCATGGACGGAGGCAGCTGGGCGGCAACGTTTATAAGCAGAGGGCTTAAACTGGTATACCGGGTATGGTGCGATGAACGAGCCTGCCCTGCGTCCTTGCGAAAAAAAGGAATAACAGGCGGTCCTCCAGGCGCTCTTTTATGGTAACAATGGCGAAGATATGTCTCAGGCCGATGGTCAAAAAATGGCGATCACTTCAACGAGAAGGGAACACAATGGATCAGATGCTGCTGCAGCGTATTGAAGCAGCTCTGGCCGGAAGGGCGTTCACAGAGGGGAGCGGTATCCTTGTGGCCGCCTCCGGGGGGCCAGACTCCACTGCCTTGCTGTATCTGGCGGCGCAGGTCTGTCAACCTGCTGGTATCCATCTCCTGGCAGTGTACGTGGATCATGGTCTGCGTCCCCGGGAAACCCACGCTGAGATCAGCTTGGTGCGGCAGCATACAGATCGCCTCGGCGTCGAGTTTGCCCGCTGCCAGGTGGATACACAGGGCCATGCCCGCAGCCATGGTCTCTCCCTGGAGCATGCCGCCAGGGACCTGCGCTACGAGGTCCTGCAAGGCCTTGCTGATGCACGCAGTGTGGCTGCCATCCTCCTGGGGCACACCGAAGATGACCAGAGTGAGGAAGTGTTGCTGCGCTTGCTGCGTGGCGGTGGTCGTGCTGCACTCTCCGGGATGCGTCCCTCCCGGGCCTCTATACTGCGGCCTTTTCTCAATGTCCGTAAGAGGGAACTACTCGCCTACCTGCAGGGGCAGGGCATTGCCTATTGCATTGATTCCAGTAATAGTGATCCCCGGTTTTTGCGCAACCGAATTCGCCATCATCTCCTGCCGCTCCTGGAAACAGCGTATGACCCCGGGGTGAGAAAGGCGCTGCTCAAGAGTGCTGCCATCCTTGGCGAGGAAGATGACCTGCTCACCCAGATGACCGAAGCGGCGTGGCAAAAGATAGCTTCGGTGAGCACTGGCGGTGAGGCTGCAGTGATCGAGTTGCAGCGTTCCGGGCTGCTTGCGCTCCACCCGGCGCTGCAGCGCCGACTGCTGGAGATGGCGCTGCACAAGCTGGGTGCTTCACCCCGCTACGCACATATCATGGCGATTATCGACACCGCAGCCAGAGATCGGGGAAGACGGGAGTTGCACCTTGCAAAGGGACTACGGGTCGAAATTCATGGTGAAAGACTGTCGTTCTCCTATCCACGTGGCAGGCAGCCCTGGCGGGGCCGTCTCCACGAGGGGTAGGGGCGACACCACAAGGACAGTGATCATGCAACCACCTCGAAAAACAGGGGAGACCGCCGTACTCCTGCTCCACGGTCTCTGCCGGACCCGGCGGTCCATGGCCACTATGGCCCGGGCCCTGGAAGGTGAGGGGTACCTGGTTCTCAATCCGGGATATCCCTCGAGAAAAGCTGATGTACGAACATTGGCCCAGCAAAGTATAACTCAGGCCCTTGCCACTTTTCGCCGCACCGGTTGTACGAGGCTGCATGTGGTCACCCATTCCATGGGCGGTATTCTGCTGCGGGCCTTTCTTGCTGAAGAGGAGGTGGCAGAGCTTGGCCATGTGGTGATGCTTGCGCCCCCCAATGGCGGCAGCGAGCTGGTTGACCGGTTACGCCATCTTCCAGGATTTGCCTGGTTCAATGGCCCTGCAGGGCTGGAGCTTGGCACCGGTACCGATGGCTTGCCCGGACAACTTGGCCCGGCTGCCTTTTCTGTGGGGATCATCGCTGGCAGTCGTTGCCGTGATCCTTTTTTGAGCCGCCTGCTTCCCCGGCCCAATGACGGCAAGGTCTCGGTGGAACGGACCAGACTTGCTGGAATGCGCGACTTTCTCGAGCTGCCCTATGGCCATACCTTTTTGATGAATCGCCCAGAGATCATCAGCCAGACCGTGCATTTTCTCAAAAAAGGCTTTTTCTGTCGTTAGCCTCAGCTCTTGCGTAACACCCTTTTGTCGCCGATACGGATCGTGAGCTTGGCCCGGTCAAAGTACTCCATAAGGGGGATGGAAAACTTGCGGGTCAGGCCGGTCAGCTCCTTGAAGCCCTGGGCATCTATCTCTGCTTTTTCCTCGAGGTGGCGGGTGAGTTTTTCTGCGAGCTTCTCGAGCACCCCGGCATGGAAGAACAGGCTCTCGGAGATGCGTACCAGAACGCCTTTTTGGCGCAACAGATCGATAACCTGCTGAACCTGCTTTTCAGGAAGATGGTCGAAGGCGGCCAGTACCTCCCTGAACAGCGGTGGCTTCAGCCCGGCCTCTTCGTACATGGTGCTGACCTTTTGGCGAACCTCTTCTTCATCTATCTGCAGGGTCACGGTGTGGCCGCGCCGTCGTACTTCTGCACCGTCCTGTTCGATGTGCTCCTTTCTTGCCAGGGTGTTGAGGGTAAACTGGAAAAGGCGGTTGTCCACGGGTGGTCGCAGGCGGGAGCGCAGCTCTTCCCGGCCAATACCGCTTTTGAGTGGATTGTCTGTGTGATAGGTGTCGAGAAAGGTGAGCAGCTTTTCGCAGAGAGCCTCAAAGACCACTGCGGCCAGCATCCGGCGACTCTCGGACTCGACAACGACAATCTTCCCCTGACTCACCGGCTGCTGCAGCTGCTTTTGCAGACGTTTGCCAAACAGTCCCAGGCGTGGCCCCATCTGCTGCTCGGCGATGCCGTCCAGGCCACTCTCTTCGAGGAGCAGCAGCATAATCGCTTCGACATCGTCCCCCTCAAGGGTGGCAAAGACCTGGTAGTTTTTCTGGCGATGTGCCTCAGAGCTGCGTTTGCGTTTTGGCGGCGCCGTATTGAGGATCGTGCCGCCACCGATAGTGGATACCGGCGAGTAACTGCGGATGACATAATGATCCCCCGGCCACACCGCGACCGGTTCCTTGAGGAGCAGCTGGATGTGGGTATCAGTGCCTGGAGACAGGAGATCCTCTGCCATGAGCAGGACATGCCCCATGACCTCCCGGGTGCCCACATGGACCCGCACCAGGGTGCGATGCTTCAGGTCTCTGGTGTTGATCTCCAGGTAGTGCAGGGAGGCATCAAGGAGCCTGGTGGGCTCCATGGCGCCGGGGGGTGCGGCCATGTCACCCCGGTTGATCTCCTCCTTTTCAACTCCCTGGAGGTTGATGGCGGTGCGGTGGCCGGCCTCAACCATTTCGACCTCCTGGCCATGCACCTGAATCCCACGGATACGGGCAGTGCGTTTGCCGGGGTAGAAGCGGAGCTCGGCGCCGTTGTCGATTCTTCCGGAAAAGGAGCTGCCAGTAATCACCGTGCCAAATCCCTTCATGGAGAAGACCCGGTCCACTGCCAGGCGAAAGGGGCCGAACTCCTCCTGAAACTGCATGGTCTGGACTTTTTTATCAAGTACGGCGATCACCTGGTCGATCCCCTTGCCACTGATGGAATCCACCGCAATAATCGGTGCTTCCTCGAGGAAGCTGCCGGTAAAGAACTCCTGCACCTCCTCTTCGACCATCTCCAGCCACTCCTCTTCGACCATGTCCTTCTTGGTGAGGATTACCAGGCCGTCGCGGACACCCAGCAGACGGCAGATGTCGAAGTGCTCCCGGGTCTGGGGCATGATTCCTTCGTCAGCGGCGATGATGAAGGCCACCAGGTCCATACCGGCAGCGCCAGCCACCATGTTGCGTACAAATTTTTCATGGCCAGGGACATCGACAATGCCGAGGCGGTGGCCGCAGGGCAGGTCCAGGTGGGCAAACCCCAGCTCAATGGTTATACCGCGTTCCTTTTCCTCTTTGAGTCGGTCGGTGTCGATATTGGTCAGCGCCCGGATCAGGCTGGTCTTGCCGTGGTCAACGTGTCCTGCTGTGCCCAGAATAATTTCACGCATGGGTTTTTGTCGGTGCTTGAGCAGTTGGAGCGGCAGGCCGCTGTCAACCGCTGCGTTGTCTCAGAAAAAGGGGTTGTTGGCCTCGTTGCCAATGGTTGACTGCAGGCCGCCATAGCCATGGCCAGGGTAGACAATGGTTGCCGGGGGCAGGGTGAACAGTCGTTCGCGGATGGAGCTGGCCAGCTGCTCCATGGAACCGCCCGGGAAATCCGTGCGGCCGACGCCACTGACAAAGAGGGTATCGCCGGTGAAACAGTACGGTGCCGCATACAGACACATGCCACCGGGGGTGTGGCCCGGGGTGTGGATGACCTCGAGTGCCTCTTTGCCAAATCTGAGGTGATCGCCGTGATCCACGGTACGATCTGCAGGCGGTGAATGGGGCAGCCCCAGTCTGGAGAAGTAACTGGTGACTTCCGGGTCATTGAAGAAGCGCTGTTCCTCCTCATGGAGAATGATGAGCGCGCCTGTGGCTGCCTTGATTTTCTCATTGCCGCAGTTATGATCCGGATGGCTGTGGGTGTTGATGATGGCCACCACTTCGAGGTTTGCCCTGTTCACCTCGGTGAGAATGTGTTCTTCGTCACCACCGGGGTCAATGATAACCGCCTTGCCGGTGGTCTCGCAGCTGACGATATAACAGCAGACCTCCATCATGCCGACAATGAGCTGTTGTACATGCATAGCAAACTCCTGTGGAAAAGGACTGTCCCCTCTCTCCACCTCTGGTTTTGGCGGTGAGAGGGGAGGGGCTGCCGTTTCAGCCTTTAGCTACAGGCGCCACTTTCGGGTTTAATGGTGTTTAGGGTGATGGCTCCGGAGGGCGGCATCCGCCGGATCACGCTGGTAACAATGGCGCTGAACGCCTCGGCTGCCGGGGTTGTCTCTTCACCGCAGAGGTACGGTGTACCAGTGTCGCCGGCGATGACGATCCTCGGATCCATGGGGATACGGCCAAGGAAGGGCAGATCAAAATCACGGGCAGTCTTTTCGCCGCCGCCGGTGCTGAAGATATCGACAGTCTCGTTACAGTGCGGACAGACATAGCCGGACATGTTTTCAATCACACCCACCACCGGCATCTTCATGGTCTTGCAGAAGTTGATGGATTTGCGGACGTCGGCAAGTGCCACTGCCTGCGGGGTGGTGACGACGATGGCGTGGGTGTTGGGAATGGTCTGGGCAACACTCAGTGGTTCGTCGCCAGTGCCGGGAGGGGCGTCAACCACCATATAGTCAAGCTCACCCCAGTCCATGTCGGCGATGAACTGGCGGATGGCCTGGATCTTCAGGGGGCCGCGCCAGATGATCGCATCATCGCGGTCCTTCATCATATACTCCAGGGACACCACCTTGAGGTTGTCGTTATACTGCAGCGGCGGTACCAGGTCACTGGGGTTGGCCGGCGGCTCAAGGGTTCCGTTTAGGTTGAGCATGCGACAGACATCCGGGCCGTGAAGATCCACATCGACCAGCCCGACCTTGTGCCCCTCTTTGGCGAGTCCCAGGGCCAGATTCACCGCCACCGTGGATTTGCCGACTCCACCCTTGCCGCTCATTACCAGTATCTTGTTCTTAATTTTGCTCAGTGACCTGTTGATCGCCAGGTCCTGTTGAGCGAGCTGGGCATCGCCTGAACCACACCCTCCCTGTTGACTGCTCCCGCATGAACTGCCCATGGATTGCCTCCCTTTGCTGAAGAAAACCTATATATCGGAGAAAAAAACTTGGGGCCGCTGGTGTTTCCATACGGCAATAGCGTCTTGTGCGCGAAAAATCCAGCTCGACCCGGAGGTATAATCTAATGACGGACCGCTGAAAAGCAATAAAAAATCCAGGGGGGTCCGGGGGAGGGAACCAAGGCTTTTTATTGCGTTTCCGTTGGCAGCAGCGCTATAGTGATTATCTTGTAGTGCTGTTTTGAAAGGGCAGCGGCCATGGCTCTTTTTCCCGTTCTGTGGCCGGTGTTGGCAGGGATGCGGTAACGTTGTCATCACGGCACCTGGTTTCCAGGAGAGTTTTTATGCAGGTGCTGCTGTTTTTCTCGAAAAAACGTCTGCGTTACGTGTATGCTTCAGGGCCGGGCCTGGCGGCAATGATCGTGCCGATGGCCAACGACAGAGATATGCTGGAAATTTCAGGGAGGCCAGAGCGGCAATGCCCGTTCATCCTCCTCACACGATAAGGGAGGTGCTTGACATCGCCATGGAAAAGGACGCGTAGCAGATGCTTGGGTGGTTCAAGAAGAAATTTGACAGCGAAGAAGAGCTGGCGGGTGCTGAAGCGCCCGTTGAAGAGGCTACAGCACCTGAGAACCCACAGGTCCATACTGAGCAGGAGGGCGGCGCCCCACTGCCGGACAGCTCTTTGCAGGCGGCAACAACCGCGCCGACTCCCCGCTTTGCCGAGGACTTGCCGGTTGACGGCCCCGGGCAGGGCGCTTCGGCAAAGAAGTCCATGCTGCAGCGGCTCCATGAGCGTCTCGGCAAAACCGGTGGGTCGCTGGTCAGTCGCCTGGATACCCTCTTTCTTGGGCGTAAGGAAATTGATCAGGAACTCTTTGACCAGCTTGAAGAGATCCTCATTACCGCTGACCTGGGAGTGGGCACAACCATGGAGCTTCTCGACAGTGCCCGCCAGCAGGTGAAACGCGATCAGCTCGATAATCCCCAGGCCCTTAAAAAGGTTCTGCGTGAGCACATAGAGGCCTTCCTGCTGACAGATGACCAGCCTGCTGAGCTGGTCCTGCCTGACCAGGGACCCTTTGTCATTATGGTGGTAGGGGTCAACGGTGTCGGCAAGACCACAAGTATTGGCAAGATTGCCAACAAGTTTGTCCAGTCCGGCCGGTCAGTGCTGCTGGTGGCCGCTGACACCTTCCGTGCCGCTGCCATTGACCAACTGAAGATTTGGGGAGAGCGGGTCGGCGTCGAAGTTGTTGCCCAGCGCCCCGGTGCTGACCCGTCGTCAGTGGTCTTCGACGGGATGGAGTATGGTATTGCCCGTAACTTCGATGTTATTCTCGTCGATACTGCCGGTCGTCTGCATACCAGCGTCAACCTCATGGAAGAGCTCAAGAAGATTCGTCGGGTCATGGCAAAGAAACTGCCCGGCACCCCCCATGAGGTCCTGCAGGTCATTGACGCCACCACCGGTCAGAACGGTATCTCCCAGGTGCGCCTGTTCCATGAAGCGGTCGGTGTTACCGGGCTGGCCCTGACCAAGCTGGACGGCACCGCCAAGGGCGGTATTGTCGTGAACATCAGTCGCGAGTGCGGTATCCCGGTACGCTTCATCGGTATAGGTGAAAAGATCGAAGACCTGCGCGACTTTGTCCCGGGCGAGTTTGCCGAGGCCCTCTTTGGCGAACGAGTCGGACAGTAAGATCCGGAAAAGGAGATAGCGATGCAGTACCGTCAAACCCCTCAACCCGGCTGTGGTGGCTGTCTGCTCATCGCGGCCATGCTCCTCCTCGTTACCGGCGGCGCTCCGGCCCTGCTCAATTTTCTCGGTTTTCTTTTCTTCACCGGTATCCTTGGGATCCTCCTGCTGATCGCCCTGTTTTACGGGTTTACCTACCATGTGCAGCAACGGGTCTCAACCTACGAGGCCTCGCAGACAGAAGCAAAAAAACGCTACGTCTATCTGCTGGTCCATGTTTTGGTCAAGATCGCCCAGATTGACGGCCGGTTCACCAAGGCTGAACTGGCGACCATGACCAACTTCTTTCAGTACAACCTGCGCTATTCGCAGGACCAGATGTACTGGGTCAAACAGATGATCAAGGAGGCCCGTTCCGCAGAGGTGAGCATGGAAGAGCTGCTCACCGAGATTCGTGACGGATTTGGCCATGAACCGCGGCTGATCCTGATGGAGCTGGTTTACCAGATTATCTACCTGAAGCATCCGGTGGTTGATGCCGAGCTCCAGCAGGCCCGCGCCATTGCCTCTTTTCTCAAGATTTCCGTCTATGAGCAGCGTACCATCGAGGCCAAGTACATGTACCGGCACCGCCAGGAGAGTGCGGCGGCAGCACAGTCGGACGAGCATTACTACGCGGTGCTGGGACTCGACCAGGGAGCCAGTTTTGCGCAGATCAAGAAGTCGTATCGTAAACTCTCCATGCAGTACCATCCTGACAAGGTCGCTCATCTGGGCGACGAATTCAAAGGTGTGGCCGAAGAAAAGATGAAGGAGATCAACGCGGCCTACGACTATTTTAAGCGCAAATTCGGCGAACAGTAATTGGGTTGCGCTGCAGTACTGTGGCAGCAATCACATGTTACCTGCTTAAAAACACAGGGAGAACCCAAGATGACCATAGCGGCAAAAATGCAGATGTTGAGCGAGCAGTCCTCGATGATTCGCAAGATGTTCGAAGAGGGCGCAAAGATGAAGGCTCGTTACGGGGCAGACAAGGTCTTTGACTTCAGCCTCGGAAATCCGGATGTGCCGCCGCCAGCAAAGTTTTACGAGGTGCTCCGCGAGGTGGTTGAGGATACTCGCCCTGGCGTCCATGGCTACATGCCCAACGGTGGCTACCTGCACGTACGTGAGGCTGTTGCTGCCAGACTTTCTGCAGAGCAGGAGGTGAAACTGGGAGGTGGTGACGTGCTGATGACCTGTGGTGCAGCCGGAGCCCTGAATCTGGTGATGAAAACCCTGCTCAACCCCGGCGATGAGGTGATCGTCCTTACGCCGTTTTTTGTCGACTATCAGAACTATGTGGAAAATTATGGGGGCGTTGTCCGCCTGGTCGCGACAGCCCCGGATTTCAGCCTGGATCTCGACGCCATTGAAGAGGCCCTTACCGAGAAAACCCGGGTGGTGCTGATCAACAGCCCCAACAATCCCACTGGCCAGATCTATTCGCGGGCCTCCCTTGAGGCCCTGGGCAAACTCCTGGACAGGGCTGGAGAGCGGTTTTGTTCAGCTGTCTACCTGGTTGCCGACGAACCGTACCGCAGGATCGTGTTTGACAATCACAGGGTGCCGCCGGTCATGCCGGTCACTACCAATGCCATTGTGGTTTCTTCGTACTCCAAGGAGCTCTCCCTGCCGGGTGAGCGTATCGGCTACCTGGCCCTGCATCCGGATATGGCCGAAAAACAGAAGGTGGCCGACACCCTGACCCTGGCCAATCGTATCCTTGGATTTATCAACGCCCCGGCCCTGATGCAGCGGGTTATCGAGCGCTGCCAGGATGTACATGTGGACAACAGTGTCTATTCTCGTCGGCGAGAGCTGTTCTGCCAGGTCCTTGATGCCGCCGGTTTTACCTATGAGCGGCCCAAGGGTGCCTTTTATCTGTTCCCGAAGACCCCGATTGACGATGCAGCGTTTATCAGGGTGTTGCAGCAAAACAGGATCCTTGCGGTACCGGGGCGAGGATTCGGTGCCCCGGGGTATATGCGGCTTGCCTTTTGTGTAGATGAGACCATCATCACCGCTTCAGCCGATGCCTTCAAACAGGCGATGTGCGAGGTTCAGGGCTGAGTGGCGAGGTTGCAGCTGCAGGGGCCGACCTTTTGTCCCCTTCTTCCTGTGTCTTGCCGGTCAGTTATCAGCGGTTATCTCGATTGTTAAGGCTGATAAAGAGGTGTTGATGTCTAGCATAAAATAGAGCAGGCCGATGGTCAGAGAGATCATCGAGCCTATAAACAACAAGATAATGGCAACCGTTCCATTGATATGAAACAGAGCACAGATAAATAAGGTTATAATGAGAATGACATCAAGAAAGAGACAGAGAGAAACGCAGGCAATTGCCGCTCTCAGCTTATGCGCTCGTGCCATCATTATGGCAAGTTGCTCTTGAACATGATGGCGGTTAGATAAGTATTTATTCTCATCTTCTACTAAATTTCTCGACCTGTCGATTACCCGGCCGAGACGGTTGGTCATTGACAGTAACAGCAGACCAACCCCGGAAATAACAATGACAGGTCCAATTGCCAGCTGTAAAATTGGGATAATTTGTTCTAGATATACTTCTTTCATTTTTCAATATTCTTGTGTTGTTGTCCCTGTAACCTGTAACTATACTCCTTGTACTATACTCTGTTCGTGACCTGATTGCTTAAAAAACATTCTTCCTGCCTTGATCATGGTGGTTGCACTTCCTGCTCCCCTGTCTCAGGGAAGCGAGGTAATCCGGTGACCGTAGGTATTGATCACCCGGGTTGCCCCGAAGCGCGTGTCCACAGGGGTGGCGGCATCATAGACATGAATATGGCCGTGCAGGTGGAGCTTTGGCGTAAATGTTTTGAGGAGCCAGCGAAAGGCGGCAATGCCGCTGTGTGGAAAATCTGTGCCCTCGTGAATGCCAAGTGGTGGTGCATGGGTCACCAGGATATCGAGATAGCGTCCCCTGGACAGGCGATTCCAGAGGAGTCCCGGTACCAACCGCAGTACGGTGTGCCACATCTCCTTTTGCGTGTACTGGTAAACATCCCTGGGGTTGTAGCGGATGCTGCCCTGGACGCCGGCGAGCAGCAAGCCCTTGTGGCGCACGACGTTCCCGTGCAGGTTAATGGCACCAAGGGGCTGGGAACGAACCTGGTTTTCCCCGTACTCCAGTAAGGGGTCATGGTTGCCGTGGACAAAGAAGAGTCGGGTGTTCAGCAGGGTACTGACCTGCTCCAGGTAGTGGTAGGGAAGGTCACCACAACCGAGTATGCAGGTGAGTTTCGGCAGGCGGTTGCGGGTTTCGGGGTCGTAGAACTCCGCTTCGACCTTGTCGCTGAGGGAGAGAATGGTCGTGTTCATCAGTTATCTGGTGCGCTTTTCACCCATGATCGAGGTGTTGCTGCCAGGAGACCTGTTGTCAGTCCGGCGTCTCTGTTTGTTGTGATCCACGTTGGAATTACCATATTTTTCTTGTATCTTGCCGCCTGATGTCGTTGCCTGAGAGTAACAGTATACTGTTGAGGTCAGTGGTGTCTCATAGTTGCCTCCACAACAAAAGTTGAGGAGAAACAGTTGGTTGTCTGTCGGGAGGCTTCAATAAATCAATAAGAGAACGCCTTTCAAACAGACTTAAACGTAATAATCGCAAGATTTTGGTAATAGAAACACCGAGCCTTGCTTTGAATTTTATAAACGATAACAAGAGGTAAACACACAGCACAATCCATATCTGGGTAAGTACCGCATTTGCCGATGTA